>Ga0210407_10001597_pt1 | contig 20903 bp, 20 predicted proteins | sample IncBWC27MmetaG_FD_150860 | JGI IMG/M metagenome (GOLD analysis project Ga0210407, IMG submission 150860) | Forest soil microbial communities from Barre Woods Harvard Forest LTER site, Petersham, Massachusetts, United States - Inc-BW-C-27-M | ecosystem: Environmental > Terrestrial > Soil >... | reverse complement strand
TCGGCTCGACCGACCCCAAGGAGGCATGCATGACGATCCTGCTCCCGCGCAAAGCCCGTCGCGGACTGACCCGCAGGCGCTTTCTGTCCACAGCGGCGGCCGCCGGCGTCGGCACGCTCGCGATGCCCTATCTGAGCCGCGCCGCTGACCGCCCGCAGGTGACCCATGGCGTGCAATCCGGCGACGTCAGCACCGATGGCGGGGTGATCTGGGCCCGTGCCGACCGGCCATCGCAGATGCTGGTCGAGGTCGCGACCACCGAATCGTTCAAGGATGCCCGCAAGCTGCCGCCGATCGCGGCGCTGCCGGAGAGCGACTTCACCGCCAAGATGCTGGTAGAAGATCTGCCGGGCGGCCAGGACATCTTCTATCGCGTCCGCTTTCGCGACCTGTCCCACATCGACGTCGAGAGCGAGCCGGTGAGCGGCCGTTTCCGCACCGCGCCGTCGGACAAGCGCGATGTCAGCTTTGTCTGGGGCGGTGACGTCGCGGGCCAGGGTTGGGGCATCAATCCCGATGACGGCGGCATGTTCTCTTTCGCGACCATGCGCAAGCACCGGCCGGACTTCCTCCTGCATTCCGGCGACACCATCTATGCCGACGGCCTGATCCCCTCGGAGGTGAAGCTTGCGGACGGCAAGCTCTGGAAGAACCTCACGATCCCGGAGAAAGCCAAGGTCGCCGAAACACTGGACGAATTCCGCGCCGCGCATAAGTACAATTTCCTCGACGAGAACGTCCGCGCCTTCAATGCCGAAGTGCCGATCTTCGTGCAATGGGACGATCACGAGGTCACCAACAACTGGTCGCTGTCGAAGGATCTGCCCGCCGCCTACAAGGAGCGCAACATCTCGCTGCTCGCCGCACGCGCGGCCCGCGCCTTCCACGAGATGTATCCGCTGCGCGAAAGCATCGTCGAGCCGGGCCGGGTCTATCGCACCATCAACTACGGCCCGCATCTCGACGTGTTCGTGCTGGACGAGCGCAGCTATCGCGGCCCCAACGGACCGAACCAGCAGACCGCTTACGGCCCTGATGCCTACTTCCTCGGCCCGGACCAGATGCGCTGGCTGAAGCGCGCGCTGCTCAACTCGCGCGCCACATGGAAGGTGATCGCCTCCGATATGCCGCTCAGCCTGATCGTCTATGACGACGCAGCCAACAAGAAGGGTTCGGAAGCCTTTGCGCAGGGCGACGGTCCGCCGCGCGGCCGCGAGCTTGAAATCGCCGAGATCCTCCGCTTCATCAAGACCGCGCCGATCCAGAACACCGTGTGGCTGACGGCGGACGTGCATTACACCGCGGCCCACTACTACAATCCCGACAAGGCGCAGTTCCAGGATTTCGAGCCGTTCTGGGAGTTCGTGTCCGGTCCGCTGCATGCCGGCACCTTCGGACCGAACGAGCTCGACAACACTTTCGGTCCCGACGTGCGCTTCATCAAGGCGCCAGGGCCGGACAAGCAGAACCTGCCGCCCTCGGCCGGCATGCAGTTCTTCGGCCATGTCGCGATCGAGGGCACGACCGGGCAGATGACGGTGACGCTGCGCGATCGCGCCGACGTCGCATTGTGGTCGACGACGCTCGATCCAAAGATCAGCTAAAGCATGATCCGGAAAAGCATGCTCTCGGGCTAGATCCGACAGGTGGATACCGGTTTTCCCTTGAGCGTAACAAACGCGGAACGCGTTTGCGCGCAGATCATGCTCAATCAAAAACTACAGCGCGAGTTTGATTCAACCTAATCTCAGCGCGCTCGTCGCCGCCTGCCCGCGCGAGCAAATGGTGATTTCTCCGACTGCAGCGCCTGTGATAGGTTGATCACGGCGCTCGGGTCGGGAACAAGCCAGGTAAAGTCGCTCACGTGGTGTTTCGTGAATTGGTCGTCGGCGTCCTGCTCGCCGTTGTTGTTGTCCCCTCGGCGCATGCGCAGTCGCCGCTGCAGATGCCGGGCGAACAGCCGGGCTCGCTGCTGCGGGAGGCTTTCGGGTCGGCCTATGGCCAATCGTTGGCGGACGAGTTCGGCAAGGCGCTTCGTAACGCCGCCGATCCGGCATGCCTGGACTCGCGGAAGGTCACGGCGAACGAGCTGAGGCAGCGCGGGCTCGACCTCATGGTCAAATGGGGCACGAGAATGCTGGAGCAGTCGGCAGCCCTGATCGACGCAAAAGCCTATGAAGCGCAGCTCACGGCTGCGGCCGGGCAGAACGCGCCGGCAGAACTGGCACGCCTGGAGGACGACGCGGATGTCAGGCGCTATCGCGAGATCGAGCGGCCGATCCGCCTGACGGCCGTGCTCGATGCGATGTTCGAGCAATTCGATCACTATGTGATGATTGGGAAAATGAAGATCGCTCCCGTCTCACCGCTCGCAAGCGGCAATGACGCGCTCTTGAGACGCGCTCTTGAGCAAGGAAGCGAGAGGGATCTGAAGGAATTCGTTGCCGCCCATCCTTCGCCGGCCCTGAAGAGATTTCTGAAACTGTCGGAGGACGCCGCCGACGCAACAACAGCCGCGATCAATACGGACCAGGCGGAGAAAGCGGAGCCGGCAGCCTTCTTCCACGGCATCGAGGCCGATCTGACGGAAATTTGCGTCCGCTAGAGCATTCGCCGATCATATTGCAGAATATAGCGAGGGTTGAGCGGCACGCTCTACCATTCCTCCTCCGTCATTCCGGGATGCGCCGCAAGGCGCAGACCCGGAATCTCGAGATTCCGGGTTCGATGCTGACGCATCGCCCCGGAATGACGTCGTAAGTTAACGGTTGCTGCGCCCCTGATTTTCAAGGGGCGCCGGATTGGCGGCGAGCGCCGCCCTGAGCGCGTCCGACGAGCAGGGTTTTGGCAGCCGCGGCCGGTCGGCAAACGCCGCCGGAACGCGATCGGCGCCGTAGCCGGTGACAAAAGCAAAGGGAATATTCAGCACCGCGAGTTGCTCGGCCACCGCGATGCTCTGCTCGCGCACCAGACCAACATCCAGAAGCGCGAAATCCGGCGGCCGCTCGCCAATCATCGCCAATGCCATGGCCACGTTGCCGGCCGTTCGGACCATTCGCACGCCAAAGCCGAGGATCGTATCCTCGAAATCCAGAGCAATGATGGGATCGTCCTCGACGATCAGGACGTCGTCGGGCAGGCCGCGGGGCTGGGCGGGTTCCATGATCACGCCAATCACTCTGACGCGTTTTCGTCGCGCGAGCCGGCAGTCACCCCCGCTGTCCAGCGTGGGGCAGGCTTTTGCGCGAAAGCGCTCGATACACCGATCAGGACGGCCCCGAGCCGAAGCCTTCGCATAAGCGCATCGGCGGGTTCCCGGAACGAAACCACCATATCGCAGTTCCTCTGTCGGTGCACTTGTGCACACAACGCCCTGTTATGATTCGCTACTGTTGTCCTGAAAGCACAGGAGTTCCCTCATATGCCGGCGCCTCACGGACCCCCTCCTGACAGCACCACCCGACCCTATAACAATCTTCTGCGCCGGCTCAGCACCGCCGATTACGCGCTGGTCGCGCCACATCTCTCCTTCACGGAGGCAAGCGCCAACGATCTGCTCTACAGCCCGGGCGACGACGTTGAGATCGTGCATTTTCCCTGCGGGCCGAGCCTTGCCTCCTATCTCGTGGCGAACGAAGACGGCCGCGATGTCGAGACGGTCCTGGTCGGCCGCGAGGGCGCCGTCGGCGGCATCGTCAGCGAGGGATTCCTGCCGGCCTATACGCGCATTATCGTGAAGTTCTCAGGACCCTTCGTGCGCCTTCATGTCGGCAAGCTCGACGCGGCCAAGATGCAATCGAAGAGCTTGCGCAACGTCTTCGCCCGTTACGCCGACTGCATGCTGGCGCAGATCTTTCAGTCGACCGCCTGCAACGCGATCCACTCGATCGAGCAGCGCACCGCCAAATGGATCATCTCGGCGATGGAGCGCACCGAGGATGCCGACATGGTGCCGCTGACCCATGAGCAACTGGCGACCCTGCTCGGGGTCGGCCGCAGCTACACCAGCCGGGTGATCCAGACCTTCAAGGCCGAGGGCATCCTCGATACAAGGCGCGGCTCCATCCTGGTGCGCAACCGCGACGCCCTGCAGAAGCGCGCCTGCCTCTGTAACGAAGCCGTCAAGAGCCATTTCGAAGAGGTGCTGCAGGGAGTCTATCCGACAGAGGAGCCGGTTGGCGGCTGATGCGGCCGCCCTGGCGGAAAATCGATCACTCGGATCGTAAACAAGTCATTGTTTTTTGACCTTTTCTAACTATATTGCGCCGCAAACAGATCAGCGGCGCCCGGTCCTTCGGCCGGGTTTGCTTTTTGGGCCCCGCGCAAGTTGCGCCTTGACGACGCGCCAAGAACACGCGCCAACAACACGCGTCTTGGACGCGCGTCTTGAACGCATTCCTTGGGCCGCCATGCTCGACCAAAAGACGCTACCCACGGAAGACGCTACCCATGGACCTTCGCAACGTTGCCATCATCGCCCATGTCGACCACGGCAAGACCACGCTGGTCGATCGCCTGCTGCAGCAGTCCGGGACCTTCCGCGAGAACCAGAAGGTCGCCGAGCGCGCGATGGACTCCAACGATCTGGAGCGCGAGCGCGGCATCACGATCCTGGCGAAGGCCGCCTCCGTGCAGTGGAAGGACATCCGCATCAACATCGTGGACACGCCCGGCCACGCCGATTTCGGTGGCGAGGTCGAGCGCATCCTCAACATGGTGGATGGCGCGCTGGTGCTGGTCGATGCCGCCGAAGGCCCGCTGCCGCAGACCAAGTTTGTCGTCTCCAAGGCGCTCAAGGTCGGGCTGAAGCCGATCGTGGTGATCAACAAGGTTGACCGCCCCGACGCGCGGCCGACCGAAGTCATCAACGAGGTATTCGACCTGTTCGCCGCCCTCGACGCCAGCGAGGAGCAGCTCGACTTTCCGATCCTTTACGGCTCGGCCAAGCAGGGCTGGATGGCCGAAAGCCCGGACGGCCCGAAGGACAAGGGCATGCAGCCGCTGTTCGACCTGATCGCGCGTCACGTCGCTCCGCCGAAGGTCGAGCAGGGCTCGTTCCGGATGATCGGCACCATTCTTGAGGCCAATCCCTATCTCGGCCGCATCATCACCGGCCGCATCACCTCGGGCACGATCAAGCCGAACCAGCAGGTCAAGGTGCTGGCGGCCGATGGCAAGATGGTCGAGCAGGGGCGCATCACCAAGATCCTCGCCTTCCGCGGCATCGATCGCACGCCGCTGGAAGAGGCCGGGGCCGGCGACATCGTCGCGATTGCAGGCCTCACCAAGGGTACGGTTGCCGACACTTTCTGCGATCCATCCGTCGACATCCCGCTGCCGGCGCAGCCGATCGATCCGCCGACCGTGTCGATGTCCTTCATCGTCAACAACTCCCCGCTCGCCGGCACCGAGGGCGACAAGGTGACGAGCCGGATGATCCGCGACCGCCTGTTGCGCGAGGCGGAAGGCAATGTCGCGCTGCGCGTCATCGAAGCGTCCGACAAGGACTCCATGGAAGTCTCGGGCCGCGGCGAATTGCAGCTTGCGATCCTGATCGAGACCATGCGCCGCGAGGGCTTTGAGCTCTCGGTGTCGCGGCCGCGGGTCGTGTTCAAGAGGGACGAGGCGACGGGGCAGTTGCAAGAGCCCATCGAGGAGGTCGTGATCGACGTCGACGAGGACCATTCCGGCGTCGTCGTGCAGAAGATGAGCGAACGCAAGGCCGAGCTGATCGAGATGAAGCCTTCCGGCGGCAACCGGTTGCGACTCGTGTTCTACGCGCCGACCCGCGGTCTGATCGGCTACCAGGGCGAGCTGCTCACCGACACCCGCGGCACCGCGATCATGAACCGCCTGTTTCACAATTATGCGCCCTACAAGGGCGAGATCCAGGGCCGCCGCAACGGCGTTCTGATCTCCAACGACCAGGGCGAGGCGGTGGCCTATGCGATGTTCAAGCTGGAGGATCGCGGGCCGATGATGATCGAGCCAGGCTGGAAGGTCTATCGCGGCATGATCGTCGGCGAACACACCCGCGACAACGATCTCGAAATCAACGTGCTGAAGGGCAAGCAGCTCACCAACATTCGCACCACGTCAAAGGACGAGGCGGTGCGTCTGACGCCGCCGATCAAGATGACGCTGGAAAAGGCGCTTGCCTATATCGAGGATGACGAGCTTGTCGAGGTCACGCCGAAATCGATCCGGCTGCGTAAGAAGTTCCTCGACCCGAACGACCGCAAGCGCGCGGAAAAGGCGAAGGAAGCGGTGGCGTGAGGGAAGCGAATATAGTGAGTAGCGAATAGCGAATAGAGGCGCTCTTGACGGGGTTGATCACCCCATTCGCCGCGCATCATTCGTCCCTCGAACAGTGAATGACGCGGAGCGAACATGGGCGTTCTCGCCGGGGCTGGTTTGCGATACCCTGCTCACCAGTCACTGCTCACTGGTCCTTATTCGCTAGCCTATGTCCCTTCCCTCTTCCATTGATGTCGCCATCATCGGCGCGGGCGCTGCGGGCCTTGGGGCTGCGCATGCGCTGAAGGAGTCCTCGCTCTCTTTCATTGTGCTGGAGGCGCGCGACCGTGTCGGCGGACGCGGCCACACCATCATGGCCTCGCCTGACATCACCTTCGATCTCGGCTGCGGCTGGCTGCATTCGGCCGACCAGAACACCTTCGTCAAGATCGCCGAGGATCTGAACTTCGAGGTCAACAGGACGCTGCCGCCCTGGCGCGAGCGTGGTTTCGGCAAGGTGTTTCCGCAGGACCAGCGGATGGACTTCCTGCGCGCGCTCGACGAATTCTACGACCGCGCCGAACAGGCCGCGCAAAGCGGCCGCGACAGCCCCGCCAATCTCTATCTTGAGCCGGGCAATCGCTGGAATCCGATGATCGATGCCATCTCGACCTATGTGAACGGCTGCGAGCTGGACGGGGTCTCGATCCTCGACATGGACGCCTATGAGGACACCAACGTCAATTGGCGGGTGCGGCGCGGCTATGGCGCGCTGATGGCGGCCTATGGTGCATCATTGCCGCTTGCGCTGAATTGCGAGGTGACGCTGATCGACCATTCAGGTAAGCAATTGCGCATCGAAACATCGCGGGGAACACTGAAGGCGGACAAGGCGATCATCACGGTGCCGACCAACCTGATCGCGCAGCAGGCGATCCGCTTTCACCCCGAACTGCCCGACAAGGTGGAGGCGGCGGCCGGCCTGCCGCTCGGTCTCGCCAACAAGGTGATGCTGGCGCTGGACGAGCCGGGCGACTTGCCCAAGGACGGCAATCTGCGCGGCGCCACCATGCGCAGGGCGATGGGCGGCTTCCACCTGCGGCCGTTCGGTCAACTCTGCATCGAGGGATTTTTCGGCGGCAGCTTCGCGCAGCAGCTCGAGGACGCCGGAGAAGGCGCGTTGGGCGCGGAAAGCATCAACGAGATCGCCGAGCTGCTCGGCAACGACTATCGGCGCAAACTGACACCGCTGAAGGAATCGCGCTGGGCGCACGATCCGTTCGCGCGCGGCTCCTATTCGCACGCTTTGCCCGGCCACGCCGACAAGCGCGCGGTGCTCGCCGCGCCTATCGACGGCCGTCTGTTCTTTGCGGGCGAAGCCACCTCGCCGAATTTCTTCTCCACCGCACACGGCGCGCGCGACAGCGGCGAGAGGGCGGCAACAGAAGCGTTGAGCGGGTAAAACCTCAGAACTTCAGAAAAGCCTGCTGTTCGACGAAGACTTGCTCGACCTTTCGCGTCTCCACGCCGATCTTCAGGTCCTTCAACAATTCGCACAGCGCTTCGCCATCGATCAGATCGATCGGAGGCGCACCGCCCCGCGTAGCCTCCTTGCGGGCATCGACGGTAAACATGCCGGTCGTCATCACCAGCCCCTTGTCGGCTCGGCCGACCATGGCACCGCGAAAATCCCTGATCACCGGCGCGCCGACCGATCCCTTCCATCGCTTGCATTGGAAGAACACGTGAAAGGACAGAAGATTGAGGCGAAGCACGCCGATCCCATCGATCCCGCCGTCTCCGCTGCGACCCGTGACATCCACCTTGATGAACCCTGATTCCTTCAGGATTCTCTGGCAGAGGCGCTCGAATGCGTCGGGCTTCATCTTGAGAACACATTCCAGCAGCCGCTCCTGCCAGGGAATGTCGAGTGTCGTGTGCGTGGAGGGCACCTGCCCCATCGCGCGCAAATACCGCCCCGCCTGCTCCTGTTTTCCCGGACCTCTCGTCTTCGCCGCAGCCTCTCGGGATTTTCTGCGTCACCCGGGACGATCGAGATGTCGGTGACAGGCAACGAAATATCGAGACGCGGCTTCAAGTCTGGATGTTGGGGCGACCCGATTGCATGTGCTGCGGTCGATTCGGGCGGCATATGATCGGCGTGATCGCTCTCCCCTGATGGCCCTTCTGCCTCTCCCTCTTCCGACTCTTGAAATCCGTCGCGGCTAACCGTACCCGGCGGCACGGAGGGTGGAAGATCTGATTTCGACGCCATAACTGCCCGCCCGATCATCCCGAAGTAGTGCAATCATACCGTAGCTACTCCCCCTGTGATCAAGACCTATCAAGTCGTCCTGACGAAGATTCGAATTTTTGGGTCGATCTTGTGCCGAGATCGGGTGCCAAGCCCTGCGATCAAGCCCTCGATCAAGTTCTATTCGAGGACACGCGCACGCATGTCCGCATCTGGCACAAAGCACGCGTCGAGCTTCCCAAAAAGCCGGTAGCGGTTGCGCGCGACGAGATTGTAAACCGCATTGCGCAACATTCTCGGCACTACGAACAAGGCGCATGTCCAGCCCCAGCCCGGCAGTCCCGACAAAACCGTTAGCGCGCCGTCCGACTTGAAGTAGGCGATGCCGCCACGGATGACCGCATTGGTGTCGGGATCGCCGGCATCGATGCCAAAGGCCTGCGCCAGGCGCGTGCCATAGGGCGACTGGATCGCGGTGAAACGGAAGCGCTTCGCGACATCGCGCCTGGCGATGAAACCGACCCAGCGCGAGCAGAACACGCAGACGCCGTCGTAGAGAATCACATCGTCGTCCGGCCAGCCTGTCACGTCTTGATGCACTTTTTCACAAACCGGTCCCCACCCCGCTATCCAAGCGCGGGCAAGCTTTTGCTCGAAAACACCAGAACGCGATGAAATGGGCTTAATCGTCATCGCACTCCAGCTTCGTGAAAACCGGTGCCCACCCATGGGTCGCAGCCCGAGGGCATGCTTGTCCGAATCATGCTCTAGGAGTTGTCCAATATCAACAGCGCTACCAGCATCAGCACGATCGCCATCCTGTCGCACGGCGAGACAGTTCACGATCACGTCAATCGCGTGAAGCGCCGAGCACGAGACCGCGCGCAGATGTTTGCGAGGCCATGATCAGCTAAAACGGCTTTGCGATCATCAGCCACAGAATGACGATCACCGCGCCGAAGCCGGGAAAGCCGAACCAGAACCAGCGGCGAAACAGTGCAAAATAGCGGGGCGGCAGCGGTTGATGGGCGGCCGACGCTGCGCCCGCCAGATCGCGCATTTCGATCTGCATGAACACCACTGGAATCCAGAACAGGCCCGCAACCGCATAGAGCACAAGCGATGCGGCGAGCCAGCTCTCGGCGAGCGTGGTCGAAGACATGAACATCAGCACCCCGCCCGTGATCGGCTGCAGGATCACGGCGGTCAGCGTGAACAGCATGTCGGCGAGAACGACGATGGCTGCCGTGCGCGCAGTGAACGCCACATCGCCACTGCGATGCGCCATCAGCATGAAGAAGGCAATACCGCTTCCGGTGCCGAGGATCACGATGGCGCCGAGCACGTGCAGATATTTGACGAAGAGATAGAGCGTCATCGCTTCCCGAGTGCCGCGGACAGCTGACGCGTCATCGCACGATCAAGCGCCGTGCCCACGAGTTTGCGCAGGCGGGCCTCTCCGCGGCAAGGCCATGCGCAGGGCGGACTTCGGAGGGCTGGCCTCGACCTCAGGCAGGCCATCGCGAATCAAATCCCACTTCCGATTTCCGATTCGGAATTTTCCACACAGCCGCTCGGCTGCGGCAAGCACACGAAGCGGCGTTGTGTCGCGAACCTGATCCAGATGCCGATCAGACAGGAAATCAGGCAGCAAATCTGTCCTCTTTCGGCACAAAACAGCCGGTAAACTGATGCAGAAAGTCCACAGGTTAACCCTTAATTAACGATAGACCTTGATGCCGCCCCGCCGACTTGCTTTGATCACGTCCATGAGCACCACGCTAATCGAGGTTCGGCCGGCCAAGGCTGTAGATGCTGCAGCGGTAGCGTCTACCCATGACGAAGCTTGGCGCGCGGCCTATCAAGGCATCATTCCGGGCGCCGAGCTGGAAAAGCTGATCAACCGCCGCGGCCCACAATGGTGGGACAGCGCGATCCGCAAAGGTAGCCGTGTCAGCGTGCTGGTGTTCGGCGACAAGGTGGCCGGCTATGCCAATTATGGCCGCAACCGTGCACGGAGCCTGCATTTCGAAGGCGAGATCTACGAGCTCTATTTGCGTCCGGAATTCCAAGGTCTCGGCTTCGGCCGGCGCCTGTTCAATGCGGCGCGCCGCGATCTCGCCCAGAGCGGCTTGAAGAGCATGGTGGTGTGGGCGCTGTCGGATAACGATCCTGCGACCGAATTTTACCGCGCCCTCGGCGGGCGCATGGTCGCGCGCTCGTCGGAGCGCTTCGGGCCCAAGTCGCTCGACAAGGTCGCCTTCGCTTGGACGAACTAGAGTTGGCCAACTAAAGCTGGACCAACTCTAGGGCTGGACCAATGAGAGCATGATCCGGAAAAGTGTGTAGCGGTTTTCCCGAAAATCATGCTTAAACGGAAAGCTGGAAGCGTTTTCGCGAAAAAGCCTGCTCCGCGCTTGGATAACGGGGTGGGTAGCTGTTTGCGTTGAGAAGACGCGTCAGAACAAGAGGCTCTAGCGCGGCCGGGCTGAGATGCATTAACCAGGAAGACTTGGACCGGTCTTCTGAAGGTTTCATGCTCAAGCAATAGGCGCTCGCTTGACACCTGCGTGCAATGGAGTTCCGCATGCGCATTGACGCCATCCCGATCGGGGTCGATCCGCCGCGCGAGGTCAACGTCATCATCGAAGTTCCGGTCGGCGGCGAGCCGATCAAGTATGAGATGGACAAGGACGCCGGCACACTCGTTGTTGACCGCTTCCTCTATACGGCCATGCGCTATCCCGGCAATTACGGCTTCATTCCGCATACGCTGTCGGACGACGGCGACCCCTGCGACGTGCTGGTCGCCAACACCCGCGCGATCGTCCCCGGCGCAGTGATGAGCGTGCGGCCGGTCGGTGTGCTGTTCATGGAGGATGAGGCTGGCGGCGACGAGAAGATCATCGCCGTGCCGTCGTCGAAGCTGACCCAGCGTTACGACAAGGTGAAGAGCTACAGCGACCTGCCCGACATCACACTGCAGCAGATCCAGCACTTCTTCGAGCACTACAAGGATCTGGAGCCCGGCAAATGGGTGAAGGTGCTGCGCTGGGGTGGAGCGGACGACGCGCACCGGCTGATCACCGAGGGCATCGAGCGGGCAAAGAAGAAATAGGAGATCCCCGCCGCCGTTCCGGGCCGACGCCACCGGATCGCGCGAATGCCCGATCGCAGGCTCTCGCATCGAGCCCTGAATCTGGAGGTTCCGGGTTCGCTCCCGCGCCCGGAACGCGAGTGTCAAACGGCGGTGCTTACACTGCGGGCATCGGCAGCCCGGCAATCGCGCAAGCCGCGCGCAACGTGTTCACCAACAGGCACGCCACCGTCATCTGGCCTACGCCGCCGGGAACGGGCGTGATCGCGCCGGCAACACCGAGCGCTTCCTCGAACGCGACATCGCCGACCAGACGGGGCTTGCCACCATCGGCCGCGGGCAGCCGGTTGATGCCGACATCGATCACGGTCGCCCCCGGCTTGATCCAGGAGCCGCGCACCATCTCCGGCCGGCCGACCGCGGCATAGACCAGATCAGCGCGGGCGGTGAGTTGCGGCAGGTCGCGCGTCCGCGAATGCGCGATCGTCACCGTCGCGTTTTCATTGAGCAGAAGCTGCAGCAGCGGACGGCCGACTAGATTGGAGCGCCCCAGCACGATGGCGTTCAGGCCTTCGAGCGAGGCATGCACGCTCTTGGTCAGGATGATGCAGCCAAGCGGCGTGCAGGGCGACAGCGCGGCAAAACCGCCCGCCAGCCGCCCGCCATTGTTCGGGTGCAAGCCATCGACGTCCTTGGCAGGATTAATCGCATTGATGATGGTTTCGGTGTGCAGCCCTTTCGGCAGCGGCAACTGCACCAGGATGCCATGGACCGTGGAATCGCGATTGAGCCGTCCGATCAGCGCCAGCAGATCGTCCTGGGCGACGTCCGCCGGCAATCTATGCTCGAAGGACGCCATGCCGGCGGCCTGGGTCTGGGTGTGCTTGCTGCGGACATAGAGCTCGCTTGCGGGATCATTGCCAACCAGGACCACGGCGAGCCCCGGCGTCAGGCCGCTCTCGCGCTTGACGCGGGCGACTTCATCGGCGACGCGGGCGCGCAGCTCCGCGGCGATCGCTTTTCCATCGATGATGCGGGCTGTCATCTCTCGTCCTTCAATCCCTTTTTCGGCCGCTCCGTTTTCGGCCAACCCGTTTTCGGCAAAGTCAGCACGCGCAGCGCCTCGTCGAGGCTCCTGGGGTCGCCATCGATTGCGACCTGTTTCAGCCGCGAGGCCGCTCCCGACAACAGCCGTACGCTCCCCTTGGGGACACCAAGCGCCTTCGCCAGCAGTCCCATGACCGCGCGGTTGGCCTCGCCACCCTCGGCAACGGCGCGAACCCTTACCTTTACAACGCTGCGGCCATCGGCCAGCGTCTCGATGCCATCGATGTCATCGCGGCCGCCGCGCGGCGTCACCCGCAGTGCGACGCTGATACCTCCGTTGGAATTGCGCCAAGGGGAATGGTCCAAGGGGAATGGTCCAAGGGACAGCGCTCTAGCTGTCAGAAGACGGCCGGGTAGATGTAATAGGTGATCACCCGCTCGATGAACATGATGATCAGAATCAGGATGATCGGCGAGATGTCGAGCCCGCCGAGATTGGGCATGAACGAGCGGATCGGCGCCAGCAATGGCTCCGTGATCCGGTACAGGAACTCCGCGACCGCCGAGACGAACTGATTGCGGGTGTTCACGACATTGAAGGCGATCAGCCACGAGAGGATGGCAGCCGCAATCAACAGCCAGATGTAGAGATCGAGAACGATGAGGACGATGTCGAGAACGGCACGCATAGACGAAGGAGCTCCGTTGGACCTCCTGCTAAATACCGGTTCCCTCCCGTCCAAACAAGGGAAGTCCCTGGTAAATGCCGCTGATAGCTCTGATTTTCGCCGTTCTTGACTTGACCTTGGCACAGATTGTAAATGACGCGACCGTTGGCCGCGTTGTTAACCCCGAAGTGCGGCCTTCACGGGGCCATAGCTCAGCTGGGAGAGCGCATCGTTCGCAATGATGAGGTCGGCGGTTCGATCCCGCCTGGCTCCACCAGCCTCCGCAGGCTTCGCCCGCTTCGGCTCGGCAAGCCTATCGTAGCGGAGGCTGCCGCGGCGTAGCCCAAAGGGCGAAGCCGGGCTTTCCCCCCGCCCCTCACCTCCCCGTAAACCGCGGCGGGCGTTTCTCGATAAAGCTCGCCACGCCTTCGCGGAAATCGGCGCCGTTCAGCGCCACCAGCATGTCGCGGTTGGCATCGATGGTGGCTTCCGCGAGCGTCTGGAACGGCACGTCGTAGAGCTGACGCTTGATCACGGCGATGGCGCTGGGCGACACGAAATCGGCGAGATCGCGCGCATAGGCATAGGTTTCCTCGCGCAGGCGCTCGGGCGGATAGAGCCGGTTGACGAGCCCGATGCGCAGTGCTTCCTCGCTCGACACCCGGCGTGCGGACATCAAGAGATCAAGCGCGTTGGCATGACCCACAATGCGCGGCAGCATCCAGCTGATGCCGTGCTCGGCAATCAGGCCGCGGCGCGCGAAGGCCGTCGTGAAGACGGTGTTGTCGGCGGCAAAGCGCAGGTCGCAATAGAGCGCGTGAACCAGGCCGATGCCGGCGGTGGCGCCGTTGAGCATCGCGATGATCGGTTTTCCGATCGACGGATAATAGGCGTAACGCGTCTGCCAGTCGGCCCTGCGGTTCATGTCGAAGGGCGGAATATTCTCCGCACGCCGGATGGCCGATGGATCGAGCCCCTTCAGCGCGTCCATGTCGGCGCCCGCACAGAACGCGCGTCCCGCGCCGGTCAGCACGATGACGCGGACATTGTCGTCGGCCGCCGCCGCGTTCATGGCGTCGCGGACATCGCGTTCCATGATCGGCGTCCACGCGTTCATGCGATCCGGCCGGTTCAACGTGATCGTCGCGATCCTCTCGCTCACCTCATAGAGAATATGCTGATACGTCACCGCGCTCTCCCTCGACGTCTGAACGACAACGTCATTGTCTTGCCCGCTTCAGCGCGAGCTTGAGAGCGAGGCTATCACACTTGGCGATACACTTGGCGATACACTGGGCGATTGACGCGGCAATTCCAGGAGACGGAACGGTGGCTCGATCTATTCGGCGGCTTGCGCCAGCATCTGCACCGGCTCGCGCGCGAGCCAGAGGTCGATGAAATGCTTCAGCCAGGCGCGCTCCGCCACATCGTGAACCGCGCGGCCGGCGAAGTGCTGATGGCGCGGCTGCGCACCCGGCTGGTCGAGACGGCCGCGCGTGGTCCAGCCACACATCATCGCGTAGGTCACGTCGGGATGAAACTGGACGCCGAAAGCGTTGCCATACTGGAACGCCTGGTTTGGAAAGTCGCTTCCTTCGGCGAGCAGATCCGCGCCTGGCGGAAGCTCGAATCCTTCGCGATGCCAGTGATAGACGTGGTCCGGCCAATGCGGACAGAGCGCACGTCCGGCTTTTGTCGGGCGGATCGGATAATAGCCGATCTGCGTGCGGCCCTCCGGATGCGGCGCCACGCGCGCGCCGAGATGCATGGCGAGCATTTGCGCGCCCAGGCAGATGCCGAAAAACGACCGCTGCTCTCTGAGCGGCACGCCGATCCAGTCGATCTCGCGCCGGATGTAGTCGTCCGGATCGTTCGCACTCATCGGACCGCCGAAAATCACGGCACCGGCGTGGTCGTCGAGCGTCTCCGGCAGCGGATCGCCGAACCGCGGACGGCGGATGTCCAGGGAGTGCCCAAGTTCCCGCAACACGTTGCCTATACGGCCGGGCTTTGAGCTTTCCTGATGCAGGACGATCAGGACGGGCCGCGTCCGCGACGCCGAATCTCGATTGACGGCGTCCCTGTTCACGGCGAGCTGCAGCGATACTGATCGTCGTTGTCCGGTCATCGGGCCGAAAGGATAGCTAAGCGAGGGTTAATTTGATGTGAGCGAGCGCACGCTCATGCCGTGCCAAGCAAATCACGGGCCAAACCGGCACAGCCTTTCAGCGCCTGCGGAGCTGGAAGCCTCCGACCGCCGCGAGGATGAAACCGCGCGGAAAGAATCGGAGCATGGACGGCACCATCTTGATGCCGAGGCCGGGCAGCACCGCGCGGCTGTTGGCCATCAGCCCGCGATAAGCCTGTTTTGCGACATCGGCCGCCGAAACATTCAGGATCGCGGAATCGAGACCGGGCTTGAAGCCGGCGGTTTCCTGAAATTCGGTCGGCACCGGCCCGGGGCACAGCACCGTCACGCGGACACCATGCGGCGCGAGTTCGTGCCGCAACGCCTCGGTCAACGAAATCACATAGGCCTTGGAGGCATAATAGACCGCCATGCCCGGCCCCGGCATGAAGCCCGCGACCGAGCCGATGTTGAGGATGCCGCCGCGGTTCCTGATCAGGCTGTCGGAAAACCTGAGCGACAAATCCGTCAGCGCACGTATGTTGACCGCAATCATGGCGAGCTGAGCAGCGCGGTCCAACTCAACCGCCCGCCCGAACAGCCCATAGCCGGCATTGTTGACGACGTATTCGACGTCCGCGCCGGTTGCAGCAATCGCCGCCGCAATCTTGTCGCAGCCGTCGGGCGCGGTGAGGTCGCAGGGAATCAGAACAGGCTCCGGCGCGCCCGCCGCAGTGATCTCGCAGGCCAGCGCCATCAGCCGATCGACACGGCGCGCAGTCAACACCAGACGATGACCATGTCCCGCAAAGACCCGCGCCAATGCGGCGCCTATTCCAGACGAGGCACCTGTAATCAGCGTTATGCGCTCGGTCACGATATGACGCTCTTGATGACGTTCTTGTGATGAAGGTCTTCTATTGACGGTCTTCTATTGACGGTCTTGGGGCGATGACTGGCCCATGACTTAGACGAGAACACCTTGAGACGAGAACACCCTAAGACGAGAACACTGGCGTGAGGTGGGGAGCAAGACATCCGCCGGCATCCTTCGGGTGCCGCGAATGACTCGCTAGACGCGGCCATTTTACCCGCTATCAGCCCGCTACCTACAAATTAAAGTTTTGTCATCTCGACAACGGAGATCGCCACGGTGTTGTCAACCGCGCTCGTTCGCGCGGCCAGAGCATGATCCGGAAAAGCATGTCCTCGGGTCACGGTTCGATGAAATGCGGAGCGTCCTTCCCTCGCGACAAACGCGCAACGCGTTTGCGCGGAGATCACGCTCAAACAAGGCACTGGAGCGCCATCGAGCGAAAGCCTGTGCCGCACTTGGATGGCGGGGTGGTACCGGGCTCGTCCGAAACGATCGAATGTGTCAGCTTGGCTGGCCGGATGCGGACTGCGCGGCCGCCACGCGATGCTTCAGCTCGATGCGGTCGCGCGACGAGATGCCCAGGAGATCGGCCGCGCGCCAGACCACGTTGTCCTCGAATTCGCTGACCTGGCCGTCCGCATAGACCAGCTCCCACATCATCTCGACAATGCGAAGCCGGCCAGCCTCGTTGACCGAGCGCATGATGACGCTGGTGAAATGATAGAGATCGACCGCCTCGCCCTCCACCCGCATGGCGGAAGCGATCAGCCGGTCGGCGGTGCCGGGATCGAGCCCGAAACTGCTTTCGATCAGGCTGTGCAGCTTGCGCTTCTCGCGTTCGGAGGGCTCGCCGTCGAGCGAGATCACATGGATCAGAAGCGCGGTCGCCGCGAGCCGGTAACCGGTGTCATCGAAGGCGCGATCCTGTTGCGCGTGCGGCGACACAACCTCAGCAATGAATTGGCGCAATCCGTCCAGCATGATGCTCCGCCGAAATAGAGGTCTTTGCCCGCCACATGGCGAGGTGATGCTTGATATATGAGTGGAAAGGCCGTCCCGTGCAATCGGCATTGGCGCAGGCCGAGCCTTACGTTTCCGCAATCTGCATGCTGAACAACGATGCGTCCTCGATTTTTGCACCGTGATTCCGGGGCGATGCGCATCCAAGTCGGCTGTTGCCGACTTGGACAACTACATTTGCGACAATAACTTCAAGGTATTTCGTACACCACGATCTTGTCGGCGATGCCGCGCAGTGCTGCTTCCTTCTGGATCGGCCTGATCGCTTCTTTTTCCAGAATCGTGGCGACACCCGGCGCGTCGATCACGGGACCGGTGATGTGGATCTCCTGCGAGGTCGACAGACTCTGCACCCGCGATGCGATGTTGACGGTCTGGCCGAAATAGTCCTGCCGCTCGTTGAGCATCACGGCCAGGCATGGCCCTTCGTGAATGCCGATCTTGACAATGAGATCGTTGCTGCCGCGCTTGTTGTTAAGCTCGTCCATTGCCGCGCGCATGCGCAAGCCCGCCATGAGCGCGTTCTCGGGGCGGATGAACGTCGCCATGACGGCGTCGCCGATGGTCTTCACCACCGCGCCCTTCTCAGCCGCGATGATCTCCAGCAGGGCCCTGAAATGCGCGCGCACCAGGTCGAAGGCGGCGAGATCGCCGACCCGCTCATAAAGCGCCGTCGAGCCCTTCAAATCGGTGAACAGGAAGGTCAGCGAGGTGATCTTCAGCCGCTGGTCGACGTTGAGATTGTCGGCCTTGAAGACATCGCGGAACGTCTGGTTGGAGAGCATCCGCTTGGCGGTCAGAAACGGCCTGCGCGTGCCGAGCAATTTGTGCAGCGCATCGCCGGCGACGAAGACGCTGGGCAGCACCCGCGTGCCGGCCTGATTGTCGAGCGACAGCCGCAAGGGCCCGGGACGCAGGGTGATGGACCCGGTCGGCGGATGCGCGTTGTTGTAGACCAGCGAAAGAGGCTGGCGCTCTCTGGTCGGCTCGCCCTGCACGTCGATGAAATGCGCCGAATGCGTCACCGGCTCGAAAATGATGACGAATTGCGCCGGCAATTGCAGCGAGAGCACGGCCTTTTCGCCGGCCGGCAATTCGAGCGTTTCGAGCACGACCTCATCCGCAAGCGAGGCGAAATTCGCCTTGTCAAGATCGATCCCGGAACTCCAGAAGATCTGCTTGTAGTATTCCCACAAAGGCAGCGTGTTCGGATCGTGAGCGGCGATCCGCCGGATCTTGGGACTGACGGTGAAGGCAACCTCGACCTGCTCGTCGACCGAGGGCTCATAACCGCAGGCGCACAATCCGCAATGATAGTCGTCCGGGCGCAGCGATTTCAGCGTATCGTGGGCGCCGAGCACACCGCTGCAACCGGGGCAGAGCACGTTCCAGCTCAGGTCGAACAGCCCAAGCCGCGCCGCATGCAGGAAGCCGGAAATCACCTTCTCCTCGTCGAGCGAGGTACGCTTGGAGAATTCCAGCACATTGATGCGGTTGAGCTCGGGGTCTTCCCCCGTCTCGATCAGTCTTGCGATCGCGTCGGCGACCGCCGGGTCGGCGGTCTGCTTCAAAACCGAAATCTGCGGTCCGATGTCGCTCATGGCGTCCACCTAAATGGGATTGCGCAACGCTTGAAACAATACCTGTTAGTTAGCGCATGATCCGGAAAGGTGGAAACCCGTTTTCCCTTGCAACAAACGCGGAACGCGCGTTTGCGCGGAGATCATGCGCGTTATTGGCGTGGCCTGACGGTAAACATTGGCGAGCGGTCGGGCTGGGTCGTCACCACGCCGATCGGAACGACCGGCGTCCTGTCGGCGAGCTCGACCTCGAATGCGCCGATCAGCTTGGCGAGCGCCAGCGTCGCCTCCACCATCGCGAAATGCGCCCCGATGCAGACCCGCGCACCGACACCGAACGGCAGATACGCGAAGCGATCGGGCGGCGGCGCCGGCGGCAGGAAGCGTTGCGGGATGAACGCGTTCGGATTCCGCCACAGCTTCTCATGCCGATGCAGCAGCCAGGGCGCGATCAGGATCACGTCTTTCGGCTTGACCGGCAGGCCGGCGATGGTGTCGGCGGCCTTTGCGGCGCGCGCGAGCAGGAAGGCAGGCGGATAGAGCCGCATGGTCTCCTCGATCACCGCACGGGTGAACTTCAGCCGATCGAGATCGGGCGTGGCGTCGCTCGGCAACGCATTCGCCTCCGCCGCCACCTTGCCCTGGTTCGCGGGATCCTGCGCCAGCAGATACAAGGCCCAGAACAGCGCTGTGGCCGTCGTCTCATGGCCGGCGAGGATCATCGTCGCCACTTCGTCGCCGAGCTGCTCATCGGTAAACGCATTGCCGGTCTCGGGATCGCGCGCGTCGCCCATCAGGTCGAACAGGTCGCGCGGTGGCGCGCCATCTTTCTTGCCGGCGGCGCGGCGCTCGGCCATCAGCGTGGCCACAAAAGCAGTCCAGCGCTTGCGGAAGCGTGCGCGGGCGAAATCCAGCGGCGTTGGCCACGACAGCGGCAACGCGAGATCGAGAAGATGCGGCCGCGCCAGCCGCACGCCATACTCCATCACAAAATCGCGCAGGGTTGCGCCGTGACGATCCATGCCGAACGAGAACATTGTCCGGCCCGCGATCTCCAGCGTCATGCGCTGCATGACCTCCCGCAGATCGACCGGCTTGTCGCAACGCCCCTTCAGCATCGCGATGGTGTCCTCAGTCACCGCGATCATATGCGGAACGAGATTCGTGACCGCGCGCGGGGTGAACGCGGGCGCGAGCGTCCGGCGCTGGTGCTTCCAGGCGCGGCCCTCGGCGATCAGGAGACCTTGCCCGAGGATCGGGCGCAGCACGCGCATGCCGGCCGGCGTCCGCGAATAGTTCTCGTAATTGTCGACAAGCACATGTCGGATCGCGTCCGGTGTGTTGACCGTGAAACTGGTGCGGCCGAAGAAGCCGCCCTGAATGATGTCCTCTTCGTAGGCGCGTTGGCTCCAGGCGCTGAGCGCGCTCTTGCGCAAGGCCGTCATCCAGCTCAGGGCGCCGGATTTTTGGACGGCACGCGGCGGGCTTGGCGGGACCAGCGGCTGTTGCGCGACAGGCAACTCGTAGACTTCGGCAACGCTCATGCGACGGCCTCGCTGTTTCCGCAACGGAGACGAGAAGACAGCTAATCAGTCAACCCCGCGACCGCAATCCTGCCTTCAGAGAACCGCCGAGCCCGCTCCGGCTGGCGGATCGTTGATCGTCTCGTCATCCTGGCCTCGGATTTTGGCGCAGGCGAGCCGAGATCATGAGAAAAACGACGAACAATAGGGCCGGTTTGGCTGCGCAAGCGTATCGTTGCGCAGCAAAACGAACATGCGGCGTGAAAGCGGCCTGCAGAGTCTCAACGGGCCACGTCTAAACGTCTTCGTCTTCCGCTTCGAGGCTGACCTTTCCGGTCGCGGCTTTGTGACCTCCTTCTTGATGGTCTTGGTGGTGCGTGGGCGACGGAGGCAAACGGGCCTGGAGCTTCGCGTCTCTTGCCTGCACGGCCCTGGTATATTCCAGCAGCGTCAGATGGGCTGCGGTCTGGTC
>Ga0210407_10001596_pt1 | contig 20908 bp, 17 predicted proteins | sample IncBWC27MmetaG_FD_150860 | JGI IMG/M metagenome (GOLD analysis project Ga0210407, IMG submission 150860) | Forest soil microbial communities from Barre Woods Harvard Forest LTER site, Petersham, Massachusetts, United States - Inc-BW-C-27-M | ecosystem: Environmental > Terrestrial > Soil >... | reverse complement strand
GTGGTGCACAGGGGAGCAAAGATTAAAGGCATGACGCTGAGCGCCATCCCCTACAAAGCACCTAAAGATGCCAGAAGAGCATACGAGAAGGGCCTCCAGGCCGGGAGGAACGGCAAACTTGCCGATGCACGCAAATATTTTGAAACTGCAGTGAAGATCTACCCCAGTTTCGCGATCGCCTGGTTTCAATTGGGCACCGTTTTACAGAAAGAAAACCAGACGGACGCTGCCCGCAAAGCGTATACCCAATCTACGACTGTCGATACCAAGTTCCTACCGCCTTATCTGTCGCTCGCGTCAATGGCATTTGAGGCGGAAAATTGGACCGAGGTCCTTCATTTTACTCGTCATATCCTGGATCTCGATCCCTTGAATCAGGCCGCTATCACTGGATACATCGTGGATCTCGATCCATTGAATTGCGCTGATGCCTATTTCTATAACGCGGTCGCAAATTACAAGCTCAACAGGATGGAAGACGCTGAGAAGAGCGGGCTCAAGGCGGAACACATCGTCCTGCTCCGTTTTCCACAGCTGCATCTCTTGTTGGCGGAAATCTTTGCCCGAAAAAACGACTACGCTACCGCGATCTCAGAATTACAAACTTACCTGGACTTAGCTCCGCATGGCAAAAACGTGGATCAGGCACGGGCGCAGCTGGCAGAATTGGAGAAGCTGAACGGCTCCGCGTCAACCAGTGAAAAACCCGATCCCATGTGAGTATCGGCACTGGCAGTTTCTTGGCCTGCATTATTCCATGGTGGCTCACGGAACGGCGCGCTCGTTACGTGAGGTAGTAGATTGGCGGAAGCGTGTGGGAGTCGAACCCACCATTCGACCCGCGAAGGACCGAATCGCCGGCTTTGAAGACCGGGAAGGTCACCGGACCCCTTTCGCCTCCGGAATAAGTATAGGGGTCAGGCGTGAGGGGTTTCAATTGCGGCGGCTTGGGTGCGAATCAGCGCCGCGACCAGATCGTACAACGCGAGGCTGGTGCACACTTCGTAGTAGGAATGTTCCGATGGCCCACCGATGGTTCCATCAGGGTGCAAATGCCGGGCGAGGCCTTTGCGCAACACCAACAGCTCGACCGAATCGCCCATAGGAACTTCACCGTAGTGGAGAATGACGTTTTCCTTGCCCCAGGGCAATTCGAGCTTAGTCTCAACGGAGTCGAGGGAAATTTCTTCGCCGAGTTTTTGGAAACCTTCCTCGTTCAACTCGATGCCGTTCCTGTTGTACCGCACCAGAAACTCGTCGAGCTCCTCGGACGACGCTCCTTCCATGGCGGTCAAGAATTGATAGACGGAAAACAAAGTTTTCTGCCCCGCGAGCATGCGCTTGGCTAGTTTCCCGCAGCCGGATAACCGGTCGGAAAGATTCAGAGCCTTCGAAATCATGATGCGCGAGTCGCCGTCGGTCCAATACGTAGGCGCGGAACCCTGAAAGGCAGCACCGATGCCGAGCTCGAGCGGCGGCAAATCCGAGCTCACGGCGCGGTCGTTATAGGAATTGCACACGGTCAGAATCTGCCGCGAGAGGATGCAGGCTTTGGCCACCGCTCTGGTATAGGCGATGTTGGCTTCAGTTTCAAAAATAGCCAGGATGATGGCATCGCCCTCGATAAATACTTTTTTCGCGTTGAAGCGGTCGAGCAGTTTTTTTACCGGTTCGTGCAAGTTCAAACTGAAATGCGAGGCCGGGCTGAGTCCCCGGGATAGCAGGTCCTGGGTCATTTTCATCGAACCGCGCACGTCGGCCTTGATGATGACGTGCGATACGACCTGGTCCTGTTGGGGCTTGGCCTCGTCCTGCATGACGCATTCGTAGAGGCGGTTGTTCATGCGGGAGAGCTCGCGCGTCTGTTCCGTGGTAATCAGATTAATGCGTTCCATGCAGGTGGTGAGGTGCTCGGCATCGCGCAGATCGCGCCGCAAGCGGAAGAAATCCGTGGCGAACCGGAGTACCGGAGCGTTCATTTCCTCCCGCGAATAGCGACGAATCTTGCGCGAGAGATCCTCGATGGGCTTCAAGGAGAGCCGCTTCGCAGGCACTTGCTTCAAAACGTCCTGAACGCGCTTCAGTTCATCCTTTGATACCAACGCCTTGCGCAACTGCTGCAAGTGGACCGGCGGGCAGTACTCCGAGACAATCTCGCGAATTTCGTAACTGGCGAGCACGTGGTAGAGAATTTCCTGCTGCTCGAGGCGCTCGAAAAGCTGAGAAAACGCGCGGGCGCGCACAGAAGAATCCGCCTCCGGCCCGGCGGAAGAATCAAACAGCAGCCGGGCGTTCTCCGGCTCATTCAAATAACTCCCCAGCCGGTTTTCGTGATCCTTGTGAAAGAAATCGACTTTCTGCTTTGAAGCATCGATCTGCGGAGCAATTTCTTCGAGCTTGAATTGCTGGTGCTTCAGCCGGAGCTCGACGTCGTTCAAGGAGGCCTTGAGGTCGGCTGGAGCGCCGGAACTTCGGAACTTGTTCAGGAAGCCGTCCGCGCGATCCAGACGCTTGCGGAGGTTTTCGCGCTGTTCTTCGAGGCCGGCGATTTCGGTGCGCATCCCGTTGGCCAGTTCGAGCAGCGCTTGGTGTGCCTGAATGGCTTCATTTTGCGCGGGGTCCTGAGCGACGATCACGCCGGCTCCGCGAAGGAATTCCTGGAACATCGCATCCATGTTTTCGAAGCGGTCAGGATCCCGCGAATAATTGCCCAACAGGACGTAGTGCTCGAGAAAGAACCGGTCGTCCTTCCCACCATCGAGGAAGATCAGCTTGTTTTTCAGGAGTTCGTAAAAGGGGGCGAAGTCTTCACCAAAAAGGGCGCGGCGCGCCTTCGAGATGACGTTTTCCTCCACGTCGGAGAGAATCAGCGCAACTTGCTGGCCCACAATCCGGAGGATACGCCGGCGCGCTGTTTGCAGCTCCGCCAAACGCGCTTTGATGACGTGGGCCTGCTGGGTGCGGTCAAAATTTTCACCCCGCTGCCGGATCCATTCCTTACCTTCCAAAATCAGGTTGGCGAATTGATTGCCGAGTTCCTGGGTAAGGTATTTCAAGACCGCCAACCGGAATAGGAGATCCATTTCTATGTTTTTGTGATACTTCGCCTGCGTCAGCGAACTATGGAGTAGTTCGGTCAGGGTTTTGCGAAAAGTAGCATTGTCAGGACCCTTGCTGGTGCGGAGGTCGATGCCGGGAAGATAGGTGGCGCTGGTATTCTGGCGAAAGACTTCAAAAAGATAATCACGGGCGATCTGAAGAAACCTCGGGCTGAGGTACACATCGTGGTGGATATTGTCCACGCCGATGGCCAGCGACCCCATGGGAAGGTTGACGTTGTAGCTCTTGAGCTCGATCCCGCCAGCATTCCCCGAACTTAACGTAAGTATTCCGTTGGCCATGAAGACTGCCCGAAAGGGCTTTCTTCAAGCTATCAGCCGTCTTGCAGGGGGGCAAGAAATGACCGCCGCCGGGTTGCGAGAGAGTAAGGGGAGACAACCAGGAACAGGCGCGCTCAGGGAAGGGTAATCCGACGGGCGTCTCCGTCGAGGTGTTCCAGCCGGACGCGGACTTGCGGCCAGGGTGATTTCAGGGGAAAGCGCTCCGACCACTCCAAAATGACCACTCCCGGGTGCGCGAAGAGGTCTTCCATGCCGAGCGTTTCGAAATCGTGGAAACTTTCGATGCGGTAGAGATCCGCGTGATACACCCTCTTCCCCTTGCCATATTCGTGGACCAGCGTAAACGTGGGGCTGGTGACGTCGTCTTCGCTGGCCGCGCCCAAACCTGCCACGATCCCCTTCGTTAGGGTGGTTTTTCCGCTGCCTAGATCGCCGGAAAGCAGAACAAGGATGGGGGCCTTCAGACGCGCGGCAAATTCCCTGCCCCAGCGCGTGGTTTCCTCGGCGGAGTGGGTGATGATCTCCTCAGTCACCCTTGCGAATCTCCTCGAGAAGTTTCGCGCGGGCGTGAGGAATGGCATCGGTCACTTCGGAGGCAAGCAATCCGGAGAGATCGGTCCCGCGCGAGGCGATTTCCGCAGCCAGGCCATGCAGATAAACGCCCAAGCTCAAAACACGCGCGCCATCGTCGATGCCGAACTGACCGATGAGTGCCGCGAGCAGCCCGGTGAGGACGTCCCCGCTACCTCCTTTGGCGAGTCCGGCATTCCCCGTCGTACTTACAAAGACCTTCCCATCGGGTGTGGCCACGACAGTGTGATAGCCCTTCAGAACGACGTGGACGTTCCAGCGGCTGGCTGCATCTTGAGCCACACCGACGCGATCTATTTGGATGGCCGCACTCGTGGTGCCGAGCAGGCGCGCCATCTCGCCGGGATGGGGCGTGATTACCAAAAATTTCGATTTCCGTTGCCCGAGAGATTCCTTGGCGCCCGCAAAGGCATTCAGGCCATCAGCATCCAAGACGATAGGTACCGAGGTCAACTGGACGACAGCGCGGACGAATCCCTGCGTCTCAGGGTCAGTGCCGAGGCCTGGTCCGATTGCGACAACGGTTTTCCCTTCGAGCACCTTCGAGAATTGTCCGTTGGCGAAGCATGCCCGCCCAATAGTCCCGACCGGAGTCGAAGCGAGGGGCTCCGTCATGTATTCCGGATGGGCTGCGGCCACAATGGGGAGCACAACGTCGGGCGTGGCGATTGTCACGAGACCTGCTCCCGTACGCAAAGCGGCTTGGCCTGACATGACCGCTGCGCCGCTCTTTCCGAGCGAACCCGCCACGAGCAGCACATGACCGTAGGTGCCCTTATGCGATTGGGTGAAGCGAACTAACGGCAGGCCGGCAAATTCGTCCGGCCCGGCCCAGCGCAGATTTCCCTTTCCCACTTCCTCGACAAGCGCCGCGGGTGAGCCGATGTCGCAAACTTCAAGAGCTCCGGCTGCACCTGCGTCACGAGAGATGAGCTGACTCATTTTGGGTGCCGTGAACGTGACCGTTCGATGGGCGTGGAGAACGGGACCTTCAGCGTGCTGCCCGTCGCTTGGCAGGCCGGAAGGAGTATCCACTGCAAGTATGAGTGCCGGTTTCGCTGCGGTTCCGTTCGTCGACAAGCGATTGATGTCCTGGATCGTCTGTGCCACCAGTCCGGTGGCCGGGCCGCGCAGCCCGGTGCCCAACAAGGCGTCCACGATGACTTGCGAATCTGTCAGCGAAGGCCAGGCAGCTTCCCACGCTGCTTCGTTTGCGATGGCGAGAAATGAGTTTCCCGCTTCCGTCCAGCGAGCAAAATTCGCGGCGGCATCTCCGCCCAGTTCGCGCGGATCGCTAAAGAGGCACACACGCGGATTGATCCCCACATCTTTCAAGTATCGAGCCGCCACGAAGCCGTCGCCACCGTTGTTGCCCTTGCCGCACAGAATAGTGACGCGCTGCGGCAACTCGGGGGCGAACTCGCGCAGGACGGCATCAGCGACGTGCTTTCCCGCGGCTTCCATCAATCGCAGACTAGGGATACCGAAGCGCTCGGTCGTGAGACGGTCGACCTCTCGCATCTCGGCAGCGTTGAGAGCTTTCATGGCGATTTCAGGGCGTGGTCAGAGCATCCATCCGCCGCTCACGTTGACGACCTGGCCGGTGACATACTCGGCCTCTTCGGAAGCAAAAAATGCCACGGTGGCGGCGACGTCCTCGACCGTTGGCGGACGCCCAATCGGGAAACGAGCGTCGCGCATGCGGCGGGCCTCGTCGAGGCTCAATTCTTTTTCGTCGATGCTGGAAGGATTCACAACATTCACGGTGATGCCGTTCTTTGCTTCTTCGAGCGCCAGGGAACGCGATAGCGCGACAACTGCCGCCTTTGCCGCCGCATAGGCCGAAATCTTCGCCTGGCCGAATGCCCGCTCGGCACCCACAGCGCCAAGATTAATGATGCGGCCCCAGCGGCCTTTGCGCATGTGTGGAAGCGCGGCGCGGCTGATGTAGAAGACCGTGGAAAGATTCGAGGAAAAGACGCGGTCCCAGTCTTCGATGGAAGATTCGGCCAGGGTACCCCAGCGGAAATCTCCCACGTTGTTCACCACGATATCGAGCCGGCCGAACCGGTCGAGGACTGTTTTCACAAGTTGGTCCGCCCGCGCCGCATCGGTAATGTCGGTTTCGACGGCCACGCAATCCGCGCCCTCCGCTTGCAATTGGCGAAGCGTCTGCTGCGCTGCGGGCTTGTTCGAACGGTACGCGATGGCCACGCGCGCGCCATCCTTCGCCAGGCGCACCGCGATGCCCCGGCCGATTCCCCGGCTGCCACCGGTAACCAACGCCACTCGATTGCGTAGCGACATTCTTCTCCCCTGGCGATTCGCAGCAAAAGCAGGCCAGTATAGCCCACCCACGAGACGCAAACTACCGCAAGCGTGCAACAACCACGGTCATGTCATCAGCCTGTTCCGGCGTGCCCGCCCACTCTTCCGCGGCGGCCATGAGCGATTCCGCGACCATCAATGGCGATGCGCCTTTGACGCGGATCGCGGCATCCTCGAGGCGCTTGATCCCAAACTCCTCGCCGTACACGTTTTCAGGTTCCACCAATCCGTCGCTATATCCCACCAGCAGTGAGTCCGCCGACACAGAAAGCAAGCCTTCCTCGTATTCGTAATTTTCTATCACGCCCAAGACCATGCCGCCGACATCCAGATGCTTTGCCTCGCCGTTGCAGATCAGCAACGATGGCAAATGCCCCGCGTTCGTGTATCGCAATTTCCGCGTTTCGCAGTCGTAAACCGCAATGAAAAACGTCGCGAAGCGGTCGTCGCCCGTATTCCGTACAAGATGCTTATTGAGCCGCGAAACCAGCTCGGCAGTACTCAGTACCTCGCTGCCGCCCGCCAGCATCTGGCTACGCAGCGCGGCCTGCAGGCTCGCCATCAATAACGCGGCGGAAATTCCCTTACCGGAGATATCGGCGATGGCAATCGCCAACTGCGTCGGGCTGAGCTGAATAAAATCGTAATAGTCGCCGCTGACCGTGCGAGCCGCTTTGCAGATCGCCTCAATTTCCACGCCGGGAATGGCAGGCAACTTCCGTGGAAAAAGCTGATTTTGCACTTCGCGGGCGATGGAGATTTCGTTCTCCAGGCGCTGCCGCTGCTTCTGCTCTTCGATCAACGAGCTGACCGAGCTGGTCATCAGGTTGAACGATTCGCCCAGGACGCCGAGCTGGTCGCGGCGGTCTATATTGACGCGGTGCGTGAAATCTGCCTGTTGCACGTACTGCGTCGCGCGGTAAAGATCGCTCACGGCTCTGGTGATTCGCCGCGTCATGACAACCCCCGTGACCAGGGCAAGAATTTCCAGCAGGAGAAAAACGACGGACACCAACGTGAAGCCGATCACATAGATGCGCCCCAATTCGCCGACGGAGGAAAACATCAGCGCATTCAACCGGGAAGTCCGCGCGGTGAAAATGGCCAGTACGGGGCGGGCTCGCTCTGCCGTTCCGCCACTATTCAGTAGAACTGCCTCAAACTTAGAAACACCACGTACGCTCGGGTCCCACCAGCCGGCAGGTGGATGAAGAAACCGGCGCTTCCCCGGAATGTGGCTGGAGGCTCGATAATCGGTGTTCCCCAGCGTGTACACCACCGTGTTTTGCTGTGTTCCTTGGACTGGCTCCAGCAGTTCGAATTGGATGGGTCCGAGATTTGGCGCCAGCGTGGAGATGAACTCAGGGGTAATGGGAACGAGGAGAGTCACCACGCGAACGCCGTGAGCGGTGGTTACTCTGCGCAGCCCGACGAGCGAGAGTTTGTCGCCATTCTGGATCAGCCCTGCAAAATGGTCCTCCCCGGACTTCGCGACTGCATGCAAAAAGCTCTGATCGTCGACAAATTCAATACTCAGCCCCGGCAGGCTCGGATCGTAGACCGCATGTTGTTGTGCGCCGACGATCTTTTCCGCTGCGGCCTGAGGAATTCCGGCAGGTAGATTTCCCAATGCAGCCGCGATCTGCTCCGCGCCGTCCTGCATAGTCTCCACGCGGTGTTGCATTTCGTCGTAAAGAAGATATCCGCCTAGCTGGGTATAGAGGATCAAGCCGGAGAATATCGCCAGCGCCATGAGAAGCAGGACGGGGACCACGGCAATAAAGAGATAAGCAACGATCAGGCGATTCCGCAGGCTCCAAAGTAGCCGCGTTCGCCACCAGCCGATGAAGCGGAACAGCAGATAGACGCCTGCCAGCACCGCTAGAAACTTCAGAAAGCTGAAGAGCCCGCTGGTGAGTTCCAGAAAAAATGCCGCGCTGCCCGCGGCAAAAAATCCCAGGGCGACAAGATCTAGGCGCGAAACACGGCGCCAAAATTCCCGTAGATTGGCCAGCAGAGCGGTCATTGGGACGCAGACAGAAGAACTACTTTACCTGAAGAAGTCCATAGAGCCGAATAGAACAGTCATCAAGCAGAAGGGCCGAGCAAACCAATCCGGCCCTTTCCCGGAGAATCACTATGATTGCTGGGTATTGCGCACGCGGCTGTGCTTCACACCGTACGTGAAGTAAATAACCAATCCGATGATCAGCCAGATGACCAGCCGCAACCACGTTATTGCATTCAGCCCGGCCATGAGCCCGAGTGATACCAGGATTCCCATGATTGGCACGACGGGAACCCAGGGCGTCCTGAATGGACGCTCCAGCTCGGGCCGCCGTAACCGCAAAATCCAGACCGCGGCGCACACAATCACGAACGCCAGCAGCGTCCCAATGCTGACCATCTGTCCGAGACTCCCGATGGGCACCAGCGAACCGACGAAGGCCACGCATAATCCCACGATCGCCGTGGACTTCCACGGAGTGCGAAAGCGCGGATGAATGTCGCCGGCCCACTTCCACAGCAAGCCGTCATGTGCCATGGCATAAAAAACCCTCGATTGCCCGAGCAACATGACGAGCATCACGGTGCTGAGGCCAGCGAGTGCGCCGGCGTTGACCACATAGCTGCCCCACTTCACGCCCGTCTCGCGAATCGCGAGCGAAACTGGCGCGCCGATGTTCAAACGCGAATAATGCACTGTCATGGTCAAGAGCCCGGAGACCACAATGTAGAGAATCGTGCACACGATCAGCGAACCAAGAATGCCAATCGGCATGTCTTTTTGTGGTTTGCGCGCTTCCTGCGCCGCCGTCGAGACGGCGTCGAAACCGATATAGGCAAAGAACACCACTCCCGCGCCCCGCAATACGCCAGACCAGCCAAACGAGCCAAAGGCCCCGGTATTGGGGGGCAAGAAGACACTCCAGTTGGCGTGGGCAAGCTGGGGATGCTTGAAGACGAACGGCACGGCCACGGCGATAAAGGTCAGCACCGCGACCAGCTTCACGAAAACGACGCCGGTATTGAAGTTTGCCGATTCCTTGATCCCGATGATTAGAATCGTCGTGACCGCAAGAATGGCTAGAAAGGCAATCAGATTGAATTTAGCCGTGACGTGTTGCAGTCCGGCGAGCTGTACGGCCGTCAAATTGAAGGTTGCAGCCGGCCCCCAGCGGCCTTCGAAAAACACCCAGTTGGCTCCTGGCACGTCGCAGATTTGCGGCGGCAGGTTGATCCCATAGTCCTGGAGGAATGCGACCAACGTGCTGCTCCAACCGCTGGCCACCGTCGCCGCGCCGAAGGCGTACTCCAGGATCAGGTCCCAGCCGATAATCCACGCCACGATTTCTCCCAGCGTTGCATATCCGTAGGTGTACGCCGAACCAGCGATCGGAATCATCGAGGCGAATTCCGCATAGCACAACCCCGCAAGCGCGCAGCCGAAGCCCGCGAGCACGTACGACAACATGATCGCGGGACCAGCGTAGAGTGAGGCGGCCGCACCGGTCAGGACGAAGATGCCCGCCCCGATGATGGCGCCGATTCCCAGCGTAACCAGGTTGACGGGACCGAGGGCACGCTTGAGGCTGTGCTCGCCTGTGTCTGTAGCTTCTTTCAGCAGCGTGTCGATCGGTTTCGTGGCAAACAAGGGGTTGCCCATGCAACTCCTCCTTCTTGGGGGGTGTCGTCCCCCACTTCATCCAAAAGAGCAGATACCCGGCCGAATAGGGGACGTCGGCTGGAGCAATTGTACGATCCGACCGTTACGAAGCGCCTGCCGCCCCTGGTCGCCGACGTGACCACACCAGATAGACCGGGACCCCCAAGAGCACGATGACCAAGCCCGGCCAGGTAGTCTGCGTCTTATAGAGCAGGAGCACAAACATGATGGCCAGCGCCGCCACTATATACAGCAATGGCAGGAAGGGATAGCCAAATGCGCGATAGGGACGCTCCGCCCCCGCGCCCTTCACTCGCAAAATGAAAATGCCGGCAATCGTCAACACGTAGAAAATCAGAACGGAAAAGACAACGTAATCAAGCAAATCGCTGTACAGATTGCCGTAGCTGATGCCGCCGGCGGAATCAACATGCCTTGTTCGCAACAAGATCAGCACGATAATCCAAATGCCCTGATACAACAGCGCCGTTCCAGGAACCCCTCTTTTGTTCAGCGTGCCCGTGGCCCGAAAGAAAAGTCCGTCTCTTGACATAGCGTACGCTACTCGCGACCCTGCCAGAATCAGACCGTTATTGCACCCGAATCCGGAAATCGTGATCGCTACGGCCATGATCGAAGCGCCGATGGGTCCGAAGATGGCATTCAGGGCCGCGCTGGCCACGCGGTCGTCAGCCGCATTCTGAATTTGCGCCAGGGGGAGCACGCACAGATAGGCCAGATTCGCGAGGCAGTAAAGCGTGATGACAATGAGCGTGCCAAAGGCCATCGAAAGCGCCACGTCGCGTTTGGGATTCTTTACCTCGGCGGCGGTAAAGCCGATGTTATTCCATGCATCGGCGGAGAAGAGCGAACCGACCTGCGCCACGCCGAAGGCCACGAACAATCCGAAGGCGCCGCTGGCCGCGCTCACCGTCGGGACCAAACCACGCAGAAAATTTGCTCCAGGCTCGATCGGCTGCGCGCCGCGGATCGCCCAAAGATGGCTGAAATTGTCCGCAAGCGCCGCAGGGTTCCGTCCCACAAACACGCACAAAACGATCAGTCCAAACAGCGCAAGAGTCTTGGCGCTCGTGAAAACGTTCTGGATCAGCTTACCGAGCCGCACGCCGCGGGTGTTGAGATACGTCAACAAGACGATCATCAGTACCCCAACGAGCTGCTGGACGGAAAGGCTGATCGCATACCTCGATCCCAGCGCTACCGGTTCAACAATCCAGGTCTTCGGGGAGATCGCGGGGAAGATAACGCCCAGGTATCGGGCAAAGGCCACCGCTACGGCCGCTATCGTTCCGGTCTGAATGACCAGAAACAACGTCCACCCATACAAGAAACCCCAGAGCGGTGAATACGCTTCACGCAGATAGACGTATTGACCACCCGCGTGGGGAAACATCGCGGCAAGTTCTCCATAGGAGAGAGCGGCGGAGATCGTAAGCAGCCCCGTGATGATCCACGCCAATAATAGACCGCCGGAGGAACCCGTCTGCCGCGTGATGTCCGCGGCCACGATGAAAATGCCCGACCCGATCATTGACCCCACGACGATCATCGTGCCGTCGAACAATCCTATGGCCCGCACAAAGCCGACTTCAGGCTTTTTGGCTTGCTCCGAAAGCGTGCCGCTTGTTTCTGCCATTCGCTGTTTACCTCAGACTGCCGCGGCGTGGTCCGCGGGCTCGAGCAAATCCAGAAATTGTCTGGCTCGCCGGACGGGATCGGCGGCATGCAAGATGTCGCTGCTCACCGCCAACGAATCCGCGCCTGCCTCTATTACGCCAGCTGCGCGCTCCAGAGTGACGCCGCCGATAGCCACGATTGCCTTATCGGTTAGCGGGCGCACCTGGCGAAGCAATTCCGTTCCCACCACTGGATCGGGGTTTGCCTTCGTGGAAGTCGAAAAGATCGGCCCCACGGCGATATAGTCCGCCGATGTGGCTATCGCAGACTGAAACTGCGCAAGGTTGTGTGCCGAAACGCCCACCCACTTCTCCTTGCCGATAATGCCCCGCGTTTGCCCGACATCCAGGTCTTCTTGCCCGACGTGGACGCCGTCCGCGTTTGCAAGATAGGCGACATCCGGCCGGTCATTCACGATGAACCGGACCCCATACGGCCTCAGCAATTCTGAAATTTCGCGCGATCGTTGGAAGAGCTCGCGCGCGGCAGCCTTCTTGTTACGGTATTGAATGAGCCGAACCCCGGCCTCCGCCAGCCGCCGGGCCAACTCGATTTCGGAATTGGCGAGCAATGCAGCGTCTAATATCACATAGAGCTTTGGAAGGACAAGAGGCATCGCCGCTTATTTTCCGCCCGTGCCGAGAAGTTTCTCGATGAAGTGGGTGTCAAACTGACCGACCGCAAAATCCGCATCGGCAAAGATCCGCCGGTGCAGCGGTATGGAGGTCTTGATGCCCTCGATCACGAACATTTCCAATGCACGTCTCATACGCCCGATGGCTTCCGCGCGGTCACGCCCTCGAACAATCAGCTTGGCGATGAGGGAATCGTAGTAAGGAGGTATCACGGCGTCCGAATAAGCGGCGGAATCGACACGCACGCCCGTCCCCCCGGGCGCCTGAAACGCGGTGATGCGGCCCGCCGACGGCACGAAAGTTTCCGGGTCCTCAGCATTGATGCGGCACTCGATCGAGTGTCCCGCAAAATGAATCTCCCCGGCGGCGTCTTCCATCTTCTCTCCCGCCGCGATGCGAATCTGCGCCTTGATCAAGTCGACGTTGGTAACCATCTCGGTTACCGGGTGCTCGACCTGAATGCGCGTGTTCATCTCGATGAAGTACATCGAACCATCTTCGTCCAGCAGGAATTCAACCGTGCCGGCGTTCGTGTACCCGATTTTCTCGAGCGCTTTGATGACTTTCGCTCCCAATTCCTTGCGTCGTTTGGGATCCAACACAGGCGAGGGCGATTCCTCGACAAGCTTCTGATGCCGGCGCTGAATGCTGCATTCCCGCTCGCCCAAATGGATAACTTTGCCGTGATGGTCAGCCAGCACCTGAAACTCGATGTGCCGCGGGCGTTCGATAAAGTGCTCCGCGTAGACATCCGGATTGCCGAAAGCCTGCTGCGCCTCGCTTCGCGCCGTCTGGTATGCGGCCAGCAATTCCTGCTGCTCGCGCACCACGCGCATCCCGCGCCCGCCTCCACCTGCCGAAGCCTTCAGGATCAGCGGATAACCAATCCTTTCCGACTCCTTGGCCAACTGCGCTTCGCCCTCGACCACCCCATCGCTGCCCGGAACCGTCGGCAGACCCGCGGTTTTGATCTCCCGGCGCGCCCGGTCCTTCTCGCCCATGAGTTCGATGACCTCGGCCGTGGGACCGATGAAAGTAATTTCCGACGCTTCGCACACCCTGGCGAAGTTGGCGTTCTCCGACAGGAAGCCGTAACCCGGATGGATGGCGTCCACATTCGTGATTTCCGCGGCGCTGATCACCTGCGGAATATTCAGATAACTTTCGCTGCTTCGCGGAGGCCCAATGCAAACAGCTTCATCGGCAAAGCGAACGTGGAGAGAATTGCGGTCCGCCTCCGAATAAACGGCGACGGTGGAGATGCCCAACTCCTTACAAGCGCAAATAATCCGCAGGGCGATCTCCCCGCGATTGGCGACAAGAATTTTCTGGAACATGGCCTCGGGCGCCCGTTATTTCTTCCGGCTCGGACGGATGCCGAACAGGGGCTGGCCATATTCGACCGGCTGGCCATTCTCGGCGAAGATGCGGACCACCTCGCCACTCTCGTCGGATTCGATTTCGTTCATGAGTTTCATGGCCTCGACAATGCAGAGGGTTTGCCCCGTCTCGACGAATGCACCGATCTTCACGAATGCCTCGGTACCGGGGCTCGGGGACGCATAAAACGTTCCGACGATGGGCGACTTGATTAGATGTAAATCTTCCGAGGATCGCGGCTCAGGCCCTCCCTGCGTGCTCGCTTGGGGCGCCGTGGTCGAAGCCGGGGGCCCAGCTACGATGATTTCTGGCATCCCGGCAGTTCGAGATCCCCCGTAGGGCAGCCCTGTCGAGGGCTTTTTCAGCCGTACGTGCAAATCTCCCCGGGAATATTCGAATTCTTCGAGGTTGTGTTCCCCCATAAACCGGACAAGCTGCTCGATCTGCTGAATTTCGGGACTCTCAAATGAGGGACTTACGGCGGATTTCGGAGACTTTTTTCGTTTCATGCCCGTATTAGAGCTCGATAAGATCCCGCGGGACGCGGGTAATCACTTCTGTTTCGTCAGCATGTACGACGACGTCGTCCTCAATCCGAATTCCCCCGACGCCGGCAAAATATACACCAGGTTCGATGGTGACCACGTTGCCGGGTTCGAGCCGCCTTTTCTGTCCCCGAGCGATCCGTGGATCTTCGTGCACCTCCAGCCCCAAACCATGGCCTGTGCTGTGCACAAAGTGACCGTCAAGACGGCGACTCGTCAAAACTCCGCGCGCTGCGGCATCCACATCCCCACAGGCTGCTCCGGCCTTCACAGCCGCTATCGCGGCCGACTGCGCCTCCAGAACGGCTCTATACCACCGGCGGATGCGTTCAGGAGCCCTACCGACAAAGACTGTGCGGGTTATGTCACTGCAATAGTGCTCGAGTATAGCACCCAGGTCTAGGACGACCAACTCATTTTTCCTCAACTGCTTGGCGGTAGGACGCGCGTGGGGCAGCGCCCCGCGCTTCCCGAAGGCGACAATGGTCTCGAACGCCGGGCCGGAGGCGCCGCTCTTCCGCATCTGGTATTCGATCTCTGCAGCAACTTCAAATTCCCGGACGCCGGGTTTCAGAAGTCTCATTGCTCGCTCCAGCACCTCTCCCGCAAGGATAGCTGCCCTGCGCATCTGGGCGATTTCCATGACGTCTTTTCGCCCTCGCAGCTTCTCGGGCAGCCCCGGCGCTGCTTTCCACTTGCAGCGCGCCCCTGAACCCCTTCGCAGCGCCCTAAACTGTGCCAGAGTGAGCCGGTTCGGGTCGAAGCCGGTGGTTTGTTTCCCAGCCGTTCGCAGGATCTCGCCCGCGCTTGAGAATAGCGCACCCTTTTGGAGGACAATGCGAACTCCCGAGGTCTCCTCCCTCGCTTGCACCTGGAACCTCCCATCCGTGACGAGAGTGCACCGGGTCTCGGATAAGAGCAAAGCTGCCGCCTCCCCCGTGAAGCCCGTAAGGTAATAAACGGTGGCAGGATTGGTTACCAGCAAAGAATCGAGCTTTGACCCGGCGAATTCTTTTCGCAGGGCACCCCGGCGTTCAGTAAAAGGTACTCTCATAAACGAATCGAGGAGACCGTAGTCTCCTCGATTTTGACCCTCAGAGAAAGTTTGAAATACCGGCGCCTGGATTCAATTACCGGGGACTTATCCCGGAATGATCCGCGGCGTCAGGAAGAACAGAAGCTCGGCGCTGTTAATGGTGGTGGTAGTTCGCTTGAACAAGCGTCCAATGAGCGGCAAGCTGCCAACAATCGGTGTCTCCTGGACAGTGAGGTTCTGGCTGGTGATGATAACACCGCCGATGACTACAGTCCCCCCATCCGCGATAAGCACTTTGGTCTCCGTGGATTGCGTATCCAGAGCGGGAACACCTTGAATACGCGGGATGCCTTGGTCGATCTGAGTATTTTCGACCAGCACGTCCATGAATATAGTTCCTTCTCCGGTGATTTGCGGCGTCACTTCCAATTTCAGAACCGCGTCAATAAACTGCACTGAAATCGTGTTGTTGATGGTCGTCTGAATCGGAATTTTAGTTCCCTGCTTGATGGTGGCCTTTTCGTTATTTTGAGTAATCACCTTGGGCTTGGAGAGCAATTTGCCCACGCCTTTTTGCTCCGAGGCCGTGATGAAGAAATCGAGCGCGAAATTCGGCGAACGGTGAATGAACCCCGCACCGCTCGTCGGAACTCCTGCGGCAAAGTTCGTAAGGAGCGGCAGACCGGTTGTAGCGCCATTCCCCGTGGTACCAGTGACCGTTATCGGATTTTGCGGAACTCCAGCACCCGGCGTGATGCCGCTTCCGCCGACGGACGAGACGCCCGTGAACAGCGAGCGGCCGCTCGTGGTCGTTCCGGCAAAACCAAGCTCCGTCCCAAGGTCCTGCGCGAAGGAACGCGACGCAGATACGACGCGCGCCTCGATCTCGACTTGCTGCGCTTTGCGGTCCAACTGGCGGATCAAGTTGTCAATCGTAGGAATGACGGACGGGATATCCCGGATGACGAGCTGGTTCGAACGGTCATCCGACAAGATGTCCCCCCGCGGGGATAGGAATTTCTTAAGCGTATCCTTAAGCGTCGCGGCCTTCGCGTAATTCAGTACGCGGGTCACTGTGACCGGCGCCACTGCTTCCGCCTGTGCTCTGTCGAGATCCCGCAGAGTTTCCGCTTCTCTCTTCAGTGTGTCGCGTGTCGCGATTCGAAGCACGTTGCCGTTGAGTTGCTTGTCTAGTCCGTTGTTTTGCAGCACGATGTCCAGCGCTTGATCCCAGGGAACCTCGTCCAGCACAATCGTGAGCGACCCTTTTACGGCCGGGTCAAGGATCACGTTCAGTCCGCTGATTTCATGGATAAGCCGGAAGAAATCCTTCAGGTCGACATCCTTCAGGTTCACGGAAATCGGCTCACCCGTATATTTCGACGGGGCTGGACCACCTCCCGCTGTTTGTGAACTCGCCGTCGACATTGTATTAGCGGCGCTGCTGGCCTGCTGCACTGCTTGCTGAGCCGCCAGTTGTGCCGATGGCTGAGGTCTCGCAGGCTCCGTCCTTGATCCGAACGATGCCAAAACGAATGAGGGCTGGGTCAGTTCGCCAGGCAACGGGAAACGAGGAGATGGAATCTGCAAAGATTTCGAGGCATGACTGGCCACGGAATGTGGCGCCGCGGCGTGATATTGGAACTCCGCGCTCGGTTGATGAACACGTTCTGCAGTCGTCGTGCTCGCCGAAGCCGGTATCACGGGTGAGCTAGCGAGGGTGTTAAACAGGATCACCACCGCCGTCCCCTCGCGTGAAATTTGATAGGGGGTCGCTACCGTCAGGTCGATGACAACTCGCGCCACATCGGGGCGAAATTGCCCGAGGCGCACACCGAGCACCGGCGCTGACATGCCGGGAATCGCCGTTTTCTCGACGGCCAGACGAGCGCGCGTAAAATCGAGCACCAACCGGTCGGGATTCTGCATGCGAGCCGCACGAACGTCGAGACGCCCCTGGCCTTCCACACGCACGCTGGCCTGCTGCGGCGCTTGCGTTATCGCGACGCTCGAGATCACCGAAGCCGCGGCAGTGGCCCCGGACGGCTCCGGCGTCTGGGCGAGCGCGGAGCTCGTCGCCAATACCATGCTCGCAAGAATAAGACCGCTGGACCGGAGGGCCGGCCAATTCATCTTCATTGCTGTTCTCCTGGACTGGAGTAAATTCGCTTGTTCACTTGACGCTCCACCGGTTTCCCGAAGGCATCCTTACCCATTTCGTGGAACGAAACGCCATCCATGGCAATCTTTTCCACCTGCCCGTCATACAGTTGGTCACCTTCGCGCAAAAAGTAAGTGCGCGATTGTGGATTGGAAACCACCGCGATCATGCCGTTGGGGGCCTTCACGACACCGTCGAGGCGCAAAGTGCTCACTTGCAGGCCTGCTTTGCCGGGGGGCAAGACCTTTCCATCCCCTGCACCTTTATCGTGGCCGATCAGCGATTCGAACGGATCGCGCCGCGCGATCTTGATTTCTGACTCTGCCGGCGGCTTGGTACCCGTTGCCGGCGCGGAAGCTTTCAGTGCTCTCTTTGCGGCCTTTTTCGCGGCTGGTTTTGCCGGAACGCTGGCTGCCGGCTGGACGGGCGCCTTTGCCACTGGCTTCGCGGCTTGCGGCGCGCCCTTCAGCGCAGCCGTTGGCGCCGGCGCGGGTGCCGAAGTTTTCGCCGGTGTTTTGTCGGCGGGTTTTGCAGGTGCCGGAGCCGCGGGCTGCTGACCGGCTTTCGCCATCGCGGGCGACGTGGCCTTCGAGCTGGCCGTGTCGCCTTGCGCGAGCAGGTTCGGTGCAGCCGCCCCTAGCAAAATCCCTAGTACGAGAGTCTTGGCAAAATGCATAGTTCGCTCATTCCCGTTCAGGGTTTCCCAGCCGGCTTGGCTTGTGCGCCCGCCCCAGCGGCGGTGCCTGAGTCAGCTGGCTTGGTGAAGTATGTTGTTGCTACGAAAGTTCCCGTTACCGTGGTTCCCGGACGCAGCGGGAATTTCGATTTCGCCTTGTCCGGATCGTCAAACTTCAAGTCGCCCACATTGATGATTCGTGACAGACGGCTGAGCCGTCCGAAGAAATCCAAGACGTTGAAGTACGGCCCGTCCGCTTCTAATTCGAACGGCATCTCGAAGTGGTACTCGCGGGGAACGATGGCCAGAGATGTCAGTCTGCGCAGTTGCACGTTCGAAGCGGCCGCCGCTCCCTGGATCAACCGGATAAATTCGTCCGCTTCCTTCTCTTCCGGAACGATTGTCTTCAGCGTATCCAGTTGCTTCGACAAAGCGTCCATCTGCTGTTTCAGTTCGCTATAGCGCTGCTTGTATACTTGCAACTGCGTTACTTCCTGCGTCAGTTGCGTGCGCTGCTGCACTGCCGCATGCACCGCGTCGCTCTCCTGCGCTACAGGAGAGAACGGGAGATAAACACCCACAAGGACAAGAACCACCGCGATCGCCGCGGCGACCAGGGCCTGCATGATGACCGACATATCCCGGAACGGATTGGCCATGGTGTCCCTTTACCCTTTCTTAGCCGGCGCCGTCGCCCCGGTCTTTGCCGGCGCGCTGGCCGACTTCGCCTGCGCCGACGGGCCCGCCTGCTGCGGAGCAACTTCCGCGGAAATCTGGAACGTGAATGTCTGAATCGCGATGTTTTTCTCGTCTTGTCTCGATTCCTTAATCTCCACCTTCTGGAAATACCCCGAGCGTTTCAGCGCGGTTATGAAATTCGCCACCGAATTGAGCGTTGCCGAGGAACCTTCCAGCGCCAGGGCGTTACCCTTCCGCGTTAGCGAAGACAGCCACAGATTTTCCGTCCGCGAAACGGTATTAGCGATCATGTCCAGGAGTTCCTGTCCTCCGGTCCGGTCGCGCTGGAGCTGCTCGATTATTCCCACGCGCTGCTGCAGTGTGGCCTTCTGCTTCTCAAAGGCTTCCACTTGCTGCTTGATGCTCTCGAGCTCCGTCTTTTGCGCCGTCAATGTCTTGATTTTCTTGTTTTCGTCATTCAATTGGGTCTGCAACGAATGGTAGTAGTAGCCGAGAACCAGGAGTCCCACCACCGCTCCGATGCCGACGAACAACAGAGGCAGTGCTGCGCCTGTGTCTACCTGCCGGCGTCCCGCCTTCGGCCGCGCTTGTCCGAGAAGGTTTATGCGAATCATGGCTAGTCGAAGCTCCTCAGTGCCAGACCCACGGCAATAGCCAGCCGCGGGGCCATCTCTCGAATCTGCTCGTCGCTGTGCCGGCTGGGATTAATGAGTACTTTTCGGAAGGGATTCAACTCTTCCACGGGCATCGCAAACTCCTCCCGCAAAAGATCCACTAGCCCGGGAACGCGAGCCGTTCCGCCCGCGACCACGATGCGCTGAATGTTCTCTCCGCTCGCGGTGGCCCGGAAGAAGTCAAAGGTTTTCTGGATTTCGAGCGTCAAGATGTCCGAAACGCTGCGCAGAATCTGCTGCTTCTGCTCGTCCGTAACGCTCGGCAGGGTATCGCCCTTTTTCAACCGCTCGGCGTCCTCGAAGCTGAGGTCCAATTCCTTCTGCAGCGCGTCCGTATATTGGTTGCCGCCCACGCTCACGTCGCGCGTAAACAGCGGTATGCCCCCGCGAACAATATTAATGTTCATTACGCTCGCGCCGATGTTAAGCAGCGCCGCGGTTTGCCCCGCGTCCGGCTCGTAATTCACTTCGAAGCAATTTTGCAAACCAAACGCGTCGATATCCACCACTACCGGCGTCTTTCCCGCCTGCGCCAGCACGTTGGTGTGGTTCAGAATCTTGTCCTTCTTCACGGCCACCAGCAGAACGTCCATCTGGGAGTCCATCGACTCGAGCAACTGATAGCTCAGGTTGACGTCCGCAATGTCGAACGGGATGTGTTGACTCGCTTCCGACGGGATGCGGTCGTACAGCTCTTCTTCCGTCATTAGCGGCAGCGGAACGCGTTTCACGATCACCGAGTGGCCCGAAACCGAAGTCGCCACGTTCTTCGTCTTGATCTTCTCCGCGTCGAAAATCTTGCTGATGGCGTTGGCTACCTGGGGAGCGTCCATGATCGCGCCGTCGACTACAGTGTCCGGCGCCAAATTTTCCATGCCGAAGCTCACCAACTCATAGCCCGCTTTCGTGGATTTCAGCTCCACGGCTTTAATCGAGCTCGAGCCGATGTCTAATCCCACCAGCTGCCTGCTTTTTCCACCGCCCAGTAGCCACATATCGCAGCCCCTTTTCTTGCAAACCGCCCTGTCGCTTGCGCCGGGCTAACGGCGCCTTACCGGAACCTGGCTCATCTTGCGTTCCATCCAGCGATCCAGAATCGTCTTACGCAGTTTCCAACGATTACCTAATTTGAATGCAGGTATTTCGCCCTCAGTGATGTAACGGTACAGGGTATCCGGGGAAATGCCCAGATACTGCGACGCCTGTCTCACGTTCATCACTTCGCGCGATTCACTCACGTGGAACCACACCCCGGTAGTTGCCGACGACGGTCACACCCGGGACCGTCCGGTGCACCCTCGTCTGCGCTGCGGAATCTCCGAGGTGCGCCCCGTGCTAGCGTTTATGACATTCACCGCTCCGAGCGTCAAGGGTTTCTGTACTGCTGTTGTCCTATGAATAGGGGTAGTTCTAGGCA
>Ga0210407_10001595_pt1 | contig 20927 bp, 20 predicted proteins | sample IncBWC27MmetaG_FD_150860 | JGI IMG/M metagenome (GOLD analysis project Ga0210407, IMG submission 150860) | Forest soil microbial communities from Barre Woods Harvard Forest LTER site, Petersham, Massachusetts, United States - Inc-BW-C-27-M | ecosystem: Environmental > Terrestrial > Soil >... | reverse complement strand
GCTGCCTTAGAGGCGAGTAGCGCCGAGATCTTCCGCATCCGTTCAAATCTATCCTTGCTATCGGGCAATCTCGACCAGGCAATCAAGCTATACGAACAGTCGGTCGCGCTCGACCCTCTTCGTAGCAATTCTTATTTGGGTCTGGGAAATCTGCTGTACCAGGCGGGCCGATACGATGAAGCCCAGGCCGCGCTACAAAAAGCTCTTGACCTGAACCCGCAGCTTCCCTTTGCCCATGCCTATCTGGGTAGGATTCTCATCGCGGAGGGAAGGCCGCAGCAGGCGCTCGCGGAAGTTGAGAAGGAACCAAACGACGGGGAGAAACTCACGGACCAGGCATTAGTTTATCACGCGCTCGGCCGTGAACAGGGTTCGCATGCTGTCCTCGTGGAGCTTATCGCGAAGCATGACACTGATTGGGCCTATCAAATCGCTGAGGTGTATGCGTTTCGAGGTGAGTCCGACCAAGCGTTTGAATGGCTGGAGCGCGCGTACAAACAGCGAGACCCCGGGCTCACTCAGATCAAGAACGATCCACTACTGAAAATCCTGCGCCACGACCCCAGATACACCCAATTTCTCAAGAAAATGCGCCTGCCGGCAGACAAAGCACTCTAATACATCCACCCACATCGGTTGCGATCGCAATCTTTGACTCATCTGCTGGTTGTTCGATGCATTTCTCACTGCGTTTTTGGACCTTCACCATGAAGAATTTCCGAAAGATTCAGCCCAGAGCCACATCTTCAGACACAACTCAATCTCCCCGACATGGTTTCCTGATCGCGTTGTGATGTTGAGATGACCACGATCGACAAAAGGAGATTTACAGATGAAGACGCTATTGCGCTCCACCGCAGCTGCCGCACTGGCAACATCCGCGGATCAGACATTCAACGTGTTTGGAGTTCTCTTAAACTTCTTAATCACACCTAATGAGACCGGACACGAGATTACCCTCTTCAAAGGCACCCTGCCCCCAGGAGTTGTGATCCCCCTTCACAGCCACGCTGAGCCTGAAGTCTTCTATGTGCTTGAAGGATCGCTAGAGGTCTATCGAGAGAGCGGTCAGCCACAGGGATGGTCCACCAATCAACCAGGGGGAGTGCTCGCGATTCCCGGCAACGTGAAGCACGCGTTACGGAACACTTCTTCGACACCGACGACTGTACTTCTCGTGACGCAAGAAGAACTCTACAACTTCTTCCGCTCGATAGCGAAGCCCTTGGAGGCTGGGCAGATGCCCGGACCCCCGCCGCCTGAGGCCATGCAGCAACTCTTCGCTGCTGCGGCCAAATATCATTACTGGATGGGCTCGTCCGAAGAGAACGCAACAATCGGTATCTCCATAGGCTAATCGCATTCACGTTTGATTCTCTTTTGATTTTTTGGAATAGCGCGTGGGAAAAGGATTCTGTTCGAAACCTGCGGGCAAAGAGGATTGCCAATAGAAACTGGTCAATGCCACCTGAATCGACAGGTGGTGCGGATGCTCCTTGCGGCGAGAAGGGCACTTCCAGTTTCTCAGAGCCGGCTTCCCAGCCCTCAGCCAGGGACGATCTGAACGGAGAACAGGGGGAATGGTTTTGCCAAATGACGGACAGAGAAAAAGGATTGTGGAGGTGGGGCGCAGCGGACAGCTCATTGCGTCAGGGCGCGCACGGCTAGCAAGAGAAATCTTCAGCGGCCGCTACCAGCCAGGACAGTCGGTGCAGCTGCGCGAAATCGCAGACCACTACGAATTGGATGACGAATCGGCCTTGAAGACCTTTGCTGAACTTCAAGCGCTCGGAATGGTTAATCTTATCGGAAACTCTTCGGCCATCATTCACTCCCCGAATCCGAAAGAGATGCAAGAGGCTTACCAAGTCCGGGCTGCTCTCGAAGAGATTGCCGGACGAACGGCAGCTCCGGCCCTCAAAGGCAAGACCACCGTTCTCCAGAATGAGCTAAACGCTATGCGCGCGGCAGTCCGCGACGGCAATCTCGACGCCTATGCGGAACACGACGCGCAGTTCCACAGAGCGATCCTCGCGGCCTCGGGGAATGACTTGCTGCTTCGGGTATGGGACACATTAGGGTTTGATCTACGAATTCGCGCAGCGATCGGCAAAGTCTCGAAAGCCATGCCTGAGGTCGTTGAATCGCACCAGTCCATCGTCGATGCTCTCGAGAAAGGTCGCGGGAGAGAAGCTGGACTGCTGTTGCGCAATCATGTCGAAACTTTTCTGGAGTATCTCAGAAAATCAGAATCAGACTCGGGAGTTCACAGAGCGTTTCGCCGGGATTTGGAAGGAGCAAAGGACGTTCAACAAGCGTTTTTCCCTCCGGAGAGTTTGTCGATTCCGTGTCTATCGTGCGCGACCTTTTATCAACCTGCTCACGAGATCGGTGGCGATTACTACGACTTTCTTCCGTTGCTGGACGGGCGATGGGGCATCGCGATCGGAGATGTCTCGGGTAAAGGAATCGGTGCGGCGCTGATCATGGCGAGTCTGCAGGCTTCACTTCGAGCGCAAGCTCTGCATCCACATCTGGACCTTTCGGCGCTCGTTGGAGACGTCAATCGGCTGGTTTTCGAGTCCTCACCCACATACTTTTTCGCTTCACTTTTCTACGCGGAATACGAACCTGCGACGCGAGTATTGAAATATGTGAACGCGGGTCATAATCCTCCGATCGTCGTGCGTACGTCGAATGGATCTTCTAAATTGTTCCACCTGAACTCTGTGGGCGTGCCCATAGGTATCGCTGCAGACTCCCGGTTTCCGTCCAGGACATTCCAGCTTGAGATCGATGACGTCCTAGTCACATACACGGATGGAATCACCGAAGCTGAGAGTCGCGAAGGGAAATTTTGGGGAGAAAAAAGGCTCGAGGCCGTGCTCAGATCCTCCAGCCACAAGACCGCAGAGGAAATCATGCAAGCCATTCTCGACGAGGTGTCAGTTTTTGTGAATGGCCAAGGGCAGCATGACGACATGACGCTCGTCGTCGTGCGCGTTCACGCAGGCTGTGATGTCGAGTCCCCCGCCTCGGACTAAGCAGTTTGCAGGAAGGCGAAGGAAGCGCGAACTACGTCACTGCTCTGAAGTGCATGCGGCCTCCATGGCACGACCAAGCGCTATCGCTTTAAGTGGATCGAACCATCCCGAGTGATTAAGTCCGCTTGTGGGAAGTCTCACCAAATAGGTACCGAGAAACGCGCTTGTGGTCATTTGACGAGCCGACCCGCGGATTGTTGGCAAGCCTTCGTGCGACCTGGAAAGCTGCTGAAAATGATTGTCTGGAGAGGAGGAACTCGATCAGACCGTGCGTCCCATCGCACGCTGCCTACAAGGCAGAGCGGGGAGGCAACGAACTGTTCTAGAGCCCATGGACAATGTTGTCATTCGCCAAAACTCCGGCCGACTAGCTTCGCTGCTGTTACATTGTTACGGCTATGATTTTGGCGAGGGACAGGGTAATTTCAGTCCTTCAGTCCAAGTCCCGTCGGATTCGAACCAATGGAAATGCTGGGTCTCCCTTCCCAAGAAGGTGGAGGTATTGGAGATGCGCTGACGGCTTGTGAAGAAGCTCTACGATTTGGTTGGGCGAGTTGGGCAATTCACGGCCTTTTCAAAAAGCTAACTGATTGTGGCGACGCGTCTTAGCTTTAGTGATCCCCCGTTCGCAACGAGGAGGCCGGGGGTTCGAATCCCCTCTCGTCCACCATCTTTTCAATAACTTACGCAGTTATCCGTACCAGATGCAGTAGGCGAGGTTGGCCAATTGGAAGCACAAACCCTGTTCCCACACGCTGGGCCCAATCCAAACGATAAGCACGATCATTGAGATTCACGTACCTCTCGGATACGTGTGCCGGTGCGTGTCCGCTCTAAAAATGCTTGAGAGCGTCTGGGCAATCAGATTTTTCAAGGTGAGTGATGCGGAAGCGCCGGAAGATGGTAAAGCCACCGTTGACTGTTTCATCTCATCGGGGATGGGTAGAGGCTCTTGGGGAGAGTGTTCGCCTGTAGGAGTTGGGCGCCAGTGCTCGTGCAGAATAGCAGCCCGGACGTGCGAAGGCCCACGTATTCCATGAGCATTGCCGCGAGTGATGGGCAAAGGTCTACCTCGCGGATGCCGTTCTTGGTCTTTAGGTATGGCTGGATGATGCCACGCTTGGCTTTCTGTGCGACGGTCAGTGTGCGGAAGTCGGAGGAGATGTGCTTGTCGATAAGGTGATCGAGCGGGTTGACTCAATGAGCGTCTACGCGGAGGTGATGCCAAGCTGTTCAAGCTACTCGGCCGCGCGGCGTTCGGCAATCGTCAGGATGCGGTAGATAGCGATAGCGACAACATCTCGCTTCGGATTCCCCTGCTTAAGAATGTCCCGGCAGACATGCGCAATGGCCGACTTGACCTCCTCTGAGTTATGGACATAACATCTAGTAGAAATGACTGTACGAGAGAGACGAGCGGGTGGTTGGCTGTTGCTGACGTTTACGCTGCCCACGAAACGCGCCAGCCAGCGAGTGGAGATCTGGCGAAAACTCCAGCGGTACGGCACGGTGCCGCTCGGAAACTCGGGCTACCTGCTGCCGAGCAATGCGAGCAACGAAGAGCGGTTCCAGTGGCTCGCGTCCTCGATCCGGAAGTATGGAGGCGATGCCTCCGTGGTTCGGGTCGAGTCCATCGACAATCTCTCGACGGCGCAACTGAAAGGCCGGTTCTCGGAGGCGCGTGCGCGCGAATACCAGGAGCTAATTCAAGAGCTTCAGACATTGTCGAGAGGTCCTGCGGAACGGAGAAGCGTGGCTCGGGTCGGGCGCTTGCGGAACCGTTTCCAGGAGATTGTGGAAGTCGATTTCTTCGAAAGTCCTATGCAAGGGCGCGTCCGAGAATTGCTGGAACGGGCGAGTTCGCTGCGCGCAGCCATGGGCGCGCCCCAAAAAATCAAACCGAAAGAATACAAGAGTCGAATCTGGGTCACCAGGCCAAGACCGGGCGTGGATCGATGCGCGTCGGCCTGGCTGATTCGAGGATTCATCGATCCGAAGGCGCGATTTGCGTTTGCACCGGAAGATCAGGTGCCTTCGCGGGCCGTCCCGTTCGACATGTTTCACGAGCGTGGTTTCGGTCATCGGGGCGCGGACTGTACTTTTGAAACGCTGGAGAGAGAGTTTCGGATTCGCGACCCACGAGTGGCGGTGATCGGCCAAATGATTCACGACGCGGATCTTTTGGATGACCGGTTCGGCCGCAAGGAAGGCTACGGAGTGGACGAAATCCTGAAAGGCTGGGCGCGGCAGGGACTTCCGGACGAGAAACTACTCGAACGCGGTGTGGAATTGATCGAAGGACTGTACCACTCCCCAGCCAAGTGAAGCCGCGGGTCGAAAAGGAATGGAACGGAAAACGGACCGGACGTTCCGAAATGAGGAGTCGATGATCGTGCAAGGGAGTCTTGGGAAATATTTGGAAGTGGCGGTAGTTGCGATTTTCTCTTTGGCGCTCTGCAAACCAACGCCCGCACAATCAGCTTCCGCCGAGCCAGCCAAGAAGGTATTCACCCTCGAGCAAGCCGTGGACTTTGCTCTCAAGAATTATCCCGCCGTACGGGCTTCGCTCGAACGCGTCCGCGCCGCGGAGGCCGGTGTGGGTTTGGCGCGGACGAACTATCTGCCGCGCGCGGACGCGCTCTGGCAGGCGAATCGGGCGACGGACAACAACGTCACGGGATTGCTGCTACCGCAATCCGTAATCGCTCCCATCTCGGGCCCGGTTCCAGCCTCCCCATCGAATCAGAGTGCATGGGGAAGCGCGGCAGGGCTGTTGTTTTCCTGGGAGCCCCTCGATTTCGGGTATCGCGGGGCCAAAGTGGATGCGGCGCGCGCGGTGCAGAGCCGTGTGGTTGCTGAGGGTTCGTTGACTCGCTTGGACGTAAGCATCGCTACCGTCAATGCCTACATGACGCTGCTCGCCACGGAACAAACGGTACGCGCCGCTGAGGCGGACATGCAACGGAGACAGGAGTTTGCAAAATCGGTGCACGTTCTCGTAGATAACCAACTTCGTCCGGGCGCAGACGCTTCGCGAGCCGATGCCGACTTCGCGCGAGCGCGAGTCAACCTGGCTAGAGCGCAGCAACAAGAGGCAATCAGCCGGGCCTTACTGGCCGACATCTTAGGCATTGCCGATTCCCATGTGGAAGTGCAAGAGAGCGGGTTGCTCGGGGCCGTGCCCGGTTCAGCGCCATCGGCCGCTTCCGTTTCAGCAAATCCGGCAGCGCAGGCACAGCAGGCACGCGTCGAAGAGTCGCAATCTCAGGTGCATATTCTGGATCGCTCCTACTATCCAAAGTTTTATTTGCAGGCCTCAGTCTACGGACGCGGAAGCGGATTGGATCCGGCCGGGACGTTTCTTGGAGGGGGCGAAGGCCTGGCGCCGGACCGGTCCAACTGGGCTGCTGCAGTGACGGTGACGTTCCCAGTCTTCGATATCTTCACGATCCGTTCGAAGAAAGTCGTCGAAGCAGCGAATACGCGGGCGGAAAAAGCTCGCTACGATCAGACGCTTCAGGATTTGACGGGACAACTCCGCAAGGCGCAGGCCTCGCTCGAAGGCGCCAGAAGAGTTGCCGAGAATACGCCGCTCGAACTGGAAGCCGCTCACAGCACGGAAACGCAAGTCCGTGCCCGGTACCAAGCTGGTCTCGCGACACTCGTGGATGTTTCCGATGCGGAGAGCTTGCTGGTACAAGCGGAAATTGATGACTCGTTGGCGCGCTTGGCCGTCTGGCAGAATTTGGCCTCCGTTGCGGCGGCGCAGGGTGACCTTAGTCCCTTCCTGCAATTGCTACCGGCCAAGACGAAAGAAGGACTTTAGTCATGTGGCTGCTGCGGGGCGCGCTTCGAAATCCCATCAGTGTAGTCGTGGTGGTAATCGCCGTGGCATTGTGTTCGGTGCTGGCACTTCTGCGAATGCCCATCGATATTTTCCCAAACTTGAATTTGCCGGTGATTTACGTCGCGCAACCGTTTGGAGGAATGTCTCCCGCGCAGATGGAAGGCTATCTCGTCTACTACTACGAATACCATTTTCTCTACATCACCGGCATCGAATCGGTTGAATCGAAGTCAATCCAGAACGTGGGACTGGTGAAACTGACGTTTCATCCGGGCACCGACATGAGTCAGGCCATGGCGCAGACGGTTGGGTACGTGGACCGGGCACGCGCGTTCATGCCTCCGGGCACGGTCGCGCCGTTCATCATGCGTTTCGACGCCGGCAGTGTTCCTGTCGGCTATCTGGTTTTTTCGAGTACGACGAAGAGCGTCGCGGAGATTCAAGACCTGGCGTTGAATCGCGTGCGCCCGTTGTTTGCAACGCTGCCGGGGGTTTCCGCTCCACCTCCGTTCGGAGGAGCCGCGCGCACGATTGTTGTGAGCGTCGATCCGGATCGTCTGCGGGCTTATCGAATGGCTCCGGAGGAAGTGATTCAGGCCGTCAACTCCGGAAATACGATTGTCCCGGCGGGGAATGTCAGGACGGGGGACTTGCTGCGGCTCGCACCGATCAATTCCGTCGTCGCGAATATCAAGGACCTGCAGAATCTTCCGATCCGCACCGGAGCCGGTCCGACCGTCTTCTTGCGTGACGTCGGCACGATCGACGATGCAAGCGACATTATCACTGGGTACGCGGAGGTGAATGGCCGGAGAACTGTGTATATCCCGGTGACAAAGCGCGCCGACGCCTCAACGTTGAGCGTGGTGAATGCAGTGAAAGCAAGTCTCCCCCAGTTTCAAAGTGTCGTTCCTCCCGACATCAAGATCGATTATGAATTCGACCAATCCTCCTATGTCCGAAATTCCCTGTTGTCCGTCGTGAGGGAAGGTTTGTTGGGCGCCGCTCTAACCGGGCTGGTTGTGCTCTTATTTCTACGGGATTGGCGGAGCGCTCTGATTGTTGTCACGACGATTCCCTTTGCGTTGCTCACCGCGGTGGTAGCGCTGTGGGGCGCTGGACAGACCGTCAACATCATGACGCTGGGTGGATTGGCGCTCGCGGTTGGAATTCTGGTCGACGAATCCACCGTCGTTATGGAGAACATTCACAGTCACCTGGGAGAGGGACGAGGGAGAGCAGTGGCGGTTCTGCAGGCGAGCAAAGAGGTGCAAATCCCTCGTCTGCTTGCGATGTTGTGCATTCTGGCCGTCTTTGTTCCGTCTTTCTTTATGACGGGCGTATCGCGTTCGTTGTTCGTGCCTCTTTCGCTGGCGGTCGGCTTCGCGATGGGCGCCTCCTACTTGTTGTCGAGTTCGCTTGTGCCGGTTCTCTCCACTTGGATTCTCCGCGAGCATGCACCGGAAGTGGAGAACGATAAGTCGTTTCTGAGTCGGGTACGCCAGAGGTTAGACAGGACTCTGCATCGACTGGTTGGGATACGCTGGCTCGCGATCTCAGCTTACGCTGTGGTTGCGCTTCTGGCGCTGGCTTTCTTGGGTCCGTACCTCGGTCGAGAGGTCTTTCCGCGAGTCTCTTCCGGGCAGCTCTTATTGCGGTTCCGCGCGCCGATTGGGACCCGGGTGGAAAGCACGGAACGGCTTACTCTCGGTGTGCTCCGGTCGATTCAAGAGGCTGCTGGCCCGGGAAATGTGAGCGTCACCCTGAGCTACATCGGCGCGCCTCCTCCGAACTATCCGATCAATACGATCTATCTCTGGACGAGCGGCCAGCATGAGGCGGTAGCGCGGGTGGCGCTCAATCCGGGCGCAAAAATCCGAGTTAACGAGTTTGAAGAGCGACTGCGAAAACTTCTGCCTGACAAGTTTCCGGGATGCCAGTTTTCGTTCGAAGCGGGGGACATCGTCACACAGATCATGAATTTCGGCGCTCCTACTCCCGTGGAGATCAATGTGAGTGGACCCGATCTCGCGGCGGACCGCACTTTTGCCGAGAACCTGCGCCAGGAGACTGCCAAAATAGGCGCACTACGCGATCTGCAATATGACGAACCGCTGGACTATCCGAGCATCGAGGTCAACGTGGACCGCGAACGCGCCGGGCAACTGGGTTTAACCACCGCGAGCGTGGGCCGCTCGTTTCTTGCCGCCACTTCGTCGAGCCGTTTCGTGGTGCCCAACTATTGGGCTGACCCGAAATCGGGTGTCGGATATCAGGTGCAGGTGCAGATTCCGCAATCCGAAATGACTTCGATCCAGGACGTGGAGCACATTCCCCTGACGCAGGGATCGTCTTCACATCCTCTTATCGGCGACGTGGCGCAGGTGAATTACGGAAATGTCGTCGGGGAATACCACCGGCTGAACGGACAGAGAATGGTCACGCTCACGGCGAACGTGTCCGGCGAAGACCTGGGCCGGGTTTCGACTGCTCTCGACCAAGCGATTCAGCGCGCCGGTTCGCCCCCGCGCGGGGTGAAGGTCACAGTCCGCGGACAAATCGGACCAATGAAGCAGACGTTGACCAATCTTGGGATCGGATTGCTGATTGCGGTCCTCGTGATCTATCTGCTCCTTGCAGCGAATTTCCAATCGTTGCGGCTGGCCTTTGTAGTGCTTTCAACCGTTCCCGCCGTGATCTGTGGTGTGATCGTTCTCCTTCTGGTGACTGGCACAACTCTGAACATTCAGTCTTTCATGGGAGCGATCATGGCGATCGGCGTAGCCGTAGCAAACGCGATTTTGCTCGTAACCTTCGCGGAGGAATACCGCCGCGCGGGAAATGCAGCGACGACGTCCGCGATTCATGGAGCAAAAACACGCATGAGACCGATTTTGATGACGAGTGTCGCGATGATTGCCGGCATGGTACCGATGGCTTTGGGACTTGGCGAAGGCAGCCAGCAAACGGCTCCGCTTGCTCGCGCGGTCATCGGGGGCTTGCTGTTTGCCACCGGGGCTACGCTTTTGCTTCTGCCGTTGGTCTTTTCCATCGTGCAAGGCCACGCGGGAGTGCAATCGCCGTCGCTCGATCCGGAAGATCCGGCGAGCGTATTTGCGGCGGAGGGACAACGGAACCCGAACCCACTTGCGGGAGGAGCGGTATGACACGCCACGGATTCTTGGGTTTTGCGATTCTCGGCTCGGCAAGCCTGCTGTGCGCTTCTTGCGGTTCACAGTCGAATTCCGGCGCTGCCACGCAAGGGACTGAGGCGGCGGTAACGACCGTCGAGGTTGCGAAGGTTTCTTCGAAGAAGCTGTCGATTTTCGTGCGCCTGCCTGGGGAGCTGCAGGCTTTCGAAACGGTCGCCGTTTTCCCCAAGGTTACGGCCTACGTCGATTCGATCGTCGTCGACCGGGGATCGCGCGTGAAAGCGGGCCAGTTGATGGCCCGGCTGGTCGCTCCCGAACTTGCCGCGCAACGAGCGGAAGCGGAATCGAAACTCCAGGCAGCCGAGTCGCAACGCGCCGAGTCTCAGGCCAAGCTCAGCTCCGACGAGAGTACGTACGAGCGACTCAAGAGCGCCTCGGCAACGCCGGGCGTGGTTGCGGGAAATGACCTGGAAGTCGCGCAACGCTCACTGGACGCGCATAAGGCGCGGCTCGATGCAAGCCGCGGGAGCGCGGAAGCGGCGAAGTCGGCTTTGAAATCGATCGCCGACCTCGAAGGCTATCTTCAGGTCCGGGCTCCGTTCAACGGCATCGTGACGGAGCGGAATGTTCATCCGGGATCGCTCGTCGGTCCTTCAACAGGCGCATCGAGTGCGACGATGCCGATGCTCCGACTGGAGAAGGCGGACAAGCTGAGGCTCGTTGTCCCGGTTCCCGAAAAATATGCCGGCGGCATCGCGGAGAAAGCGAAGATCGAATTCAGTGTTCCGGCCTATCCCGGTCAAACCTTCACCGGAACGATCGCACGCATCGCTCATTCCGTGGATGTAAAGACGCGGACGATGCCCGTGGAACTCGATGTCAACAATGCGGACGGACGCCTGAGCTCCGGAATGTTTCCCGAAGTGGTGTGGGATGTGCGGCGCACCGGACCATCCCTGTTCGTTCCAGTTTCCGCGGTTGCGAGAACCACGGAAGCGACTTTTGTAGTCCGCATCCGCGACGGCAACACGGAGTGGGTGAACGTACAGACGGGCGAACTCGATGGCAAATCCATCGAAGTCATCGGTGGACTGCGTGACGGGGATGAAATCGCGGCACGAGGAACCGATGAGCTGCGACCGGGAACCCACGTTTCTACCAAACAGATTCCAGCCGAGACGCAAACTAGGAAGTGACGATGAGGCAAACGCACGCGCCGATTCGTTGTTTGCAAATGACCGAATGATTCAGGAGGAGGTTCGATGCTTCAATCCATAAGACGTACGATTCTCATCTTGTGTGCTGGCCTTGTGCCGTTCGCCGTTTCTGCCGTTGCCCAGGACGTTCCTGCCGACTATCAGGAGGTGCTGAAGTCGCTCGACCGCAAGGGCGATTTCAAAGCGGGAGTTCTGAAAGTGAATATCCCGCGCAATGATTTGAAGATGACCATCCAGGGCTTCTCCACGCCAACCCCGTTTGGTTTCGGAGGCTGGATTGCCTTGACCAAAGCAACGGACGGGTCGGACGTAATGATGGGCGATCTCGTGTTGCAGCAGGAAGAAGTGAATCCGGTTCTTTCCGCGCTCCTCGAGAACGGGATTGATGTTACGGCCCTACACAACCACTTCTTCTGGGACGATCCGCACGTGTACTACATGCACGTTCATGGAATGGGGAAAGCGACCGAGTTGGCACGGCAGGTGAAGCCCGCCCTCGACCTGATTGGTCACGTGAAACCCGAAGCAGCCTCGTCCGCCAGCGGAAGTGGCGCGCCTCTCGACACGGCCAGACTTGCCAAAATCGCCGGTCACGAAGGCGAGCAAACGGGAGCCGTTTACAAAATTACAGTGGGGCGTGACGACCTCGGAATGAAAGAACATGGAGCGGTGATCAATGCCCGCATGGGATTGAATACCTGGGCCTCATTTGTCGGGACACAGGAAGACGCCGCAATTGCGGGTGACGTCGCGATGCTCGAAACCGAAGTGACCCCGGTTCTAAAAGCTCTTCGCAAGAACGGTCTGGACGTGGTTGCCATTCATCACCACATGACCGGCGACCGGCCCGTCGTAATCTTCCTTCATTACTGGGGCAGGGGTCCGGCCGAAAAACTGGCCGCCGGATTCAAGGCGGCTCTCGATGAACTAGGCAAGGGTGGTGGTAACGCTGCCCACTCGATGGGGCAGTGAGGAGAGAAGATGCGAACGAAACTGCGTTCTTTGCTAGTAGGAGTTTGTGCCTGCATGGCACTCGCTGGTTTGTTCTCTTCAAACGCATCCGGACAAACGCTCAAGCAGGTCACGAAGTTTGACCTGCCTGGGCCGGGCGGCAAGCGATTCGACTACCTCACGATCGACGAGGACGACCGCTACCTGTTGTCTGCGCATCTTGCCGCAGACCAGACCTATGTCATCGATCTCAACACGAACAAAGTCGTCGCGACGATCACGGATACGCCGGGCGCCGAAGGAGTGGAATACGTTCCGGAACTCAAGAAGTTCTACACTTCGAATGCGCACGACAACACGATCGGCGTCGTGGACCTCAAGCAGATGAAGGTCGTGAAGAAACTGAAAACGGAAGCGAAGCCGGACGGAAGTACCTATGCCGCCCCCTTTCACAAACTGTACGTCTCCGATGAGCGAGGAAAAGCGGAAGCCGTCGTGGACGTACAGAAAGACGAAATCGTTAACACGCTGCACTTCGACAGCGAAACCGGCATGCCCCAGTACGACCCTGTAGCGCGCAAGGTGTATCTGAATCTGCAGAACCAGAACATCTTTGCAGTCATCGATCCTGCGACCGACACGGTGGTGGGACGTTATCCGGTCGGAAAATGCGAAGGCAACCACGGGATGGCACTCGATCCGGAACACCACCGGGCATTTCTCTCCTGCGAAGGAAACGAGATGATGACGGTGTTCGATCTGGACAAGCACGCGCCGATTGCGTTTTTGAAAATGCCTGGCGGTCCCGATGTGATCAAGTTTGACCCGGGATTGAGCCGCATTTACGTCGCCTGTTACAGTGGCGCGATTGCGGTGTTTCACCAGGACGATGCGGACCACTATCGCAAAATAGAGGATTTCCACGTGCAGCACGCCGTGCACACTCTGGCCGTCGATCTAAAAACCCACCGTGTGTACACGCCCGAACAAGAGGAAGACGGCAAGCCCGTAGCACGCATGGTGGTGTACGAGGCCGTGACGAATCCATAGAAACTTGCGGCGGTCTTCCACACAATGGCGACGACGAATTTTATCCCGAGTGTGCTCGGAACACTGTCGCGCGACGCGTGGCTTCTCTTCGCCACCCGGTTCGCACGTCTGTTCGCATATGGCTCACTCTCCGTCATTCTGGTTTTCTACCTGGTTGGCATAGGGCTCACCGAGGCTCAAGTGGGCCTCGTTCTTACTCTGACACTGTTCGGTGATGTCGTTGTCTCGCTTTACCTGACAACGCGAGCGGATCGTATTGGACGGCGGCGCATGTTGATTGTCGGCTCGATTCTCATGGCCGCCGCGGGTCTGGCTTTTGCGTGTACCACCAACCTGCTTTTCCTTGTCATCGCCGGCACTATTGGCGTCATCAGTCCCAGCGGTAATGAGGTGGGGCCGTTTCTCTCCATCGAACAAGCCGCCCTGTCCCACATCGTTCCGGCTGCGGCGCGCACGGAAGTCTTTGCGTGGTACACACTCGCCGGTTCGGTGGCGACTGCTATAGGGGCTCTTTGTGGCGGTGGTTTTACGCAGGTCTTGCAACACACGGCAATGACGCACGTGCAGAGCTACCGCGCCGTAGTCTTTTTGTATGCCGCCTTGGGGGTCGCGCTGGCGTTTTTGTTCCTGCGTCTCTCGAAATCGGTAGAAGCGAGGCCCGTTTCCAACGGCACGGTCCGTTCGTCGAGCGTTGCGCACATGTTCGGAATTTCCCGGTCACGAAACGTTGTTCTGAAACTATCGGGGCTCTTTGCCCTCGATTCCTTCGCGGGCGGATTCGTCGTGCAAAGTTTCGCCGCGTATTGGTTCTATTTGCGGTTTGGCGTTCAACCCGCCGCACTCGGCGCGATTTTCTTCTGGGCGAACGTCTTTGCAGGAATCTCCGCTCTTTTTGCTTCACGCCTTGCGTCGCGCATCGGTCTTGTCCGCACGATGGTGGTCACGCATCTTCCATCGAACATTCTTCTCATCCTAGTGCCGCTGATGCCCAATCTTTGGCTCGCAGTGCTGGTGCTTCTTCTCCGCTTCAGCATCAGCCAAATGGATGTTCCCACCCGGCAGTCCTATACGATGGCCGTCGTTCCGGCCGAAGAGCGGTCGGCCGCGGGTGGATTTACGGGAGTTGCGCGCACCACGGGCGCTGCTATCAGCCCCTTGTTCGTCGGGTTTATGTTTGCGCGGCCTTCCTGGATTAATGTGCCCTTCTTCCTCGCGGGTACGTTGAAGATTCTCTACGACCTTTTGCTCTACAAAGAATTCGTAAGCATTCCCCCTGCCGAGGAACGCTCGTGAATACACATTTGGCCTAATATGAAGTGCCTTGACATGCGCTTCGGAGTCAGGGATGGGATTAGGAACACGTGAAAAACGTGAGCGAATGTTTACGCAGGCTCGCAAGCATTGCCTGTCTCGTTTTCTCATTGTTCTCACCGTGTTGGGGCGGTTCGCCAGCATCGCCCCTGCGAATCCTCCGCAGATTCGTGAGACCCGCTTCGCAGTGAAATGGACGTATTCTTTTGCTCCATGAATCCGAGCTGGTGGGCCAATCGAATTCGGGTCACGCTTAGGACCAGAATAGCAAAGTCGGCAAAGATTCCGGGAAATGGTCAAACCCGCACAGCCAACCGCGAAGCAAACTGTTTTGGAGATTTTATTGTAGCGGAGCGGATGTTCCCGGGTGAGAATCAGCAAGTTGCGATGAACCGCAGGAGCCATCATCGTTTTGGGTACTCGGGATATTCTGCAACCGTTACACGTCCGACGGACACCAACGCGTTGCTTCATTTCCCACAACAGCTTGCTCTTGCATCATTTGCCCGCCCTTTGAACATGTGAACCTCGGCGCCCCGCTGTTCGAACGCGACGTCGTCCATCGCCAGCTTCATGAGATGAATGCCGCGTCCGTGATCCTTTTCGAAATTTTCGACAGCCAAGGGATCGGGTACGGTGCGCGGATCAAACCCTTGACCCTGGTCTGAAACGGTCAGCGAGATCCCCTCCCCGACCTTGCAGCGACAGCGGACGTGAACTAACTTGTGGGCATCCAGCCGATTGCCATGAACGACTGCGTTATTCAGAGCTTCCCGGAGCGCCAGTTCAACGGAGGGTTCCTCGCCCGTGATGCAATGCGACCCCTCGATGAGTCGCATCAGCCGTTCCGCTAGCGGCGAGATCGCGCGGATTTCGCTTGGTATCCAAGCGTCGATTTCGAGCATGGAACCTGCGCCTCGGCCGGCAAACGTTTGCGAAAGATTTGCTCTCACATTCACTGAGCGTCCGTTATTCATGACAGTACCTTCCCGTCAGCTATGCGCCAGTCAAAGGCCATAGCGTACGGAACCTCAACAGTCCAAATCCGTTTCGACCCCGCAGAACCCGGTACCACTTGTTCCACTTGCGGAGGATTAATGCTGGTCATCTCTCCGGCTCATGAACATTTCTGCGAATCTTGTGGGCAAGCCGTTTCATGACGTGTTTTGTGAACACGCCTGAGGAGCGGAACTTGACCCCTTCTTTCATTAGCTCAATCAACGCGTTTTTTCCGTCTTCGCTTATGCAGGTCACGTTCCTCAGTTCGACCACCAGCTCACGACCCCGTAGGTCCGCTGCGGCCTCCCTGCATTCTTTGCTTAGCTCAGCCGCCCACGGTGCGACCAGCTTGCCCTCCAGCACTAACCGTCGCCGACTGGGAGTATCGAGAATGGTGATTTTCAACATTTGCTTTTGTTCGCACCGCCGGTAATGGCAAACCCCGCTCCAAACACGCCGTCCCGTAAGTCGCTGAATTTTCAGGAGAAGATTGCCAAAAGTCGAAAATGTCGAGGTTGAAGAAGTTGAAAGAGTCGAAACTGTCGAAGCTATTGCCTGAGGGCAACTGACACAGAGGTGGGGTGCAACTTAAGCGTACTGCTTCGGGTAGATGCCGAATTTTTTCATTCGAGAGAGGAGAGTCGTGCGGTTCATTCCCAGGCGCGCGGCAGCACCATCGGCGCCACCCACGCGCCCCTTGCATGCAGTAAGTCCCCGTATGATCTGATCGCGCTGCTTTCTTTCATATTCGTCAGCAACGCTGCTTTTATCACTTCGCGAATTGGTTGTTTCTCCAGGGACTTGCTTAACCTCATGCAGATCGACATGCGGAGATCCTTCCATATTTGTCTTTCGGAGTTCTGCGAGCGGAGCCTCAAGCGACTTGCCTCTCGTCAGGAGCACGGCTCGCTCGATGAAATTCTCGAGTTCGCGAATATTGCCGGGCCAGTCCCAAGTCCTCAGCCCCTTCATTACCGCCGTAGGAATCGCTTCGATGGGCTTTTGCATCTCCTTGGCGAACTTTTGGACGAAATGGCTGACGAGCAAGGGAATGTCCTCGTTGCGCTCTCTCAGAGGAGGAATACGGATCGGAAAGACATTCAACCGATAGTACAAATCACTGCGAAATTCCTTGTTCGCAATCATCTTTTCGAGATCGCGATTCGTAGCTGCCACCAGGCGGACATTCACCTTCCGCGTATTCGTGCTGCCGAGACGTTCAAATTCCCGCTCCTGGAGAGCCCGCAGCAGCTTCGGCTGAATCTCAATGGGGATGTCACCCACTTCATCCAAAAACAGAGTGCCTTGATCCGCGAGCTCCAGCCGTCCACTTTTTTGGGAGATCGCGCCCGTAAACGCTCCCTTTTCGTGGCCAAACAATTCGCTTTCCAGCAACCCGGTTGGTATGGCAGCGCAGTTCAGCTTCACGAGGGTCCGCTGTTTGCGGCGGCTTCGATCGTGAATCGCCCGCGCAATCAACTCTTTCCCGGTTCCGGTTTCACCAAGCAGCAGTACAGTAGAATCGCTGGTGGCAACTGTTTCCACCTGTTGCAAAACGTGTTTTAGCGCCGTGCTGTTCCCAATGATCTGCTCGAAACCCATCTCGCTGCGAAATTCTTCTTCCAGGTAAAGTTTTTCCTGGGCGAGCTTGTCCCTGAGTTCGGAAATTTCTCGGTACGCCAACGCATTTTCAACGGCGATTGCTATCGGTCCTGACGCCCGGCTAAGGAAGTCAACATCTTCCGGTGTAAACGGAGTTTCTGTAGTGCGTAAAATCGACAAAATTCCGAGGGCGCGTCCGCGATTCACAAGAGGAATATTGCAAGCGGTTTTCAAGCCCTCCGCGGCTGCAAGCCCATATGGATCAGGCTCGAGTTCGTCACGATCCCGCGTGTCAAAGAGTACCGGTTTCAAGCCATCGATCGCTCTCTTAACCGCGTCGCTTGGTGTAACGAGCAACTCTTCCTTGATGACCCCCTTGCCGTGCGGAAAATCCATGGCAAATACCCTGAATTTTCCCGAGGCAGCATCGGGCAGCGCAACTGTTACGGCATCGGCGTGTATGACTTCGCGTATGTTCGCTGCAATCGCGCGCAAGACCTCCCGCAGGTCGAGGCTCGACGTGATTTTGGCGGTCAGATTCAAGAGCAGCTCAAACCGCTCGTTTTGACGTTGAAGTTTCGTTTCAGCGCTCATGGCTTTTCAATTCAAGCCCGATTAGACCGCGTCCTCACAACCCGTGATTCATTGACTGCGTCCATTGAGAGGCTCCCTTTTGATGATTAGGAAACTTATCCAGATAGACTGGCATGTCAAGTTCTTCTTCATAGATATCAAATGACCCTGCGATCTCGGCATCCCGGAATGAATGGGACCCGCGAATCGTGACCCCAATAGCTAGAAAGATTGGCTGCCACGCAAGGATTCGACTCTCGATATGACAGTCCATGAGTCACAGCTTACCTTCGTACTTATAGTAGCCGTTCCGATTCGCTTCGCCATCTTCGACAGTTTCAACATTTTCAACCCGCTTAGCTTCGACACTTTCGACTTCCACTCAATCTTCTCCTGGAAATTCAGCGACTTACGGTTTTGTCAGTTTGGCGCGGGTCTTGCCCTTACTCCGGATGTAGCCGAAACGCGGTGTTCAAAATCTGAGCACGCCTTTCGCTGCTACATAGCTGATCGCGAGGCCCGCTATGAACCACAACGCAGAACCAACTATTGCTTGCCCGCATGATCCTGCAGCGGAACAAATGCTCGTCATTGCCGCCAAGAACGGAGACGAACAGGCATTTGAAACTCTCTTCAAACGTCACCGGCAAAGGATCCTTCGTGTTGTGATGCGATACGCACATGTCCCGGAGGACGCGGAAGACATTGTCCAGCAAAGCTTCCAAAAGGCTTTCGTCTATTTGCACAAGTTCGAAGGAAAATCCTCCTTTTCCACCTGGTTAACGCGGATCGCTATCAACGAATCCCTGATGTTACTGCGCCATGGCCGCGCGCTGCGCGAGGTGTCGGTCGACGATCACAGTGAGGGCGAAGGAAATGCAGCCAGTCTGGAAATGCCCGATTCCAGTCCCGACCCCGAAGCCAGCTACCTGCGGCGGGAGAGAGCGCAAATTCTGTCCGAGACGCTTGGGGATTTGCGGCCGGGAATGCGGAAAGCCATCGAGTTGCGGGAACTAGCAGAGCTCTCTACAGAGCAGACGGCCGAGCAGATGGGTCTGTCGGTCGGTGCCGTGAAAGCGCGAATTTTCCATGGCAGAAGAAAGTTACGCGAAAGGTTGCGACGCTACATGACATCACCTCGGGCTTTTGAAAAAGGCTCGAGTCGTCACGGCGGTGCGGCACGCATCTCTCAAGGCCTCCTCACGTCGGTCGTGTCTGCGTAGGGATCGTGCAAGAGATTCTCATGGCGCTCTTGTTCGCGGCTTTAATTGCGATTCTGGCATTCCTCTGCCTCAGTGGCCCGGACGGCATGATCGGACCCAAGCATCGCCACTGAGCGACTTCGCCAAATCGCGGACCTTCCGCTCGCACCATCCTGTCGCTGTGGTTGTGAGCAGTAAAACAGACGCTTTGAAGGAAAACAACATGTTGAAGATCAGATTCAGTGAAATACCTACGGGAGAGAAATGGATTCTAGAGGGCCGCCTCACTGAGCCCTGGGTTCGGGAACTGAGGACAAGCTGGAAGAGGAATCATCGGACAGCTAAGGAGCGTGCTTGCATCGTGGACCTGAACGCAGTCACGTTCGTCGACAAGAGCGGCGAGCGGCTCCTGCGCGCCATGGTGCGGGAACGAGCGCAATGCCTCGCCAGCGGGATCTACATCAAACACATTCTTGAGAACTTGACCGCCAAAGGCAAAGGCTTGGTCCTCAACCGGCTTGCCGGATTTTTCCTTGCGGCTGTGATAGCAGGATTCGCCGTCCGCTTTGGAGCGCAATTCATTGCCACCGGCGTTTACGTCAAACACGTTTTTGAGCAATTGACCACCAAAGGCAAGACCTCGTTCCTAAACCGGTTTACTGAATTTTTCCTTGCGGCCGCGGTAGCAGTTTTTGCCATCCTCGTTGGCGGGGCAACCGCCAAAGCACAGAACACTGCGGTCACTGGAAGCGTGCCGAGCGGGCTTGCCAGCGATCAAGTTCTCCAGCTGACTCTCCGGGACGCCGTCAAGACTGCGTTGCGATACAACCTCGGAGCCATCGAAAGCGGACAAAACGCTCAGATTGCGCGCGGTCAGCGGCTGCTTGCGCTTAGCAATCTGCTGCCACAGGTAAGCGCAGGCGCTTCCGAGACTGTCCAGCAACTGAACCTCGGCACGGTCGGGCTCTCTGGATTGAACGCGCCCGGCATCCCGACGGTTGTTGGCCCGTTCGGCTACAGCTCGGTGGACGCAAGCATCAGCCAAACACTCTTTAGCTATGAGTTCATCCAGCGGTTTCGCGCAGCGCGCACTGCTGAACAGGCCGCCCAACTGAGCTATCAGGACATCCTGGATGTGGTGACACTCACCGTCGGCAACGCCTATTTGCAGATCATCGAGGCAGACTCTCGAATTAAGGCGCAGGAAGCGCAGGTACAGAATGCGAGAGCTCTTTACGATCGGGCAGCCGATCAGGTGCAGGCGGGTACGGCCCCGCGAATCGACGCCACACGCACCGAAGTTCAGTTGCATACGGAGGAGTACAACCTGAGCATCGCGCGGAACAATTTTCAAGTAGCGAAACTAGCCCTTGGACGCGCGATCGGATTGCCGCTCGGGCAGCAGTTTGAACTGGCCGACGCGCTCCCCTATTCCGACATCAGTCCGCTGAGTGTCGACGAGGCGCTGCAAATTGCATACCAGTCGCGCAGCGATTTCCGTTCAGCGCTCGTCTCCCAAAAAGCCGCCGCGCAGACCCTTTCGGCTACTAAAGGCGAACGCTACCCCGTCGTAGCCGTGAACGGAGACTACGGCGACATTGGGCCAACGTTTGGCCACTCGCACGGAGATTTCACGTTTCAGGCTGGAATCAGGGTTCCGCTTTTCACCGGCGGACGGATCAAGGGTGACATTACCCAGGCAGAAGCTGAATTACGCCAGCGGAAGGCCGAAGCGGAAAACATTCGCGGGCAGATCGACTATGACGTGCGAACGGCTTTTCTCAATCTCAATGCGGCCAAAGAACAAGTGGCAGTTGCGAAGCAGAACGTCGAGCTTGCCAATGAGAGTCTCGCTCGGTCGAAAGACCGCTTCACTTCCGGAGTGACCGACAGCGTAGAAGTGGTCCAGGCCGAGCAGGCTCTCGCCAGCGCCAACGATCAATACATAACCAGCCTCTACAACCACAACTTCTCAAAAC
>Ga0210407_10001594_pt1 | contig 20933 bp, 16 predicted proteins | sample IncBWC27MmetaG_FD_150860 | JGI IMG/M metagenome (GOLD analysis project Ga0210407, IMG submission 150860) | Forest soil microbial communities from Barre Woods Harvard Forest LTER site, Petersham, Massachusetts, United States - Inc-BW-C-27-M | ecosystem: Environmental > Terrestrial > Soil >... | reverse complement strand
CCCTGCGGATGAGTTTGCGCGACCTGGGCTACGAGCCGAGTGACGCGGAACTCGCCGAATGCTATCGCCGCGTGACCTCTCTTGCCGATCAGATGAAGCAGGTGCGCCAGCGCGACCTGGTGGCCATCGCTCACGAAGTGATGCGCCGGGGAACCGCTACGGTCGCAGCGGGAGCTTCGCCCGCCGCCTGAGTTTGCAGACGCAACCAGCTTGCTGCACCCATTGATCGCTGCGTAATTTTCCGGAGCGCGTTACTTTTGGAGGTTTGAGTTACTGTTGCAGTACCGGGGACCAAAATGAAGAAGACCATTGTACTTTTGCCGGGAGACGGAATTGGGCCGGAAGTTACGCGCGCCGCGGCCTCCGTGCTCCGCGAAACAGGCCATGAATTTCATCATCAGTTCGAGCTACAAGAATTTGCAATTGGCGGAGCTGCCCTCGACGCCGCCGGAACACCGCTTCTCCACGAGACGCTTGAAGCTTGCCGCAAGGCCGACGCCGTGTTTCTCGGCGCCGTGGGCGGGCCGAAGTGGGATTCGCTTCCAGTAGGGAAGCGGCCCGAGCGTGGCCTGCTCGATTTGCGGCAGGGCCTGGGGCTGTACGTCAATGTGCGCCCCGTCAAGCTGCTGGAGCCGTTGCGTGGTATTTCCCCTTTGAAGGCCGAAAGACTCAATGATTTGGATCTTGAGATCGTACGTGAGCTCGCCGGAGGCATGTATTTCGGTGAAAGGGGCAGCGTCACTGAAAAGGGCGTTGAACGCGCGTTTGACACCGAGTCGTACTCCACTGCGGAAATTGAGCGCATCGCCGCGTTTGGGTACGCGCGCGCCGAGAGCCGTTCCCGGCGCATCTGCTCGGTGGACAAGGCTAACGTGCTCGCGAGTTCGCAACTCTGGCGGCGCACAGTCACCTCCATGAGCACGGTCTACCCGGCGATCAAGCTCGAACACATGTATGTGGACAACGCCGCGATGCAGCTGGTCTTGCGGCCGGCGCAATTCGACGTCCTGCTCACGTCCAATATGTTCGGAGACATTCTCAGCGACGCGGCGGCGGCTCTGGTCGGTTCCATCGGACTGATCCCCTCGGCGAGTTTCGGCTCGGGCCCTCCGGTTTTTGAGCCGATCCATGGTTCAGCTCCGTCGCTGGTCGGGACCGATTCCGCAAATCCGGTCGGCGCAATTCTCAGCGTGGCGATGATGCTGCGCGATGCGTTTGGACTTTCCCTGGAGGCCGATTGGGTCGAGCAGTCATTGCTCCGCGTGCTTTCCGGCGGTCACCGCACGCCGGACATTACCGAACCCGGGGCGCGCACGGTGGGTGGCTCGGTATTCACAGAAATCCTACGCGAAGAGATGCAGCGCACTCTTGAGCACGCCGAACGCTATGGATGGGGCGTGTAAGGCTCAGAGTAGCGGTTAATCAGGCAGCGGCAGGTATCGATCATCGGCGTGCCATCCCGAGAACGCTCAGGAAGAAGCTGGAAAGAATAATCTGGAAGCCCAGGGTGAAAAACACCATTCCGGGAATCACAAACCGCATTGTCTTTTCTGGATCGAGAGCCCCGAAGTGATGTATTCGCCAGTATTCCAGGCTGAAAATCCACGCACCGGCGCCCCCAAGCACTAGCAAAAAACCGACCACAAGCCCAACCTCCAACGTGATGTAGGCGAAAAGCCGGTTGAGGCGCTTGTCTTCCGGTAGCAACCCTTCCGAAATCGCGAAGACCTTGCTGAACGTCGCGAAGAGGACGGATTGAAAACCGATGAGGATCGCCATGGCTGCGAACAGAAGTGTGTGGACGTCGAACCCGACATTGCCGACCACACGCGGGCCTGGCAGCAGCCACACGCTCGCAAGAACTCCCACCAGGAGTAATGCGAACCCGGGGTAGAGAAATAGCCATCGAGGGCTGTACAGTAAGAGAAATCGCAGGTGCCGCCAGCCGTCGTGCCAGGTGCGCAAGTGGGACGCGCGGTTCCGTCCATCGGGAGAAAGCGTCGTCGGGATCTCCGTGACGCGCAGGCCGAACGTTGCGGCCTTGACGATGATTTCGCTCGCAAATTCCATCCCCAATGTTCGCAATTGTAGGCGTTCGATGGCGTCCTTACGAAAGGCACGTAGGCCGCAATGGAAATCCCCGAGCGGGCTCTTGAAGAATAAGCGTCCAAGGCCGGTGAGGACGGGATTCCCCAGGTAGCGGTGCAGCGGTGGCATTGCGCCGGGCAAGATCTCACCCTGGAAACGATTTCCCATGACCAGGTCATAGCCTTCTTCAAGCTTGCGGAGGAAGGCAGGAAGCTGTGAGAAGTCGTAACTGTCGTCAGCATCGCCCATAAGGATGAATTCCCCACGCGCGGCGGTGATGCCTGCGCGCAGCGCGCTCCCGTACCCCCGTGTTTCGACGGGAATGACGCGCGCTCCTTGGTTTGCCGCAATCTGCTGTGAACCGTCGGTGCTGCCGTTATCCGCCACCACGACTTCTCCCCGGATACCGTGGCGCCGCAGGGTTTCGAGCGCCTTGGTCACGCAGGTACCCACCGTGGCGGACTCGTTCAAGCAGGGCATGACGACGGAAATCTGAATGTCTTCACCGGTCTCGGCGCTCCGGAGGGTTGGCTGAACTTCTGCGGTCGTGGTCATCGAATCGGCAATCAGGAGGTTTCTCTTCTGCCTGCTAATCATATCTGATTGATTCGCCTGGTGGAGTTCAGAGTTTCGGGCCGCCTCTGATTCGTTTCGCCAGGCGCACTGATCGGAAAACGACCCTCCGCCCAAGGCCTGTTGCCTTGCGAGAACCTGTGAGGGATGTTATTTTTACACTTTCCTAATCAGTTCGGGCCACCTATCCCTGGGTCTGCAGGGACGCGTGGGGTGGCGCGGGCTGAAATTCCGTTCCAAGCCGAAGTAAGAATTTGGACTGGCAATACCGTGGTTTGCGAAACAGCGGAATGTCACAAGACAATGATCTTCGCACGCTAACTGCTTGACCCAAATGGCAGGCACAAACTCCAATTCGAGAGATACTGCGGGAGCCGGAAAGCAGGACCTGACCTACTGGCGTGTAGAGGGCTCGCTTCTGGAAATGGGAGCACTGCGGCCGGTAGGGTTTTTCACTTGGAACGCGCAGAGTTTTGCGGAACGCTGGGCTCGGCGAGCGGGTATGGCTGCGGTGACACTCACGCGGCCTCTTGCCTACGGCGCGAGCCGCACTTTTGCGACGCGTCTGCTGCATACACTGCTGCGAGGAACCAGCCGTGACCGGCTCGATCTTCTGGGGGAAGAATATTTTCAGTATGTTTTGCGGCCTCAACTGCGCCGCGAATCGGCGGAAAAATTACTCGAGGCGGTTCGCAGCAACGAGCGCATCGTCCTTGTCAGCCAGGCGCTGGAGCATATTTTGCGGCCGCTGGCGAAACACTTCGGCGTCGAATCCTTCATCGCCAACCGGCTGGAATTTCGCGACGGTCGCGCCACTGGCCGGCTGCTCGAGCCCGTCATACGCCCGCGTGGTCCCTTTGCGTGGCTGGCCAGCGGCTCGGTCGACGGCCACATAGAGAAGGAGAAACTTCTCGCGCGGCTGGGCTGGACCAACACGCCGGAGCGTCTGGAAGAAGCCGCGCAATCCGTGGCCCGACTTGCTCCTCCGCGCGGCAAAGCAGTGGCGCTGTTTGGTGAAGCCCCTCGCCCCCAGCGCCTCTCCCCGCGAGAAACGCTGGCAAATCGCCACATCCTCCTAATTGGCGTGACAGGCTTCATCGGGAAGGTCTGGCTGGTGGATCTCCTCGAGCAGATTCCGGACCTCGGCAGAATCACCCTGCTGATCCGGCGAAACCGCACCACCTCCGCCCAGCGGCGCTTTGAAAAAATCGTCGAAGATTCGCCGACTCTCGACACTCTCCACGAGCGTTACGGCCGCAAATTGGGTGCCTTCCTTAAAGGTAAGATCGAAGTGGTGGAGGGCGATGTCAGCCAGACGGGTCTGGGTCTCGATGAGGCTACGCAGGGGCGGCTCGCGAAGTCGCTCGACCTGATCGTAAACAGCGCCGGCCTCACGGATTTCAATCCTGACTTGCGCGAGGCGCTTTCGTCGAACGTTGATTCCGCCCTGAATTTAGTGGAATTTCTCCGCCGATGCAGTCATGCAGGGCTGATGCATCTTTCCACCTGTTATGTGACCGGCATGCGGGACGGCCGAGTTACGGAAGAACTTCACGAAAATTACAATCCCGCGCACGATCCGGATTTCAACGCCGAGAGGGAGATTGACTCCCTGCGGGAGAAGATTCAGCGAGTGGAAGAACGCGCGGAGAGCCCCGAACTCAGCAAGGCGCTGCAACGGCAGGCACTCGGGCGCGCAGGCGATCCCTCCAAGGTCGCCACTGACGAACTTGATGGGGTACTACGACGCAATCGAACTCGCTGGGCGCGCAACCAGCTGGTTCGTATCGGCATGCGCCGAGCGCAGCATCTCGGCTGGCCCAACACTTACACGTTTACCAAGAGCCTCGGCGAATCGATACTCTCGCGCCGAGGGCATGACCTTCCCATCGCCATTATCCGGCCCTCGATCGTCGAAAGCTCGGAGCGCTCGCCGTTTCCCGGATGGAATGAAGGCATCAACACGTCCGGGCCGCTCTCCTACCTCCTGGGCACGAACTTCCGTCAACTTCCGACGAACGCACGCAAGTGCCTTGACGTAATACCCGTTGACATGGTCTCCCGCGGGATGACGCTGATCGCCGCGGCGATAATTGCCCGGTGTAACGCGCCTTTGTACCAGCTGGCGACCTCGGCGATCAACCCGGTCAACATGGGACGCAGCATCGAACTTACGGGCCTCGCGCACCGCAAGCATTATCGCTCGCAGCAGGGCATCGAGCATTGGCTGAAGCTCAAGTTCGAGACGATCCCCGTTTCGAAGCAGCGCTATGAGCGGCTCTCCATTCCGATGCAGAAGGCCGTCGTATCCAGCATCAACCGCGCGGCGAGTACGCTGCACATGAAAAAGCCACCGTTCGCCAAAGCCGAACGCGAACTCAGCCGCGCGGAGAAACTCATCGAACTGTACGAGCCATTCATCCTTCACAACGAGCATGTCTTCGAGTCGGAAAATGCGCGGCTGCTCTCTGCGGCGCTTCCCGCGGAGGAGCGGCCGCTTTTCGAATTTGATCCCGAATCGATCGACTGGTGGGATTACTGGATCAACGTCCACATTCCCGCCCTGCGCCGCTGGTGCTATCCGCTGATGGAAGGCCGGCCCCTTGAATCACGCACGCCGCGCGAGCTCGATTGGCCGCCAGAGCCGGCGCGGGCGGCTTCGCAAGCGGCAGCATCGTCCGATCCTCTATGGCGATCTTCCTAACCGGTTCGAGCGGTTACCTCGGCAGCTATCTTGCTGCCGGCTTGCTCCGCGAGCACAGCGAGCAGCTGAGTCTCCTGGTTCGGGCAAAAACGGAACAAGAAGCCCGCGAGCGGCTCTGGCAATCACTGCAATTGCATTTCGATTTTCCCGAGTTCATCGAATACGCGAACTCTCGCGTGCGCATTTTCCGCGGTGATCTCACCGCGGAGCGATTCGGGCTTTCAGACGACGAATACCGTGTGCTGGTGGACACGACGGGCTCCATCGTTCATTGTGCCGCCTCGCTGAATCGCAAATCCGAGCGGCAATGCCTGAACGTCAATCTTCGCGGCTCGCTGGAGGTCATCCAACTCGCGCGGCGTGCGCAGAACCGCAACGGCTTGCGCCGCTATTCGCATGTTTCGACGGTTGCGGTGGCGGGGAAGCGGCAGGACGAAATCGTCAAGGAGGATGCGGCCATCGATTGGTCGCGCTCCGATTATGATCCGTACGCGCGGACGAAGAAATTTTGCGAGCACATGGTTCACCAGCTCTTGCCGGATGTGCCACACACGATTTTTCGTCCCGCGATCGTGCTCGGTGACAGCAATCGGCCAGAAACTTCGCAATTCGACATGGTACAAGCCTTCGACTTTTTGGCGCGCCTGCCTGTCCTTCCGCTGCGGTCGCACGATAGAATCGACATCGTGCCCGCAAATTATGTCAGCAAGGCGATCGTGGCGATCCACCAAAAAGACGCACCGGCGCACGGCATCTATCATCTTTCCTCGGGCGAAAATTCCCAGACCTACCGGGAGTTGACGGACGCGCTCGCTCAGGCGGGAGGCTGGCGGCGTCCTGCCTATCTGCCCGCTTCAAGCGGCGCGTTTTCCGGCCTGGTCAATTTTCTTTCGAATCGATACGGCGGCGTGGCGCATGGCGCCTCGCTGCTGAAAGTATTTTGGCCTTACCTGATTTGGAATACGGTGTTTGACAACTCGAGAGTTGTTTCGGAATTGGGGGAAGCACCCGCAAGATTCTCAACCTACGGTTACCCGCTCCTGATGTTTAGCCGCAAGAACAAGTTCCGTTATCCGGCCAAACCCTGGCCAGTGGGTTCGGCCGGGAATAAACCTGTGAGAAAGATGGCCGAAGGAGTCGGAGCATGACGGACTTTTTGCTCGCCGCCTGGGTAAGGAGCCTCATTGAATTTAGCCGGGTTGGTTCGATATTCGGTCTCGGACGCCACTGGACTCCTGGGGAGAAACTCAAGCTGCTGTTTGCCACATACAACGGCGCGCGTAATACAGGCGCAGACGTGCGCGTACAGGAGACACTGCGTCAGGCGCGGCATGTTCTCGGGGCTCAGAATGTCGATTTCAGCGTCATGACGCAGAACTTCGACCGCACCCGCGGCTATTTCGAAGGCACACGCCAGGTGCATCTACCAGACGTCTATCCGCCGTTTCTTTATCGTGAGGTCCGGGGCAATCATGGTGTCATTGCATGCGAAGGGTCGATGTTCAAGAGCAAATTCGCCAATGCGCTGACGATCATGACCATAGGTTCGCTGGGCCTCGCCGCCGCGGAAAACAAACTTTCTCTTGGCTATGGCGGGGAAGCCGGCTACATGGATCCGCCGATTGAGCGGATGTGCGCGCGCTACGTGAAAGATTCTCTGATCATCACGCGCAATCCGGAATCTCAAACGGTTCTGTCCCGCCTCGGTATTTCCACCGAGCTTGGCACCGACACCGCGTGGACCTTCGAGCCTCATCCACCGGAATACGGCAGGCGGGTTCTCCGCGAGGCTGGTTGGGACGAAAAGACCCCCGTGCTGGCGCTCTGCCCAATTCATCCTTTTTGGTGGCCAGTGACCGCATCCATCACAAAGTTTCTCGCCAGCATTACTACAGGCGCTTTCAAGGAGAGCCAATACCGTACAGTTTATTTTCATGCGGCTGGCGCTGATGTCGCCGCGAAATACAACCGCTATATCTCCGCCTTCGCCAAGGCTGCCGCAGCCTTCCGCCAGCGGCACAAAATATATACCGTTCTCATCAACATGGAGCGGCTCGATGCGCGCGCTTGTCACGACGTTGCGGCGCAGCTTCCCGGTGCGCCGGTATTTACGGCCGACCAATATGATATGTTCCAGCTTGTTTCCGTTTTGCGATGCAGCTCCTATCTGGTTTCCTCGCGTTACCATGGCATTGTCACGTGTATGCCGTCTCTTGTCGCATCGGGTGGTGTGACGATGGACGAGCGCATTCGTAACCTGATGAACGAGCGTGGGCATCAGCATCTGTTGCTGACTGTTGAAGAGACCGATCTAGAAGCCAAGCTTCTCAAAATGATGGAGACGCTTGTCTCTGAAGCCGATTCCATCCGCGAAGGCATCGCGGGCACCGTCGTGCGCAACCTCAAAGTGATGGCGCGCATGGGCACTTTCCTCGAAGATGCTATCCGCCGCCAGTATCCCGAATTTCCCCTGCGCTCCGGCGTTCTTTCCTGGGAGGACTATCTCCCGCCGTTGAGCAGCGATTTGCGCGCACTGGTTGAAAAGTACGACTCGGCTCCGGCTGCTCTGGCGGCGCGCACCTGATGGCTCATGCCCAATTTTCTTGAGAAGATTTTCGATCAGTTGGAGCGTTCCGCCGGCCGCGTAGTGCTTCGGGAGATTCGCGGCGAGCATTTCGTGAGCTTCACGGGAAGGGAACTGCTTGATCAGATTCGATTGGTTCGAGCGTATTTGCGTGGCTGCGCCCTTCAGTCGGGTGACCGATGCGCGCTCCTGGGCCCCAACTCCGTGCGCTGGATCGCGATCAATCTCGCGTTAATGGCCGAAGGCTTGATCGTGGTGCCGCTTTATTCGCGCCAGGCGCCCGCCGAATTGGCGGCAATGTTGAAGGATTGCCAGCCGGGGCTGCTTTTTGTCAGCGATGTTGCGATGGGTGAAAGCGTCGCGCGCGCCTGGCCCGGAAATGCGGAAAACGCGCCCCGTCGCGTCCTCTTTGAAGAAGTGTTACGAGTGCCCCCATTTCCCCTGGAGCTCGCCGATGCTCCCAATTCGCGTGGCAACACCGACGTCGCCACTATCCTTTATACCTCCGGCACTTCAGGAGAAGCCAAAGGCGTTTGCCTAAGCATCGGCAATCTGAGTCACATGCTGGCTTGCACCACCGAGCGGCTGGACCTCTTGATGGGCCAGCTTCTGGTCACTTCGCGTGAGCCCGACCGCGTTTTCCACTATCTTCCGTTCAATTTTGCCGCCTCCTGGATCCTGGTGCTGACCTGTCTCTACCGGGAAACTGTTTTGACGCTCTCGACCGATCTGAATCGCCTGGCAAGCGAGATCCAGCTGGCTGCGCCCCATTACTTCTTGAATGTGCCTACGCTTCTGGAGCGCGTCCGGCGGGGAGTCGAGGAGGCCCTCACGAAGCGAGGCACACTGATCCGGGCATTGTTCGCGAGGGCCCGTGATGGCTGGCACCACCAGCACGCGGGGCGCGGCCGCGCGTTTGATGGCATGTGGCTCGCTCTCGGGCGAAGCCTCATATTCCGGCAGGTCAGAGCTCGCTTTGGCCCCCATCTCCGCGCCCTCATTTGCGGCTCCGCTCCGCTTGCTCCGGAAACGCAACAATTCTTCCTCATGCTCGGTATTACCGTGTTGCAGGGATACGGGCTCACCGAAACAACGGGGATTTGCACGCTCGATGATCCTCGCTTGCCGGTCGAACCGGGGTACGTCGGCTCCGCCATAACCGGCGTCGAACTCAAGACCGCCGACAACGAAGAGATCGTCGTGCGCGGCCCGAATATTTTCACCGGTTATTGGAATCGGCCCGAAGAAACCTCTCGCATTCTCGAAGATGGCTGGCTTCACACCGGCGACCAGGGCGAAGTCAACGTCCACGGCAACTGGCGCATTATCGGCCGCCTCAAGAATTTGATCATTCTGAATTCGGGTCATAACGTTGCTCCCGAGCCCATCGAGGATAAAATCGCCCAGCTTCTTCCGGGCGCGCAGCATGTCGTGCTGGTCGGAAATGGGCGCGGGTATCTCTGCGCCCTGGTTTCCGGCCCTCTCGAGCCTGCCGCGATTCAATCCGTGCTCGACAACGTCAATCTTGGTCTTCCCCATTACCGTCAGATTCGGAATTTTCGCATCCTCCCCGAGGCGTTTACCGCCGAGAATGGTCTTCTCACCGCCAATGGTAAACTTCGCCGCGATGCCATAAATGCGCGCTATGTTTCCGAGATCAACGCCATGTACGATAAGATTCAGCCCGCATGAAATCATTCACCGGAAAAGCCCTGCGCTGGGAATGGCGAGACGCAATCGTCGAGCTGACGCTCGATCACGCGCCCGCGAATGAAATTGGCACTCTGATGTTGGCGGAGCTCGAGAAATTTGTCGCCGCGTTTGGCGTGCTTGCGTCGGAGACAGCGGTCTGCATCATTTCGAGCGCCCGGAAGCAGGGATTCTCCGCCGGCGCTGACCTCCGGGAACTTTACCACGCCGCCGCGCCGCTTCTGAAGGGGCAAGGCTTGGCCGGCGTGCGCGATTTCCTCGAGCGGATTCACGCTGCACTCAACGCCATCGATGCCGCGCCGTTCGTGACTATTGCTGCCGTCCACGGTGTTTGCTTTGGAGGGGGATTCGAACTGGCGCTCGGTTGTGACATCATTGTTGCCGACAAGATGGCCCGCTTTGCGTTTCCCGAGTTGCGCCTCGGACTTATTCCCGGGTGGGGCGGAATTCCCCGGCTCAAACGCGACGTCGGAAACGCGTTCGTGCGGGACCTGCTCCTCACCGGCCGCAGCGTGAATGCGAGCCGCGCGCACGCCATGGGTCTGGTCGCGCAATTGGCCTCGGAAGGCGAGGTTATGCGCGTTGCGCGTGCTACAGCCGCGCAAATTGCGAAGTTCGACGCTGTCACCCGCGCCGCGGCCAAGAAATTCATCAAGCCCATTCCGCACGAAGAGCTTCGCCGCGAAATCGACCTGTTCTGCGAACTTTTCGCCCGTCCGGCCGTCATGGCCGCGCTCAAGAAGTTCGTCGAAGACTCCGGTCCCATGCCATACCTTCCCTAATCGAATTCCATGGACGCGACGGTTTGGCCGAGACCTCCAGTGTTTTCCTTCTGATTGCGAAGAATGTTAAATTGAAGCTTGCATGCGGACGCTCGAACAAACCACGAAGGAAATCCTCGACCTGGCTTCAAAGCACTTCAACGTGCCCGCGGGATCGCTGTCCGCCGACGATGATTTCTTCAAGAAATTGGGCATCGACAGTCTCCAGACGCTCGAAATGCTCTCGCGCCTCGAAAATCATTTCGGCATCGAGCTGCCCGACTACGAAGTGCAGGGAGTGAGCGACTTCAAAACGCTCGCCTCCCGCATCCAATCCCGCCTGTAATGTTGGATCTCTCCAAATACCAATCGATTGGTGCAGCTCTCAAGGACGCTCTGGACCAATTCAAGGATGAAGTCTGCTTGATTGAATCTGACCGCGAGCGCGAGAGAGAGCGCCTCACATATCGCGATTTCAAAGAGCGCGCTCTTCCTCTAACCAAGGCGCTGCAAGACGCAGGCTTCAAGGCGGGCGACCGAGCTTCTATCATCATGACCAATCAGTCCAAGTGGCTGATTTCTGCGTACGCCGTCTTATATTCCGGTGGCACTCTCGTTCCTCTCGACTACAAGCTGACCCCCAGTGAACAGTGGCAGCTCTTGAAGCACTCCGGCGCAGGCGTGCTTTTCACCGAATATCCCATCTGGCGCCAGCTAAGCGCCGCCCCAGGGCGCTCCGCTGCGACCGCTTTGAAAACGGTTCTTGTTACGGAGGCGCCTCCCAACGCTGACCTCAGCGGGGCGCAGCGCTGGGAAAGCTTCCGGGTACAAGGCGAGCCGGTCTTCGTTCCCCGCAAGCGCAGCGACATCGCATCCATCGTCTACTCTTCGGGCACGGGCGGGCGTCCCAAGGGCTGCATGATGACGCACGAAAATTATCTGGAACAGTGCGCGCCTTTCCCCGCTCTCTATCCGTTGTGGCCCGGCGCAACCTATCTCAGCATTCTTCCCACCAACCATGCGATCGATTTCATGCTCGGCTTCTTCTACCCCTTTGTCAGCGGCGCGACGGTCGTCCATTTGCGAACCTTGCGCCCCGAGTATGTCCGAGAGGCATTCCCGAAATACAAGATCACCTACGTCACGCTCGTTCCCCTGGTTCTCAAAAATCTGCAAAAGGGTCTGCAAGCGCGCTTCGATGCATTGCCAAAAGGCAAACGCAAACTCTTCAGCGCGTTAGTGAAGGTGAACAAGAGAGTCACGCGATCCCGTCCGCGCCTTGGATTGAGCCGCTTCCTTTTGAAACAAGTTCATCAGGCGTTCGGCGGAGAGCTCCGCGCCATCATCGTGGGCGGCGCTTTTAGCGAGCCCCAGGTTCTCCAATTTTTCTACGACCTTGGCATCTCGGTTGCCAATGCCTACGGCCTCACGGAAGGCTGCATGGGCATCACCGTCAATGATCTCAAACCGTTCCGCGCGGACACTGTTGGCAAGCCGCTTCCCGGCATCGAAATCCGCATCGCCAATCCTGATGCAGACGGCATCGGCGAAGTTGCGATCCGCAGCAAGACCGTAATGTCGGGCTATTTGAACGACCCCGAGCTCACGGCAGAAACGATCGTGGACGGCTGGTTAATGACCGCGGACCTCGGCAAGCTCGACCCCACGGGCCACTTGCAGCTTTTCGGCCGCAAGAAAAACATGATCGTCACCGAGGAAGGCAAGAACATTTATCCCGAGGACATCGAAACCGTTTTCGAAAGCCTTCCCGTTAAGGAGTTCTGCGTCTTCGCGGCCAACTACATCTGGCCGCAGCGTTCCATGCTCGGTGAGCAGCTCGTCCTCGTCATTCACTTGGAGCCCGGCCTGTCCTACACGGATGATCTTCGCCGCGATATCAGCGCCCGCAACAATCGCCTGCTAAACTACAAGCGCATCCATGGGGTCGTTCTCTGGGAGGAAGACTTTCCTCGCACGGCTTCGCTCAAGATCAAGAGGAATGTCCTGGCGGAACGCCTGGCAAAGCTCGATCGCGCCAGCGCAATCCTGCCTCTGTGAAGCGGGCAATCTCCGGACGATTCGCCTTCGGATGCGCGCGTAATGGAACGTTTCTTCGCCATCATAAATCCAGCCGCGGGTGGCGGCCGCTCGGCCAAACTGGCCGGGTCAGCTATGGCACGCCTGCGCGAAAAGGGCTTGCACGCCGACGTTATCGCCTCGACAGGGCCCGGCCATGCTGTGGAGCTCGCGCGGGAAGCCTATGAACAGGGATACCGCCGCTTTATCGCTGTCGGCGGCGACGGCACCGCTCACGAAATTCTCAACGGCGTTTTCACGGGGCGTGACGTGACGCGGCGGATTTCACTGGGACTGTTGCCCCTTGGCACCGGCAATTCTTTCCTGCGCGACTTTACCAAAGATGCCGTTGAATCCTCGATGGAAGCCCTCATCGCTGGCCGCTCCCGCCCCATCGATCTGATTCGTCTTACTCATTCCGCTGGCGAACTGTATTCGTTCAATCTGCTGAGCCTGGGATTCACCGCGGATGTTGCCGCGCTCACCAATCGCGCGTTTAAGCCGCTTGGCCACCTCGGCTATCTTCTTGGAGTCTTCCTGCGCGTAGTCCGGTTGCGGCGGGGTATCTTCGCCCTTCGCTGTGATGACGACGCGGCTTGGGATGAGCGCCGCTGCTTGTTTCTCACTTTTAGCAACAGCAAGTTCACCGGCGGCACCATGCTCATCGCGCCCCATGCCGATCCCTCCGACGGCCTGATCGAATTTGTCCGCTGGGGACCTATCGGCCGTCTGGGTTTGCTGCGCACCTTGCCAAAACTCTACGACGGCACACATATTCAGCATCCGCTCGCTTCGCGTCGCGCCGTCCGCCACGTCGAATTCAAGTCCAACGCTCCGATCGACGTCATGATTGACGGCGAAGTCGCCACGCTGGAACTCCACACCCTCAGCATCCTTCCCTCCGCCGTGGACGTTTACATATGAAGCGCATTCTCCTCGCGTTGCGCAGTATTTTTTTGTGGATTCTCAGTGGCGCACATTTTTTTATCGCGGCGCCGACGCTCGTGTTTCTCGGGATCTTCCTCGATCCCCGCAAGCACGATTGGCTTCAGCGCAGCTTCTGCCGCCGCATTGCTTATCTTTCAGGTGTCAAACTCCAAATCCGTCGCTCTCCGGGTTTCGATCCGCAGCTCACCAGCTTTTTCACGGTGAACCACGTCAACCTGTTCGACCCCTTCATGCTCTACTGCGCCATTCCCCAGTACGTTCGCGGCTGGGAACTGGAATCTCACTTCAAAATCCCCGCTTACGGTTGGCTGATGAAGCGGTTCGGCAACGTGCCCGTGCCCGACATTCGCCGTCCTTCCGATTTGAAACGCATGTGGCGGCTCACGCAAGATGCCGTGGCAGGGGGCACCAGCCTCATTATTTTTCCCGAGGCCAAGCGCACGCGCGATGGCCATTTAAGCGAATTTCAGGACGGCGGCTTCCGCGTTGCTCAACAACTCGGCGTTCCCATCGTTCCCGTGACTCTCGTCGGCTCCTTCCAGCATCACCGCACCGGTCACTGGATGCTCTGGCCGGCCACGGTGACCGTCTATCTGCACGACACCATTGATACCAAAGGACTCACAAAGGACGACGTTCCCGCTCTGCGAGATCGCGTCCGTTCGATCATAGCCGCTCCGGTGGAAGGTTTCTTAAAAGAGGCCAGCGAAGCTGAGTCCGCCGTGAAGATGAGCGCTATAAGCTGAGTTTGATGCCCGGTAATGTTCGCCCCGCGCGCGTTTCCTGCCAGGTGAACACGATGCGGTGAATTACGGTAATCGTCGAAACCACTGCGATCACCCACAACACCGCTGCCATGCGGTTAAATATCCCCCCGATAATCAGCAGCACGAGACGTTCGGGGCGCTCCATGAAGCCCACTTTGCACAGCGGAATCAACGATTCCGCGCGCGCCCGCGCGTAGCTCACCATTACCGAGCCCGCTGTGGCCACCGCCGCCAAGACCACATAGGGCGTCCGCCCGCTCACCGAGTAATACACCAGCAAGCCCATGTACAAAGCCATGTCGGCGTAACGGTCGAGGGTTGAATCGTAGAACGCCCCGAAAGCGGTGACGCGGTTCTGCCGCCGCGCCACTTGTCCGTCGAGCATGTCCAGAAATCCCGCGAAAAAAATAATCAGCGCGCCTGTCCGGAAGTTCCCTACCGCAAAATTCGCTGCCGCGCCGAAGTTGACCACCAGGCCGAGGAATGTCAGGAAGTTGGGGTTGACACCCGTCGCAGCCAGTGCCCCGACGATTTTGTCCAGCAGCCATTTGCTCCCGGTGCCGATTGCGCCTGTCAGGGTAGCCATTCGTTCGCTTCACTCGCCCAAGCTTGATTCGATTTTCCGTCGCTGCGAAATCCTACACTAGGCCAACGCAGCACCGCAAACAAACCCTTCCCCTCATGGAAATTCGCTGTTTGCGTATGAAGAGCAAGAAACCTCGAACAAACGGCGTGAACAGCACCCGGCGAGGACTCGCTCACTCTGGCAAATCGGGGTGACGCGTGGCCACTCGATAGCGCCCTGAGTGGAAGACCAGGGGCTCCGATTCCCGCCAAGTATACTCTTCGATTTCCCCTAGGAAAATTACATGGTCTCCGCCATCCATCTGCCGCACCTTGCGGCACACGAAGTGCGCGCTCGCCCCACCAAGCAGCGGACAACCCGCCGCTCCCGGCAAAATCTCTACTCCTTCAAACTTATCGATCACTGGCGTCGAGAATTGCCTGGACAAGTGGTGCTGATTCGCCGCCAATACGTTGACCGCGAAATGACTGGCCTCGGCGAAATCAGCGAAGCTCACCGCTTGCCGCGACACGCTCCACAGTACCAGCGGCGGGTCCAGCGATACCGACGCGAAGGAATTCACCGTCATTCCCACTTTTCGCCCGTCTTTCCCTCTTGCCGTCACGACCGTCACGCCCGTGGCGAATTGTCCCAGCGCTCGACGGAGGTCTCTCCGGTCAAACCGCTCCTCCGCGGCCTTTGCTGCCTCCTGAAGGTAAACCTCCGCCACCCCTTCTTCCATAAACCAGGGAAAAAGAGAGCGCGGGTCGTCGAATCCGTTTACAAAATCCTCTGCTACCTCCCGCAGCCTCGCCGCGGATTCCAAGATCTTCACCACGTAAGCGGGTGGATTCAGCAGCAGGTTGGTCCACTCCGTGACCCACCGCGCGTATCCCGACCAATACCGCTCAAACGTCTGCTGCATCCATTCCTGGTCCGCCGGCCGTTCGCCGTGCTCGAGAATACTTTGCAGATAAATGTCGGCGCACTTGGCGGCGTTATTCGATCCTTGTCCGGTGATCGGGTCGTTCAGAACCACCGCATCTGCTAGCCCGAGCACCTGTCGCCCGGAGGGCAGTGTCGCCACCGGCTTTCTCACTACCGGTGTGAACGACCCAGTGAGTATTCCGTTCGCGTCCGTCAATTCCACGTCCCGGCAGCGCTCTGCTTCCCACGGCAAGTACGTTTCCAGGATCCACTTTGATTTTGCAAGATGCTGCTCGGGAGTCTTCACTTCCTTCCAACAATCCATCGGCCCGCCTGGAATGCCCTCGAACACCATGATTTCGCACGGCCCTGAAGTCGTCAGGGCAGGAAAGACAAAATATTCTCCCACCCCCGGAATCAAGCTAAAGCACACGGCCGCGTAACCTTCCCGCGGGCGCATCTTTTTCACGTACGTGAGCGCGAGCACGCGCTGCGGCTTGTCATACGGCGAACCGCTCGCATCCTTGTCAAACAGCAACGCAAGATTCCCTTTGCCCGTCGCAATGATCGTCAGATCGTGGCTTTCGGCGTAGCTTTCTATCTCGGCGATCCCCGCTTCCTTCACGATCAACTCGCCGCCGTCCCGCTGGAATTTTTCCATCCATCCGGGCATTTTGATTCGCTGGTCCACTGCTTGCGCGTACCCATCGAGCCGTGCCGCCCAATCAATCGCCTTCCCGCCACGCGGGCCGGGAACGCTGAACCCGATTCCCTCCACTCGGGGACAATCCTGTTCCCACAAATTCAATTGCAAATCGCGCTCCGTTTGCAGGGAAGAATCGAACATGCATTGGCTGGACATCACGCGCCCCGCGCGGATCTCTTCTCCAGTCCGATCGGAAAGCAGCGTGACTTCGTATCCCGAGCGCTGCAGTCCCAGCGCAAGCTGCAGCCCGGATTGCCCGGCGCCGATGATGGCGATGCGTTTCATGTCAGAAAATTGACGATAAGTAAGTTCATTCTAGGAAGTTCGCGGGGCATCCCCGGAATAAATTCTAATCCCGCTATTGCATCAGCTTTGGAATCGCCGGCTCGGCCATCTCCGGTCCCATTGCGGAGTATCCACCGTCAACTGCAAGGTCCGTTCCAGTGATGAACGAAGCGTGATTCGAACACAAAAACAACACCGCATCGGCTACTTCTCGCGGCTCTCCCACGCGTCCCAGCAAATGAAACGCTCCGCCGACTTTATTGGTCTTCCCTTTATCCCCGTGCGTCCACTCGTCCATCAACCGGCACCATGTCCATCCCGGTGACACGGAATTTACCCGGATCTTGTCCGCTGCCAACTCCATCGCTTCATTTCGCGTTAATTGCAGTGTGGCCGCCTTCGTCGTGGGATACAGCATGCGGCCAGGTTGCGCCACTTTTGCGCTGATGCTCCCGAAGTTCACCACCGCTCCCCCGCCTCGCTTGACCATATGTGGCCGCACAGCCTGCAGCATCATGGCCCCGCCCACCACATTCACGTTGTAGCTCGCTAGCCATTCCTCGCGCGTCGAAGCCAGCCCGTTGTCGATGTACACGCACGCCAGATTCACAAGGAAATCCACTCCGCCGAAGGCTTTCACGGTTTTCTCGACGCAGCTCGCGATTTGTTTGTCTTCCGCGAGGTCAGTCTGCACGAACAACACGTTGGCCCCCAGCGCCTTCGCAATCGCTTCGCCGTCCTTCGCGTTGATGTCCGCGATGACGACTTTTGTTCCCGCGTCGTGGAACGCTCGCACCACCTCCGCCCCGATCAGTGTCGCTCCGCCTGTAACGATCGCTACTTTATCCTTGATTCCGTCCATCGAGGTCCACCCCTTCTGATTTGTTCTCGAACTATCCGTAGGGCGTAACCTTACCACGCAGCCGCAAAGCGGCAAACTTTCAACTCCACGCCCTGAACGCATTGCGCGTCCGCCCCGGGTCGGTTTCTGATTATCCGGCTACTCACCAAGGATCTTGCGCTTCAGGTCTAGCCCCTCCAAAGCAGGAAAGTACTCACCGAATCCGAGTATATTGGTGAAGAGCGCTACGCGCAGACCAGCTTGAAGGATGGAAGCTAGGCAAGACCGCGAGTACATCGAGCGCTCAGGCGAAAACGAGGGGGCAACGCTAATGGCGACAATGTTCAAGACTGACAGGCTTTTAACGAGAGCGGCGTACCTCGCGGTTCTGTTCACAATCCTGTGCACGATGGGCTCTGCGCAGCGCCCGCAGGAGGCTCCAATAACGATTACCTTGGCGGGGCAGTCGATGATCCGGTCGGATATCCGGGCAATCACACCGGCGGCGGTACCAGTGATCCAAGGGCTGCTGAAGGGAGATGTGGTATTCACCAACTTTGAAGCCGCAGTTGCCGAAAAAGGTGAGACCGTTCACGAGGGTAGGGGCTTTCTCGCTCCTCCGGAAGCGCTCGATGCGCTGACAACCTTTGGTTTTAACTTGTTGTCGCTGTCCGACAACCATGCATTCGATCTGAAAGTGACGGGCATACGGAACACGATACAAGAGGCGGACAGCCGGAAGATCGTTCATGCCGGAACTGGAAACAACCTAGCCGAAGCTGCAGCGCCGGGTTATCTGCACACACCGAAGGGCACGATTGCCTTGATAGCGAGCGCGTCAGGCTTGATTACGCGGGGAGGAAGCGCCACCGCGGACCGGCCGGGCGTGAATGAGCTTCGCGTCGAAGCCGGCGATAAGGAAAATGAGGCAACAGACGATCTGCCAGGCGCGCCCGAGAACACTCCGAATCGGGAGGATTCGCAACGCATCCTGCAAAGCATTCGTGACGCCCGCCAGCACGCAGACCTCGTAATCGTGTACCAACATAACCACGTCTTCGGGAATCACTCGTTCTCGACAATTTTTTCGGAAGGGATGCAGGAGCGGCTCGCCCCGAATGATTGGCTCATGAAGTGGACGCATGCGGAGGTGGATGCTGGCGCGGACATCATAGTGATGCATGGAGCGCCTCTGCTGCACGGGGTGGAGATTTATCGCGGCCGGCCCATCTTCTACGACCTAGGCAACTTCATTTTCAACGTGCCGCCGACGCTGACATACATCGACGAACCGATGAATTGGGAGAGCGTGGTCGCGTACGTCCAATTTCATGGGAAGAACCTGCAATCGATTTCGTTCCGGCCGATCGCCTTGAACAACTTGGGCGAGGGCCAGCCTGATGTTCACAACGAGTATACCAACAACCAATTCCTCGACACGCGCGGCTTGCCCTCACCGGCGACGGGTGCGAGAGCAGGTTATATTCTCCAGCGCCTGGCCGACGCGTCAAAGCCCCTTGGCACGACGGTTGAAATAAAGGATGACACTGCGGAAATCAAACTGAAAGGCGGGAATTAGCGGCGAATCTTGCATCGCTCACTCTGACGGACGGAGGTCCAAGTCCCGTATACGGGCCAATCAGGAATTGACTCAGTACCGCCGATCACCGCCAGGCGAAAATCACTGGACTATCCTTCATCCGGCTAGCAAAATAGTCCGCTCTCATAATTCTTCCTCGAGGTTTGCGATGAGAAAAATTGCCATCGTGGGTGGTGGTCAATCCGGCTTGCAGTTGGCGCTGGGTTTGCTCCAGAAAAAATACCAGGTCACCGTCGTTTCCAACCGCACTCCCGAACAGATCCGCAAAGGCCGCGTTTCCTCCAGTCAATTCATGTTCCACGACTCTCTCCAAAACGAGCGCGATCTCGGCATCAACTTTTGGGAGAAAGAATGTCCTCCCACGGAGGGAATCGCCTTCAGCGTTCCGGGGCCCGATGGTGGCCGTGCGCTTTTCTGGGAGGCCAAACTCGATCATTACGGCCAATCCGTCGACCAACGCGTCAAGTTCGCCGGCTGGCTCGAGGAATTCAAGAAGCGCGGCGGAAACGTCGTGATCGAAGACGCCGGCGTCCAGGAATTAGACAAATACGCTGCATCCCATGACCTTGTCATTGTCGCCGCCGGCAAGGGCGAAGTTGCTCGCCTCTTCGAAACCGACACCGCGCATTCTCCTTTCTCCTCTCCCATGCGCGCGCTCGCCTTGACTTACGTAAAAAATATCCTTCCCCGCGAGCATTTCACCGCCGTTTCCTTCAACTTGATTCCCGGTGTCGGAGAATATTTCGTGTTCCCCGCTCTCACCATCACAGGTGCGTGCGAGATTATGGTGTTCGAAGGAGTTCCCGGCGGGCCCATGGATTGCTGGGGCGACGTGAAATCACCCGGGCAGCATCTCCAGCGCAGCAAGGAAATTCTCCAAAAGTTCCTCCCCTGGGAAGCCGCGCGCTGCAAGAACATCGAACTTACCGATGATTTGGGTATTCTCGCGGGAAGATTCGCTCCTACGGTTCGCAAGCCCGTTTGCAAGCTCCCTTCCGGCCGCTTGGCTCTCGGAATGGCTGACGTCGTCGTCCTCAACGACCCCATCACCGGCCAGGGCTCCAATACCGCCAGCAAGGCCGCCAAGGTCTACATGGACAGCATCCTCGAGCGGGGAACCCGGCCCTTTGACGCCGCCTGGATGCAACAAACTTTCAACACCTTCTGGAACTACGCCCAATGGGTAGTGACTTGGACGAACTCCTTGCTCACCCCTCCTCCTCCACACATTCTCCAGCTTATGGGCGCAGCTTCGCAGATCCCCGCGCTTGCCCGGCGCATCTCGAACGGCTTTAACAATCCGCCGGACTATCATCCCTGGTGGTTCGATCCTGTCGAGGCCCAAAAGCTTCTCGCCTCGCAGCAGATGAGCGCCTGAATCAAGCGTTGTTCGGCAAATCTCTTGAAATCAGCACCTTGACATTCATTAGGGCGGAGTATTGAATAAGTGTGTTTTACGTGTCGGACAGGGGAAAATACATCAGCAGTCCCTTATCTGACGCGCAGGGGGGATCACAGCTTTCCTCGAGAGAGATCTAGCCGATCGAGTTGTCATGGCCATTGAGTTCACCGGGTCGCCCGTTAGCGGCTTTTGCGCGCCATACTTCGCGATTTCGCTCTTCTCTCCGGCTTGCTGACGTAGTTTTCTGACCGGGATCTTTCCAGCCCGGATCTCGAAGGGGTGAGGTGGGTATGCGTCAGTTTTTCTTCCGTTCCGCGTTCGTCTTCGCTTTACTCGTCATCTTTGTCGGCACTCTTTCGGCGCAGCAGTTGGCTACTTTGAAAGTCACCGTGACAG
>Ga0210407_10001593_pt1 | contig 20958 bp, 17 predicted proteins | sample IncBWC27MmetaG_FD_150860 | JGI IMG/M metagenome (GOLD analysis project Ga0210407, IMG submission 150860) | Forest soil microbial communities from Barre Woods Harvard Forest LTER site, Petersham, Massachusetts, United States - Inc-BW-C-27-M | ecosystem: Environmental > Terrestrial > Soil >... | reverse complement strand
GCCTCCCTCCCGGTGCCGAACCTCCCATTTCCCGCGCCGCACGCGACCACGGAATTCTCCGCCGCGAGCAAGGCTACACCGTCCCCATGGTTGTGGAAGAATCGCGAATACTGCAGGTGAGCATTTTTAGCACTCTCCAAGACAATCTGAGCAGCGTTGATTTCGACACCGTGTTGCTCGACGTGATGACCATCGCAGACGAAGTAGATTCGCAACTGAAGCAGGCGATGATCGGTTTCATGGCGAGCTCAACTTCCACGCCGGCAAGTCCCCCCCCCCCCCCCCCAGTTTTACCGTAATTTTATATAGCTGCCTGGTAACATATCCCTCAGGAGTTGAGACGCCCCTCATCTCGGACAAGCTGACGGCCACCAGGCCCGCAGCTGCTTACCGGGCAAATCCCGATCAATGAAATCACATCTTCGGCGATACGACTGAGACTTTACGCGGGCAGAACCCGGGCGCCCGGCAAATGGCTTCGGTTGGTCTGCGGCTCGCGAAGCTTGTTTTACCGTTCGCGCAGACTGCGATGATTTTCTCTTTCTTCCATTGCTTGGAAGCCACTGGTCTTTAGATAGCCGCACCGCGCGTGGAAATGGTGTCCTCCTTCTGTCCCAGCGACCAGTAGCGCGGTGATTCCGCGGCAAGCTAACGTGTATTGGGCCGCAACTCTTGTGTTTCCCTCTCTGCGATTTTCGAAGCGGCGCCTACGCGAACGTTGCGCTGCTTTTCCCGGCCCAGGCTGGGGCGGAAAATAAAGGGCATATGAATTTTACTTTTCGAACCAAGAAAAACATTCTGAGCGCGGCGCTGATTGCTCCGTTGTTATTCGCGGGAAGCAGTTCGGCACGCACCACGGAGCAGCCGAGCACCGCGAGCGTAAATCGGCCAAGCGGAATAACTACGGTCGGAACGATCGAGATTCCCGTGGTGGGTCTTGCGACAAGGGTGCTCGAAGGTTCCAATGCTGGCACGCTGCGGCTGGCGGTTGGGCACATACCGGGCACGGCTCTCCCGGGCCGCTCCGGCAACGTTGGACTTGCAGGCCATCGGGATACTTACTTTCGTCCCCTGCGAAAAATCAAACTGGGAGACGAGATTCGATTGACGACCGCGGCGGGCGCGTTCAAATATCGAGTGATTTCTCTGCGCGTGGTGCTTCCAAGCGCCATCGAGGTTTTGAAGGATACGCCAGAGCCGACGCTAACGTTGGTTACCTGTTACCCGTTTGATTTCGTTGGTACCGCGCCGCAGCGGTTGATCGTGCACGCCGAGATGGTTCCCGATTCCGCGAACTGAACCAAGTATCGAACGAGCGCCGGGAAGTGAGCGATGCATACGCGCCCGCTCTTGAGAAGACGCAACGGTCTTACCCGTCCAAGACAAATGTCAGCAAGGACTTGTTGATCTTGATTTTGCTGTCGTGATATTCGATGAAACCGAGTTTTCTAAATTTGTTCATGAAGAAATTCACGCGAGAGCGCGTAGTGCCGATTATTTCCGACAAAGTCTCCTGGGAAACAACCGGCAGTTCGTCGTCTGGCTGGTGCTGCACTTTTCCATAACGGCCGAGCACGAGTAGCGCGCGGGCGAGGCGCTTCTCGGACGAATTGAAGAGCTGATCGATCAAATCTTCCTCGATCCGATTTTTATGACCGAGTATATAGGCGATAAAAGTGTCCGATAATTTGTCCTGGGTGCGGAGCATTTGCAGCAATTCGTTTTTATCGATGGCCAGAAGGGTGGTCGGGGTAATGGCAGTAGCCGTGCCCATGCGGACCGACTGACCCGCCATACAGCCCTCGCCAAAGAAATCGCTCGGACCCAGCATCGCGACCACAGCCACCTTGCCCGACGCGCTAACCACGGAGAATTTTACGTTGCCCTTTTGGATGTACATGACGCTTTTGGCCGCGTCACCTTGACTGTAAATCTGCTCGTCTTTGCGAAATTCGGCAACCTTTCTTGCCATTCCCGAAGTATCGAGAAAGGATTGCGGCTCGAGCGATTCTGTCTTGGATTTCGTGATTTTCATGCGAGCACTGGGAATGGCCCAATTGCGGTGCAGCAAATTCAATTTTTAGTGCTTCTTCCCGGTGTCTCCAACCGGCAGGAAGCAGAGAATCTGCTGCTTTAATTGCGCATCCACTTCGTCGGCGATGGTCACGACGTCCGGAAGCAACTTGGTGAAAATCACACGGCCCTCATTCCTGTGCAGCGTGGAAAAAATACAAACCTGCAGGATTCGGGATTCATCCACGACCATTGCAGCGGTGTAGCCTTGCTGGAATCGCAGCTTTCCGTGATGACTTGCAGCGACCGAAACCGGAGCTTTCGAGCCCTTGTCGAGACGCAGCCTGGCAATCACGTCATGGAGGAGCCTCGGAAGATGGCCCGTGCGTTCTTCGAAATTCAAGGGGATGCGGATTAAGTCCGGATCTTTCTCGACAAGTCCGATCCAGTTATGAATCGTGGGGCCGAGTTCCTGCTCGAGAATGTCGGCCACGGACTCTGTACCTGCAGAAGCAGGACGGGACTCGTTGCCGGCCGCCGGGGGAACTGTAGTTCTCATCATAGGAACCTCTTCCTTTGCACAATTAGTATTCCACTTTGGCAGCCGCAAGACTGTGCTATAGGGGATAGGTTCCTAAAAGGGGAAACGAGCTTCGGGCGGAGCGATTATGCGAAGAACGTGATAAACATTCGAAGAGGCGGTGTGACATTTACTGATTAGCTATCAACACTAGCAAAGAAGCGGCTGTCGACCCAGTCGAGCGGAATGCGGAAGCGAGCGAGAACAGCTTCTCTCCCCAGCTAAATGAACTAAGTGCCCACAGGCGCTATTGGGAACTGGCCCGCCACGAAAAAATTGGCCGGCTAGTGGGAGGCGGGGGAGCCGCAGAGCAACTGGGATTGCGCAAGAAATTCTGTGTCACAATTCTGTCGTGCTATCGCCCAAGCGAAAGACCATCATGGCACTCGCCGGAGGACTTCTGCTGTCATTCTTGCTTGTAATTGCCTTTTCCCCGCATTTCCTCGACTCGCATCATGGCATGCGCCAAAATGAGTCGGCTGCGGTAGGGAGCCTCCGCAAGATTCACGATTTACAGAGTGCATATGCATCCGCGCATCCCGATAAGGGCTTCGCTCGCCAGCTGCAGCAGCTTCGATCAGCCGAGAACACAACCACTACCTATGACCCTACTACGGCTCTATTGTCAGGAGAGTGGAGCGGCTATAAGTTCATTCTTCTAGGATGCACGCCAGCGGAAAACGGAATCGTTGTCCGCTATCAAATAACGGCAATTCCGACTGCGCGTGGCTTGACAGGAATGCACGCATTTTGCACGGACCAGTCTGGCCAAATATTCTATGATGCGAGCGGTTCTGCAACAGGGTGTCTTGTTTCGCGGCTGCCGTTGTTCTGATGGGGCCTCACAAAACCGATCTGCCCCGATTTCGGGATCGCCAACGAAATTGCCGCGACAAGCAAGATTCCACGACTATCTCTCCGCGTTCCGCTTGGCGTGCGCATTTTGCGTGCTGCGTGATACCATCCCCCAAATGAGCGACTCAGCTCGCATCCCAATTGCTGTTTCGGCCGTTCCGGCCGCAGCGGTTACCTCGCGGCACTCCCTCCTCGTGCGCGTCACGCACTGGATGACCACGCTGTGCTTTCTGGCACTGCTGGTGAGCGGAGCGGAAATTGTGATTTCTCACCCGCGCTTCTATTGGGGCGAAACCGGCAACGTATTGACTCCAACACTTTTCAAACTGCCGATCCCTTCCTCGAGGGCATTGGTGCCGACGGGCTACGGGTACGTGATGCCGGACCAGAACGGGTGGAGCCGCTATCTCCACTTCCAAGCTGCGTGGATTGTGGTATTGACCGGCGTGCTGTACTTAATCTCGATCTTCTTTACCGGGCACTTGTGGAAAAACTTGCTCCCGGGTAAGACCGATCTTTCGTGGCGAGTATTTTCGACCGCGATCGCGGACCATTTGCGCTTCAAGCGGCCGAGTGCGGCAGAAGCATGGTCGTATAACGTGCTCCAGCGGCTTGCCTACCTGTTCGTGATCTTCGTGCTGTTCCCGTTAGTCATCTGGACGGGCCTGGCGATGTCTCCGGCCTTTGTTTCGGCGGTTCCGGCGACCGTCACTTTGTTGGGCGGCCAACAGTCCGCGCGCACGATTCACTTTTTTGTTTCCCTGGCACTTGTGCTCTTCCTGCTGGTACACGTCGTGATGATTTTTCTCGCGGGATTCTGGACCCGCATGCGGGCAATGATCACGGGCCACGCGGGTACGGAAAAGGAGCGCACATGAGCGATCTCTCACGCCGAAAACTGATCACTACCGGACTCGCGACTGCGGCGGGCGTAGCGGGCCTGGGCGTGGCTGCGCGCGTGGCGCAAATGTATGGACTGGTCCCGCCCGATCACGGCGGAATCTACGGCCTGGGCGAAACGCTGACGTACGCTTCGCAGCGGTTGCTGACGAGGCACTCGTTAGCGCGAGAGTTTTCGCGGAGCCAGATTTCGAAGAGACCGGTGCCGAACGAAATGCCACCGCTGAGTGATGCGTTCAAGCGCCTGCAGGCGGGAGGATTCGCGGACTGGCGGCTCACCATCGACGGCCTAGTGGACCGGCCCACCACATTTTCGCTGGCCCAGCTTAAGAGCTATCCATCGCGCAGCCAGATCACGCAACTGGCGTGCGAAGAGGGCTGGTCTTATATAGCCGAGTGGATTGGCGTGCCGCTCTCGCAGGTGCTGGGAGCCGTGGGAGTTCACTCTCAGGCCAGATACGTGGTTTACTTCTCAATCGATCCCGACTGGTGGGAAAGCATCGACATGGCCGATGCCTTGCATCCACAGACTTTTCTGGCGTATGGGTTGAATGGCGATGAACTTCCCGTGGGCAACGGTGGGCCGCTTCGATTGCGGCTCCCCCGGCAGCTGGGCTACAAGAGCGTGAAATTCGTCACGCATCTGACAGTCACCGACAGTCTGAAAGGCTTCGGCAAAGGTCTAGGCTCCGCGTCTCCCGAAGGCGGCTATGCCTGGTACGCGGGCATCTGATAGGTTCTTTCCAAGAAAAAACTGGCCGACTAGTGGGCGGCGGGGGAGCCGCAGAGCAGCTGGGATTGCGCGAGAAGGTCAGGATCGAGAAGGGCGCTGCGCCAGTTGGCTGAAGAGCAGAGCTGCGCGGGCGTGATGCCAAGGGCGCCGCGCAAATCGGCGCCGGCGAAGTTGGCGCCGTCGAGTTCCGCGCCGCGGAGGATGGCGCCAGTCAAGTAGGCGCCGCGCAAATCCGTTTTCTTCAGATCCGTGTCCAATAGAACGGTGCCCTTGAGTTGCGCGCCGGTCAAGCTGGCTTCGCCAAGCTTCGCGGAGGACAAATCGGCATCCGACAAATTGGCGAAGGAAAGCACGGCGTGTTCGAGTTTGGTGTCGCGAAGATCGGCGCGGGAGAGATCGGTGCGGAGCAGCTGCGCGCTGCGCAGATTGACGGCGTAGAGCGAAGCGCCCGCCATCTTAGAATTCGACAAGACGGCGTTTTCGAAAATTCCATAAGACAGATCCGCGGCGTGCAAATCGGCGCCGGAAAAATTCGCCCCGCTGGCATCCGCCGAGACCATGATGGCACCCGCGGCTTGCACGCGGTCCAAAATCGCGGTCTTTAACACGGCTTCGCGCAAATTCGCGCCGCGAAGATTGGCTTCCGAAAGATAGGCGCCTTCCAAATCAGCGCGCCACATGCGTGCATTGGCTAGAAAGGCGCGGTAGGCGCGGGCAAAGCGCAGATTGATGAGGTTCAGGTGGGCCCCGGGCACGGCACTGAGAGATTCGTCGGTCCAATTCCCGCGGGGAGGAGCGGACAAGCTGGCCTCCGTGAGATCGGCAAAGGGGCGGTAACCCACGGACTGGAAAACCTGGGCGGCCCAGCGGCGCGGATCGGCGGGAGAATGTTCGGGCGCAATGCTGGGATCAGCCGGGAGTCCCCGGATAACACCGAGCGAAAACACGAGCAACACGAGGCCGGTGACCAGGGCCGCGCGGGTGGTCGAGAAGACCAGGAGGAAAATGCCTTTTGCTTTGTGGATGCGGATATCACCGGGCTTCAAGACGCGGGAGACGACCACCGGAAGCGCGGTGGCCAAGGCCACGGAAACGGTGAGAAGCACGACATGAAGGAGCGTTCCGCGAAAATCCTGACGCACAAAATAGCGGAGCCAGAAAAGAAAGAGCGTTGCGGGAACAACCCAGTAAGCCAGGATGGTGGCCAGAGCGGTTTCCAATGCCGAGAAAGGCGAGCGCTGATCGCGCTGCCAGCGGAAGTGCCAGCGGACCAAGCCCATCAGGTACCACGGGCCATCTTTTTCGAGCGTTTGTCCATCGGGAAAAACCGCGGGAAGCGCGGCCATGCTGCCCCAAAGGCGGAGAAGGAGAAAATGAAAGCGCACGTAAAGAACGAAGAGGAGAATCGGTCCACCGAGATAAAAGCCGGACATGGGCAGAAGATTCCCGGTATGCGGAACGGGCAAAGCCGAAGCGTTCAAGAGGAGACGGATGTCGCTGGTGAAGGCAATCAGCAGGCAACAAACCGCGGCGACGCCTAAGGACAAAAAATAAAACCAACGGACTATTTTGGTGGAGTCGGCGATGGCTTTCGAACTGTCAAACGCGGCGACGGTTTCGGGAAGCAGCGCGTCGAACAAATTGGTGCCACCGAGACGCCCGACCCAGAGACCTTCGGCGCCGTACATGGTGGCGCCCATGAAATTGACGCCGCGCAGTTCGGTGCCCAGCAGGTTGGCGTTACGCAGATCGGCCTGCACGAGGCTGGCCCCGCGCAAATTGGCCATGGACAAATCCGCGCCGCAAAGATTTACGCGGTGCAGGTGCGCGCCCTGTAAATTCACGCCGGTCAAATCCGCCTTGGCGAGATTTACGCCGGAGAGATCGGCTTTGGTGCCGGAGTCGCCGTTGGATTCGACCCAGATGCGGTGCTGATCGAGGATTTCCGCCAAATCGATGAGCGAGAGCGCCATAGAGTTGTCGGCCACGGAGAGATCCTGGTGCGACTCTTTAGCTTTTTCGGGCTCCGAGGCGGGCTTCGGCGGCGGGGCAGACTTCGGTTCCTGCCCCATTTTTGATTCTTGCGCAGCTTTCAATTCCGGCTTCGGTTTCGGCACTTGGCCAGTTCTCAACTCTTGAATATCCAGGTCCATTACCAGACTTTCCCCCACTCAAGGTGCCGCCGTGCAGGAACCGTGGCGTGGTTTGCCGCGGAGCACAGCGGCGCGCGGCCCCATCCCGGCGGCGCACCGATGAAAAACGCATTCGTGTGTTGCTGTCGAATTGTTTCCTTGGCCAGGTGGACCTATGTTCTCGCAGAAAGGCTGTGGAAATCGACTGCCCTTAGGTACAGGACGCGCAGAGGTAACGGGGCGCGAGATTGGGAAAAGGCGGAAGCGAGGAAGGGGGAAAATTCGAAAGGCGGGACAGAAAAATGGGGCGGCGATCAGAAAAAACAGCGCCGGGACGCATTCGCTGAGGGGCCAAAACGTCCCGGCTGATCCTGCCCGCCTCCGCAGTGAGCGAGCAAGAAAATCGACGAATCAAAAATCGCGAGCGGCGACGAGTTACTGCTTGTCTTCTTCGCCGCGGAGAAATTCGTAGCGTTCGATGGCGGCGACTACACCGACTGAGCCTTCATCCTTGGGTTCGGTGCGCTGCACGCGGCCGAGGCAACGGACACGGACAGGTCCGGCCAATGTGATTTCGTTGGGCAGGGTGAGAAGAATCTCGACGGGAGAGCCTTCCTTTACGTCTTTGGAAAGAAAGAAGTAAACCCCGCGAGAGCTGACATCGCGAGATTGCGTACTCGTCTCGCCAACCGCCGCTCCCGTGGTCCATCTCACGGTGAGGGGCAGCCGCATGCTAAAGCGCTGGGTGGTGCGGCGTTCTGAGCCAGTCAAGACGGGCCTCCTGATTGATGAGAGAGTGTATCTGGCGCAGGTCCAGGGAACAATAGGACTCCGGGTACAAAAAGGACCGCGCCTTGCGAAGTACTGACGTACTAGGACGGAGGCCTTTTTGTAGTCCTTTAGTGCCGAAATATCGAACGTTTACCGAGAAGCGCAGCGACTAGAGCTCGCGGAGGGCGGAGGCCACGGGAAGGCTGGCGGCGCGGATGGCCGGTAAGAGGCCGCCAATGACGCCCATGAAGAGAGCGAAGAGGATGCCCTTGACGAGGAGCTCAGGAGTGATTTTGAACGCAAAGGCCATGTGAGAAAAGGTCTGCAGGTTCATGGCGCCGGTGGTGAGTCCATTGAGCGGGAGAACAGCGATGCAGCCGAGCACGCCGCCGACGAAGGAGATCAGCAGAGCTTCGATGACAAAAGAGAAAACGACGGACGGACCGCCAAAGCCGATGGCGCGCATGGTGGCGATTTCGCGGCCGCGCTCGGAGACGGCGGAGTACATGGTATTGAGGGCGCCGAAGACGGCGCCGATGGCCATGATGCCGGCGACGAGGCCGCCGAGGATGGTAATGAGCGAGGTCAGGCGGCCGGACTGCTTGGAGTAATAGTCGACTTCGCGAGTGACATCCACGTTTAAGCGCGGGTCCTTGGTGAGAGCGTCCCGGAGTTGCGTAAGCGAATCTGGCGAAGCGAGCCGGACGGTGACGGACTGAAAATTGTTTTCTCCGCGATTGTAAGCAGGGCCGAGCAGGTGGGCGTCCGCCCAGACCTCGGAATCGAAAGCGCTGTCGGCAGCGTCGAAAATGCCGACGATATTCCAGCGCACGCTGCCAAGACCGATGGTGTTGCCGATGGTCAATCCGGTATAACTCTTGGTGGCATTTTTGCCTACGACGATCTCGGCAAGCCCCGGCGTGAACATGCGGCCCTCAGCCATTTTGATCTGGCGGCGGATTTCGAGGACGTTTTTGGAGACGCCGCGAATCTGGACGTTGGCGTCGGTGCCGGTGGAGATAAGGGGGATGGGCGCGACGATGACGATTTCTGGAGTGACGAGCGGGCCATCGGCGCCGCGCGCGATGCCGGGAGCGTCCTGGATAATTTTGACCGCATCGAGGTTTACACCACCAGTCAATTCGGAGGTTGCGCCCGCGCGCATGATGATGGCGTTGTTCTCCGAACCGGAAGAGACGAGGGTAGCCTTGAAGCCGCGCGCCAGCGAGAGCATGGCGACAAAAACGCCAACCGTGCCGGCAATGCCGAGGACGGCAACAATCGCGGAGGTCCAGCGGGCGCGGACGCTGCGAAGGTTGTAGACGACCGGAATCGCCATGTCAGACTCTCCTTAAGGCGTTGACAACGCGAAGGCGCATCGCGCCAATTCCAGGAAGCAAACCGCTGGCGGCGCCGACCAGCAAAGCGAACGCGAGACCCGCCGATAAGACGGAAGCAGACAACACCAGCGTGGGCAGCAAACCATTGAGAGCCGCGCCCACCACGGGTATTGCGAGAATGGCAAGACCCAGGCCGAGCAATCCGCCAATCAAGGCGATGACCAGGGACTCCGCAAGGACGAAGAAAAGGACGAGGCGATCGGTGAAGCCGATGGCTTTGAGCACGGCGAGTTCGCCGGTACGTTCGCGAACGGAAATGGCCATGGTGTTGCCGGTGACAAGGAGCAGAGTGAAGAAAACGACGCCCCCAATGGTAAGAATCAGAAGTTCAATGTTACCGAGTTGCTTCGCGAAGCTGGCCTGGAAAGCGGATTCAGTTTCGGTCTTCGTTTCGCTGGAGGAGTTGGCAAAAAGCGTGTCGATGGCTTTGCCGACGCGCGCGTCGTCGTCTGGACTGTCCAGCTTGATGACGTACCAACCGGCCGTGCTTTTGACCGGCGCGGGAACATTTTCGTCGAAATATTTCCACTGTAGCCAGAACTGACTCTCGTCGCCGCCGGGCTTGTCGTTGTGATAGATGCCGTCGAGATTGAATTCCCAGGTTTTTGTGGCGCCATAGAGCGCGTTTTTCAACGGGATGCGATCGCCGATTTTCCAGCTGAAGCGTTTGGCGAGCGTTGCGCCGGCGATGGCGCCCTGCTGGTCCTTGGCGAAATTGTTCCATTCCTCGTCGGGAACCTTGAACTCGGTCATGACCTGGCGATGATTTTCTATGTCCACGGCGAACTGGGGAAAGAAGTTCTTCTCATCCTGATAGACGCCGCCAAACCAGTGGTTGTGCGTGACCACCTTCACGCCGGGGATGGCGCGAATTTTGTCGCCGTAAGACAGTGGCATGGTTTGAATCAGGCCGACGCGATTGATAACCACTAGGCGGTCTGCGCCGGCAAGATCCGTGCCGCGGCTAAAGGCGCTCTTCACCACCGCCAGAAATGTGAAAAGAAAAAGGGCCACGGCAAACGAGCCGACGGTAAGGACGAGGCGAACCTTCTTGCGAAAAAGATTGGCGAAGATCAGTCGCATGAATTTCATGCCGCACCCCCAGCCATTACCGGCTGCTGCGATTTGCCGCCTTCAATGAGGACACCTTTTTCAAGGTGAAGAGTGGTGTGCGCGCGGGCGGCGACAACGGGATCGTGCGTGACCATCAAGATGGTCTTGCTGTACTTGCCGACGAGTTCATCGATGAGCGCCATGATCTCGTCGGCGCTCTTGCGGTCCAGATCGCCGGTGGGCTCGTCGCAAAGCAAAAAGGTCGGGTCGGAAACGATAGCCCGCGCGATGGTCACGCGCTGCTCCTGCCCGCCGGAAAGCTGGCGCGGATAGTGGTTCATGCGGTCCGCGAGACCCACGACGCCGAGCGCCGTTTCCACATGTTTGCGGCGCTCGGTCTTCGAAAGTTTCGTGAGCAGCAGCGGCAATTCCACGTTTTGAAACGCCGTCAGTACGGGAATCAGGTTGTACATCTGAAAGATGAAGCCGACGTGCCGCGCGCGCCAGTGGGTGAGCTTGTTCGCGGACATGTGGGTGACTTCATCGCCGTCCACCGTGATGCTTCCGGCGGAAGGCACGTCAAGCCCGCCCAGCAGGTTTAACAAGGTAGTCTTGCCCGAGCCGCTGGGGCCCATAAATGCCACGAAGTCCCCTTTGTCGACATCCAAATTGAGTCCCTGCAAAACCTGAATCGACTCTCCGCCGCGGCTATACGTCTTGTTCAACCCGCGCACCTTGATCAAGCTGGAAGAATCTCCGCGACCATCCACTCGAATCATTATTGTTCTCTCCTACTGACGGATTGCGACCTTATCGCCATCGTGCAAACTTTCTGGGCCCTTCACCACCAGTGAGTCGCCGGGCAAAATGCCGGACAACACCGCGACATCGGCGCCGCGGTCCATTCCCAGACTCACCGCGCGGCGCTCAACCTTCCCATCGTGAACCAGGAAAACAAACGACGAACCTGCCTCGGTGCGAACCGCGCTCTTCGGAACGTAAGCCCTCGGCTCGGGGCCCTTCGCCGGAGCCGTCTCCGCAGGCCCTTGAAAGCTCACTTTCACGCCCATGTCCGGCAGAATAAAATTGTACTTATCTAGATTTGGAATCGTGATGCGTACTTTCACGGTGGCCTTCTGGCGGTCCGCCGTGGGAATCACCGTTCGCACTTTTGAAGGGATATTCTTGTCCGGATACGCATCCAGAACCGCATTCACGTCCTGGCCAGGCTCAACACGCGCGATATACGACTCATTTACATCCACTTCGAACTCATTCGAATGCATGTCCACAATCGTAGCGATGCCCGTGCGCGTGAACCCTCCCCCAGCCGAAATTGGCGAGACCATCTCGCCCACCTGCGCATCCTTGGAAACCACGATTCCCGCGAACGGCGCGCGTATCGTGCAATTGTCCACCGCTTGTTGCGCCTCGCCGATGCGCGCCTCCGACCCCGCAACCTGCTGCTTCGCCAGCGCGATTTTTGCCCTCAAACTGTCCGCGGACATCGTGGCGTTGTCGAGATTTTCCTGCGTCTGCACACCCGCTTTTTGCAACTGCTCGGCGCGGTGCAGCTCGAGCTGCGCGTTCTTCAATTGCACTTCATAGTCCGCGATGGCCGCCTGCGACGTGTTGCGATCGGCTTTGGCGGATTCCAGCGCACGCTTTACGTCCGAGTCATCCAGCGTGGCGAGCAACTGGCCTTCGGTAACGCGCGTGCCCTCATCGAAAAAAACGCCGGTAACACGTCCGGTAATCTTGGCCGCAATGGTAGCCCGGCGGCGCGGAGTGACGTACCCGCTGGCGTTCAATAGCGTCTGCCGCCCTCCAGGGTCGGCCTTCGCTGCCGCTGCAACTTCCACCACCGGCGCTTGATTCCGAAACGTGTAGGCAGCCACGACAATCCCCGCCAGAAGCAGCACCGGCAGGGAGGCAAATATGGCGCGCCGGCCCAAGCCCTTGCTTTTCCGTTGGCCCTCATCAATGCGCAGGGATCCCAGGTCGTGTTTGGATGCAACTGGAGGAGTCGCCATGTACTCTCCACTCCTTATTGATGAGACGGCCACAGAGTTGTTACGCAGTCGAGCAACGAAAGATTACAGGGACAGCCGGTAAGGGGGTCTGTGGCTGAGGCTATTGTAGCCTGCATTCGCTATTTTCGGTATGAATCGGAAGGAGGGCCCGGCGACGCCATAAAATGGGGAGAAGTTGGCAAAGAAAACGCGTAAGGCAGCGCCACAAAGGTCGCCTTGCACCGCCGCCGCGAACATCCGCCAGGAATAGCCCGCGACGTGTCTCGGGCAGAGTAATGTCCGGGAATCTCGTAGGAACCCCCGCAGAGCGAACCCCGACGGAGCTCTCCCCGCTCTGCATGATCTGCCCGAATCACTTCCCCTGCTTGAGCAAAGTGCCACGAATGGCTTCGCAGCGCCGCCTTAACGCATTCGCATCATGTTCACAAGCCCTGCGGCCCGGCAAGGGACATCAAAGGGCATCTGAGGACAATGGGGAAATTGCGACGCTTGGCATCATTGGTCATCCTCCCACTGCCGCTGGGTGCCGTCCAACAGCCAACTTTCACAGACCGGCCAAAGATTCTCTGTATCCAAATACCTTAGCCGTAACATCTTAAGCGTGGTGACATCGTCTGGGCCGTTTTCGGCAACTTGACTTCGGTCTGTAGTAGGAATATGAAGTAGCTTGTGTGTTGCAGTTCTTCCGCTCTAGGGAGCGAGGGGGCTTGATGCAACCGACCCGCCGGGATTTTCTGAAACTCACCACCATTGGAGGCGCCGCTGCAGCCGTTTTCGGCTTCGATGTGCGCCCCGCAATGGCGCAACTGCGTGTACTGAAGATCGCGCGGGCCAATGAAACCCGATCGACCTGCCCGTACTGCGCGGTGGGTTGTGGCACCATTATTTACACCATCGGCGACCGCGCCAAGAACGTAACCGCGCAAGTCGTCCACGTCGAGGGCGACCCCGACCACCCTACCAATCGCGGCACTCTTTGCCCCAAAGGCTCCTCGCTCGCTCAAGACATCTTGAACGACCGCCGCTTGCTCAAGCCCCAGGTCCGCCGCCCCGGCGGCACGCAATGGGAAGATATCTCCTGGGATGACGCGCTGAACGAAATTGCCGCGCGCATCAAGAAAACGCGCGACGACAGCTTCATCGAAAAGGACGCCAAGGGCAATACCGTCAACCGTACCGAAGCCATCTCCTGGATCGGCGGCTGCACCGATACGAACGAATTCAACTACCTGGTCGTCAAGAGCATGCGCGCCCTGGGGGTCGTGCATTTAGAAAACCAGGCCAGAGTTTGACACGGCCCCACGGTCTCAAGTTTGGGACCAACGTTTGGCCGGGGCGCAATGACCAACGGCTGGGTGGATATGAAGAACACCGACATGATGCTCATCATGGGCGGGAATCCTGCCGAGAATCACCCTTGCGGCTTCAAATGGGCCATTGAAGCCAAACGCACGCGCAATGCCAAGATGATCTCGGTCGATCCGCGTTTCACGCGCACCTCCGCGGTCGCCGATATGTTCTGCCAGATTCGCGCGGGAGCGGACATCGCGTTTCTCGGTGGCGTCATCAATTACGCCATCGAGAACAACCGCATCGCGAAAGAATATCTCGTCAACTTCACCAACGCCGCTTTCGTCGTCAAAAGCGATTTCCAGCTTCCCGCCGATACGGACGGGGTATTCTCCGGTTTCGACACGACAAAGATGACGTATGACCGCTCGACGTGGAATTATGCCGCGGCCGGGGGTGGGTCTCCTGCAGCTGGCGCGCCCGGGGCTCTGCCGCCAATGCCGGGAAACGTCGATTACGACCTGACGCTGCAGAATCCCAATTGCGTCTTCCAACTTTTGAAAAAACACTACTCGCGGTATACGCCGGAGATGGTCGAGCGCATTACCGGAATCCCCAAAGAGCAATTCGTGAAAGCCGCCGATCTTTATACCTCGATCCGCAAGGACGGCGACATGAAGAAGGCCGGCACGATTATTTACGCCGTCGGCTGGACGCATCACAGCTTTGGCACGCAAATCATTCGCACGGCCGCCATGCTCCAGTTATTGCTTGGCAATGTCGGGCGTGCGGGTGGCGGGGTCAATGCGTTGCGCGGGCACTCGAACATTCAGGGCGCCACCGACATGGCCGGACTGTTCGACACGCTGCCCGGCTATCTGAAGGTTCCCACGCCCGCCGACACTTCGTTCGACGGGTGGATGAAGCGCGTTACGCCGACTTCGTCGAATCCCGCGCCATGGCAATCCTGGAACTACTACAGCAACACTTCGAAATTCACCGTGAGTTTCCTCAAAGCCCTCTATGGCGATGCGGCCACCAAGCAAAACAACTGGGCCTTCGACTACCTGCCCAAAGTGGACCGCGATTATTCGTGGACCCATTTGTGGGACGACATGTACAACGGCAACGTCAAGGGTATGCTGGCCTTTGGCATGAATGGCGTGGCCATCGGGCCGGATTCCAACAAAAATATCGACGCCTTGAAAAAAGCCGAGTGGCTCGTCGTTGGCGAGATTTATGCGGACGAAACCAGCGAGTTCTGGAAGTCCCCGCGTGTGATCGCGCAAGGCGACATGAAGCAGATTCAAACCACGGTTTACCGCTTGCCGTGCGCGGGCTTTGCCGAAAAAGACGGCTCTTTCACCAATTCCGCGCGCTGGCTGCTCTGGAAAAACACCGCGGTGCCTATGCCCGGCGATTGCCGTCTCGATCACGGCATCGTCGCCCAAATCTTCCTGAAAGTCCGCGATCTTTACAAAAAAGACGGTGGAAAATTCCCCGACCCGATTTTGAATCTCACCTGGAATTATAGCGACCGCTTGAATCCTCCGCTCGCGGAAGTATTGAAGGAATTGAACGGCAAAGCGCTCGCCGATCTCGAAGATCCCGCGACCAAGCAGCAGATAAAAGCGGGCCAGCAACTGCCCGGATTTGCCTGGCTCAAGGACGATGGAACGACTGCGTGCGGAAATTGGATTTATTCCGGCTCATTTACCGAAGCTGGAAATCAGACTGCGCGCCGCGATCCTTCCGATCCGTCCGGCATGGGCGTGCATCCCGGCTGGGGCTGGTCTTGGCCGGCCAATCGCCGCGTTCTCTATAACCGCGCCTCTTGCGATGTCGAGGGTAAACCTTGGGATCCTTCCCGCCGCCAAATCTGGTGGAACGAAGGCACGCAAAAGTGGGTTGGCAACGATGTACCGGACTTCAAGGCCGATTCCAAGCCCAAAGACCATATGGGCCCTTTCATCATGAATGCGGAAGGTGTGGGCCGGATATTCGCGCCACTCGGCGCTTTCGCCGACGGACCATTCCCCGAGTTTTATGAACCCATTGAGAGCCCCGTTGAAAATATTTTGCATCCGGAGCGGTCGCATAATCCGGTGGTCACGAAATTCAAGAGTCCCGACGACAAATATGGAACGCCGAAGGACGGCTTCAACGTGGTGTGCACCACATTTCGCCTGACCGAGCACTACCACTACTGGACCAAGAACAATCCCATGAACGTGCAGCTCGTCCCCGAGCCCTTCATCGAGATGGCCGCGGAAATGGCCGACGAAATGGGTATTCGCGGCGGCGAGCATGTCAAGGTTTCCAGCGCGCGAGGCGAATACATCGCCAAAGCCATGGTCACCAAGCGCATCAAGCCGATGCTGATCGATGGCAAGAAAACCTATCAGATCGGCATTCCTTTTCACTGGGGTTATCGCGGCATCGCTGAAGACGAAGGCAAGACGTCAAGAAATCTGGTGAACTCCTTGACGCATACATCCACCGACCCGAACGCGCATACGCCCGAATTCAAGGGCTTTCTTGTGAAGGTCGAAAAGGTTTAGGGGACGACATGAGCCAGGAAGCACTGCGCATACAGAAAATTTCCGGCCATGCGGGATCCGTGCCCGGCGAAGGCATGCAACGGGAATACGCCGTCTGCAAACTCATCGACACCACCACTTGTATCGGGTGCAAGGCCTGCGAAGTGGCTTGCATGGAGTGGAACGACCTGCCCTTTGGCGAAACGACTTTCGACAATACCTACCAGACGATGCCGGAGACCCGGTGGAATTTCTGGAACTTGATCCTCTTCAACGAGCACGAACACGAAGGCACGTTGATGTGGCTGATGCGCAAGAATCAGTGCATGCACTGCGCGGACCCGGGATGTTTGGCGGCATGTCCTTCGGACGGCGCGATCGTGCAGTACGCGAACGGCATCGTCGATTTTCAGCAGGAACATTGCATCGGCTGCGGCTACTGCATCACCGGCTGCCCCTTCAATATTCCGAAGTTCAACAAGGAAACGAAGCGCGTCTACAAATGCACGCTGTGCACCGACCGCGTCGGCGAAGGGCTCGAGCCTGCCTGCATCAAGTCTTGCCCGACCGGATGCCTCCACTTCGGCAGCAAAGAAGACATGCTGGACATCGCGGGTAAGCGCGCAAAGCAGCTGCAGGAGCACTACAATTTTCCGAACGCCGGCGTGTACGACCCGCCGGGCGTCGGCGGCACCGGAGTGATTTACGTTTTGCACGACGCCACGCAACCGGAGCTGTACGGCGGTCTGCCGAAAGATCCGCACATTCCACTGATGGTGAAACTGTGGAAGGGCCCGCTGAAGTGGATCGGGAACCTGGCCATGGCCGGCGGATTGATCGGACTATTCGTGCACTATCTGCGGTTTGGGCCGAAAGCGCATGAAGAAGAGGATTTGACTCCCCATCAAGGAGCGCAGCCGTGAGCAAAACAGAGCAACTTCTTCCTCACGGCCACATTCTTCGTTACCAATTTCACGAACGCCTGACGCATTGGATCGCGGCGTTTTCTTATATCTATTTGCTGTTGACTGGCTTGGCGTTTTGGTCGCCGTGGCTTTTCTGGATTGCGGTGATCCTGGGCGGCGGACCGGTTTCGCGGATGCTCCATCCTTGGATCGGACTGATTTTCGTGGCCGGTGTTTTCCAGATGTATGGGATGTGGGCTTCGCAGATGGGATTTACGGATGTGGACCGCGCATGGTTCAAATCCATGGAGCATTACATCAAGAATGAAGACGAGCAGATGCCTCCGGCGGGACGTTATAACGCGGGGCAGAAGATGCTCTTCTGGGGATTTTTTATTTGCGGGATTCTGCTGCTCCTTTCGGGAGTGGTCTTGTGGTTCCCCGAATACATACCCTGGAGTTGGCGCTACTTGCGTTATATCGCGGTGATCGTGCATCCCGGAGCCGCGCTGCTGACGATTGGTCTCTTCCTCATTCATATTTACATGGGTGTATTCGCCGAGCGCGGCGCGTTTGGCTCGGTTATCCGCGGAGACGTTACCCTGGCTTTTGCCAAGCGCTACCACCCGGGATGGTACAAAGAAATCACCGGCGAGGCGCGTCCTCCGCGCAAATGACGTCACTACAGACTGGAGAATTACAATTTGCCGCGCGCAGCCGGCGCGCGCAAAATCTTTCCCCCGCGCAACCCTTTGCCCGTGAGTTTTTGGATTTTTACCGCGACGTCGCCGGGTTTCAGAGAAATCTGTACGCGCAGTTGCGCAAAGACGAGCCGCGAGACGCGACGAGCAATTTAGGCATTGATCTGCGGAGCGCGCTTGATCTCACCGTTGTACTTCCCCACTTTCGGGGATTTCTTTCTTTCGTCCAAGAAAAAGGGCCTGCTCCGCTGGCTGGCGCCGCGCGGCAGATCTGGGAGCTTTCCACGGACTCGTGGATCGAATCTTTGCAAGCGTATTGGGAACATGCAGGGCGCTACGATCAGCAGATCGGGCCTTTCGCGCAATTTTTTCCGCGCGCGTTTCTCCAGCCGTATGCGGAGTTGTTGGCAGCGCGGGTGGTGTTGCCGCCGCAAGTGGTGACGACGAGCGTTTGCCCGCTGTGCGCAGCGCGGCCGCTGCTCGGTGTCTTGCGGCTCGAAGGTGACGGTGGAAAGCGGCTCTTGCTCTGCTCGTTCTGTTCCGCCGAGTGGGAGTTTCGTCGCATTTTGTGCCCCACGTGCGGCGAAGAAACCGAAGGCAAATTGCCGGTCTACGTTGCGGAACAGATGCCGCACGTGCGCGTGGAAGCGTGCGAGACCTGCAAATTTTATTTGCGCACGGTCGATTTGACGAAAGACGGAAATGCCGTGCCCCTAGTCGACGACATCGCCGCACTTCCACTTTCCTTCTGGGCCGACGAGCACGGCTACTCGCGCCTCCAGCCTAATTTATTGGGAACGTAATCCCTGGCGGCGCGGAGTCTTACCAAACCTGTCGTGCAGCGCCCGGAAACCTCCTCCGGATCGGGCACTCCACTGAACACCTTGCATCGTTTTTGCGTTTGCGCCAAGATGCGTGCTCCACGGAGGGTTCTTCTATGCGCACCGGAAAATATCTGCTCGTGCTCTCGCTCTTGCTTCTCGGTAGTTTTGCGCGCGGACAATCCGCCGCGCAAAGCTCTTCAGATCTCACGGTGATTCGTACAGGCGTTCTGATTGACGGTAAGAGCGATACTCCAAAAAAGAATCAACTTATTTTCGTGCGTGGAGAGCGCATCGAAAAAACTACGGAGGCCTCCGCCGCGATTCCGGCGGGAGCCAGGGTCATCGACCTTTCGAGCTTCACCGTTTTACCCGGCTTGATTGACGCGCACACGCATATTTTCTTGTGGGGCGAAGACCCCGCCAAAGGCGGCTACGACGCAAATATCTTGACCGCAGGCATCGCGTTGCGCGCGGCCCGCGCAACGTACGCCGTCAAACGCGCCCTCGAACAGGGTTTCACGACCATTCGCGACCTGGAAACCGAAGGCGCGGGCTACGGCGACATTGAAATCAAACAAGCCATCGCCGAAGGAACGATTCCCGGCCCCAGGATTTTTGGCGCGACGCGCGGCATTTCCACCACTGGCGGCTACAACCTCGAAGGCTACGCGCCCGAACTGGAAATGCCAAAAGGCGTGCAGATCGTCGACGGTCCCGTAGAAGCGCGAAAGGCCGCGCGCCAGCAGCTCGAACACGGCGCGGACTGGCTCAAGGTTTATATGACGCATAGGTCTTGGGTGGATAGGCAAGGAAATCTGGTGACCCAGCCGACGCTCACCGTCGAAGAATTGAAAGCCATCGTCGATGAAGCTCACGGCTGGCAGAAAAAAGTAGCCTGCCACGCCTACAACGGCATCGGCTTGCAGCGCGCTCTCGATGGCGGCTGCGATTCCATCGAACACGGCCTGGAAATCACGGACGCGCAGATTGCGCAGATGCAGCGCCAGGGCACGTGGTATTGCCCGACGCTTTCACCCTACTACGAAGATTGGGCCCCGGCGGACACGCCCGCGGGAAAACGAGACCGCGCGCGAGCCGCCGTCCACGAAATCTCCTTCAAGAAAGCACTGCAGGCGCATTTGAAAATTGTCTACGGGACGGACATTGGCGGCATGCCCTGGTCGGAGCCGATGGCGCAGGAGTTTCCGCGAATGGTTGGACTGGGAATGACGTCCATGGCGGCAATTCAATCCGCCACATCGGTCTCAGCGGACATGCTCGAAATGAAAGGCGAAATTGGCGTTCTGGCGCAGGGCGCGTTTGCGGATATCATCGCCGTGAGCGGCGATCCGTTGAAAGACATAGGCGAACTGCAAAAAGTGAAATTCGTGATGCACGACGGAGCGGTCTTCAAAAACGAAATCCCAAAATAATCGCAGCGACGCTTAGAAAATCGAGAATTCATTGCGGCGCCCCGTCGAGGAATCTCACAGAGGTCTTACCGCAGCGCGGCGCCGAACAATCTCTAAGTGTGCGCAGCACCGCGATACATTGAAAATTGTCAGACTTCGACGCGGACGCCCTTCCAGAAAGCGACGCGGTCTTTGATTTCGGCGGCGGCCGATTTCGGTTCGGGGTAGTACCACGCCGCGTTGTCGTTTTTCATGCCGTCGACTTCGAGATTGTAATAATGCGCGGTTCCCTTCCACGGGCAGATGCTCGTGTGATTGCTCGGCTTTAGGAACTCTTTTTTGACGGCATCCAATGGGAAATACTGATTCCCTTCCACCACAACGGTGGCGTTGCTCTCGGCGATGATTTTTCCGCCCCAGGTTGCTTTGGCCATTCTCTTTCTCCGTGTTTTCCAGCTCCACATCAGGATACGTTCCTCCGAATGAATTTGTCTAATAAATTGGATGCGCAGGCAGCAAAGGTAGTTCCAGAGAAATATTGCGCCGGAAGCGGGAACCAAAACATCCCTGTAACCATTCCCGCGGCCGGACGTAATCCAAGTTGGAGCACGAAGTTTGCTAGAATCGAGCGCGTCGCGCAGGAGGCAACACCATGGCCGAGCAGGCTGAACAGAGTTTCGCGAATCACACCAAGTTTGTGCCGCAGTTCCATTTTTTCGTGCTCCCGGTTTTGATCGTCAACTTCGGCTGGTCGATTTACCGCTGTAAAACTTTGGAATTTTCGTTTGAAGGCTTTTTGGGCATCGCGGTGGCCCT
>Ga0210407_10001592_pt1 | contig 20958 bp, 29 predicted proteins | sample IncBWC27MmetaG_FD_150860 | JGI IMG/M metagenome (GOLD analysis project Ga0210407, IMG submission 150860) | Forest soil microbial communities from Barre Woods Harvard Forest LTER site, Petersham, Massachusetts, United States - Inc-BW-C-27-M | ecosystem: Environmental > Terrestrial > Soil >... | reverse complement strand
TCGGCGTGGCGGGCGGCGAATACGCGGCCACGATCTGAGGCGCCGGCTTGGTACAGCACGGGTGTGCGCTGCGGCGATGGTTCCCACAGCGGGAGGGCGTCGACATGGAACTGCTTGCCGTGGTGGTGCACCTGACGCACCCGTCGCGGATTGGTGTAGGTGCCCCGGCTGCGATCGCGCGTTACTGCGTCGTCCGCCCAGCCACCCTCCCACAGCACGTAGACCACTTGCAGGTATTCGTCCGCCAGCTCGTACCGGTCGTCATGCTCGATGTGCGCATCGAGACCCATGGCGCGCGCGGCGCTGTCCAGGTAGCCGGTGACGATGTTCCACCCGATCCGGCCACCCGTGAGATGATCCAGCGTCGCCATGCGACGAGCGAACAGAAAAGGTGGTTCATAGGCAAGATTGCAGGTCACGCCGAAGCCGAGATGCCTCGTCGCGTAAGCCATTGTCGGCACCAATGATATCGGATCGAGTAGCGGGATCTGCACAGCGCCCCGCAGCGAGGCATCCGCATTTCGTCCGTAGACGTCGTAAGCACCGAGCACATCGGCGAGGAACAGTCCGTCGAACAGGCCCCGCTCTAGCATGCGCGCAAGACCGACCCAGTGGTCGAGCGAGGTGTACTCCGACGAGCGGTCACGCGGGTGTGTCCACATGCCGTGCTGAATATGGCCGACGCACGCCATGTCGAAAGCGTTGAGCCGTATGGGTCGGATTGCCGTCATAGGCTTCGCTACCGCCACTTATCGATCAACTACCCAGTGTTATGCCTCTATCGGGTGTCGGCAATCAGGCATTGTCAGGCCTTCTTGCGTCCCCTCGTGGCGACCGTCGCCGGTTCGGTCGCCCGCTCTTCTTTCTTCTTTCGGCCACCCGACACAGGCAGAAGCAACGCCCTTTGGCGGCGATCGGGTGCTGACCTGGCCAGTTTAGCCTTAGCACTTTTCGCGGACGGCGGTTCCTGCACGAGGCTACGTTTCAGGGCCGCCATCAGATCGATGAGGGGCGCGGGGGTCGAAATCTCTCGCGGCTTGTCCGGCAGCCCCTTCATCTTGGCCTCGATCAGCTCCCGCAGCGCCTCTTGGTAGCGATCTCGGAACCTGCTCGAATCGAATTTCCTAGTCCGCTGCTCGATGATGGCTCGTGCAATCGCCAGCATCGGGGATCGATGGCGCCGTTAGCTTTGGCGAACTGAGGTGCTCGAACCTCGTCGGCGGCGCGCAGCGTAATGAGCACCATCCCGGTGCCGCGTGGATCGACTATGACCATCCGCTCGCGCCGGCTCATCGTCAGGCGCCCGATCCCGACAACCCCTTGCGTCAGCCATCGCCGCACCGATCACCCGGATCGTCTCGAGCGCCATCTGGCCGTCGGGGTAGAGGTAATAGGGGCTGTTGAAGTAGACCGGGTCGACTTCAACGCGGGGGACAAACATCTCCAGGTCGATGACCTTGGAGCTCTCCAAATCGAGCGCCTTCAACTCGGCGGGTGTAAACGTCACGAATTGGCCGCGTTCGTATTCGTATCCCCGGACGACCTCTTCTTTCTCGATCTCTTCGCCGGTGCTCGGATCATGAGGCCGAAGCGTGATCCTGGTGGCGGAGCGAACCGGTGCCGGCTGATCCTCGACCTCCTCCGGAAGAAGCCTCGACGGCGGTCGGTCGAGGGTATCTCGTGCGTCCTCCTGGTCCGACAGATCACCCGATGTGTCACCCGTAGTTGCCCGCCAAACCTGGTGCAGGCGAATAGGTTTCGTGCGCACCGTCGTAGGCGACAGGTAGATCGGACAGGACACCAAAGCGAGGCGCAGGTAACCTCTCCAACTCGCCCGTGGCATCGATCCTCCGTGACGATTCCGCCCTGTAGAGACCAACGCTTGTCGCGCTGTCGTGATGCCAAAATTGATGGGTAATCAGCCGCGGGGCATTCCCTTAGTCTTCCAAAGTGGGTCAAGCCACAGCTCTGCAAACCGGCGCTGTCCGATGTCGGTATGCCATGCATTACAGCGATCACCAGATCAGACGAGGCCCGGAGTTCTATGCGAGAGCCTGCGAGTTGTCGGTGGAGGGCATCATCTCCAAGCGCGCGGATGGCTATTCGTCCCGCAATCGCGGTCTGTAGGTGAAGATCGCGCTCGCTTGTCTCAAAGAGACGATGCCGCTTCCTGTTCGGCGACCCCGGACCTACCCAAGGGGGGAACAAAATTGTGGCATCGTTTAGGGTACCGCCGATTTAATCGGATGCAGCGGAGAACTGCCGCCTCGACACTCACAATGTTCCCCTGGCGCTGCAGTCCGCCACGCCGGCTACGCCTTCTTTGCACCGCGGCCGAGGTGGACGCGATCAGCTAAAACGTTCTCCGCATCCCACCCGGCTGAATCGGTGATCCGCGCCCACGGAAACCGCGGATAGCAATTTCCCTATGAGGCCCTGGCTGGTTCATCGGTAGGGCCATGCCTGCCGGCCATCCGCGCCGGTTGATGGACGTCAGCGCCACCGGCGAGCGCTATATGGCCGAGGTCATTTTGGCCATCCAAGTCGAGGGGCATCATCATCCTGCCCCAGCGAAGGTCGAGGGCGACCATCCGATTTAAATTTGACATCCGTCAATTCGTCAACGCTCAGACGATGATACTTATTCAGGTCTGCTCGAGCCGCTCGGACCCTGCAGAGCTAATAACGACGCCTCGGCACCGATTGCCGGCGCCACGGTGGAGCATGGGACCGATGTTTCCTATCGCTAACGGCGTACCCCTGCGCTACTCGCCGGTCGCCACCTGGGCGCTGATCGCCGCCAATTGCGTGATCTTTTTGTTCCAACTGAGTCTCAGCCCCTCAGAGCTCGACCTGTTCCTCGACCGCTACGCTCTGATCCCAGCGCGCTATTTCGATGCCGGCGGCTTCGACAGCGCGATGTCGCCGAGCGATTACCTGCCTTTTGTCAGCAACATGTTCTTGCACGGCGGTTGGCTGCACTTGATCGTCAACATGTGGACATTGTGGTTGTTCGGCAGGGTGGTCGAGGACCAACTGGGGTCTCTGCCCTATCTGGCGTTTTATTTCGCCTGCGGCCTGCTGGCGTCGGTAACCCATGCCGCGCTCAATCCGACCTCAACGGTCCCGGCGCTGGGCGCCTCGGGGGCAATCGCCGGCCTACTCGGTTGTTATTTACGGCTGTTTCCGTTCTCGCGGATCGTCGTCATGGTTCCGATCCTTTTTCTGCCGCTGTTCTTCGAGGTGCCGGGAATCGTCTTCGCCGGATTGTGGTTTCTGATGCAGGTGTTGCAGGCCACGGCAGAATGGTTCGCTCCGTTCGCCGGAGGCGGTGTCGCCTGGTGGGCTCACATCGGCGGCTTCATTGCCGGCGTCGTATTTGCCGGCCTGTTGCTGCCGCCTCGGCGCCGGGATTGGCCCCGCGATGCCGATCGCGGCATTCCCGGCTTCGCCCTCTCCGGGACTGTCTGAGGCGAATGACCATAACCTGGAGGATCTCATGAGCGTACTCGACGTCTTTTGGATCTTTTTCATGCTGTCGGCGCTTCAGCCGGTCATCCGCCAGCGCCTGCTCGATGGGATGCGAATGCGCAAGATCGCACAGCTGGAGCGCGACCGGCACTCCCGCGTGATTCTGCTCGTGCACCGTCAGGAGACGATGAAGCTCCTCGGGTTTCCGGTCATGCGCTACATCGACGTCAACGACTCCGAGGAGGTGCTGCGGGCCATCCACATGACCGACCCCGATGTCCCGCTGGACCTCGTTCTCCACACCCCCGGCGGGCTGGTCCTGGCGGCGCTGCAGATCGCCCGCGCCGTCCGCGGCCACAAGGGGAAGGTTACGGTCTTCGTCCCCCATTACGCGATGTCGGGCGGAACCCTGATTGCATTGGCCGCCGATGAGATCGTGATGTCGCGGCATGCGGTTCTCGGTCCGATCGACCCACAGCTCGGCGAGTCTCCGGCAGCGTCGTTGCTCACCGTGGTGGAGAAGAAACCCATCTCCGAGATCGACGACAAGACGCTGATCCTCGCGGATGTCGGCCGCAAAGCGATCGACCAGGTCAAAATGGCGGCCCAGAGGCTTCTCGCCTGGCGCCTTCCAGCGGATCAGGCCGAAGCGCTGGCGCAGAAGCTGGCGACCGGTACCTGGACGCACGACTACCCGATCGCGCCGGAGGAAGCGCGGGAACTCGGCCTTCCGGTCAGCACCGAGATCCCGGACCGCGTGCTTGAGCTGATGGCGCTCTACCCGCAGCCCGTGCATACCCAGCAAGGCGGGGTCGAGTACCTGCCGGTGCCGCGGCAGAAGGAACCGTCACCGTTACCGTTATAGTGGCCGATGCCGAGCGTTTGTCGAGCCGCTCGCCGCACCTTCCCTGATCGAGCCAGCGATGCCGCTGAGAGAGGAACTCGAGACAGGCCGAGAACGGTGGCGTCGTCTGACCACGTACCTGAAGTTCGAACACGCGGTCGTCCTGGTCTTGACTGCACTGATCTCCGTTATAATCGTCGCGGCCATCTGGAAGCTGGCAATCAAGATCTTGTTCAGCCTGGTCCTATCGGACACCTTCGACCTGACCGATCTCGCGGCATTCCAAAGCGTGTTTGGAATGATCTTCACGGTGATTATCGCGCTCGAGTTCAAGCGAACCCTCCTGCTCGTGACCGAGCGAACGGAGAGCGTCGTACAAGTCCGCGCCGTGATCCTGATCGCGTTGCTGGCCATCGTCCGCAAGCTGATCATTCTCGATATCTCGACGGGAGATGCGCCGCAGCTGTTCGCGCTGGCGGTAGCTACCCTGTCGCTCGGTGGGGTCTATTGGCTGGTCAGAGATCAGGACCCACGGGAGCGCGATTAGTGGCGCCAGCAAGACGGCAGGCTTGCGATCCTCACCAGTGCTGGAGGGGCGCAGCGGGCTGACAGGGAGACCTGACGATGACCGGATCGACTGTTCACGTCGTGTGCGCCGCATGCGGTGCAATCAATCGAATTCCCCCGGACCGACCGGCTCGACAGGCCAAGTGCGGGACCTGCCACCAACCACTATTCGCGGGAACTCCGATCATGGCCAATGCCGCGACATTCGAGCGCCATATCATGCGAAACGACATTCCGGTGGTTGTCGATTTCTGGGCCCCTTGGTGCGGGCCGTGCCGTGCCATGGCGCCGGCTTTCGAGCGGGCCGCCGGCGAGCTCGAGCCGGGTTATCGACTTCTCAAGGTCAACACCGAAGAGCAGCCGACCCTGGCCGCGCGCTATGACGTCCGCAGCATTCCGATGCTCATGCTGTTTATCGGCGGGAACCCGGTGGCGCGGCGCGCCGGCGCCAGCGATGCGCGCAGTATCGTTTCCTGGGCACGCACACATGCTAGCGACAAGCAGCCCTCTGCCGGGCCGAATTGACAATGCTCAAGGCGCGTTGCGCCGGCGACGGGTTCAATGGCGCGATTGCAGCGCCGCGTCGAGCGGCAGGCGTCGCTTGGTCCGCGCTGCGCATCAGCAAGGAGAGCGCGCCATGGCAGCGAGCGCATTGGACAATGGGGTCCTCGAACGGGTCAAAATACTTGAGGTGGCGGGCGTTTTCCGCCGGCGCGACCTGCTCGATGCGACGGCAGACGCCCTACTGCTTTCGGGTTTCGACCGGGCGGATATCGATATGGTTGCCGGCCGCGATGCGCGCGAAAGGTTCGGCGTTCACGTCCCCGTCGAGGAGCTGCCCGATGTACCGGGCGCTCCGCGCCGGCCGTTGATCGTGCGCGAGGACCTTATCGAGGTCCTGGCTCTCGTCCTCGGCATCCTGATCTTCTTCGGCGCGGCGGCGGCAGCAGCGGTGGTCATCTCTTCGGGAGGAAGTCCGTTATGGACCGGCGCTGCCGCGGTCGTCGGCGCTGGGGCCGCCGGCGGCGTCGGCCTCTTGATTGCACGTGCGCTCGGCCGCAGGCACGCCCGTGAGCTCGAAGCCCAAACCGCCGCTAGCGATCTCGTTTTGTGCGTGCGCGTCCGATCGCCAGAGGACGAAATGAAAGCGCAGCAGATCCTTCTTGGCCACGGGGCGGAAGCGGTTCGGCGGCACGAAATCGAAATCGACAAGCGCTTGGAAGACCTTCCCTTGCATTCGCTGCGAGCGGACCCGTGGCTCGGTGACGAACCTCTCGCCCGCCCATAAACTTCGAGCCCGAGTCCCTCCCGTTATTTGCGTCAACTTTACCGCGCGATTCCTGCGGCGGTTAATGGAGGCGCCTTCCGCCATCCCCCACACTGCGTCCGCTCTCCAGCACGCGCCGCAATTGGTCGGCGACCTCTCCCAAAAGGGCAACCGGCAACTCCACGGCGATCGGAATATTGTCGGCAGTTGTCAGATGCAAGATCGCCCCGGAATTCTCCGGTGAGGTTCCAACTCTGACCTCCTCGACCGGTATGACATTGCTGTTCAAGCCTTCGGTGGCCTCCTGCGGGTTACGGGCGACCCGCCGCCTCGAAGCCGACCGCGCCGCGTCGGTCAGCACGGTGATCAGATATCCTATCGCCTCGTAAGGATAGACAAGTGGGTACTCGCTTCCATCGCCCAACCGGTGAGTAATCCAGATGTGCCCGCCATCGTCCGACGATCCAGATCCCGTCAAGTCGGTTACTTTAACTCCCCTGATATCAGCCATCTTCGATTTTCCGATCCCCATTGTTTCCTGCCATGACCGTTTGTATGGCAATAGCCGCTCTTAGCCAAACGAGAATGGCCAAGTTCCACCATTGGATCAAGCTACAGGGCTCTATCGGCCAAAATTGACGGCCGTCAAGGTAGGGTCAGCCGAATTCTTGCATTCCTACCACGCGACTGGGGCCTTCAACTCTGACGCGGCTGCGAGATGGGCGGCGAGGCCAGGATCAACGGCCGCTCTTCCCAAGGTTGGAGAGGATCGATGACTGTACGAAAGCTTGAAAAGACGGAATGGCGCCGCTTCTTCGATTGGGTGTCGAAGGGCCTCGTCGGCAAGCGTGCCGAGATCGAGATCGCCTCGCTCGCCCTCGGCGATCAGATCGAAGCGGAATGGCTGCCTCTGCTGGGCATCACCTACGATCCGAAGAACGACATTCTCGAGATTGCTCTTGACGGACTTGATCATTTGATCAGCCGCCCGCAGGACCTCTATATCGATGATAGCGCAGGCATTTTGTCCAGCTTCGAGGTCATCGACGGCGATGGCGTCTCGCAGATTGTCCAGCTGCGCGAGCCGCTGTTGCTGCCCGCGCCGCCCAGCGACGACCGATTAAGGGACGCGGAATGAGTGGTCCGGATGAGGCCATGATGCACGCCGGTGCGCTTCCCCGGGCGTCGAGCAGCAACGATGGCGAATAGGGCTCAAATAACATCTCGCGGGGTGGGGTCCGAGGTGGGCTGGAAAGCTGCCCTGCGGGGCGATCGCGCGGCCTTTCAGGCGACGGTGGCGCCGTACCTCGAAGAACTGGTCGAGGCCGCTCGGCGCGAGCTGGGTTATCGGGTGGCACTCGGCAATTTCGGCGCCGATGACCTAACCGCGGAGGAGCTCGCGGGCGAGGTCCTGCTTCGGGCGTGGCAGGACCGCTATCGTCGGCCAGCCTATTTGGGGGTGAAGGCTTGGCTGCTCGCACTGCTGTTCCGGGTCGCCGGTGACCTTGCTCGACGCGAAGCCCGCCTGAGGCGCATCCCAACGGAGCCGCTCGAAGCACCGGTGCCGCCCGAGCGCATCTATGATGACGACGAAGAATTCTGGGAATGGTACCAGCCGGACGAGTTGTCGCGCTGGGAGGATGTCGTGGAAGCACCCTCGATGACCCCGGAAGAGGTGGCGGCCTTTGACGAGCAGCTCACTCGCGCCCTTGATCCGCGCGCTCGTCAGGCGTTCCTCCTATCCGAGCTTCATCGCGTGCCGTTGTCCGAGACCGCTTTGGCACTCGGGCTTTCTGTCCCGCAGACGGTGCGCCTCCTCGAAGAAGCGCGCCGTGATCTCGGTGTCGGGGCGGACAGGAAGTTGCCATGAGGGTTCCCTCCCTAGCGGTCAGCGTGCACGACCGTTACACGCCCGAGGTCCGCGACAGGATTTTGGGGAAGCTTGACACTTCGATCAAAGAAATGGCGACGTACCGCCTGCTGACGCCCACCCATCTGCGCACCCTTGCCGAGATCGAGGCAAGGGACGCGCCGGTGCTCAGCCTCTACTTGCAGCTGAGCCCCGACCGCCGGGCAACCGGCGCCTGGCGGACGGTCTTCTCGAGCCTTTCGGCCGCGGCGCTGCGGCCGATCGCCGAGCGGCACAAGCGGCAAGCAGTGACGGATGAATTGGACCGGATCGGCCAGGCTCTGGAAGCCGAGCTCCCCGTGTTCGGGCGCGGTGTCGCGTTTTTCACCTGCCGCAAACTGGGCCTGTGGCGACAGATCGCCATTTCGGTGCCTTTGCCGGACGGCGCATATGTGAGCTCGTCGCCCTACCTGCGACCCCTTGCGCGGACGCGAGACGAGCATGACCGCTTTGTGCTCGCGCTGTTGTCACGAGAACGGAGCCGATTCTTCGTCAGCCAGATCGGTGAGGTGGACGAGGTAATTTCGGGTCAAAGGCCAACGGCTGCGCAAGATACTGACCGACCGCGTGCCGCGTGACCGAAATGACGTCCTGGTGATCGAGGCGATCAAGAACGAAGCGCGCGCACTTGCTCACGTCGCCGACCTGGTCTTGGCGCAATTTGAAGGACGGTACCTTTTGATGGCGGGCGCCCCGGAACTGCGAGCTGCCGTCACGCAATACCTGCCCAAGACCGTGCAGCAACGTCTCGGCGGCGAGTTCTCCGCCGACATCCATGCCCTGCCGGCCGATGTCGCAAAGGCGTCCGAGCCGGTACAGCGCGTGATTGAGGAGCGCGAAGAGGTCGGAACCGTCCAGCGGCTGCTCGACGCCGGTCCCAACCTGTCCGCATGGGGCGAACAACCGACGCTCGACGCTTTGCGAGAGGGGCGCGTTGCTACCCTCGTCGTCGACGACATGTTCGGCAAGCCCGGGGCGCGTTGTCGCAACTGCGGCGGGCTCTGGGGGGCGCCCTCGCCGAGCTGTCTCGCCTGTGGTAGCGATGCCATCGAGGCCGTCGGCGACGTCGTCGAGCTCGCAATCGAGCAAGCGCTCGAACAGAAGGCCGTGTTGGAGCTTGTGCGCAGCAGTACAGCGCGCGGATTGATGGCGTCCATGGGCCCGATGGCGGCCGTGCTCCGCTGGTGACGGGCATGTTCCCCGTGGTCAATTTCGGCGCCCTCGAACGCTATCGGGTGCCGGCGGCAGACTGGAGAGGCAGACTTACCGATATCGATCCCGCGGACCGGGAGGGGATCCCCTTCCCCAGGCCGGAAGCCGAAGCCGCGACAGCTTCGGATATTGCCGAGATCGATCGGCTGCAGGAGATCCTCTATGCGCAGGCCCAGCACGCATTGCTCGTCGTGCTGCAAGGGGCGGACACGAGTGGGAAGGACGGCACCATTCGAAAGGTCTTTAGTCCGCTCAATCCCCTCGGAACCGTTGCCGTCGCCTTTAAGACGCCGACACCGCCCGAGTTGGCGCACGATTTCTTATGGCGTATCCACAAGGCCGCGCCGGCGGCAGGAACGATCGTCATCTTCAACCGGTCGCATTACGAAGACGTGCTCGTGGCCCGCGTGCACGGTTTGGTGCCGCAGGACCGGATTGAGGCGCGCTACGACCAGATCAACCGCTTTGAGCGTCATCTCGTCGAGAACGGCGTGACCATTCTCAAATTCTTCCTTCACATTTCGAGCAAGGAACAGAAGGCGCGGCTTCAGGCTCGGCTGGACGACCCCACGAAAAGATGGAAATTCAACCCCGATGATCTCGCCGAGCGCAAGCATTGGGACGACTATATGTCGGCGTACCAGACCGCTCTCGAACGTTGCAGCAGCAAATGGGCGCCCTGGTTCATCGTCCCGGCGAACCACAAATGGTACCGCAACGCGGTCATCGCACGCATTGTCCGAATCACCCTCGAAGCGCTGGACTTGACATACCCATCCGCAATGGCCGGATTGGAAAAGATGCGGATCGAGTAAGGTGATCACGAGCCGCGGGTGGCAACTGCAGCTGCTTCCTGGTGTCGTTTTCGCAGTTGGCCGGCGAGAGCCAACAGCACTCCGCCAAAGATGACCGCATACCCCACCAGCCATAATCTTATCGCGTGAGGATCGCTGGCGTCCGCGGCTGCTGCCAAGGCCCCCCAGCCGGCCGACGCCACACCCGCCAGAACCAGGACCCAGCGACCATGCGGGCCGGAAAGCCGGTGCGCTGCCGCGAGCAGCAGTGCTCCGGTGACCACGGCCCATGCGCAGGCCAGCCGAACAAACGGCGCAGCGATCGCTATCGCCGGCCAAGCGAGAACGGCAGCCGCTGCTGCCAGGTTCGTCGCCCCCTCCAGGATCAGCAATCGCCAGCGCTCGCCGCGCGGCAACGCTCGCATCCTTGCCAGAATTACCAACGCGCCATCCGCAGCAACATAGGCACTGAACATCAGCACCAGCGCGGCGATGGTTGGCGACGGCAGGCACAGAATGGCGATGACGAACAACATCGCGGCGGCGCCGCGCAGGCCGACGGCCCACCAATTACGCGCCAGACCAGCGCTCATCCGAGCCGATCGCGAGTCCCTGGTCTTCACCTCGGAAGCATGAGCGGTCACCAGTAACCTGTGCTTTCGGCCTTTGCCGCCGGCATCAGAAGTCCGTTCCGCCCCCAGGCGGCGTCGTCGGAGCCGGCTTCTTTTCCGGGATCTCGCCGACCATCGCCCCGCTGGTCACGCTGCGAACCTCCTTGGCAGCCATCGCTCGATCCTCCGTTAGGCCGCCTTCGCCCGGGTTTGCGTGTCGTCCTCGATGACGCCCAAGATATCGGACTCCTTCAGGATCAGCCGGTCCTCACCATTGATCAGCACCTCGGTGCCCGCCCATTTGGTGAACAGCACGCGGTCGCCGACCTTGACGTCGAGCGGGCGAAGCATGCCGGTCTCGTCGCGCGCTCCGGGCCCTACCGCGAGCACTTCGCCCTCGACCGGTTTTTCTTTCACGGTATCGGGAATGATGATGCCGCCCGGGGTCTTCTCCTCGGCTTCGATTCGTCGCACCAGGATGCGGTCTTGCAAGGGTCTGAAACAGGCCATTGCTCGGTTCCTTTGAAATGAGGTTACGGGAATAGGTGCCCGGAACCGGTACGGCGGTGCGGCCTCAACCGGCCTTTTGATGACCGTGGGGATCGCCGTCGGCAAGATGCTCGGAAAGAAAGAAGACGTGCATCTCGTTCGTTCGGATCACGTCGCTGACGATCAGATCGTTGGTCCCGTCATCGCCGTTTTCGCTCGCCTCCCTCGCCGCTCTGCGAGATTGGACGAGAATTTGCTCATGCGCGTCGAGCAACCGCGTGATCTGCGCCGGCACCGATTCGCGACCCTTTGATGGACGCGCGATCGTACTTGCCTCGGCCACGTCATACTGGGCCGCAAGCGGAACACCGCCGAGTGCGACGATGCGTTCGGCCAACGCGTCCATCAGCTCCACTTGCTCGTTGTAGTGCTTATCAAAGAGGAGATGCAGTTGGTAAAAGGTTGCGCCGGAGACCTGCCAGTGATGCTTTTTGTACAGGTCGCGGAGCACCATGGTATTCGCTAGCAGTGGGTTGAGCGCACTGGTGCTGGCGCTGCGCACGTTTTCGCCGAGCCCGATCGGCACGGGATAGACCGTCCCGAACTCCTGGATCACTTCGTCCTTCCCGTGCTTACGGTTCCGGCTCTCGGCGATTCTCCTCAAAGCCATTGCATGCTCTCCTGTCAGGCTGGGCTCTGGTCAAGATTTGCCGGCCTGGAGCGGACTGCATTGATAGCCGTCAATTAATCGCGGGAATCTAGAGGCCTGTTGTGCAGATGTTTAGCAAAACTGACAGCGATCAAGGCGGCGCTGCGCCGCGGCATGGTAGTTGATCATCCGCTGCTCGGACCGCCCCGGTCACGGGCACAAGGCCGCAAGAGAACCTTCGATCACTGTGAGGCAGAAGGTAACATGAGGTCCGACAGCGACATCAAACGCGACGTCGAGGAGGAGCTGAAGTGGGAGCCGAATGTCGACGCGACCGACATTGCGGTGGCGGTCAAAAATGGCGTTGTGACATTGACCGGCTTCGTTCGAAGCTACGCTCATAAACTCGCCGCAGAGCGGGCCGCCAAGAGCGTGGCCGGGGTCGTCGGCCTGGTCGACGCCAAGCGGTCGAAGCGAACGGCGGCGAGGTGATGCTCAGAGGTACCGTGCGATCCTGGGCGGAACGGCAAGAGGCGGAACGAGCCGCCTGGTTGGCACCAGGCGTCACCAGAGTGGATAACCGAATCACCATAAGTCCTTAGAATCAAAAACTCCTCTGCTACTTATGGTTGTTCGATATGTGACGGCCCGCTGACAGAAGAGCGCGTCAGCTGGTTGAGATTTCCAGATTCGCTCCTGGTCAGAGACTTAAAGAGGCGGCTCGATTGGATCGAAGGCCGGCGTCGGCAGGTCCCCGGGTATCGGCGCAGTGGCGTCGATCGGCGGAAGGAGTTCCGGCCCGATAGGAGGCACCTTCCTGGGGAGCAGGACCATTGGCGGCTCGTGCGTCATCGGCCAGTGCCAGCCGGTCATCACGTCCTCCGATTCTCGTGGGGCAGCCCGAGAGCACGGCTGGAGACCGCGCAGGCTCAGCTAGAATATTATCCATGCAGTACAGTGCTGCCGCGTTGACGGCCGTCAAGTTCCGGAATTTTTTTGCACGAGTGAAAGCCGGCTTGGTGGCAACTCGGTCAAAACTGACATTGGTCAATGCGCCCTCGAATTGCTGCGTGGTAGTCGAGCAAACGTGCGGGCGATCTCTGACTTTGCTCGGTCACGAGCACGATCGCGCACATTTGCAGAGAGGAGAAACCATGAGTTCGGAAATTCATATTCAGCGGGACGCCAAGGACGAACTACGGAGAGCCGTACCGACCAGCCCCCGATACGCAGCCGCGCTCGTCGCCGCGATGCTGGCAGCTTCGGCACCCCTGCCGGTACTGTCGCAGGGTGTCCAGCTCGTGGTTGTCGACGTCCATGCCGTTGCCGATGGCTATCGCGCGAGCAAGCTGATCGGGAGCAACGTTGTGAACGATCAGAACGAAAAGGTCGGCACGATCGAGGACATCATCATCGGACGCGATCGGGTCCTCTTCGCGGTACTCCAGGTCGGAGGCTTTCTCCATCTCGGCGGCTACATGGTGGCCGTCCCGTATCAAAGCCTCGTGCTCGACGAAACCGGCAGCAAAATCAAGTTGCCGGGAGCCACCCAGGAGGCGCTGAAGAAGTTGCCGGAGTTCAAGTACGCCGGCTGATCGAGCCTAGCGCAGGCCGGGTGCTATCGAAGCGGGTGCCAATGTCGCCAACACCGCCAGGCGAATTGCTTCCGCGAGGCTACGGACACCCAGTCGCTCCAACATCCGGGCGCGGTGAACCTCGACGGTTCGCACGCTGATGCCGAGATCGTAGGCGACCACCTTGTTCGGGCGGCCAGCGGAAAGCGCATCGAGGACCTGCCGCTCGCGCCGGCTGAGCCCGCCGATTTGCTCGGCCGCCTCCGCCGCCTCTCGATCTCGCGCCGACGGCTCGGATACCACCAGTGCCTCTCCGATTGCGCCGAGAAGGCGCTCATCGTCGAAGGGCTTTTCGATGAAATCGACCGCACCCGCTTTCATCGCCCGCACTGCGTCTTCCACCTCACCTCCCCCGGTCATCACGATTACCGGCAGAGGACAACCGAGACGGTTGAGCCGGGCTTGAATCTCGAGCCCGCCCATCTCCGGCATCCGGACATCCAGGAGCACGCATCCAGCCGAAACTCCCGGTGCGGCATCGAGGAAACCGAGGGCGGTCTCGTATGCCATCGACTTGAAGCCCGCGGCGTGCAACAGGCACTCCAGCGATTGCCGGACAGCGCCATCATCGTCCACGATGTGGACCGTGGGTTCGGCTTCCATTGTTCTCACCTGTTGTGGGAGAGGCGGGGAGGGTGAAGCGGAAGATGGTTCCGCTGCCCTCGTTCGATTCGGTTCTGACCCGGCCACCATGCGCCTCGATGATCGACCGGCAGATCGAAAGGCCGAGACCCATGCCATCCGGTTTTGTCGAAACGAAGGGCTCGAAAAGGTGATCGGCGATCTCTGCGGCAAGACCCGTTCCGCTATCGGCGACGGAGAACTCGGCGGTGTCGTCACCGAGCAGCGCTGTTTTCACTTCGAGCTCGCGCCGGTTGCAGCCGGCCATAGCGTCGATCGCGTTGAACATCAGATTGACGAGCACCTGCTGGATCTGAATCCGGTCGGCGAATACCCGCGCCGCGTTCGGATCGAAGCTGACGCGCACGCTAACACCGGAAGCTCGAGCTCGGATCGAGGTGAAAGTGCTGGCTTCCTCGACCATCGGAGCGACGCTCTCGATCCGTCGCGCAGTTTCGCCGCGACGGACGAAGTCGCGCAGTCGGTGCATGATTTGCCCGGCGCGCAATACCTCCCCAACCGCTTGGTCCATGATCCCTGAGATCGTTTCGACCTTGTCCCGGCTTCCGGTTGCGAGCTGGCGCTGAGCCGCTCTGACGAAGTTGACGGCGGCAGCCAAAGGCTGGTTGAGCTCGTGCGCCAGGGCTCCTGCCATTTGCCCCGCGGCGTTGAGACGCGCGGCGTGGAAGAGCTCCGATTGCAGCTCCTGCAAACGAACATCCGCGCGCTGGCGCTCGACAATCTCGGCCTGCAGCCTGCAGGTCAGCTCTTCGAGTTCGACGGTCCGCTCGGCAACCCGTTGCTCCAGCGTCTCGTTGAGGCGATGCAGTTCGGCTTCGGCCTGTTTGCGCTCGGTGATGTCTCTGGCGATCTTCGAGGCGCCGATAATCCGACCGTTGTCGGCACGGATCGGCGAGACGGTCAACGAAATCGCGACTTGGTGGCCATTCTTGTGACGCCTTACGGTCTCGTAATGCTGGATCCGTTGACCCCGCTTTATCTGATCGAGGATCACCGGCATCTCATCCTCGCGGCCCACCGCGGCCAACAGAAAAACCGGCCGCCCAATGACCTCCTGTGGCCGGTACCCGAAGATCGCTTCGGCGGCCCTGTTCCAGGTTGCGATGGTCCCCTCCAAGTTCGTGCCGATGATCGCGTCGTTGGAGGATTCGACGATGGCAGCGGACGATGGCCAATACCTGTGGTAAGAAGCGAACTCCATTGGGTCCTCCGTGCGCACATGGGGCGCTGACGCGCGCGGGGATGATGCAACAACACCCGCCCTACAAACTTGATCCCACTCGACCAATATTTATTTTAAATCAGGCTAAAGGCTTTCTCGGGTCAAGCGTTAAGAATTTCTATTTATCATGGATCAACAATTAATCGCTACGTATTTGAAACAACGCCGGCTTTCTTTAGCCGGCACGGCCGTGAACCGCGTTGCCGACATGAGGACCGCGTAAATCGTTCGTGTCGAATGACGATCCGCTGCGATCTTCAAAACTGATCCAGTTTAATGCTCTTGCGTAGCAGCGTCCGCTAAGAACCTCGTGCGCATCCGGTAGTTGTAGATAGGTTAACGCGGGAGCATGGTGGCGGATAGCCAGAGTGTGGCTGCACAGGGCACGCGTGACCAGGGGTAACGGACGGGCCGGAAACCCGCTCGTGGCCAAGCTTATGCAATTCGCGCCGCTCTCGGACGGCGATGTCGTTGTGCTCGAAGAAATGTGCCGGCGGGAAGAGCGCTTCCAACCCGGTACGAATATCGTCGTCGAGGGTGAAACCCCGCGCGCCGCCTTTGTCATCACTCGTGGGCTAGCGCACCGCTACCGCCTGATGCCCGACGGAAGGCGACAGATCCTGACGATCCTGATACCCGGCGACTTCTGCGACTTGCACGGGTTCTTGCTCAAGGCGATGGACCATTCCGTCGCCACATCCGGCCCGACGCGCATCGCCGCGATCGACCGCGAGACGGTAATGAAGCTGGTCCTAAACCATCCCCGGATCGGCGCGGCTTTGTGGTGGAGCGCGATGCAGGAGCAGGCGATGCTGCGCGAGCGCATTGTCGCGCTCGGGCGCCGCAGCGCGCGTGGGCGCCTCGCCTATTTCCTGTGCGAGCTGGTTTGGCGGCAGCGGGCGGTCGGCATGGCCGAGGATCACGCAATCCGGCTGCCCTTTACGCAGACGGACTTGGCCGACACGCTGGGTCTGACCTCGGTGCACACCAACCGCGTCCTGCAGGGCTTCCGCCGGGACGAGCTGATCACGCTTGAACGGCAACGGCTGATCCTGCGGGACATCGAGCGGCTGCAGGCGATTTCCGGCCTCACCCCGGATTACCTGAAGCTGAGCAGCACGCCATCCGAGGTGTTGCGCTATTTCGACGACCTAGAGCGGGACCGTGCGCCACCTTCCCTGCCCGAGGATCCCTAGCGGCGGCGCGCAGCCTCCGTCTTTTGCCGGTAGCCGCGCGACGACCTCACCGCGAAGCGGCTCGTCCGGCCTTCGCCAGCGGTTGCTTCCTCTGCCGACCGCGGCATCGATGCGGTTCGATTGCCAAACAATACCGACGCTATAGGATGCTCGCCTCGCTTGGCACATTTCGCGCTGGACGGAGGGCGGGCATGGCACGCGATGTCAAATGGGCCGGGAACCCGCTTGTGGCGAAGCTCTCGCAATTCACACCGCTATCGGACGAGGACGTCCGCCTGCTCGATGGGCTGTGTTCGAGCGAGAAACGCTTCAAGGGTGGTGTGGACATCTTGGCCGAAGGCGACGCGTTGCGCTCGACCTTCATTGTCACCCGCGGGATGGCCTGCCGCTACCGACTCCTGTCGGACGGCGGGCGACAGGTCCTGACCTTTTTCACCCCCGGCGACCTCGTCGGCTTGCACGCCTTCCTCCTCGGATCGATAGATCATTTCATCGGCACGATCGGCCCGACGTGTCTCGTCGAAATCGATCGGGATACGGTGATCGAGATGGTCACGCACCATCCTCGGATCCGCGCCGCCTTATGGTGGAGCGCGCGGCAGGAGGATGCGATGCTGCGGGAGCGAATTGTCACGCTCGGCCGCCGAAACGCGCGTGGGCGCGTCGCCTATCTCCTGTGCGAGCTTGTTTGGCGGCAGCGGGCGATCAGAGCGAGTGAGGGCCACGCGATCCGGCTCCCGTTAACGCAAACCGACCTGGCCGACGCGCTTGGTCTGACCCCTATATACGTCAATCGCATCCTACAGGCATTCCGGCGCGAGCAGCTGATCACGTTGCGGCACCGGCGGCTCACTCTGTGGGATGTTGCGAGGCTGCAGACCATTTCCGGGCTTACCCCGGATTACCTCCAGCTCGGCTCTACGCCATCTGAAGTCATGCACTATTTCGACCCGCTGGGACGCAGCTGCGGGGGGCCCGACCAGCGGTGAGGCCCGAGCAGCCAGCGAGCGGAATAGTGTCAGTCCTTCAATGCGAAGCTCTCCGCGATCGATTTGATGAGGTCCGCGGCGATGTGGGCTTCGACGGCGGGGTTGCCGTCCGCCATCTCGCGGGTCAACTCGGCGACCGTCTCGATCGCCTCAATCGCCTTTGCCTTCGAGAGCACGCCTTCCTCGACGAGCACATGAAGGAGGCTCTCGCACAACATCAGTGCGATTCTCCCTTGCGGATCGCGGGGTGTCACCGTTTCCATCTTCTTATCGACCGGCAACTTTTCCATGCTTGAAAAACTGGGTCCTCGTCCAGAACGGACATCGGGATGTCGCCGTGAGCGGTGATGAAAATGATCGGAATATGGATATCTGCCGCGGCCAGGTGGCGCTGCAGGTTCAGACCGCTTTGGCCGGGTAGACGGACATCAAGCACAATGCAGGTTGGCGCATCTGGACGATCGCTCTGCAAAAATTCCTGAGCCGATTCGAACAGCTCCACGCGCAAGTCGACCGCGCGCAGAAGCCTGTCGATAGCCTTGCGCAGGGATGGATCGTCATCAATGACCATGACGACCGGCGGCTCTTCGGTCATGCGGCTGACCCCGCCTCGGCGGGTAGAGTGAATTGCAGCAGCGCGCCATAGGGTGAGGCCGCTGAGGCCCAAATATGGTCGCCATGCGCTTCGATGATCGAGCGGCTGATCGACAGCCGCATGCCCATTCCCTCGGGTTTGTTTGTAAAAAAAGCGTTTGAAGATACGGTCGCCATCTGTTCCATCGAGCCCGGTGCCCGTGTACCCTACAGAAACCTGAACACCGTTTGACCCGTCGGGCTGTGTCCAAACGAGCTATTCCCGTGCCCGATCGGTGATCGGGATCATCGCCTCGACGGCATTCGTGATCAGGTTTTGGATGACTTGCTGCAGTAAGACCCGGTCGCCGATGACGGGCCGGTCTGCCGCGGAGAGCTCGACTCTTAGCGAAACATGGTGGCTTTCCAGGAGCCCGCGCATCAGCGCCAGCACCTCGCGGACGACCTCGTCCATATCGAGCGGAGCCAGTGTCGGGGCCCCTTTGTTCAATACCGTTCGGATGCGTTTAATGACGTCGCTTGCCCGGTTGGCGTCTCCGATCATGCTGGTGACCGCGTCGTGCACCTCGTCGAGGTTGGGTGGCGATCGGGCAAGCCAGCGCAGGCAGGATTCACCTTCGGTAATGATTGCAGCCAAAGGCTGGTTCGTCTCATGGGCAATGGCCGCCGCCATCTCGCCCATCGTCGTCACCCGCTCTGTACGCGCGAGTTCCGCTTGCGCCTCGTGTAGCGCCGCCTCCGCTCGCATCCGTTCGGCGATGACCGCTCTGAGCTCCGCGTTGGCGGCGGTCAGCTGCGCGGTGCGTTGGATGACCCGCCGCTCGAGCTCTTCATTCAGTCGTGTGATCTCCTCCTTGGCCTGCTTCAGCGCGGGCGTTTCGCCGACCTCCCAATCGCGGTTTCGCTTCGCTACCGCACATTGGTGGGCGCGAGCCACATCGAAGATGTCGGCAGCGCCGGTTACGTCGAGCGGATAGGCGCAGAGCACCGATATCTGCCGGCCGGCGATCGACTGATTGAGCTCCATTTCGTATTCGTAGAAGTCCTTCCATGCGCTTTCGTCCAGCCAGAACGCATCGCCGACGACCCTCAGTCCCTCGTAGCCCTCAGCCAGTGCGTGAGCCAGTTTCGTATTCCACGTGGCTTTGACTTTCGCACGATCAAAGCGACCTCCCGTCAGGTACAGGTCGCGACCCGAGTGGATCTCGAAGCTCCGATCGACCGATATGCGGCCAAGCCCGGTGAGGATCTTGCGCAAAGCCTTGCGTGCCTCCTGCTGCGTCAGGAGATCGGGAATAACCCAGATGCCGTACTCTCTGCTTTCGAACCCGGCCTTGAGATAGGGCACGACCATTTCGAGCAGATCCTCCTTAGTCTCGTAGAAGAGACAAAGGTGAGTCCCCCCAGGGCCTGTCGCCGACGACGCCGAACCCGGTCTTCCTGTTTTCTGATTCCATCAGGTTCCTAGGCTCGCTGGGCGCCTTCGCTAAGATGGATTATTCTGAACCGGCGCCGGGTGCAATCCGTGGGGCGGGCCGACCGAGAAACACCGAAATTGCGCTGCATCGACATGCGTTCGGATATGGTCAGTCCTTCAATGCAACGCTCTTCGCGATCGCTTCAACAGGGTCAGTCGCGGAGACGGAGCGGGAGGCCAACCCTGATTCGCGCGCGCCGTCGATCTCAAGATGCGCCTGCGGCGGCCGAGGCGTGCCTCGACGGATCTCACCGCCGCCAGTGCCGCCAGTGGCCAGGGCCCCACACCCAACCGCCACCGTGCCGGACCCAGCTTCCGGGCACCCATACCGGTGAGCATAAGGAGGCACGACATATACGCCTGGCACCCAGACATACTGGAAGCCGTTCCAGCTCCAGTAGCCCGGCTGCCAGACATAGCCGAGGGCAGGTGGGGCAGGCACTGCCTCGACCACGGGCGCGGGCGGGGCAAGGCCGACGACGACACCGACGCGGGGGAAGCCGGGAACGGGGGCGAGCGTCAGAGCCGCCGCGCAGAGTAAGGGGAGGATCGCTCGTGGGATCATGGAACGGTTCCTGGGAAAGGTCTGGCTTCTGCCGAGTAACTACCTACCGATCGGGATGGGTTTGCGGCCTTGATGGCCGTCAAGAATTTCCGCTTTTTGCGCAACCTCAATGCGGCCGCGAGTTCGCCGACAGCCTTTACGCATTGCGGGAGAGGGAGGACCCAGCCCGTACGGGCTGGCGGGTGAGGGTTCGTGACGGCGCATCGCAGGCCATCATCCGAGCAAATGGCTTTCGCGAATTCCGTCAAACATAAACTGGACGGCGAGTGCTGCGAGCAGGATCCGGAAATCCGCGCGATCACATTGGTCCCGGCCACCCCGAGCACGCGCCCCAGCGGCTCCACCAGCACCAGCGCGGCCCAGGTCAGCGCCAAGGCAAGCAGCAATGCGAGAATGAAGACGGCGACCTGCACGAGATTGGCACCGGCCTGTCCCATCAAGAGCATTGCGGCGGTGATGCTCGCCGGTCCCGCGATCAATGGGATTGCCAGCGGGAAAACCGCGATCTCGCCGGTGGCTCTGGCTTCTTTCTCCTCGCTCGCGGTAAGCGCGGAAAGACCGCTCGGGTGAGCAAAAAGTAGCTCGATCGATTGCAGCAGAAGCAGAATACCTGCGGCCACCTGAAAAGCCGGGATGCTGACGTGCAACAGCCGGAGGAAATCGGTGCCGCCGATCGCGAAGACGACGAGCATCACCCCGGCAATGATGGGGTGGATGGCCCCCTTACGGCATCGATGTGCCAAAGTTGGGTTTTCGATAACGCCAACGGACGGGAGCCAGCCATGAAAGAGGTTACAACGATCGGTCTGGATTTGGCCAAGAAGGT
>Ga0210407_10001590_pt1 | contig 20981 bp, 19 predicted proteins | sample IncBWC27MmetaG_FD_150860 | JGI IMG/M metagenome (GOLD analysis project Ga0210407, IMG submission 150860) | Forest soil microbial communities from Barre Woods Harvard Forest LTER site, Petersham, Massachusetts, United States - Inc-BW-C-27-M | ecosystem: Environmental > Terrestrial > Soil >... | reverse complement strand
TGGGATACGAAATGCGAATTTCAGAGTCGCGCGAAACATGATCATTACCATGCTTCTCTGCGGCCTATGGCACGGAGCGAGTTGGAATTTTGTGCTGTGGGGAGGGCTGCATGGTGTGGCGCTGGCCGCGTACCAAATCTATGCGACCGGGAGGCCGCCCCAGGTGCGCCGAGGAACGGGATCGGCTTTTCATCCCGGAACATTGGGGGCTCGTGCGCTGACGCTGTCGGTTGTCATGGTGGGCTGGATCCTTTTCGGGACCCAGACTCTGACACTCGCCTTCAAGTACTTGTGGAGGATGGTGACTTGGAGCAGTGACGGCGTGGCATTAGAATCTCCTTACATCTTGCCCCTCACAGCCTTGATGCTTGTCGCACATCTGATTATCAACAAGGATCGGAATCTGATAGAGGAGCTATCAACCTATTCGCCACCCGCCAGAGTTCTCACTTACGCAAGTTTGTTGTTGGCTCTGGCCTTGTTGGTGCCATCGGATACTGTGCCGTTTGCGTATGTGCGGTTCTGAGAGCATGCCGGCCCAGGCGGTAAAGTTGTCGCGGGCGTCGCTTGCGAGGGAAGTCTTGGCTAGCTAGAGGTTAGTTATGCTAAACATCCAGTTACTTGCCGCTAAGCTTATGGCGCACGTTAAAACCGCTGGTTTTTTAGGTGCAGTCGACCACACAGTTAGGCAAGTTATGAAAGAGGGAATGAGGAGGCTCAATCCTGTCCAAGACGAGTTCGATATCCGCTACGGCACCGATACTGGTGGATTCATCAATCTGTGGAAGTATAGGATCGAGTCTCCCAATGCGAAGTATGGAGTGTCCTATGGGACTACAAGCGAACGGCATATCGAAGTATTACTTTCTCCGCTTCCTCGGAGTGCGTCGTTTGTCGATCTCGGCTGTGGAAAAGGCCGGCCACTGCTAGTCGCTGCCGCAATGGGGTTCAAGACTGTAATTGGAGTAGAGTTTGTCAGGGAACTGGTTGAGGTCGCAAAGGAAAATTTGCGCAAGACGCGCGCAAATGCCATGGTCGTGTGTGCAGACGCTGCGTGCTATGAGTTTCCTGCCGGCCCGCTTGTAGTCTATCTTTACAATCCCTTTAATGCCGCCGTGGTGTCCTCCGTGGCCCAAAAACTGCGGCTTCACGAGGGAGAGCTGTGGGTCATCTACATCAACCCGAAGCACAATGGACTTTTTGAGTTTTGGATGGAACGAATGTCTTTGACGCCGACTCAGGCGAGACTGTTTTCGCCTGAGTCGGTATCGATATGGCATAAGGTTTTCCCCAATGACCCGAAAGAATCTTCTATATAGGCGACTGCAACCTAGCGCTTGGGCATATTCACCGGTACAACCACTTGGCAGGAGTCGGGTGAAGAGTGAGTCAGCACTTGACGTCCGACCGCGCACAGAGCGTCAACTCGGCTCTGGGGTTCATGTTCATACGCAACTCAAGGCGGGTTTTGGGATTCCGGGGAAGTTGGAGGCCAATACAACACAGGGCAATGGAGCAAACGGTTCAAAGCCTATTCGGTGATTGGAGGGAAGTTCAGGAGGTGCTTATGCGCCCAAATGCTGCTAAGGCCAAAGCTGGAACTTCATGATCCGCGTTCTCCTCTTGTACGGTGGCCAGGTCCCTCACTATCGGGTTCCGGTGTTCAACCATTTAAGCCGCTATCTTCGGGAGCGGTCATTCGCCTTGACGGTTACTTCGGAAGGGATTCAGCCCGGCAACCCAACTGAAGTCCAATTCGACTATGCCCAAATGCATCTATCTGTCAGCAGCATCGCGCGTCTGGTGTGGCGTGGCAACTTTGAGGTCGTGATCATGGCCGTCACCCTGCGCTATCTCTATCTTTTCCCCGTGTACCTGGTCGTCAAGGGTATATTGCGCCGCAAAATGGTATGGTGGGGGCAGGGCAGGGACCTTGCTCATCCCGATGCGATATTGAAGAACGCCGCTTATAGCACCGAACATGCTTTATGTGACGCCATCATTCTCTATGCAGAGCATCTCAGGAAATACGTCGCTCGTCGTTTCCAAAATAAGATCTTCATTGCCAACAACACTCTGGCGTTGACCTATCCGGGCATTCCGCTCGGCGGCAAGGACAAAATTCTACGCTCATACAACATCCGCACGCGGAAGAACATCATCTGCATGGGACGTTTTCAAAAACGCAAGAGGGTCGACCGATTGGTGGCTGCCATGCAGCTGATGAACCGGCCTGATATCGGCCTGATTCTCGTCGGTCCCGACACTGAACATGTCCTCAAAAATGTCGACGGGACCAACATCTACAAGATAGGCCCTATTTACGACGACCGGCGGTTTGATCTGCTCTCAGCGGCCGATGTTTACTGCCTTCCCGGTGCCGTCGGTCTTAGCATCGTCGATGCCTTTCATTGTGGGCTTCCATTCGTTACCGAAGAGGGCGATGAGTCGGCCGAGATCGGGTACTTGAAGCATGGCGAGAACGGCTTCGCCGTGCCTCGGGGTGACGTGAAGGAACTGGCAAAGGCGCTGCTGCTGCTACTCGATGACGACGAACTCCGAACGCGGTTTTCGGAGGCGGCTCGACAGGAGGTGTCAATCAACGCCAGCATCGAACTCTTCTGTGAAGGGTTCGAGCGTGCCCTGCAATGCGCGATGTCCCCGAGGATCACTGAACAACAGCGCTAAGATTCGCTGGGGCGGCAACCGAAGTGGAAACGCCGGTTCGCAACGGATGTGGATACGCGTACGGTGTGTAGGACAGCGTCCAAGCGTTCGTGCTCGTGCATTTATAGAGCACACCTTGGCCGCCGCTCCCACTAGTGTTCCACGAGCCTTGGTCTGTCGCCCAATAGCCCACCCCCGTAGTGCAGGTTGATGGACGCGCCGACAAAAGCCCATAACCAACACCGACAGTGCCGTTGAAACTTGCATTCTGGTTATAAAAGTTGGTGTTCTCGACGACTCCGCAAGCGTTGGCGCTACCAGTACCTCCTGCCTTTACCGCTCCATTCACGGTGTTGTTGATAAAATACGTGTTCTTGACGGTTCCGTCGTAATTGGTCGGCGTTGGCACGATTTGGTTAAGGCAGCCGCCGTTATACTGGTTGATTTCGATGCTGGGATTACTACCTCCAGAATATGTGTTGTTGACGAACATCCCCCACCCACCGCGATGGTCAATCCAGCGGTACACCGTATTGGCTGCGTTAGTAATCGTGTTGTTATAAAACTCAGAAATCATCGTCCCAGTTTGACCGTTACCAGGGAAGTTCTGGAATCCGTGAACATCCCAGAACTCGCTTTGCCCGGTTGCATTCGTCATGTTCCAAGTGTTGAAACGAAGAACCCAACGCCCTCCTTGACCGGATTCCACCCACCCAGCGGCTACCTCAGAACTGTTAAACGCTGAAGTGTACTTAATCGTGTTCGTCTCAAAATAGAGATTGTCGGCGCTTCCGTAGGAGAGATTGTTGTAGGCCGTGTTCGACCACTCCGTCGTGGTATCGTTGCCAAAATCGCGAATCGGAAATTCGCAGCGGTCAAACGTATTGCTGTAAATCACTCCCCGAACCTGACCTCCGATGGCAATCGCAGTGTTGCCCTGACCCTGAGTTGAACCCATATTTTGAAATGTGTTCCCGGTGATAATGAGTTTCTTGAATGGCTTAGTTCCGTTGTCGGGAGCGCCGCTTACATGAATGAGGTAATAGCCACTCCCACTACCATCAAAGGTAAATCCGGCAACTTTAATGACCTCATCGTTGGCGATGGCTGTGGAATCCGGCGAAAGTTGAAGCACGGTTCCATCGCCAGTACCGTTGATAATCACGGTATTTCCAGCTCCGGCGCCCGTCAGCGTCAGTCCCTTTGTGATAGTAAGCGTACTGCCCCAGGTGCAGCTACCGGCCGGCACGGTGACCGTGGCCCCGCGTGGTGCGCTGGTGATGGCGGATTGCACGTCAGTTATAGAACACGTGTTGGCAGCGACAGTCTGCGCATTGCTCGGGATGGCGAAGCCGAGAACCGTTAATGTAAGTATCGGTATGATGACCGTGGCGTTCCGTTTCCTCATAGAATAAACTCTCCCCGAGATTCGACCGAAAAAGCAGCGTCGATGAGCGAACACTGCAAAACGAGCAGATGTGGCTGAGCGCACCTTATCTGTATTCGGTGATGGCCGATTATCTTCATCCCGCTTTCTCCAATGGAGGCGCGAACAGTGCCTCAGCTTTCGAGCAGTACACATGGCTATTGTCTGTCCACCGCGTGGATCGTTCAACTGAGCACAAGGTCAGAAGAAGGTCAGCATAACCCACTGTACGGAAGTGCAGCGTGGGACGGTAGGTGCGTTGTACAAAATACCGCCAACATCGTCATCGATCCAAATTGTTCTTGAGTAGGAACTTATGCGTTGCACATCACGCACTTCGGAAGCGAACGTGCGTAATACCCCGTCGGAGACTGCATGAGCAGTAGTTTTGGAACCACAAAGAAGAAGGATAGTGCAGCGGCGGCGGAAGCACAGGTCCTCGGCACTGATCATCTCCTCCACGATATCGGCAACCGTGCTATCTCTGGCGGGCTCGTGACTGTTGGCGCTCAGGCTGCCAAGTTTGTCCTCAACCTCACTGCGGCAGCGGTTCTGGCACGCCTGCTGACTCCGAGAGAGTTTGGCCTTGTGGGGATGGTCCTTGCTATCACTGGTCTTGTGGGGCTGTTCAAGGAACTTGGCCTTTCAACAGCGACAGTGCAGCGAGACATCGTTACCCAGCAACAGGTCTCAAATCTATTTTGGATCAATGTTTCTGTCAGCGGATTCTTGACAGTCATTAGCTTTTGTCTGGCTCCCTTGATCGCGAGTTTTTATCATGACCCGCGTGTCACAGGAATCATGATGGTGCTGTCTTTGACCTTTCTTCTGACTGGTTCAGCCGTTCAACATCAGGCGCTGCTCACTCGCCAAATGCGGTTTCGAGCTCTCGCAATGATTGAAGTGACCTCGATGCTGGTTGGTTTTACGACGGCGTGCTGCTTGGCGAAGTTGGGGTTCGCGTATTGGGCTTTGGTGGCTCAGCAGTTGGTCAGCGCTGCTGCCAGTTTCGTGCTCATGTGGTACACGTCGGGATGGCGCCCGACCATGCCAAAGCGGAACAGCGGCGTGCGGCCCATGTTGAGCTTCGGGGCACATTTGACCATAGCCGACTTTGTCGGCCTCTTGTTAGTCAACAGCGACACCATCTTGATTGGACGGGTTTTCGGAGCAGAACCCCTCGGCCTCTATACGCGAGCGAGTGTGTTACTGGCACGCCCTTTACAGCAAATTTCCGCTCCTATCAACGCTGTTCTTATACCAGTCCTCTCGCGGCTGCAGTCGGATTCGGAACGGTATCAGCGTACCTTCATGCGAACATATGACACGCTGGCGCTGATCTTTTTTTCGCTTGCGGCACTGTGCCTGGCTTTAGCAAGGCCGCTGGTTCTGGTTATCCTCGGTCCGAAGTGGAGCGGTGCTATTCCCCTGTTTTCCGCCTTCGCCATTGTCGCGGTATCATCGCCGCTAGCCGACGTGGCTGTCTGGCTGTTCCAGAGTCAGGGACGAGGTCGGGAGCAGTTGTACAACCATACCTTGGGGGGTGCGGTAACCCTTGCAGCCTATGTGATAGGGTTGCATTGGGGACCTCTTGGCGTTGTTGTGGCACTCGCCGTTACAAGTATGGCGGTCCGCTTGCCAATCGCATTCTACTTTGCCGGGCGGCGTGGCCCTGTAACTACAGGCGATTTGTGGATGGCGTTTTTTTCGCACCTGCCTTGCTGGGGAACCGTCTATCTAGCGACGACTCTGGGGCAGATGATGTTGAAAGATGCTGCTCCGATCGTTCAGTTGCTTGTGTGTGGTCCCATCGGCTTGGGAACGGGAGCTGCCTTAGTCCTAATGCTCCGTCGGCCGCGCCAGAGCGCCTTTTACGCGTGGAACACACTTCGAAATGCGGTGGTGCGCCAGTGGAGCCATTCAATATCATGATGAAACCAAGGTTCCAGTTTGCGCCGGGCTTCGCCAAGCCAAGTTGCCATCGCCATGGGCTTCGTTGACGCCACTGAGATGTACTACAGGGCATAGGAGACTACACGCCGAGCGCTGCATCTGGGTGTGCGGCTCCGGTGTTCAACATTCAACGGCCTTTGGCCGCAACCACGGTATCTGGGCAAGATCGAAACTGACCACTCATCGGGGCATAGGAGCTCTCTTTGGCGCCTCATATTTACCCACGACCGCTGGTGTCTATCCTGATGCCAGCTTATAACGCGGAACAATGGATCGCCGAGACGCTACGCTCGGCCCTTGCGCAGATTTGGAAGGCAAAAGAGATTATCGTTGTGAATGATGGCTCGACGGATCGAACGGAGCAAATTGCTCGCCAGTTTGAGCCGCAAGGGGTCCGTGTTGTCACGCAAGAGAATGCAGGTGCTGCGGCAGCCAGGAACATGGCGTTTTCTTTATGCCGAGGGGACTACATTCAGTGGTTGGACGCCGATGACCTCTTGGCTCCTGACAAGATTGCGCGTCAAATGGAGGTCTTGCCAGGCTTGCAAGACAAGCGAGTGCTTCTTTCTGGTGGCTTTGCACAATTTAAATACCGATACCATCGCGCAAAATTCGTTCCGGGTCCGCTGTGGCGTGATTTGTCTCCGCTTGATTGGTTGCTATGCAAATTGGGCCAAGACACGTACATGCAGACCGCCACCTGGCTGGTTAGTCGCGAACTGACGCAAGCGGCCGGGCCCTGGAACAATACATTGCTGGGAGATGATGATGGCGAGTACTTCTGCCGCGTACTTCTTGCCAGCAGCGGCGTTCGATTTGTCCCTTCCGCACGCGTGTATTATCGCCAGGCTGGAGCAGCTAGTTTGGGTTATGTTGGGAGCTCAAACAGGAAACTGGACGCCCACTGGCGATCCATGCAGTTGCATATCAACTATCTGCGTTCATTAGAGGATAGTGACCGGGTTCGCTCAACCTGCGTTACTTACCTGCAGAATTACATCATTTACTTCTATCCACAAAGAGACGATATCGTAACGCAGATGAGACAGCTGGCGAGTCAGCTGGGAAAACAACTGCATCGACCGCATCTATCTTGGAAATACTCATGGGCCCGGAGGCTTTTTGGCTGGCGTGTGGCGAAGCGTCTTCAATTGATTCTGCCACGAGTCAGGGGATTGATCGTAAGGTCGTGGGAGAAGATGCTGTTCAGACTGGAATGCGCACTTTCTCAAAACCGAATTGCGGTTCCATTTGGCATAGATCCGAATCTATCCGGTATTCCGGACGAAAACGACCGCTACGAAAAACTCTCTTCGAAAAGCTGAGGTCAAATGAACCGACCGCATATTCGAGTCGCGCTCTTGAATCACGTTGGTCAGGGAAATACTGGTAATGACGCGGCTTTGGCCACCGCAATCAACGACACCAAGGTGAGATGGTCATCAGCCTAAATTATAGCGATTTTCCCAAACCCGTAGTCTGCAGGAGTACATCTCGCAATTACTGGAAGAGCACAATTTGCGGTCGACCTTTCCGGCCGAGATATACTACTGCTGGCGAGATCGTAGCCAAATAAGCTTGCGGCGAAACGTGCCCGGCGAATTTGCGCACACGGCAGCGAGTCGGCACAGCCTGCCTACGCCAACATCGTCGGCGGTCAGCTGTAATAACCGCTCGACGAGTGACAACTGCCCGGTACCCGTTACGCATATTTGAATGGAAGGGGACCTCAAATGCACTGGCGCACACCGGCGTTTCTTATTTGGGCTTCGGCCCTCACCCCGCTATCGCGGAGATTTATCCGCGATTTCATGAGCATCACTTTGCAACACGGGTCTAGCTTGCGAGCCGTGGTGGTGATGGTTACTATCGCCGTGCCGCCCTGTGACTCGGGCTTGCCAATGTTCTCTCCGGGATACGCGTGTTTTATGCCGGCAGATTTCCTATCGACAATGACTCCGTTGTGGTCAGGCGGTATGTAAGTGCTAGGAGCACGTGGTCGGAGTGGAATCGCTTGTGCAATCACATATTACTTTCTAAAAAAACGAACCTGGAAAAATAAGCCATGACACACTGCAACATAGCCGTCATTGGGGCAGGACCTTACGGACTCTCAATCGCCGCTCATCTCCGTGTGTGCGGTATTGAGCATCGGATCTTCGGTCGGCCTATGGATACCTGGTCGACACGAATGCCTAAAGGCATGCGCCTGAAGTCGGAAGGATTTGCCTCTTCGCTATACGATGCCAATTTGGAATTTACTCTGGGCGCATACTGCAGGCGCGAGCGTCTCCCATATGCCGACATAGGTTTGCCGGTTGCATTGGAGACATTCACAAGGTATGGATTGGAATTCCAGAAGAGATTTGTCCCCCAAGTCGAAAACAAGCTCGTGGCTTCCCTCAGCCGGTCTTCGGCGGGCTTCCAACTGCGACTGGTGGATGGAGAGGTTTGTTGCGCGCGAACAGTCATCGTCGCGGTCGGCCTGACCCACTACGATTATCTGCCGCCGCTGTTCTCCGATATGCCTGAGGAGTTCGTAAGTCATAGCTCGGCGCATCACGCTCTCGACCATTTTCAGGGACGTTCCGTCGCAGTGGTCGGCGCAGGCTCGTCCGCCCTCGATTTGGCAGCGCTGCTCCATCAAGCCGGCGCCGACGTCCAACTCGTTGCCCGCAGATCCATCATCCGCTTCCACGACCCGCCGCATAAGCGGTCTTTATTGGAGCGCATGCGCGCGCCTAACACTGGCTTGGCACACGGTTGGAACCTGGTTTTCTGTACAAAGGCACCGGGAGTGTTCCACCGGATGCCAGAACACTTTCGGCTTGATTTCGTGCGGCGCACCCTCGGTCCGGCGCCTGGCTGGTTCATCAAGCACGAAGTGGTTGGGAAGGTGCCATTCCATCTGGGTGTTAACGTCACGGGGGTGAAGGTCCGGGACTCCCGCGTTCATATGGAGCTGACGAACCGGGCTGGTGAGCGGCGGCCCCTGGTTGCGGATCACATAATCGCCGCCACCGGCTACAGAGTGGATCTGCGTCGCCTGACATTTCTGACTTCCGACCTGCGGTCTGCGATTGATGATGTCGAGCAGACCCCTATACTGTCTTCCAACTTTGAGTCATCGGTGCCGGGCTTGTATTTTGTCGGCACCTCTGCCGCCAATTCGTTTGGACCGCTGCTGCGTTTTGCCTTCGGCGCTAAATTCACCGCAACGCACCTGACGAAACGCTTGAAACGACAGGATTCGCGCCGATCGGTCGCGATCGGGCGGCACGACGAAACACGGCCGAAAAAAACGGAACATCTGCAAGACGTGCGTTTCTAGGGCGTTGGGCCACTGCTAGGGCACGCCCGCAGCACATTGACAGAAAGGGTGCACATTAGTATACTAAAAGATAAATATATCGTGAGGGATAACACTATTAATCCTGAAACTAAGAAGCGTGTGCCCATTAGAATCCTGCTGGCGGACACGGACCGCCGCGCGTATACGGCCCGGCTCGCGATGGCTTTCGCCTCCGTAGGCTGTGAAGTGTCTGCCGTCTGCACTGGCCATCATCCAATAGAAACGATCAAAGGCCTCCATCGCCGGTTTCCCTATAGCGCGGTGCATCCGTCGATGTCTTTGCTGCGCGCAATCGAATCCACAAAGCCAGACCTCATCGTTCCGAGTGACGATCGCGCGGTTGAGCACCTGCAACAACTCTGCGGGCGGTATGGTGATCAGAATGGCCGCGTGGCAAGTTCGATAGAGCGGTCGCTGGGACCTCCGGGTAGCTATCCAGTGGTTACATCGCGTTATGCCCTGCTCGAACTTGCAAGGGGGCAGGGAATTCGGGTTCCGGCGACTCAATATCTGCAAAGCGCTCAGGATCTTTATCAATGGCACGACAAGCAGCCTCTTCCTTGGGTCCTGAAAGCAGACGGGACGTGGGGTGGAGGTGGCGTGCGGATTGCAGAGACTCCGCAGCAGGCTGAGCAGTTATTCCATCAACTGAGGACACCGTGCGGGCTAAAGCGAGCTGTCAAACGGTTACTGGTCAATCGCGATCCATTTTATCTGCGCGCCTGGTGGCAAGGTGACAGTCCGTCGATCATCGCGCAGGCTTTCGTCTCAGGCCGCCCGGCCAATTGTGCGGTGGCATGTTGGGAAGGAAAGGTGCTGGCCCAGATCAGCGTTGAGGTTCTAACCGCATCGCGTCCGACCGGTCCAGCCAATGTGGTGCGCCGGATCAGTAATCCCGAGATGACGAGCGCCGCCGAGCGGATTGCGGAAAAGCTCCACCTATCCGGGTTCTTCGGTCTGGACTTCGTTATCGAGAGTGGAAGTGGAGCAACGTATCTCATCGAAATGAATCCGCGGTGCACTCCTCTCTCTCAGATTCAACTTGGGTTGGGAACCGACATGGTCGGGGCTCTCTACGCTGTCCTCGCAGGTCAACCACTGCCGCCGCCGCAGCCGCCGTCCGCCCAAAGCGGACGTGAGGTGATTGCCTACTTCCCTCAGCCGGGGGACTCGAACAGCGAGTTTCGGGAGTTGAGCCTGCAGAATTTTCCGCACGGCGAGCCCGAGTTGGCCCGAGCCCTTTCGCGGCCTTTCCCCCAACGGACTCTCCTGTACCGCATAGTTGATTACTTGAGTAGAACACCCGCTGCTTAAAAAGCGTGTTCAACATCGAGCGGTGCTTACCGACGTCGCACCATTGGCCGCAGAAGCAACGGGAGCGATACGCAATTAGAAACATCCAGACGCATGCCTACTTCAACGCTCCTTATGGTCACTGAGCGGCCGCCGCGCGGATAAGTGAAGTTTTCGAGAGACTAGTGGCTGTATGTCATAAATCTTGGGTCCCGCTTACCCCTGACACTTCTACGTTTAACTCCATAGGCGACATCTAGGTATGCATGAGGTGTAGACCAAAGCTCACCACCTGGCAATTGTGACCTTCCCTTCTCAGCGGCAACAGCAGGAGCGCGAAAATCTATGGGTGCCCCTGACAAGGTTTAAGGAGTCGAAAGCTCGTGTAGAGGCAAACATACCCATGGAATTCTACGAAATTGATCCGATACTGGACACGCGATGGGCAGAGCTCGTGGATAAGCATCCAAACGCATCTGTTTTCCACACAGTAGCCTGGCTTAAAGCGCTGCAAACTACCTATGGATACGAACCTGTGGGTTTCACTACATCGCCGCCGAATAGCGATCTGAAAAACGGATTGGTTTTCTGCCGCATCGAAAGTTGGCTCACGGGTCGTCGATTGGTGTCTCTTCCTTTTTCGGATCATTGTGAACCCATATGTGACTCGGCCCAAGAGCTACGCTTTCTGATTCAGCACATTGAGGCAGCGTTAGAGCGCGAGAGTAGGAAATATCTCGAAATGCGTCCAGTCGTTTGGGATTTTAGCCAAATGGGCGATAGGACCGGATTGCGGCCCATAGCGACGTACTTTCGACATACGCTTGATCTGACTCCGGATCTGAATGAAGTGTTCCGGAGTTTTGACAAGGATTCTGTTCAACGCCGGATCCATCGGGCCCAGCGGGCCGGTCTGGTGGAGAGATGTGGTGCATCGCAAGACCTGCTGAAGGACTTTTATGGCCTGTTTGTGATGACGCGAAGACGACACTGTGTCCCGCCCACTCCACGCTCCTGGTTTTCAAACCTTAGTCACTTCCAGGGCGAGGCTCTTGAGATCCGCGTTGCTTATTACGGTGAAAAACCTATCGCCGCCATCCTTACTTTGCGATTCAGGCATATTATCTTCTATAAGTACGGATGCTCCGATACGCGATTCAACAAGTTTGGGGCAATACCGTGGCTCCTGTGGAGAGCGATTGAAGAAGGAACATCGAAAGGAGCAATGAAATTAGACTTGGGACGCACTGAGAAAGAAAACACAGGGCTTCTTGAATTCAAGAACCATTGGGCTCCTTTCGCGAAGCCATTGGTTTATTGGAGACTCCCGGAAAAGTCCTCTCCTCGTGATTCGACGGACGGTTGGAAAATGAGAATGGCAAAACGTGCTTTTTCTCACATGCCGCTCGAATTATTGGTATTAACCGGGAGGTTGCTCTACCGTCATTTCGGATGAGAAACGTTTCTTTTCGTTGTGAGGATCGTTTCGAAATTGGTGTCGTGTTCGATGCCAGGTAGTTTAGACTTCGGCAGCTCAAATATGCTTGCGGTGAAGGAGGCCCTGGCTCGGTCCCAACGGAACGCGAGCATCGTTCCAAATTCACTGTTTAAAATCAGTTTATTGCAACGGAAAGGTGTCGCGGGGTCACGTTGTGCTTCAGACGCTTCTAGATTATTATCGCGTTCCCGAAACACTGCTCGGCCCATTGTCGGTTTCCAACTCGTCGCGCGAGGTTGGATTCTTTCGATTCGGGCCTGGCGCCATATGCTATGGGCAGTGCGCAATGGGTGTATCAAAGAAGATGCAGATCGCCCAGCTGCCTGATGCGTCGTCAGGCGTGCGCCTTGACGGAACTGGAGTTAATCTGCCGTTTGATCCGGATCAGGTAATTGAAAATCTTCGTCACGAACGCTACATGGCAGACTTGGTATCGGGCATAGAGAGAATTGCCACGCGAGAATGGATCTGGAAGACCTATTATTTGATTCGGGCCCTCTTGCCGGTTTGGATTCGTCGGCACCCGCAGCGCGCGTACTTCAGCGATTGGCAGACACGCCCTTTTCCTGCTTGGCCCGTAGATTTCACGGTCGATACTTTGCATGAGGAATTCTTGCGGCTTTCGATGTGCGCCGCTGGCGTACGAAGGGTGCCCTTTATTTGGTTTTGGCCAAACGGAGCGCCTAACTGTCTAATCATGACTCACGATGTTGAAACGCGTGCCGGGAGAGACTTCACATCGCAACTGATGGAACTGAATGAATCGTACGGAATTAGGGCTTCCTTTCAGGTAATTCCTGAAAATCGCTATGAGGTGCCAGATGAATATGTCAATGAAATCCGTTCGCGGGGATTTGAGTTCAATATTCATGATCTGAATCACGACGGCAATTTATACCGAAGACGTGATGAATTCCTGCGTCGTGCAAATAAAATCAATGAATACGGTCGTCGTTACAATGCTAAAGGGTTTCGTGCGGGGGCGATGTATCGAATGCTCGATTGGTATGGCGCCTACGAATTCTCGTACGACATGTCCCTAACAAGCGTTGCTCATCTAGAGCCGAAGCGTGGGGGTTGTTGCACGGTTTTCCCGTTTTTTATTGGCAAAATTCTGGAACTTCCCTTGACCACCAGTCAAGATTATTCGGTTTTCCACATACTCGGCGAATATTCGATTGATCTCTGGAAAAAACAACTCGATCTCATTCGGCGAAAGAATGGACTGATGAGTTTCATAGCGCATCCAGATTATCTGAGCGATCGACAAGCCAGAAGAGTGTACGAGATGTTGCTCGACCATCTGCGGCGAATCATCAATAGTGAGAAGATCTGGATGGCATTACCAGGCGAAGTCGATCAATGGTGGAGAGCCAGGAGTCAAATGAAGCTTGTCGAGAACGGTGGGCAGTGGCGAATAGAAGGTCCCGGGGCGGAAAACGCGAGGATCGCGTTTGCCGAAAAAAAAGGAGACCGCCTCGTTTACGAATTGAGCGCGGTAGCACACCACCAATGAGCCTATGAAGTTTTTTTCAACCAATATATTCGGAGTATTTGAAGTCCAGCCCGAGCCCATGCAGGACGAACGTGGTTTCTTTGCCCGCACCTGGTGCCAGAAGGAGTTTTCTGCTAAAGGGCTTGCTTCAGAACTAGTCCAGTGCAGCATTTCCTACAACACCAAGAAAGGGACGCTGCGCGGCATGCACTATCAAGTGACTCCTTTTGAGGAAACGAAACTTGTGCGTTGCACGCGAGGCGCTATTTGTGATGTAGTTCTGGATTTGCGTCTTAACTCGCCAACGTATAGGCAATGGATTGCCGCGGTCCTCACTGCCGAGAACCGCAACATGATTTACGTGCCGAAAGGCTGCGCGCACGGATTTCTAACCCTGCAGGACGACACAGAGGTCTTCTATCAAATGTCGGAAGTTTTCGACACAGCTTCGGCGCGTGGCGTGCGGTGGAACGATCCTGGTTTTGGCATCAGTTGGCCCGATAAAGTGGAAGTAATTTCGGAGAGAGATCGAACTTACCCCGACTTTCAGTAGGATTACGTCCTTGGGAATGCTCGAAAAGAAAAATAGCTTGGACCCCGGCACCGAATTGCACGATTTCGCGCGCAAGCTATTTCCCATTTGTCGCAGCATCACCGGGAACGGAATTCGGGAAACCCTCCGCTTAATCGGCGAGCGGATTCCTCTAAAGATGTTTGAAGTGCCCACCGGAGCTCAGGTTTTCGACTGGACCGTGCCAAAAGAATGGAATATCCGGGACGCCTACATTAAGGATACCAGTGGTGAGCGGGTTGTGGATTTCCAGAAATGCAATTTGCATATCCTGAACTACAGCACGCCAATCCGCGCGAGGATGACACTAAATGAGATCAAACCGCACTTATTCACGATTCCACAGAACCCGGATTGGATTCCGTACAGGACGTCCTACTACAAGGAAAATTGGGGGTTTTGTCTCACACACAATCAGATGCTGGAATTGAAGGATGGAGAATATGAAGTGTGTATCGACTCCAGCCTCGAATATGGACATCTAACTTACGGCGAGTGTCTTATTCCTGGGCGGTCTGCGGAAGAGGTTCTGATTTCTTGCCATGCGTGTCATCCTTCGCTTGCAAACGACAATCTTTCTGGCCTGGCAGTTGCGACGTTGCTAGCTCAACAATTGGCGGGCCGCGACCTTAGATACTCTTATCGATTTCTGTTCATTCCCGGAACAATAGGGGCCATCACCTGGCTCTCAAGAAACAAAGAGTCCGCCAAACGCATCCGCCACGGGTTGGTGCTCACTTGTATTGGAGACCGAAGCTCACTCCACTATAAGAGAAGTCGCCAGGAAAATGCGGAAATAGATCGTGCCGTCGAGCACGTCCTTAAACATGCCGACCCCTCTGCCAGAATTCTCCCGTTTTCTCCGTTCGGCTATGACGAACGGCAGTATTGCTCTCCAGGCTTTGATCTTCCGGTTGGATGCTTGATGCGGAGCGTCTGGGGAACGTTTCCTGAATATCACACATCCGCCGACAACCTGGATTTCCTCACGCCGGAATCCCTCGCGGAATCTCTTTCCATCTGCTCTTCCGTTTTCGCTGTGCTTGAGAACAATTGGCGCTACAAGAATCTTGGGCCATTTTGTGAGCCGCAACTGGGGCGCCGTGGGTTATACCACTCGAGCGGTGGACATGGTCCGGCTCTCGAAATCAATGCGCGTCTGTGGGTCCTGAATCTATCGGATGGAGCTCACTCTCTTCTGGACATTGCGGAGCGATCGGGCATGCCGTTTGTGCGCTTAAAGGAAGCCGCGGAACTTTTGAAGAGCAGTGGTCTTTTGGAGCAGATCGGTCCCGCGCAATAATGATTGGACGGCGACGGGTTGTCGTATGAACAATCTAATATGGTGTGGAGGTCTTGGAAAGCGTTTGAAGAGAATCCATTTCAATATCTTTCAAGATCAACGAGGAACTGAATGCGAGTAATTTTAACCGGCCATAGAGGATATATCGGAGCTGTCGCCGCGCCGCTTTTGCAGCAAGCGGGCCACGAAGTTGTAGGGTTGGACACTGATCTTTTCGCCGGTTGCGATTTCGGAAATCCAAATCCTGACATCCCCGAGCTCCGCAGAGATCTTCGCGATCTGTCAAAGTCCAATTTTCAGGGTATTGACGCGATCGTTCACCTTGGTGCTCTTTCGAACGACCCGCTTGGCAATCTCGATCCGAAGCTGACCTACGACATCAATCACCACGCGTCAGTGCGGCTCGCGGAATTAGCTAAGTCTGCCGGCGTAAGCCGTTTTGTTTTTTCCTCTTCCTGCAGCACATACGGCGCCGCCGGTGACGAATTTCTCGATGAGACGGTTGCGTTGAATCCCGTCACGCCGTACGGCGAATCGAAAGTTTATGTCGAGCGCGACGTTGCTCCTCTGGCAGATGACAAGTTCAGCCCCACCTTTATGAGGAACGCCACCGCCTACGGCGTCTCCCCCCGTTTGCGGCTGGACATTGTGCTAAACGATCTTGTGGCCTGGGCATACACAAAGGGCCAAGTGTACATAAAGAGCGACGGCACGCCGTGGCGACCCATCGCCCACATTCGTGACATCATCGCAGCGGTTGTGAGTGTGCTCGCCGCGCCCCGTGAAACGGTACACAACCAGGTTTTCAACGTCGGCCGTACAGATCAGAATTACCGCATCAGCGAACTCGCCGCGATTGTCGCCGAGACTGTTCCCGGCTGCAAAGTGGTATTCGCTCCCGGCGGTGGTCCTGACAAGCGCTGCTACCGTGTGAATTGCGACAAGATCCAACGAGTCCTGCCCAGCTTCAAACCCCAATGGACAGCGCGCATGGGTGCCAAAGAGCTCTATGACGCTTACCGCACCACAAAGCTCACTTTTGAGGATGTCCAAAGGGGGACATATGCTCGAATGGAGCAGATCCAGCTGCTTCTCAAGGCAAACAAGCTGGACGAGTCACTTCACTGGAAGTAGGGGGCGTGGAAAGACTTTTCCACCCTTATACCGTCCGACTACCACTTTTGGGGGGGGTAGCCCCATCTATACGATTTCCGTTTCTCCATCGGTTGTAAGTCATTTATTCGTAATGTCTTATAGAAAAGTTCTCTGTATCCTCCCACGGCCACCTTCAATTTTTGGCAGCTTGATTGCCTTTAAGGGGCCAAGAGCAGGTTCCCCCTTTGGGACTCTCATGGCGGAAGCTTGCCAGCAGACCCCTACTGCTCAGGTAGGCACTACCAGCCGTCCACACGGTCTACCACACTGCTCGGACTCTCTTAAGTTTGTTTTTCATTCAAGGTATTTCCTACCCCAAGTGCGGTTGATTTCGCAACGCACCGATAAGTCACATCACTCTCCATAAGGAAATCGACGCTCGATGGCTACCATGGCACTCACTACGGAAACTCCAAAGAGCACTGCCTCAAAACCCTGCCGCTTTTGCGGAGCGGATCTCAACAAAACCTTCGTTGATCTAGGTATGTCGCCGCTCTGCGAAACCTACCCGGCAGTGGCCGATCTCAACCGCGGAGAGATGTTCTATCCCCTCCATGCTTTTGTGTGCGCGAACTGCTTTTTGGTCCAGCTTGAAGAATTTGAAACGCCCGAAAATATCTTCAGCGACTATCTATACTTTTCGTCGTATTCCGATTCCTGGCTGAAGCATTGCGAAAACTACACCGCAAGAATGGTCGAGTGTCTCGGTCTGGGATCGCAGAGCTTTGTTGTGGAAGTCGCCAGCAATGATGGCTACCTGCTTCAGTATTTTGTAAAGAAAGGCGTTCCCGTTCTTGGTATCGAACCGGCGTCGAATGTCGCCAAGGTCGCGGAAGAGAAAGGCGTGCCGACCCTCAATCGTTTTTTCGGAACGCAGCTTGCCCTCCAACTGGCAGGCAAGGGCAAAACCGCCGATCTCATCGCAGGCAACAATGTCCTGGCCCAGGTCCCCGATCTGAACGATTTTGTGGAAGGCCTTAAACTTTTGTTGAAGCCGCAGGGCGTTCTCACTTTGGAATTTCCGAGTTTGCTGAAGCTGATCGAACTTAACGAGTTCGACACGATTTATCACGAACACTTTTCCTATTTCTCGCTGATCGCCACCCTTAACATTTTGAAGGCCCACGGCTTGAAAGTGTTCGATGTAGAAGAACTCCCCACTCACGGTGGATCGCTGCGCGTGTATGCTTCGCGCCAGGAAGACACTACTCATGCAGAGCAGCTGAGAGTTGCCACCCTGCTCCAGTTAGAAAAGAAAGCCGGCCTCGATACGATTGCCGCTTACGAAGGATTTGCCCGGCAGGTAAAGGAAACCAAATTCGCGCTCGTGGATTTCCTGCTTACCGCTGCCAAAGAAGGCAAAACCATTGCGGGTTACGGCGCGCCGGGCAAAAGCGCAACTCTTCTGCACTACTGCGGCATTGGAAAAGATCTGATTCAGTACACGGTTGACCGTAGCCCCCACAAGCAGGGAAGAGTGCTACCCGGCACGCACATTCCCATTTTCCACCCCGACCGCATTCGCGAAACGAAACCGGACTACGTAATTGTCCTTCCCTGGAATCTAAAAGATGAGATCATGCAGCAACTGCAGTTCATCCGCGAATGGGGCGGCCGCTTCGTCGTTCCAATTCCCAGAGTAAGCATCTACTAAGCAAGGACTTGCGAGTTGAGGTGATTCGTGAAAGTTGTCCTGTTTTGTGGCGGAGCCGGCATGCGTCTCCGGGGTTACACGGATGATGTTCCGAAACCCATGGTGCAAATCGGTACCCGCCCGATCATTTGGCACTTGATGAAGTATTACGCGCACTTTGGCCACAAGGACTTCATTCTCTGCCTCGGGTATCGCGGCAACGCGATTAAGGATTATTTTCTCCACTACGACGAGTCCGTTTCCAACGATTTTGTCTGGTCCAAGGGCGGCAAGAAAATCGACTTCCTGAATCGTGACATCGATGACTGGACGATTACATTTGTCGAGACCGGTATCAACTCCAACATCGGCGAGCGCCTGAAAGCCGTGGAGCCTCACCTCAAGGGCGAAGAAATGTTCCTTGCCAATTATGGCGATGGGCTGAGCGATGTCGCACTCCCCGCTATGATCGATTCTTTTCGCAAAACCAAGGCAGTCGCCTCGCTGTTGCTGGTGCAACCCACCGCCAGCTTTGACATTGTCAACGTCAGCCCGGAAGGTATGGTCACGGATGTTTCCGCGTTGACGAGCACTGACATCTGGATCAACGGTGGATTCTTCGTCATGCGCAATGAAATCTTCCGCTATATCCAACCCGGCGAAGAGTTGGTGCGCGCGCCATTTCAGCGCCTCATCAAAGCGCGCGCCCTCCTGACCTACAAGTGCACCGGATTTTGGCAATGCATGGACACGTTTAAGGACAAACAGCGCCTGGAAGAACTGAATCACGGCACCGCACCGTGGAAGGTCTGGAATCACACTGCCCATCCGGTCGCGAATCACTCGAAAGTTGGTACTCACGGCGACTGAATTGTCGAATAAGCTGAAGGAGAGAAGCCCAGTGAGCACAATCTTGATCTCCGGGGCCAGCGGATTCATTGGATCACATCTTTGGGAACGCTTGTCCTCAGAAGGGCATGAAGTTCACGGCGTTTCACGCGCTCTTCATCCTTCTGGAGACGGCCACATGCATTGGTGGCAAGCCGATCTTCGTGATTTCGAGGCAACACGGGCGCTTTTTAGGAACATCCATCCCGGACTTGTATTTCATCTGGCCAGCCGTGTTACGGGATCCCGTGAATTGAACGAAGTCGTCCCGACTTTTCAAGACAATTTAGCCAGTACCATGCATGTTCTTGTGAGCGCGGTTGAAACAAGCTGCGACCGGGTGGTACTCGCGGGCTCCTGCGAAGCGCCAAGGCAAGTCGATGGTCCAACGTTGTGCTCTCCTTACGCCGCAGCAAAGTGGTCTTCTGCCGGTTACGCCGGCATGTTTGGCGCGCTGTACAAAATTTCGGTGGTCGTGCCTCGAATCTTCATGACCTACGGTCCAGGCCGGCAGGATACGCGGAAGATCGTCCCGTACACTATTCTCTCGATGTTGCGCGGGGAGAGGCCAAAGCTAAGCCCCGGACGGCGTCTAGTGGACTGGATCTACATTGATGACGTCATCGAAGGACTGAAGAGGGCGGCTTTTGCTTCGAAATTGGAAGAGAGCACCTTTGACCTAGGATCCGGATCACTGGTCTCCATTTGCGGTGTCGTGAAAGAGATCGGCGAGATTATCGACAACGGGGTGGAGCCGGAGTTTGGGGCAATACCTGAGCGGCCCTTGGAACACGAAAGAATTGCAGACACCACCTTCGTGGAGCGCGCATTTTGCTGGAAACCCTCTACACCTTTGCGCGAGGGCTTACGGAGGACTGTCAGGTGGTTCATAAATTGTCGCGATATCGTCCCGTGCGCGATATTGTACTTCTGGATGCTTGTAAATATGTTGCCTGAATTAATCGCTTCACCAGAATCAGCATGGATTGCGGCATGACTCTTCAGGCGCCTGCGCAGATGACAATTCCAAGGGCACGGTCCTAGAAGAGCACTTTCAAGAATCTTCGACTCCCGGAGAAATGTGATCACTTATGATGAAGTTGAAGCTAGATCACCAGGCTGTAAGGCCACTGGAGATTCTGTGCCTGGGCGCGCATGCTGACGACGTCGAGATTGGATGTGGCGGCACGATTCTCCGGCTGGCACAGCAATACCCTGGCTGTGTGTTCCATTGGGTCGTATTTAGCGCAACTGGCGTGCGAGAAAATGAGGCGCGCCGCGCGGCTACATTGTTCGCCGGACCCACCGCGTTGCGAGGACCGCTGTTGAAGGCTTTCCCGGACGGGTTTATGCCGTTTGTGGGCGCGGAAGTGAAAGCCGTCTTTGAGGAATTGAAAAAGAGCGTCTCCCCGGACGTAATCTTCACTCACTATGGCAAAGACGCTCATCAAGACCATCGTCAGGTCTCGGAATTAACGTGGAACACATTTCGCGACCATTTGATCCTCGAGTATGAGATTCCGAAGTACGATGGCGACATGGGCCAGCCGAACTTGTTCATCCCTCTTGAGCTGCAACATTGCGAGAAAAAAGTCGAAAACCTGATGGACGCCTTTGAGTCACAGCGCTCCAAACGTTGGTTTCAGAAAGAGACTTTCCTAAGTTTGATGCGTCTTCGCGGTATGGAGTGCAATGCTCCCAGCGGCTACGCCGAGGCATTCTATTCCCGCAAAGTGGTTTTGTGATC
>Ga0210407_10001589_pt1 | contig 20984 bp, 14 predicted proteins | sample IncBWC27MmetaG_FD_150860 | JGI IMG/M metagenome (GOLD analysis project Ga0210407, IMG submission 150860) | Forest soil microbial communities from Barre Woods Harvard Forest LTER site, Petersham, Massachusetts, United States - Inc-BW-C-27-M | ecosystem: Environmental > Terrestrial > Soil >... | reverse complement strand
CCGGGCGGAAGCTCGTTGAAAAAGGCGGCGTCGAGTTCGCGGCCGGCGAATTGGCGGGCGAGAACCTTGCCGTCGATACAGGCGGCGACGGAGCGAAATTTTTGGGCGTGGAAGAATTGGATGAGTTCGCGGGTGTCTCTTTTCCAGATGGGAAAGAGAGCGGTCATGCCGATGCGGGCGAGATTTTTTTCGCGATAGACGCGAAGGTCTTCGAGGAAGATGTCGCCGAAGGCGACTTTGCGAATGCCTTCTTTATGGTGGACGCGGAGAGCTTCTTCCATGCGCGCTTCGTAGATGGAGTTGACGCATTGGGGCGGGATGCGGACTTCGTGCAGCGGGAGACCGATGGATTGGACCTGCCGGTGCAAGAGTTCGCGGCGGACGCCGTGCATGCTGATGCGTTCGTAGCGTTCGGTGACGGTGGTGAGAAGCGAGACGATGCGATATTGGTTTTGTTTGAGAAGGGCGTGGAGGGCCATGGCGGAGTCTTTGCCGCCGGACCAGCAGAAGAGGATGGGTTCGGTCATTTTCTGAAAAACCCTCCGAGAAGGTTTGATCTTGCGATGTTGCCGAAGCGGGCGGGGCTTGCCCCGCCCGCTTCGGCGAAACCGAGCCGTCTCGGTGAGGTGCAGTTTATTGCGCCTCACCGAGGAAAAAGATTAGTTGCGGCCGGAGAAGGTGTAGCGGAGACCGGCGCGGACGTCGCGGCCCAGGGCGGGATAGCCGAGGGCGTCCTGATATTGTTTGTCGAAAAGATTGGCGGCGCGGGCGTAAAGAGAAACGCCGTGGCCGAGACGATAGCTGGTGGCGATGTCGAAGCGGGCGTAGCCGGGGTTGCGCGTGAAACCGAGGCCCAGGAAATCGCTGTCGGTGCGGACGCCGGTGAAATAGCCGCCAAGAGTGGCGTTGAAGCGGTGAAAGGCGGCGTTGAGAGTGAGCGAACCGGAGTTTGGAGGACGGCGAAGAAGGCGATTTCCGGGGAGTTCCGTTGGGTCGAAGGGATCAGACGCTTTGATCACCAGACTGTCGTCATAGGTGTAATTTCCCGCGAGGTTGAGCCAGCGGGTGAATTTGGTTTCGCCGGTGAGATTGAGTCCGCGGGCTCGCGAAATGTCGGTATTGAAATAGTAGCCGAAACCCGACGGCACGACGGGCGACGTCAGATTGCAGAAGTTGTTGGTGGAATCGCAGAAGGCAAAGGTGACGATGTTATAGAAGCGGCTGGAAAAATATTCGGCGGTGACGCGTATACGATCACCCATGAGTTTCTGCTCGATGCCGGTGGTCCAGGTCTTGCTGGATTCAGGTTTGAGTAATGGATTGCCGAAGTCGCCGAAATTGTCACCGAAGGTCTGGTCAAAACGTGGCTCTTTAATACCCTGGCCGTAGAAAATGCGATAGATGGTGTCGCCCCAAAAACCTTTGGCGTAGCGAAGGACGAGCGATGCTCCGGCGCGCGGAACTACGCGCGTGCCGAAGTAACCGTTGGCTTCCGCGCGGCCGCCAAAATTTAGAGACGCGCGGGAATGCGGCCGGTAGCGGAAATCGAGAAAGCCCCCTTGATTGTTCCGGCGCGCGTGCGGAACATCGATCGAAGTGAGGTTGGCGTTTTCGACTTCGTATTGATAGCCGCCGGTGACACCGAAATTCGAAAGCAAATAGCTGGTTTGCGCGCTGAAATTCGCGCGGTTGTATTGAAAGAGACTTAAGGGGTCAAAGGTTGACTGTGGATCGACACTGAGCTGGCGAGTGTAGGATTCTCCACCGCTGATCTCGTGGTGCCAATGCTTGCCGGTGGAAAAATCCCAACGGGCGCTGGAACTGAAAACGTGTTGACTGTAACGCTGGCCGAGGTTGGGCGGCTCGAAGATGGTTTGGCCGGGGATGCCGGCGATGCTGTCGTTATTGCGGAGCGTGAGGCGGAGCTGGTTGGTGTCACTGAAGCTATACCCGAAATTGCCGGAGAACGTACGATTGAGAAAATCGTCGTTGGGGCCCTGGCCGTCGGTTTGAAAGTAGGAAGCAGCAGCGGAATAGTCGAATGCACCGAGGAGGCCGCTGATCTGGCCGCCGCCACGCGCGCTGCCGAAGCTACCACCTTCGGCATAAACGCTGAACTCCGGAATGCGGGTTTCGCCGCGATGGGTAAAAAGCTGAATGACGCCGGAAACTGCGTCGGTGCCGTAGATGGCGCTTTCGGCGCCACGAACGATTTCGACTTTGTCGATGTTATCGAGGGTCAGATTGGAAAAATCAACGGCACCGCCTGGAGGATTGATGGGCGCACCGTCGACGAGAACTTTGGTGTAGTTGGAAGCGCCGCCGTTGAGAAAGACGGAAGAAGATCCACCGAATGGACCGGTGCGGTCGATCGCGACTCCGGTGCTGAAGAGAAGGGCATCGGTCAAAGCGACGGATTGGCGCGCGTCGATTTCTTCTTTGGTGATGGTAGAAACTGAGGCGGTGCTTTGATCAGCGAGAGTGGGCTCGGCTTGCGCGGTGACGACGACGCTGTCGGAGAGGCGTTCGAGTTGGAGATTCAAGTCGAGAGTGCGCTGCTGATTGGCGGTTAATTCGAGGACGAAATCGCGCGAGACGAAGGGATCGCGCTCGAAGTGTACGTGATAGCGACCGGGAGGAATCGTGAGGCCGTAAGCGCCGTCGGTGGATGAATTTGCTTTCCAGAGCTGCGCGGCCGAGTCGGCTTCCAATCGCGCGGTCACTTGCACGCCAGCAACGCCGGCGCCGCTGGAATCGAGAAGCGTGCCGGAAAGATGGGCGTCCTGAGAATGTTCCTGAGCCCGCGAAGAAAACTGAACTGCAAAGGAGAAAACTGTAAAGACTGCAAAGCGAAGAAGAGTTGTTTTCATTTTGTCCTCTGCTCCCTCACGCGCGGGAGCTCCAAGGTTGTCCTAGGCAATAGATGAAAACTGCGCAGGCTGCAGACTTCGCCGGTCTCCTGGCTTGGCGGAAATTACAACGGGCAGCCTTCCCGCAGCGTCATCTCGAATGGAAAACGAGGTGAGCGCGTGCAGTGGCCTGCCAGCTATTCTTGGAGTGCGATCGCAGAGCGATCGACTTCCGCCTTACAGTCGCGCGGCGGCGACGGCTTCTTTTGCAAGTGCAACCGTTTCAGGGTTGCCCGTCTTCCCGAGCACGAGGTCTGCGGTGAATGTGAGGGGCGCGGAGGCCCACCGTGGGTGATTCAAATTCGCGGCGAGAAAAACCGCGGGGTTGAGGTGAACGGAAAAAATACGATTCAACTTCCACTTCCAGCGAGCACATTCACGCGGGGACGACCGGACGAGCCGAGCTCCACGGTGAGGGGGGTCTGGAAAACCTGTTCAAGCAATTCGCGCTGGTACACGGTTGCAGGCGGGCCGACACGCAGGCAACGGCCGCGCTGCATGAGGGCTACTTGATCGGCGTACTCAGCCGCGAGGTTCAATTCATGCGTGACGACCACAACGGTGTAGCGATTTCCGGCGGCAAGACGCCTCAAGGCGTCGAGCAAATCAACTTGAGCTCCGATATCGAGATGCAGAGTGGGCTCATCGAGCAGCAAGAGCAAGGGCTGCTGCGCGAGGGCGCGGGCGAGGATCACGCGTTGTTTTTCACCGCCGGAAATTTGGTCCATCCAGCGATCACTGAGATTTTCCGCGCCTACCTGGGCAAGCGCATTGCGCGCGATTATGACGTCGTCTTCACCGGCAAAACGCAAGGAGCGGCCGTAGGCGTGACGTCCTTGCAGGACGAACTCCCAGGCGCGGGAGGGAAATAACAAAGGGCTTTCCTGCTGGACCATTGCGAGGCGCTGCGCGCGAGTGCGAGGAGAAAGCGTGTGCGTTTCGAAGCCTTCGAGGAGGACGCGACCGGACATGGGCTTGAGAGAACCGGCGATGAGTTTGAGCAAAGTGGATTTGCCGCTGGCGTTGGGGCCGAGGATGGCAACGATTTCGCCTGGATGCGCCTGGAAGCTGGTGGCTTCGAGGGTGAAGAGCGGGGCCTGCGAAGGATTTGGCGAGTAGGCATAGCTGACTTGCTCGACGCTCAAGCGAACTTCGTTGTTGGCACGCGCGGAATCGCCGGGCGGGCGCGAGGAGATTGGAGCCGAACGCGGCGCGGTGCTCATGTCAGCTTCCTGCGCAAAAGGTAGATAAAGAGCGGAGCCCCGGCGATGGCTGAAATAGCGCCGACGGGGAGCTCTGAAGGAGCGAAAATGGTTCGCGCCAGAGTATCCGCAATAACTACGGCAATCGCACCACCGAACGCGGCAGTCGGAAGCAAGAGGCGGTGGTCCGAACCGAAGATCAGCCGCATCACATGCGGCACCAGCAATCCAATGTAGCCGATCGCTCCGCTTACCGAAACGGCGAGGCCGGTGAGAAGCGACGCAGCAATGTATACGACGAGCTGTATGCGGCGCACGTCAACGCCCAAATGCATCGCTTCTTTTTCGCCAGCGAGCAGCAAATTCAAATCCGCCGCAGTCGTGTAGATCGCGCCGGCAGCGGCAAAAAAGCCCACACGCAGGACCCAATGCAAGCTGTCTTGGAGCGGAGTCGATAAATCTCCCATCATCCAAAATGCAAAGCCGCGGGTGTCGCCGCCCTTGAGGGTGGTCATGAAGAACATGATGATGGCGGAAAGAAAGGAAGCTGAAATCACTCCCGCCAGGAGCAAAGTGGTGCTGTCAATTTGCCCCTCGCGGCGGCCCAGCAGGTATACGGCGGCAATCGTTAAGAGCGCGCCGAGAAACGCGCCGAGAGGAGTAAACAGAGCGGCCACTGCGGGCGAGAGCGCCAGGTGGGGCTCGATGATGAGCGCGACGATGGCGCCTACGGCGGCGCCGCTGGAAACACCGAGAACATAGGGATCGGCGAGTGGATTGCGAAGAAGTGCCTGGAAACTCGTGCCTGCGACTGCTAGCGAAGCTCCGACGAAAATGCCCAAAATGATGCGAGGGAGGCGAATATCAAAAATGATAAGTTTATATTCACTGGAAAGATCGCTAGCTTGTCCGAGGGCCATGCGGACTAGGGCGCGGCCGAGACCGTAGAGAGAAACGGGGACGGCGCCCATTTTGAGGGCAATGACGATGACGCCAAAGAGAATGGCGGCAAGTATTGCACAATGGATGAGGAGACGCCGAAGAGTCAGAGGACGCATGCGCACTCCTGCTGGTCTATTTGAATATGGGGCTCCGCAATAGGTTCGATCAGGAAGCTTGTTGCATTGTCTAGTAGTGGGAGGGGATCGGATTTTTTCGGCGCGTCTTTGAGGTTTTGCGGTTTTTCGGCGAAAGCTTCCGGGTGTAATTGATGCGCGAGATCTTCGATCGCGGAGATGATGCGCGGGGCGGGACGGTTTACGGCATCGCTTATAACGATAAAGTGGCGATTCTTGACGGCTTCGAGACTGCGCCAGCCGGGTTTGGTGGCGATGGCATCAAAATCGTTGGGAGCGGATTCGGCGTGTGACGCCGCGAAGACGAGGAACTCCGGCTGCTGATGGACTACTTCTTCGAGGCTCATTTGCGGCCAGTCTTGGCCGGATTCAACAATGGAAACGGCACCGGCCCGGCGCAAGGCATCGGAAATGAAGGTCTTCTTGCCGATGGAAATTAAAGGCTCGGTCCAAACCACGAAGAGTACGCGGCGGGGAGAAACTCCTTCGAGGTGATGCTGAAGGTCGGCGAGGCGGATGCGGAGTTCCGCCGCCAGGGAAGCTCCTGCTTCGGAGGCGCCCAGCACGTCGGCAAGTTTTTCCGTGGAGGTGAGGATATCGTTTACGGTTTGCGGGTCAGTGCCATACGTGGAAATCCCCAAACCTTCGAGAGCGCGCACTGTCTCCATGCGATTAATCGCGGTGACCAAGACAACGTCGGGCTTCAAGGCGACAATCTCTTCAATGCTGGGATTCGTGGTGCCGCCTACCTTCGTTTTTTTCTGCGCTTCGGGAGGGTAGTCGCAATAGTCCGTGTCGCCGACCAAGTATTCTTGAAGACCAAGTGCGTAGATGGTTTCGGTCAAGCTTGGCGCGAGAGAAACGATGCGGCGGACGGGCTGAGGTATGCGCACTCCGCGGCCGGTTTCGTCAACAACTTCGCGGAAGAGCGGGACGGAAGAGACGGGAGGGGGTGTGGAAGTGGATTGCGCGCTTGCGCTTGCCGCGAGAAAAAAGATCGCGGGCAGCAGCAAAAGGGCTGTCATTTTCCACCGAGCGCGTACAACGGTCTTCACGAGACTCCTCTAACGAGAGAAATATTTCGATTGAAACAAAAAAGCCCCACGAGACACCCTGGGGCAATTGGCCGTCGCTCCTTCTCGCGAAGAACGCTGGCCTCTGCGGCTCGGGAGGGTGGCCTGGCTTACGGCTTGTCAGCCGCTTACAGTGGCGGGACCGCGGCCGATTCTCACGGCCTTCCCCGCTCCCCATGCCTGCAAATTGAATTTTAAGTTTATGCCGCGTTGCCAAACGTGTCAATTCCGCGCAGGAAATCTTCACCGGTTGCGGTTAGCGATTCTTCCAGTTGGGCTTGCGCTTCTCCACCAGGGCGCGCAAACCTTCTTGCGAATCCTCGAGGCGGTAAAGTTCGTTCAGGAAGATATTCATGGAGTGCTTTAAACCTTCGCGCAAGGATAGTCCCATGCCGCCGAGGATGGCTTTTTTCGCCATGGTGAGGACCGGGCCGGAATGGGCGGCGATGCGGGAGACGAGCTCGTCCACGGTTTTTTCCAACTGCGCTTCTGGAACGAGCCGATTCACCAGGCCGAGTTCCAAGGCGCGCTCAGCCGTAACAGGTTCACCGGTCAGAACCAGTTCGAGAGCTGTTTTGGGTCCGACTAGGAAGGGCAAAATTGTGGATGCGAGCGGAGGAAAAACGCCGATGGAAATTTCCGGTTGCGCGAATCGCGCTCTCGGCGTAGCAACGACTAAATCTCCAAAGGCCGCTAGTTCCGCTCCGCCGCCGATGGCCGGGCCATTCACCACGCAGATGACCGGCTTGCCGACTTCGAGCATTCCTGCAAAGGCTGCATGAAATGCATCCAGCATTTGGAAAACGCGCTGCGAAGTGTACTCTCCGATATCGATGCCGCCGCAAAAGACTTTGCAGGCGGAATCGATGACGATAAGTTTTACTTCTTCCTGTTCACCCGCAAACGTAATTCCATCGGCAAGTTCGCGCAACATCGCTTCGTTGAGGAGATTGTGCTCGGGGCGGTCGAGCGTCAGACGCGCTACCCCACCGTCAACTTTCAGCTTGATGGATTGGAATTCCTCGGGCATGCGCCGTTCAGGTTGAACGGTGAAATCCGGCACGTTCACAGGGGAAACACCGCCGCGGCCACCGCGAGCCTCGCCCGGCTTATAGGTCTTGGAAAGCATGTGTTTTTGCCTCGATTTTGATGCTAGCACGCCGATTTTAGAGAGGCGGGAGAAGACATCGTGGGCGTGCGCAATTAGTTCGTAGCCTGATCTCCGAGACCATTGCGTTTTCACTTGTGAATCCATTCCCGGCGGTTATTCTGGATGCGTTCGATCCTCACGCTTGGCTTGGGTTGTACAATTCCTCGCTGGGAAACCGGAACTGCGGAAAGGCAAAGAAGCTGTATGACTAACGCAGTTCAATCACCCGATGACGAGACCGCGGTTGCCGTTCGAATCGCCGAAGAACTCGATGAAGAAGGATTTCCGGGAGAATCGGCTTGGGGTGCAGCTCCATTGATACGATTCCAGACCGATTGGCGAGGGAAAAACGGTGATCCTGAGCGCGAGACGGAAGTTCGCCTTCTCTGGACGACGGAGCTGCTATTTGTGCGGTTCAGCGCGCATTTTCGAACGATCACGGTTTTCGCAGATGCGGAAGCCAGCGGCCGGCGCGACCAACTTTGGGAGCGCGATGTCGCGGAAATTTTCCTGCAGCCGGAGGTCTCCGATCCAAGGTGCTATAAGGAATTCGAAGTCAGCCCGAATGGTTTCTGGATCGATCTCGACATCTGTCATGGAGAGAAACACGATTTGCAGAGTGGCCTCCGGCGCAAGGTCAGCATCAATCAGACGGGAAAGCTGTGGATCGCCGAGCTTGCCATTGCCATGAAATGCCTCGTTTCTCTTTTTGAACCGCTAAATGTTTGGCGGGTGAATTTCTATCGCGTGGAAGGAGCGGCCGAGCCGCGATTTTATTCGGCGTGGCGCCCGACGAATAGTCCGCAGCCGAATTTCCACGTTCCGGAAGCGTTCGGAAAGCTTGTTTTTGCTCCCTCTCCGGGAAAACGCGATTTCGGAACGTAGAAACTCTCGCTGGTGTGCCGCGGGGTTTTTCCTTATCCTTTTCGAGTGACAATTCCTATTTTTCTTCGCAAAGTGGCGGCGTTTCCGTTTCATCGGTGCGTTTTTCTTCTGTGTTTTGGATTACTCGCGTTCACGCGCGCGTCCAGCACTGCTTCGGTTTTTGCGGCAACCCCTCAAGCGCCCTCCAGCGATGTACCGGCTGTCACCAAAATCGAGCCTCCGAGCTGGTGGATCGGTTTGTCGCAGGAAGTGATGATTCTTCTCTCCGGACGCCACCTCGACGCCACGCACGTCTCATGCAATCTGCCCACGCTTCACGTGGGCCGCACGCAATCCAGCGCGGGGGGCGGCTACCTATTTGTTTGGCTGAGGATCGAGCCGGAAACAAAGTCTGGAACCGCGGTCTGCCGCATCACCGCTCCCACGGGAACAACTTCGTTTGAACTGCCGCTCGCCGCGCGTACTCAGAAGATTGGCAGGTCTCAGGGTCTATCTCCCGATGACGTACTGTACCTGATCATGCCCGACCGATTTGCTAACGGCGATCCTGCAAATGACCAACCCGCGGAAGCGCCCGGCATGCACGACCGTTCAAAACCGCGCGCCTATCACGGGGGCGACTTGCGGGGCATTCGCGACCATCTTCCGTATCTGAAGGACCTCGGCGTCACCGCGCTCTGGCTTACTCCGGTCGTCAAGAACGGCGCCGCGCAGGATTACCACGGTTATGGCGCAACCGATCTGTACAGCATAGAACCGCACTTTGGCACGCTCGCGGACTATCAGGAGTTGGTCGCCGCGGCCCATGATCAGGAAATGAAAATTTTCTTTGATATTGTGCCGAACCACGTCGGGCCGGGCCACCCATGGGTGGCGAAACCGCCGCTGCCCGATTGGTTTCACGGCTCGGCGGCTTATCACATCGACTCGCATTCGCCGCTGGAGAGCGAGTTTTACGGGATGTCGAAAGAGCGGGCAGCGGGCCATGACCCGTTCGAGTCTTTAACAGATCCACACGCACCGGAGAGATTGAAGCGCAACCTCACCGATGGATGGTTCTTCGGCGTTCTGCCGGACATAAACACCGAGAATCCGATGGTGGCGCAGTATCTGTTCCAGAATGCTATCTGGTGGACGGAGATTTCAGGACTGGACGGATTTCGCGTGGATACGCTTCCCTACGTGCCAAGAAAATTCTGGTCCAGTTGGAATGCACAATTGCACCGCCTCTACCCGCGCCTCACAACCATCGGCGAGGTATTTCATCCCGATCCCGCTGTGACTTCTTTCTTCGTTGGCGGACAGCGGCGTTCGGACGGCATCGATAGTGGCGTTACAACCGTTTTCGACTATCCGTTGTACTTTGCCTTGCGGGACGTGTTGCTTGGCGGCGCTCCGGCAGGACGCATCGCCGATATTTTGCGGCACGATTCTCTCTACGCGAATCCGAGTTTGCTCGTGACATTTTTTGGAAACCATGACGTAGCTCGTTTTGCCAGTGGGGCCAATTCTTCACCGGCCAAGCTGAAGCTTGCGTTTGGACTGGCGCTCACGCTCCGAGGCATTCCGCAGCTTTACTATGGCGACGAGATCGGTTTGCCCGGCGGCGATGATCCCGACAACCGGCGCGATTTCCCAGGAGGATGGACCGGCGATCCGCGAAATGCGTTCACCACGGCAGGATGTACTCTCGATCAGCAGGAGATGTTTGCTTACGTCCAAGCACTTCTTCGAGTGCGCGCGCAACACGAAGCGCTTCGCGGCGGAGGCCTATGGCATCTTATTTCTGATGATGCTTCTTATGTTTTTCTGCGAGAGACGGAAGACGAGCGCATTCTCGTGGCCTTCAACAATTCCGCTCAACCGCGAGAGGTCCGCATTCCCGTGCGCGACACGCCCGCGCAAGGCGCAGCAGGAATTCAGCTCCTCTTTGGAGATGCAAACGGTTCCGCTTCTCCCAGTGAAATCCGTGTGACCATGCCTGCCCAGTCGCTTTCGATTTTTCAGGTGAACTAAGTGACTCATTCAGTAGGACAGCCGGATGCTCCAATCCTTCAAGGCTTGCGGCACCGTGACGGCTACCACTCCCGATTGGCCATCAAATTTCCAATCGCGCACTACCTCGTCGCCGACGCGTACTTCCTTTGGCGCGCTGGAGTTCCCATAAACAGTGACTTGCGCGCTGTTCCACCACGGATGAAACGCGGTGTTTACCGCATGGCTCGTAATCGTCACGTCTTGTCCGGCGAGATGGCACGCGTACTCCATGCGTAAGAATGTTCCTCGTTGGTAGGCAAACGTGTGGCCATCGTCTTCGTAAAGCGAACCGTGGCAGCCTTCGCCCGGATACACTTGCAATTCCAGGGGTCCATTCGGCTTTTCTTCGGTGCTCTGTACGAGCGGCTGCTCCGGCAGGATGGCGCCAGCGCGAACCCAAACAGGCAGGAATTCCAATGCTGGCTTGCTCTCAAGGTTGTCGCCGCTTTTGTGTTTCCGTGAACTCTTGTATTCGTACCAATCGCCCGGGGGCAGATTGATCTGCAGCGCCTGAACTTCCTCTGAAAATACCGGGGTCACAAAAAGATCCGGGCCAAAGAAGAAATCACGGTCGTCTCCAGAAAGCGCCTGCGGATACTCCAGAAAAATCGGGCGCATAAGCGGGATTCCGGTTTTCGTGGTCTCTTCGACGCTCGTGTAAATGTACGGCAAGAGCTTGTAGCGCATCTCGATGTACTTGCGGCGAATCGCCTCGTTTTCCAGCCCATGGGCCCAGGGTTCGTGATCCCCGGTGCCTTTTCCGGCGTGATTTCTGAAGATCGGATTGAACGCTCCGAGTTCGAACCATCGGGTCAGCAAATCCGCCGGCGGAGTAGTGGCGAACCCGCCAATGTCGTCGCCCACAAGCGGGTAGCCGGAAATGCCCATGCTCAACAGCATCGGCGTGCTCATTTTCAAGTGATTCCATGTGGCGCTGTTGTCGCCGGTCCACGTGGCGGCGTAGCGTTGCGCTCCCGCATACGCGGCACGCGTCAGCACGAACGGACGCTCGTCCGGCTGCAGCCTCCGCAGACCTTCATAGGTCGCCCGCGCGTTTTCCATTCCAAAAATATTATGAACCGCGCGGTGATCCAGTTTCGTGCCATCGTCGAGCCGGTGGACCGTGTCGCGCGGCATGGTTTTGTCAGCGCGCAAAAAAACGGACGGTTCGTTCATATCGTTCCAAAAGCCACCGACTCCCATTCCCACGAACTCTTTATAGAGGCCTCCCCACCAGTCGCGTACACGGGTCAACGTAAAATCCGGGAAGACGCTCTCCCCAGGCCACACCGCGCCCACGTAGACGCTGCCGTCGGGGTTTTTCACGAACACGTCGCTTTTCATCCCGGAATCGTATGGCGCGTAGCCACGATCGGGATCCTTCTTGATGTGCAGATCGGTGATCAGAATCGTGTGCAGGCCCAGCGCGCGGAAATCGGCAATCATTTTCTCGAAGTGCGGAAAATCGGTGCGATTGACGGTGAACGGGGCGTTGCCTTGCTGGTAGTCGATGTCGAAGTAGATGGCGTCGGCCGGAATTTTGTCCTCGCGTAGCCGCTTGACTATTTCTCTCGCGCGCGCTTCGGGATAATACGTGTACCGGCTTTGCTGATAGCCGAGGGCCCAGAGCGGCGGCAGCGGTGTGTGGCCGGTGAGGTCCACGAACTCCTCGACTACTTTCTTCGGCTCGGGTCCCGCAAGGAAGTAGTAGTTCAATTCCCCGCCTTCTGCACCGAAAGAGAAATAGTCCGGTGACTCTTTCCCGAAATCGAAGCTGCTGCGGTAGGTGTTGTCGAAGAAAACACCGTACGCGGAGCCTTTGCGCAGTCCAATAAAGAAGGGAATCGTTTTATAGAGCGGGTCGCTCGACTCTTGCCAGCCATATTCGTCGGTATTCCACATGGTGAATGCACGATTCCGGCGATTCATGGGCCCGGCCTTGTCTCCCAAGCCGTAATAGTTTTCGTCGGCAGGCATCTTTTTCCAAACGTGGACGCGATTCGCGTCCCAGGCCATCGGCAAACTGTCTTCGTCAGCGAGCAACACACTTCCTGCGGCGTCTTGAAACTCAAGAAGCAGGGGTGATTTGTTCGCCAGCACAATCACTGGCCCCGCGGTCATCTTGACTTTGTCCTTCTCATCCTCGATTTCAACTGGGGGCAAATATTCCTTTCGATCCCGTGACTCGTAATCGACCGCCCAGGAAGAGTCTTTCCCAAATTCACCGTCCCGCGCCGCGCGCACTCTTAGGACTCCGTCGTGTAATTGGGTGATCCGCACCCTGGCTTGTCCAGCGCTGAGTTCCATTCCCACGACTTGTTTTTGCGGGCCTCCGGTCAATTTTTCAACGTGTTGCACTTTGGCGATGTGTTGCCAGCCTTGCGCCATCGCCGTCGCCGACCACCCTAGGCAAACAGCAAGACCCATTTTCAAATGCAGTGTAAAACGTGCCATCGCGTGTCTCCTCATGCGTGGAGTAATGCCGGGATGATCGTTGGGGATAGCTCCCATCATACTCGCGCAGAGTGGCTTCTGGCTCGCATTCGCGCCCGGAAAGAGAGTTGCTCAAGTTGACGTTTATGGAGTCAATCACCTGACGTCGGCGTTTGCAATCGGGCTTTGAGACGGGCAGAAAGTAGATCACAAACGCGATTCGAACCACAGTAAAATCAAATTGCTATGGCCGGGTTCTGGGATATCCGGAACCTAATTTCCGGCTACAATGGAATAACCGAGCCTCATTTACGGTATCCATGAGTGCACTACAACTGCCTTGCGCTCCGATTTGCCCCAAGGCATGGAACAGAGTAAAAGGGAAAATAGGGGGAAACATGAATAAACTGCTCTTCTGTCTGCTCTTCTTTGCCGCCACCGCGATGGCGGCAGACAAATCCGTTTTCGACTTCACGCTAAGCACCATCGATGGCCAGCCGGCGCCGCTGGCCTCTTACAAAGGGAAAGTCGTGATGCTCGTCAACGTGGCCAGCAAGTGCGGCTTCACGCCACAATATACGGCGCTGGAGTCGGTCTATGAAAAGTACAGGGACCAGGGCTTCGTGATCGTCGGCATCCCTGCGAATAATTTCGGTGCGCAGGAGCCGGGGACTAACCAGGAGATCAAAACGTTTTGTTCCAGCAAATACCACGTCACTTTCCCGATGCTGTCCAAAGTTTCGGTGAAGGGCGATGATAAGACGCCGCTCTACCAGTTCCTTACGGATAAATCCGCGAATCCGCAAACCGGCGGCGACATTCAATGGAACTTCACCAAGTTTCTGATCGGCCCCGACGGCCGGGTGATTACTCGGTTCGAACCTGACGTGACGCCGGATTCTCCGCAAGTCATCGCCGCAATCGAAAAGGCGCTGGGTACGCTGAAGCATTAGAGGTTTTTCCAATGCGCGTCCGCCCGCATTTAATCCCCGGGCGGGCGCGCACCTTTGTGTCGATCTTCTGTTTGGCAAAGCGATTCCTCTCAGTTCACTCAGTTCCTTACCCAAGAGTTAAACTGAAGCGAGGTCATGCCAGGCGAATCCATGCCCATTCTTTCTCTGCGCGACGTTCGCAAGGAATATGAATCCGATGGGCAGCCCGTTCGCGCGCTTGACGGCCTGTCGCTTGACGTTTTGCGCGGCCAGTTCGTGGCCCTCGCGGGCCGCAGCGGTTGCGGCAAATCCACGCTTCTCCATCTCGCGGGCGCGATGGACTTTCCTACGTCCGGCACCGTGCGAATCGACGGGGTCTCCACCTCTGCACTGAAGGACGCCGCACTCACGCAACTCCGGCGCGAAAAAATCGGCTTCGTCTTCCAATCGTTTCAACTTCTCCACACGCTCACCGTGTTCGAGAACATCGAGCTGCCGCTGCTTCTCGCCGGCAAACCGAACCCTCGCCAGGCCGCTAGGGAGCGTCTCGTTTGGGTTGAGCTCGATGGCCTCGGTGGCCGCTTCCCGCACCAACTCTCCGGCGGGCAAATGCAACGCGTTGCGATTGCTCGCGCGCTCGTTCATTCACCGAGCATACTTCTTGCCGACGAGCCAACCGGCAATCTCGACACCTCGACTGGCAACATCATCCTTGAACTGTTGCTGCGCCTCACGCGCGAGCAAGACACCGCGACCATCATGGCCACGCATAGCCTGGAAGCCGCCGCGCTCGCCGATTCCGTGGTTCGCCTTCGCGATGGAAAAATCGAAGCGATCAACGACCGCTGACCATGCCGCGCCTCGCACTCTTTTACCGATTGCTGCTTAGACCCTTGTTCCGCGAGCCTATCCGCACGGCACTCACGGTGCTCGCGGTGGCGCTCGGGGTCTCAGTAGTCCTCGCGATCGAATTGGCCGGCTCGGCGGCCACCGGCTCGTTCCGCTCCTCTATGGAGACTCTTGCCGGCGACAACGATTTGGAGATCAGCGCTTCGGGCAGCATTCCCGAATCCCTCGTTGGAACCCTGAGCACGCTTCCATACTCCATTCGCATCGCACCACGCATCGAAGACTACGCAGTTCTCTCCGATACGAAGCAGACTCTTCCCCTTATAGGCGTTGACCTTATCGTAGAAGCAAACAGTCGCGCCATTTCGAATTCAGCCAGCGAATTGGCAAGAGAAGAAAATGCCGAGAACACATTGAAGTTCTTGGGAGAAAAAAACAGCATTTGGGTCGGCTCGAGTCTTCATCGTCAGCCCGGGGACCACCTGCAATTGCTGATCAACGATCAATCGCGCGATTACGTCGTCCGTGGCATTTACCCCGATTCGAATGGAAATGACTCCGCCGTACTTATGGACATTGCCGGCGCACAATACGCCCTGAACCGCTTCGGCCGCGTCGATCGCATTCTTCTCAAGGTTCCGCAAGCTCCAAGCCTCGAAGAATGGCAACAGCGCATCCGCGCCGCCCTGCCTTCCGGCCTCGAGGTCCATCCGGCAGGAACTGGCACCGACGAAAATCGCCGCATGCTTGCGGCATTTCGCTGGAATCTCCGTCTGCTGAGCTACATCTCGCTCGTCGTCGGCGCATTCCTGATCTACAACACGATCTCGGTTTCTGTGGTTCGCCGCCGTCCTGAGATCGGCATCGTTCGCGCCCTCGGCGCCACCCGCAACACGGTTCTGGTTGCGTTCCTAGGCGAGGCTGCGAGTCTCGGCTTGGCGGGTGCCCTCATCGGTCTCCCTCTCGGCCGTGTGATGGCCAGTGGCGCCGTGAAACTCATGGCGCTCACGGTCGAATCGCTTTACGTCAGCAGCCGTCCCGCTCCTATCTCACTCACTCTCTCATCCGTTTTTCTCGCGCTCGCGACCGGCATCGGTGTCGCCGTCGCTTCCGCTTATTCTCCCGCGCGCGAAGCCTCGCTCGTTTCTCCCGTGGAAGCGATGGCCCGAGGCCGCCGCGAATTCGACGTTCGCGTTCACAAGGCGCGCGACTTTTTCTTGGCCGTGGTTCTCGGCGTTTGCGCCGCCGCTGCGTCGCGTGCTCCAGCCGTGGCGGGCAAACCGCTCTTTGGCTATCTTGCCGCCCTGCTGCTCATCATCGCTTCCGCACTCGCGATTCCCGCCTTCGTCGCCGCGATCACTGCCATTTCCGCGCGAGCGCTTGGCAAGCTCTTCGGCGTCGAAGCTCTTCTCGCCTCACGCAGCCTCGTCTCTTCGCTTCGCCGCACTTCCGTTCTTGTCGCTGCGCTCTCCACGGCCATTGCCATGATGACTTCTGTCGGCATCATGGTTGGCAGCTTCCGCCAAACCGTCGTGCTCTGGATGAACGATCAACTCCCCGCTGACCTCTACATCCGGCCCGCCGGCGATCCCGCCGCCGACCGCCATCCCACCATCTCCATTGAGCTTGCCGATGCGATTGCCAAACTTCCTGGCGTCGCCGCCGTTGACCGCCTCCGCGCCTACGAAATCAATTACGACGGACTTCCTGTGATGCTCGGCGGCGCGGAGGTCTCCGGATATCGCGCACAAGAGCGAACTGCATTTTTTTCCGGCCGCCCCAGTGCCGAAGTGCTGGCGCAACTCCGCAACTCCAACAACGTGGTCGTCAGCGAGCCGTTCACCAGCAAACACCACGCCCGCACCGGCGACACGATCACGCTTTCGCTAGGCCAATCGCGCGACAACTTCCGCATTATCGACGTCTACTACGATTACTCCAGCGAACGCGGCGAAATCCTCATGGATCGCAATACTCTGCTTCGCTATCTGCCCGATCCCACCCCAACCAATCTCGCCGTCTACGTTTCGCCAGACGCCACCCTCGAAACTGTCCGCGCGGAAATCCATCAAGCGGCAGCGGACCATCGCATCCTTCTATTTTCCAATCGCGAGATTCGCGGCGAAGCGATTCGCATTTTCGACCGTACCTTCGCTATCACCTATGCCCTCGAAGCCGTCGCGGTTATCGTCGCGGTCATGGGCATCGCCGGCGCTCTTCTCTCTCTCGTCATCGACCGCCGCCGCGAACTCGGCCTCCTCCGCTTTCTCGGTGCTGCCGCGAACCAGGTCCGCAAACTCATCCTCTTCGAAGCTGGTCTCCTCGGCTTGCTAGCCAACCTAGCCGGTGTTGCGCTAGGTTTTGCAATGTCGCTCATCCTCATCTTCGTCATCAACAAACAATCCTTCGGCTGGACTATCCGCTTCCACTGGCCCGTCGCGATTCTTCTGGGGGCCCTCAGCGTCGTCTACGCCGCCACCGTCCTCGCCGGCCTCTATCCCGCCAGCGTCGCCGTCCGCCTCAACCCCGTCGAGGTCGTCCATGAAGAGTAGGAGGGGGAAAAACAGTCATCCCGAGCGCAGAGCCGCGGTTTTTGGGGCTCGCAGTCGAGGGATCTCTCTTCGCTTTGCAGTTTTTCTCATCTCGCTCCTACTTCTGCAACCGCTCTTTGCCCAGTCTCCTTATCAACTCGCCCTCCCCGGCTACCGCTACGAATTTCCGCGCGACAATTTCAGCCACCCCGCCTTCCAAACCGAGTGGTGGTATTACACCGGCAATTTAAAATCCTCCCAGGGTCGCCGCTTCGGGTTTGAACTCACCTTCTTTCGCCAAGCCGTCAGCCGCGCGACCTCGAAAAAATCCACGTGGGACGTCGACGATCTTTATCTCGCGCATCTCGCCCTCAGCGATCTCGATGGTGCGCACTTCTATCACTCCGAGAGAACAAACCGCTCCGGCCCCGGCATCGCCGGCATCAGCGAGACTACTTCCCGCATCTGGAACGGCAATTGGCAAATTCAGTGGAAGGATTCAGATCAGCTTCTGCAGGCCGTCAACGACTCATTCGAACTGCGCTTCACCCTGCATTCCGAAAAACCACCCATCATTCATGGTGAAAATGGCGTCAGCCAAAAAGCCCAAGGCCCCGGTCACGCCTCACACTACATTTCTCTCACGCGCGTGACCACCACCGGCGCAATTTCTCTTAACGGAGAAAAATTTCAAGTCACCGGCACTTCCTGGATGGACCACGAATTCTTCACTCACCAACTAGAGTCCAGCCAAACCGGTTGGGACTGGCTTAGCCTCCAGCTCGATGACCACACAGAACTCATGCTCTACCGCATCCGCCGCAAGGACGGCTCCGTCGATCCCTTCTCCGCAGGCACCTTCGTCGACGCGCGAGGCCACTCGACCCATCTCAGCGCACGTGAGTTCACTCTTCAACCTTCCGGAGAGACCTGGACGAGCACTTCCTCGCGCGCGACCTATCCCATCCACTGGGAAATCGCCGTCCCCAAACTCGGCATCACTCTCGACGCTAAAACGCCTCTCGCCTCGCAGGAGCTCACGGGCGCCACGAATCTCGTCCCCACCTACTGGGAAGGCGCGATCTCACTAAACGGAATGCACAACGCCCAACCACTCCAAGGCGTCGGTTATCTTGAAATGACCGGCTACGACCGTCCCGTTCAACTCTCCGCGGCTTCTCCGTGAACTCCGTGGTCTCTGTAACCTCCGTGTTAATTACTTATTTCCCTATCGCTACTGCTTTCCCAGAAACCTCCTCCGGCAATTGCGTATAGTCCGGGAAATTCCCATACAGTTTTTCTCCCGCGTCTCCCTGCGTCACTGCCAGCACCAAGCACCGCCCGCCCACAAAACACCCCTTCCACGACTGCCCAATTCCCCCGAACACCTCCTCGCGATCGCCGCGTGACCTCATCGTATTAATCCCCACCTTAAACGACCGCAACTCCGCCGCCACCTGCCGCGCCACCTTCTCGTCATCGCATGCAATCGACGACACCAGCGACCCGTTCGACACATTCATCTCCGAAACCAATTCCGGCAAATGGTCCACAACCACGAGCGTGTCGATCGGTCCAAATGGCTCGTTGTGATAGAGCTTCGCGTTTCGCGTAATATTCAACAGCGCTGCCGGACCCACGTACGCCGACGTATCCTGATTCGCAAAGATGGTGCTCTCCTGCACCGCCCCTTCAAACAAACTGATGGCGCCTTTCCCCAGCGCGTCGGTGTACAGCACGCGCAACTCTTCCACCTTTTTGCTGTTGATCAGCGGGCCAAAATCCAATTTGGGCAGCGGATCGTTCTCCGATTCCACGAGCACCGGATTCCCATACTGCAAACTCCGCAGCACCGGCAAATACATCTCCAAGAACTGCGGGAACAATTCCCTTTGCACGACGTACCTCACGTACGCCGTGCACCGTTGCTTTCCATAGTCAAATCCCTTTCGCATCTGCGCCGCCAGATTCTTCCAATCCGAAAATTGCCACACGCCGTAGGTGTTCACGCCTTCCATCTCCAACATGTAGCGCTTCTTGTCGTCAAAAAGCGTCGATGCGATCACGCCGCCATTCGTTTTTCCTCCCACGAACGCCAGGCAATCTACATGTTCGTTGCGCACCAGCGCCTCGCTCAACTGCCCGCCCGAACCGCTCACCAGCGATACTGGCAATCCCGCCCGTCGCGCGATCGAATGCGCCAGCGTCAGCGCGTACAGGCTCCCGTCCGTCGGCGTTTTCGAAATCACCGAATTCCCCGCCAGCAGTTGCACCAAAACGGCGTGCATCAGCACCGACATTGGATAATTCCACGACGCAATATTCGAGATCAGCCCAATCGGCTGGCGCTTTCCCAGCATCCCTTCAATCTTCTCGACGTACCACTCCACTCCGCTGATGCACCGGTCGATGTCCGTCAACGCCTGCGCGTATGGCTTGCCAATTTCCCAAATCAGCAGCAGCGCAATCAGCTCGCGCTGCGCTTTTAATCCGTCTAGGCATATCGTCACGCGCCGCCGCCGTTCATCGATATCGGTTGCGGCCCACGCTGCCGCCTCCGACCTGGCAAAATTCACCGCCCGCTTCGCCGTTTCCAAATCAATCATGGGGATCCGGCCCAGGCTTCGGCCGTCAATCGAGGATTCGTAGTGTCGTCCGAACCCGGGTTCCTGCCATTCGCCTTCCATGAGGTTGAGAAGGCGTCCATCGGAGGTGAAGGCCTCCGGCACTTCTGCTTTCAACTTGCGGACGAGCGTGTCCCATTCAGCTGCAGGCGCGATGAGCGGCATGCATAGCCTCCGTTCGACCCCAGAACCCGGCCATTATACGCAGCGGCCCCCGCAATTCACCTTATCGTTCCCTCTATTCCAGCTATAAGCAAAATGGAATCAAGCTTGACGCGTCAGTTTCGAACCTGCCTGCCGGATTTGATTCACGGAGAATTTCCTACTCCGATTCCATGAATTGCGTCGAGAACGAAGCTCGCAAGGTGGGCTGGGAGTTGCGCTGCTATCCATCGACGATTGTGAAAGCCTCGGTCGGCGGATTCTTCGGCGGCGGGTCCGGCGGCATTGGCTCGGTGGCTCACGGCAATCTGCGCGACTTCAACACCGTGCTGGCCCTTGAAGTTGCCACAGCGTCATACCCGGCCGCACCTGCGCCCCGCTCGAATCCACGCACTCCAGATGCACCGTATCGCCCGGCGCAATCCGCAGCCTTGGTGCAAGTGTCCTGTTCCATCTCGAATGTGTGGGCGCTGCAGAAAGTCTGTGCTCGGCCATCGCTCCCTACAGCTCCACGATCATCTGCAATTCCACCAGCGCATTCAGCGGCAGCCCCGAAACTCCGATCGCTGCTCGCACGTGGCACCCGCCTCCTCCAAACACCTCCATCAACAAATCCGAGGCTCCATTGATCACCTTCGGCAAGTCCGCAAATCCCGCCACCGCGTTCACATATCCGTTCACGCTCACCACGCTCTCCACCGCATCCAGCGTCCCCAGGTGCTGCCGCAGCACCGCCAACTGCGTCAACGCGCATGCCCGCGCCGCCGCGTATCCGTCTTCAATCGTCCTGTCCGCTCCCACCGTTCCTGTAATCACTCCCTCCGCATTCGTTGAAATCACTCCCGCAAGATACATGATTCGCCCAACCGTCTTCGCCGAAACGTAATTTCCCCCTGGCGCCGGCGTCGCAGGCAAAACAATTCCCAATTTCCGCAACCGAGTTTCCGCTCCTTCCGCCATTCTCTTTCCTGCCCCCTTTCGCCATCAACGGGCCGTCACTTTAACACACGTTCGAAATCACCCGTTTCAAAACATCGCTTCGCTCGCACAAGAAAATTTTCTTGTTCGTTGATGCTCCTGCGTTACCATACGCCATGCCACGTCCTCAGATTGCCGCTCGC
>Ga0210407_10001588_pt1 | contig 21002 bp, 17 predicted proteins | sample IncBWC27MmetaG_FD_150860 | JGI IMG/M metagenome (GOLD analysis project Ga0210407, IMG submission 150860) | Forest soil microbial communities from Barre Woods Harvard Forest LTER site, Petersham, Massachusetts, United States - Inc-BW-C-27-M | ecosystem: Environmental > Terrestrial > Soil >... | reverse complement strand
CCTGGATATCGATCGGACATCCGACCAGGATATCCAGGAGATCGTCCTCACGACGAACCTCACGCCTCGTAAATGCCTCGGGTTCAAGACGCCATTCCAAGCCTTGATTGCCGAGCTTGGAAAGGACGTTCAAATCCGCTTCTCTTAAGCACGTTGCGCTTCGCTCCGGAATCCAGGATCCCTCCCATTCCGGAAATCACTGGAAGGAGACCAAGTTTACACTCGGTGTACTTGGAAATCGTATTTTTGAAAGCGTATTCGAGCTCCTGCAATCGGGTCAACAAATTGACGGCGCTGTTGTCCACGCGAATGTTGGCGGCGACTCCGCCAACGTGAGGATTGTCAAAGGGAAGGAGCCAATGGGACATGATGCCGTACTGGATGATCGAATCGGCGTCGTGAATGACGATGAAATCGCCACGCGCCATGCGAATCCCGATGTTAAGGGAGCTCGCTTTGCCGTTGCGCCGTGGGGACGGGAAAATTCTGACTCGATCGGAGTCGCGCCGGCTTCCCGTCATCCGAAGAGCCGCACGCCTGGCGATTGCGACGCTGTCATCGCTCGAATTGTCGTCGACGAAAATTACTTCGAGATTTGAATGACCGCACTGCAACGCCCCCTCGATGCACCTGCCGATCGTTGCGGATTCGTTTCGTCCGGCGATGACGACGGAAACCAAAGGCTCCGCCTCGCGCGGCCGGAGCGGAGGGCGCGGCCGGATCGCCTCGGGCTTCACAAGATAAACCAGCCAGACCATGATCGGCGGGGCCAGGAGCACCGCGGCGATCAAGAAAAGCCAGGGCGCGGCAGAGCTCGCCTCCGCCAAGGCTCGGGCGATCCCGATGTTCGACATCGGGTCCAACGTCGAAAAGGAAATAGTGCAAGAAGCCGTGCATTAGGCTCCTTGAGTTTGAGTGACGCCGACGAGCGCGACTGCGAGATCTTTCTGCCCCCTGATTTCAACGGCCGACAGGGAGAACGGCGACCCGGGGCCGAGGTCCTTCTCGATCCGCCGCCGTAAGGTCTCAGCCTCGCGCCCCCTCGCGCGGGGCAGCGCCACGACATAGAGACGGTCGCCCAATTGCCCGACAAGGTCAACACTTCGCAGGCAAGACTTCACGCGATCAAGCCACGCGCCCCGCCCCTCGGCCGCCGCGCCGTCGCCCCGTCGCCACGTCGCAAGCAGCAAGGAAAACGGCTCTTCCAGTCGTTGCTGCCGCTGCATCTGGTGACGGACGAACTCGAGGATCATCTCTCGTCGGAACACGCGCGCATCCACCGCCAGAACAGGCCGCTCGTCGTCGTCCAGCAGTCGAGCCGACCGCACGCCTTCCGCGCCGCGCGAAGTCAGGAGGTAGCTGAAGACGTTGGCGCTGACTGAGTCGTCCGAGGGCATTCGAGCGCCGCAACCGAAACAGACCGCCTCGACCGGGGGATTTTCGGACACTACGGCGCAGGCGCGGCAGACAAAGGCCTTGCCCAACCGGTCATATTCCGTGCCGAGATGATGCATGCTCTTGTTGCATTTCGGACATCGAAAGCCCCCTTTCGCTTCCGGCAGAAACTCAGGCTGTATGCCGACATACCCACATCGGAAATGATGGAAGAGCCCTTCGCTGGTCAAATACGCGCTGTGGCAGGTGGGGCAGATCTCTCGGACGTTGAGGTGGTGGCTGTCGCATCGCGGGCAGAGACGAACGCGGTCGAAAAATCGCGTTTCAAGATAGTTGAGCTTGGCGAGATCGGCGAGGTCGCGCTCGGCGTCCGCATTCCCCACGTCGAAGCGATAACCATGTTTCGCCGTCGGATCCGCGATGGGCGAAATCGCTCCTCCCAGCTCCGCGATCTGGCGCAAGAGGTGCATGCGTCTCCGTTCGACGGTTTCTTCGCTCGCCTCTTCGGAAACCGCCGTGAGCCCGTCCGTCATCATTGGGCGACCTCGCGTTTGGGCCAGGTTTGCGCCATCGCCTCGGCCGTCCACGGCAGACGCTTTTGAAGGTCACGCCACCAAGTCGAACCCCACTCGGCGATATCCGACATACTCCAATCGTTTCGGCGCGACGCCGAAACCTGCGCCCAGGCCGACATCTCGTTTAATTGACGGGGTCCGACGTTGACGAAATCGAGGCGCGCGGGAAGGTATTGCGACCACATTTCCAGCTGCCAGAAGAAACGCGTGAGTGAACTCGGAAGTGCAGACAACTCGGGGTAGAAGTCTGTCAGGGTAGCGCTGACCTTGCCTATTCCTTGCACTTCGATATCGAATTCTTCTCCCCGGGATAGTTTCGCCCTGTCGCTCGGGTTGAAGAAAACGACCGCGTAGATGTCGCTCGGGCTGAAAATGCTTAGGATCGGAGTTCGTGCCGCGATGACCTCGCCTTCCCTCGCGGTGCACTCGGTTACGGTGCCGTCTTTTGCCGCCGTAATGAAGAAGTGGCCGGTCAATTCCGGCGAGTTCTTGTAGCTTTCGATCCGCTTCTGCAACTCGACGACGTTCACTTCCGCCATCTTTTGATCAGCGCGCTTGGTCTGGTAGACAAATTCTGCCGCTCGCCACTCGGCGTCCGCACGGTCGACGGCCGCTTTGGCTTGCTGCCAGACCAGTTCCGCAACGATCTTTTGCTCGCGAAGCTTGTCTTCGGCCTGCAACACAGCGACCTGCTGTTGCAGAAGCGCCTTCTGAGCTTCCGTTAGCTTGGCCGCCGCCTGGGCCTCGCGATCGGCGATGTCGATCTCGGCGCGCGCCTGCTCCATCTGAAACTCGAGTTGCTGAACCTGCTGGTCAGCGAGCTGGACCATGGCGTCGTTCCGAAATTCGGCCAGCCGCTGACCACGCGTCACATGGTCGAGGCAGTTCACATAGAGGTGCTCGAGACGGGCTTGGACGATCGGCGATTGCGCAGTCAACTCTCCGGAGACGATGCCGTTGCCTCGCACCCAGGTCCAGTCCATCCAGAGGTAGCCGCCGAGGGCCAGAAGCGTGGCGATCAAGACAGTGCGTGGACGGATCCACCACAGCCGCCGGTTCGCGACCCGGACTCTCGTTGGCGGTTTCATGGCCTCGAGTCCTCTCTACGGCTGGCCGATCGAGGCTCGGGCTTGCAAGCGGACCTCAGGAAATAGCTGGAGTGGAGGATGATGAGCAGCGCATACCGCGCTAGACCAAGAGGCTCCGGCGATGCGTGCCTTCCCGGTCGGGAACAAGGGAGAAGAGGTCGATCCTGAACGCGTCGGCTTCCCCGACCGCCGTGGCGGCGGTCGACAGCGCAAGCGCAAGCGTCCCCGCCGAGCGCCACCGTGCTCGCCGTGAGGACGGTCGGCAACGCAAGAGAGGAGAGGATGGCGTGAGACATTTTGCGTCACTTCGCGCGTCTGTTTCACTGCTACACGTGAGCCAGCAGCCGCCCTTCCTGGCGCCAGTTCGACACGCAGGGAATTTTGGACAGATCGCAACGCTCCTTGTATTTCTCAGCGATCTCCTTGACCTCCTTCCTCCATCAGGCCATCCGCCAGGGTCGTCGGGACGAGTCCGAGGGAAAGAAGGTGGTCGTTTGAGACTTCGAGATCGTTTGCCTCCGCTTCGTTCCGCGGGTTGCTCACCGAGCGCCAGGGAACGCCGGTCAGGTCCGCGATCCGCTTCGCCAGATCAATGATGCGATGGGTCTCGGTCATCTGGTTGAAGATGCGGACGCGCTGGCGGTTCTCCCACGGACTGTTGAGGGCCAATTCGATGCAACGCACCGTGTCGCGGATGTGAATGAAGGCGCGTGTCTGTTGGCCTGATCCATGGACCGTCAGCGGGTGCCCGATCGCCGCCTGCATCAGGAAGCGGTTGAGGACCGTGCCGTAATCGCCGCAGTAGTCGAAGCGGTTGATGAGTTCAGGCGCGAGCACTGTCTCTTTGGTTTGTGTGCCCCAGACGATTCCTTGGTGCAGGTCGGTGATCCGAATGCCATAGTTCTTGTTGTAGTATAAAAAGAATAAGGCGTCTTGCGTCTTCGTCATGTGATAAATGCTGCCGGGGCTCGGCGGGTACAGAATTTCAAGTTCGCTGGGGCTGCCGTTGGTGTCGACCGTGACAGTAAGATAGCCTTCCGGGATCTTGGCGGCCACGGTTCCATAGCCGTACACGCCCATAGTGCCCATATGGACAATGTGCGTGTCGTAGAGGCCAGCGTGGACGACGGCGCAGAGCAGGTCATGCGTCCCGGTAAGGTTATTGTTGACGGTGTAGCGCATTTCTCTCGGGGTTTTCATCGAATAGGGCGCGGCTCGCTGCTCCGCGAAATGCACAATCGCCTGCGGTTGCTCTGCTTTCAGCAGGTTGACCAGTTCCGAATACTCTTGCCCAATCGTAATATTTCGAAATTGAATTTTCCTTCCAGAGGCTTTTTCCCAGGCCTCAAGACGCGCTTCCGTTGTACGAATTGGGGTCAACGATGATGTTCCAAGTTCGATATCGATTTTTCTGCGCGACAGGTTATCGACAACGACCACGTCGTAACCGACGGACGACAAATGGAGTGAAGTCGGCCACCCACAGAAGCCGTCACCGCCTAGAACAATAACTTTGCCTTTGGTCGACGAAAACTCTCTAAACACTGTAACCTCCCTCGCTCCAAAATCGCTTGACTATTTCGCCTCTGAAGGCGGGGAGTTGAATTGGGAATTGAACCTCCCGCTGGCAAGCGTGACGGGACAGCCGAAGGCAGAGCGCGGGACGCGAAACCCTGACTCGCGCCGATAGCGCGAGAGGGCCTTGCGGAGACGTTGGGCCACCAACCACGCCGTCCGATACGATCCAAGATCGAGAGCGACCTTCAACTTCTGCGCCGACAGATGTCGATCGCCAGTGGTTAGAGTGAGAAGGCCCGGAGCCATTTGTGCAGTGGAACGTGACTGTGCTCCATGGCGATGCCCATGCGGCACGTGAACTTGTTCCGGCATTCCCGGCACAGCAGCATGCCCGCCTGCGTTCGCCCGCCCATCCGGGTCACCCGTTTGGACCCGCAGCGCGTGCAACACGGCCCGCCGGGCCAACGCATGGTCTCAATATACTGACGAGCCGAATCCTCGTCGAAGAAAATCAGGTCCCGGGACTCCTCATCACCCCTCCCCACAATTAAAGTACGTAGAATTACCGACAAATTAAGATAGTAGAATGGGCGCCGTTGCTCAATTAAAATTTCACAAACTCAACTGCAGTAATGCACAACTAAGCGATTGTGTCAAACTAAAGTAGGTCTCCGTAGCGTTCAATTAGGGAAGATGGCGCTAACTTAAGTGTATAAATTTCCATTGCTGGCGCCATTTGAAACAGTCCCCTGGCGGTGCCACGAACTTAACTTACCATGTCTCAGAGACTATTGTTAAGTAAAGTGATCAAACGGCTCTTTTTGCGAACGTAAGGGAATAAAGACAGTTGTACGTCTTGACTTTGGAGCCAGACTGTCGCCAACTCCGCTCGTCCGTAGTAGCCGGGGACAGGTTACTTGCACAGTACGGTTCGGCACTGAAAGTATAGGAGGTGATGATTGGCTGGACCAATCAGACGATTCATAACGAGTAATCCGTATACGGGATCATTTTCACTGGAAAAGTACTTTCCTAGCTAAAGAGGAGCGGTGACATGGCTAATAGCATTTGGATCACGGGCAGCGCCCAAGCTGTATTTGGCACGTCTCTCAACAAGAACCAGACGGATAATTTCCTGAACTCTGGTGTCGGGAACACCTTCACGGGCATCGGCGGAAACATCAACATCACCGGCATCGCGAGCAGCGGCTCGCCGAGCGACCCGGCTACCGACAGCAACACAATGATCAACCTGACAAGCGCCTCGCCGCCCATCAACGGTGTGAAGGATACGTTCAGGTTGGACGGGAACAAGAACAGCCTCAGCGACACGACGGCGACGACGGCCTCGACGATCAACTTCAGCGTCCTGGGCAACGGCGGCGCCAACGCCGTCAATGTGACCAAAGCCGACACGTCGAAAATCACCGTCGCGATTGGCGTCGACGGGACGGCGAACGCGCCGGCCGGCGGCAACATGGTCAACATCAGCAATATTAGTGGAACCAACTCGGTCGCTATCGGCGGAACCAAGAACTCGGTGACGTTGAACGGCCAGGCGACGAACACGGTCATGTTCACCGCCGGCGGCAATACCGCGAACATCGGCTCGCCCACGGTTCCCGGGGACGACGACCTGTTCGGCAACAAGGCCACGGTCACCTTCGCCGGAACCGGAAACACGCTGTTTGGCGGCGACGAAAACTTCACCGTCAGCGGCAGCACCGGCAGCAGCACCGTGCATCTGGGCGACGGCACCAACGTCGTCACGATGGGCGGAACCGGCAATACCGTGTCGGTTTGGGGCGGCAACAACAACATCAACGCCGGCGGCTCCGGCGCCAAAGTCACGATCCTTGGCCTCGATGGCAACAACACTGCGACGCCGACCGACCCCGACGGTCCCGACGACGCGCCGGTGCCCGCGAGCCCGACCGACAACGTGACGATTGCAGGCACGGGCGACAGCGTCACGGCGACTTATGAAAACGTCAACATCTCAGGCCTGGGCGTAACAGGCGCTACGACCGTCAAGCTCGGCGACGGTAACAACTCGATCGTCCTCGGCGACAACGCCCTTGGCAACCTGGCCGGCGGCAGCAGCGTCACCGTCGGCAACGGATCGAACCACATCAACGTCACGGGCAACGGCAGCACCCTCACCCTGGGGGACGGCCCGAACGGCGTCGTGCTCAGCGGCAACAACAACAAGGTTGTCGTGAACGACCCGAACGGCGTTGGTCAGGATAACGTGCAGCTCGGCGCGGGGACCGGCGACAACGTGGCCCTCGATCATGCCGGGGGAAAGGTGACCGGGAGTGGAACCGGCACGACCACCGTCACCCAGGCCGGGTCGAACGCAGTTACGGTCAGCCTCGGCAAGGGCACAGGTTTGATCACGTTGGGCAATGGCAACGACACGATCACCGCGAACGGGAACGGCACCCATGTCACGGCCGGCAACGGCGCCGACACCGTTACCGCCAACGGGAACAACGACATCATCACCCTCGGCAACGGCAATGACAAGGTCACAGCCAACGGCAATAACGACACGGACACCTTCGGCAACGGCAACAACACCGTCACCGCCAACGGGAACACCGACACGTTCAAGTTCGGCGGCGGCAACAACAAGCTGACCGCCAACGGGAACAACGACAAGGGCATGTTCGCCAGCGCGGCCAATCCGGGCGGCAACAACACGCTGGTCGCGAAAGGGTCCGGGGACACTTGGACATTCTTTGAGAAGTCGACCAGCATTGTGAAGGCCACGATCGGGGCGAACGACAAGCTCACCCAGACCGGCGGCGCGCTGTCGGCGACGCTGCAGGGCGACGGCGACACAGTCAACGCCACCAACGTCGGATTGCCCGGTTCGCCTGCCAGCACCAAGGTCAACGCCCAGGGAAACAATGAAACCCTCGACTGGACCAACTCTGGCGGCGACCTTAACCTCAATCCCTCGTCGTCGGGCGACGTCCTGATTATCAACGGCGTGGGGAACAACTACAAGGGAAATGTGCAGATCACGAACCTGACCGGGGCGGATCCCAACGTCGACCTTGAGGATCTTTTCAACACGGGCGGCACGCACATCACGGCGGCGAACTTCCTGTCCTCCCTCACCCCCTCGGGGACAGGGGAGACGCTCGACCTCATGGGCGTTCGTCGCAACGAACAGCTTCAACCTCGGGAAGTTCATGTTCTCCTGAGGTCGATCCTCACTGAACAACGACCACGGAAGGCGGGCTCTGCCCGCCTTCCGCCTTGATTCCGGCTGAACCGGCCCCGGTTTTCCGTGAGGGCGTAAGCGTGAACCAGACTCTCGTACGGACAACCGAAGGGCAATTGATCACCCATTCAGGGCTGAGGGCCCTGTGCGCAATCGGCGGCTACTACCGGATCGCCGCCGACGCCCTCCACCTAGCCAGGGAACTCGCGCTCGGCGACGACGAAGCCAGCCGACGAGACATCCTCCGCGCCGCCAAGCTGATCGGGCTGAAGGCCCCAGATCGTCAAATGGCCGTCCCGCCGGCGTCTCGCCCGCGCGCCCACACCGGCGATCCTTCGTCTGAAATCCGGCGGCTATTGCGTGTTCAGCGGGCAGACGGCGGCTGGCCTCTTCCGGATCGTCGATCCGATCACCCGGATTTCCCGCGACCTCAAGATCTCCGAGCTCAGGTCGGAGATCGAGCCTTTCATCATCCTCGTCGCGCGCCATTTTCTCGGCGTGGGCATCGATCCACGCAGTTTTGGCTTCCGTTGGTTCGCGCCGTCCCTTTGGCGATATCGGAAGCCGCTTTTCCACGTGCTGATCGCCTCTCTATTCGTGCAGATTTTCGCCCTGGCCTCGCCCCTGTTCTTCCAGGTGGTGATCGACAAGGTGCTAACCCACCGAGGCTATTCGACCCTCTATGTCCTGGTCGCCGGACTGGCGGCGATCGGCCTTTTCGACGTGATGTTACAATACTTGCGCACATACGCCCTGGCGCACACCACCAACCGCATCGACGTGGAACTAGGACAGCGCCTGTTCCGCCATCTCACCCGCTTGCCGGTCTCCTACTTCGAAACCCGGCCGGCGGGGCAGACCGTTGCGCGCGTTCGCGAACTGGAAACGATCCGCGCCTTCCTGACCGGGCAAGGCCTTTTCTCGGCGCTCGATCTCTTCTTCGCCTTCGTCTTCGTCGCAGTCCTCTTCGCCTACTCCTGGAAGCTGACGCTGATTGTGCTGGCGACGATCCCCTTTTACCTCCTGATCGCGGGGATGACGCGCCCGCTTTTGCGCGAGAAACTCAACGAACGGTTCAACCGCGGCGCGGAAAGCCAGCAGCTCCTGGTGGAATCTATTGTTGGAATGCAGACGATTAAGGCCTCGGCCGTCGAACCGGTGGCGGCCGCTCAATGGGAAGAGCGTCTGGCCGCCTACGTCCGGGCGGCGTTCAAGACGACCATGCTCGCCGCCAAAGGCCAAAACGCCATCCAATACGTCATCAAACCGTCGGACGCGTTCCTTTTGCTGTTTGGCGCAAAGGCCGTCCTTGACGGCGAAATGACCATCGGCGGACTTGTCGCCTTCAACATGATCGCCGCGCAGGTGGCGCAGCCGGTGTTGCGCCTGTCCCAGTTGTGGCAGGACTTCCAGCAGGTGCAGGTTTCGGTCGAGCGGCTCGGCGACATCCTCAACACTTCCATGGAGCCCGCCCCCTCAGTGCGCACCCACCTTCCGCCGCCGCAAGGGAAGATCGAATTCCGCAACGTTTCTTTCCGCTATCGGCCGGGCGCTCCCCTTGCGCTCAAGAACATTTCAATGTGCATCCATCCGGGGACGGTCGTTGGAATCGTCGGCCCGTCGGGATCCGGCAAATCGACGCTGACGAAGCTGATCCAGCGCTTCTATATTCCCGAGGAGGGTCAAGTCCTCCTCGACGACGCCGACGTCTCCCACGTTGACCCGGCTTGGCTGCGGAGCCACATCGGCGTTGTGCTCCAGGACAACCTTCTCTTCAACCGCACGATCCACGAAAACATCGCACTGGCGCGTCCCGCCATGCCGCGGACGCAGGTGATGACGGTCGCTAGGCTCGCCGGGGCCGACGAATTCATCGACCGGCTGCCGCAGGGCTATGACACGATGATCGAAGAGCGCGGCGCCAATTTGTCCGGCGGCCAGCGGCAGCGGATCGCCATCGCCCGAGCGCTCGCCACCAATCCGCCGATCCTCATCTTTGACGAGGCCACCTCGGCGCTCGACTACGAAAGCGAGCGCATCATCCAGGACAACATGCGCCAGATCGTGCGCAACCGAACCGTCTTCATCATCGCTCATCGGCTCGCGGCGGTGCGCGATTGCGACATCATCGTCGGAATGGTCGAGGGCCGCATGGTCGAGGCGGGATCGCACGACGACCTACTCAAGCACGGCAAAGGGCTTTACGCGCGGTTGTGGGCGTTGCAGAGCGAACGGGTCGTGGCATGAGCGCGGTCAAGGAAGCGCTGCCGGCGGCAAAGGAGCGGACCGGCCGGAACGTGGTCGAGGTCAAGGAGGCCCCGGCGACTGACACAGTGATCGCGCCCAGAAAGCTGCCCGTCGTCGCCGATCGCAGGTTCCTTCCTGCCGACTTGGAAATCCTTGAAACGCCGCCTTCGCCGGTGCGCCTGGCTCTGATCCTGGTCATCTGCGCCTTTGTCGTCGTCGCCACAGCTTGGGCCTATCTCGGACGCGTAGACATCGTCGCCATCGCGCACGGCAAGATCGAGCCGACCGGCCGAATCAAAGTGATCCAGCCGCTGGCGCCTGGCAAGGTGGCCGCGATCCTCGTCGCCAACGGCCAGCACGTGACGTCCGGTCAGCCCTTGATCGAAATGGACGACGGCGACGCCAAGGCCGAGCAGGCCGAGGCCCAGGACGCCTACGACTCCTTCGTCGCCGAGTCTTCGCGCCGACGCGCCGCGATCGCCGCCGCCCGGACGCGCAATCTCACGCCGCCGCCCACGGCTTGGGAAGAGGAGACCCCACTCCCGCTCCGCCTGCGCGAAGCGCTGGCCGGCGACCTCGACCAGCTCGCCAACACGGTCGCCGACTACGACGCGCAAATCGCGCAGAAGAAGGTCGAACGTGACCGGATTGCGGACACGATGAAGGAGGAGTCGAGCCTCATCAGCACGTTGCAGGAACGGGTGAACATGCGGACAATCTTGGCTCAGAGCGGTTCCGGCACCAAGTCGAGCCTCATCGACTCCGACGAGACGCTCAATACCAGATCACGCAACTCGCCATCCAGAAGGGGCAAAGGGACGCGGCGGACGCCAACATCGCCGTCCTAACCCGCCAGCGCGACAAGGCCTACGCCAACTTTATAGCTGAAAATGGACAAAAGCTCGCCGAGTCCCAGAAGCAGGCCGACGATTGGCGCGAGAAGCTCGTGAAGGCCAAGCTGAATTCGGCACGCATGAGACTGACCAGTCCCATAGACGGCGTCGTCTACGGCCTGTCGGTCACGACGATCGGGCAGGTCGTGGCCGGCGGCGACGAACTGATGCGAATAGTTCCCGAAGGGACGCTCTGGAAATCCAGGCCTATCTCGCCAACCAGGACATAGGCTTCGTCAAGAGTGGGCAAACCGCGGTGGTGAAGGTCGATTCCTTCCCCTTCATTCGCTATGGCGTTCTGCCGGCGACGGTGAGGGGTGTTTCGCGCGATGCCATTCCCGAACCAGACGCAAGCCTCAGCCAGGTCGATGCGTCAAGATCGCGGTCAGACAAGCCGTTCGCCGGAGCGCAGCCCGCGCAAAATCTCGTTTTTCCACTGACTCTTCACCCCGAGCGCGACTACATGATGATCGATGGCGAACGCACGCTGCTAAGCCCGGGCATGACGGTCACGGTCGAAATCGCCACCGGTAGCCAGCGAATCCTCGAATACGTCTTTTCGCCGCTGGTGGAAACCGCCTCCGACGCGCTGAGAGAAAGGTAAGAGATCCCGCCAGGTCAAAGACGCCCGCGCAGTGGATGCGCTCGTTTCGACTTGTCGATCGCCTGCACTGGAAGGAAACAGCGCCGGCAGACAAGGCTGGCTTCGGGCCTCGCATCGCGCGCTCACTACCCGAGGTGCCTAGATCGCGCGCTGCAGCCGATCCAGGGCATCAGGCTCTATATGCAGGCCGCGCAAGACATCACTGTCGGCACTCGACTCTCCAAGACGCAATATCAATATACTCTCGTCGACGTGGATAGCGACGAACTCAACCACTGGGCGCCCATTCTGCTGCAGAAAATGCAGGCATTGCCGCAGCTCTCCGACGTCGCGAGCGATCAACAGAGCGCCGGTCCGACGCTGAAGGTCGAGATCAACCGGGACGTCGCTTCCCGTCTCGGAGTCGATCCTGCCCTGGTCGATTCCATTCTCTACGACGCCTTTGGTCCGCGCCACGTGGCGCGGATTTACACCACCTTAAATGAATACTACGTCATCCTCGAAGTCGATCCGAGCTACCAGCTTGGGCCAAACGCTCTCAGCCGAATCTATGCAAAGTCCACTGGCGGCGGCATCGTTCCGCTCAGCCAATTCGGCACCGTCAGCCCCTCGACCGCTCCGCTGGCGATTAACCACCAGGCCAGTTCCCGTCGGTGACGCTGAGTTTCAATCTCGCGCCGAACAGCACCATCGGTGCGGCGGTGTCGGCGGTAGAAAAGGCCACGGCAGATCTTCACATGCCGCCTTCGATCGCCACCAGCTTCCAGGGAAACGCCCAGGCGTTCCAGAGTTCGCTCAGCAGCACTCCGATCCTGATCCTCGCGGCGTTGGTCCGCGATCTACCTCATCCTCGGCGTGCTGTGCGAGAGCACGATCCATCCGCTCACCATCATTTCGACTCTGCCCTCGGCCGCTCGGCGCCCTGCTGACTCTGATGCTGGTCGGCATGCCGCTCGACGTCATCGGTATCATTGGCATCATCCTCCTGATCGGAATCGTGAAGAAGAACGGCATTATGCTGGTTGATTTCGCGCTCGCGGAGGAACGCGATCACGGGCTGAGCAGCGAAGACGCCATTCACCAAGCGTGTCTGCTGCGGTTCCGCCCCATCCTGATGACGACGCTGGCCGCGCTGCTGGGCGGCGTTCCGCTCATGCTGGGTACGGGGGACAGGGTCGCAAATTCGCAACCGCTCGGCTATGCCATTGTCGGCGGTTTGCTGATCTCGCAGCTATTGACTCTGTTCACAACGCCCGTCGTCTATATTTACATGGATCGGCTCAGCCGCTGGATCGAACGCCGCGACCAACGCGGCCATGCCGGGGCGGTCGTCCCTGCGGCTTAGCGGGGCAATAGGGCTGGCCGCGCGCATCAGTCGCGGCGATCTTCGACCCAACGGCGATTTTTTCTTCGTGCCGGCAAAGCCCGGCTGCCGCGCACACAAATTGGTCCGGTTGAGCGCCGCTCTGAGCCTGCCAGCCCCACGCAAGCTTCACGTGGGCAGAGCGTCTGCTGTGAACAGTTCGTCCAACCAACTATACCGAGCCGCAACCGGGACTCGCGCGGATGACATCCCGACCGTTACTGCTACACTACCGGTCACAGACCGCCAAAACTGAATGTCTGCTATTTGCGAATACCGAGGAAAAAGTCAGCGATTGATTGTGGTCAAGGCGGCGTCGTGATTCATTGAATCCCGCTGATTTGCTGGAGAGTCGGCGATGATGGGCGCGTTCAGGCGGCGTCGGCTCAGCTGTTTTACGACTTCTGCCTCGACGACCACGTCCCTTCCGATCATCTATTGCGCAGCATTGACGGGCATCTCGACTTCGACGGTCCTCGTCAGCCTCTAAGCCTTTTTACAGTCAGATTGGGCGGCCCTCGATTGACCCAGAGCTGATCATCCGAATGTTGATCGTCGGCTACTGCATGGGCATCCGGTCCGAGCGGCGGCTTCCCGAAGAGGTTCATCTCCATTTGGCCTACCGCTGGTTCTGCCAGCTCGGTCTGGACGGCAGGGTTCCCGATCACTCGACGTTCTCGAAGAACCGGCATGGCCGATTTCGCGAGAGCGATCTGCTGCGTCATTTGTTCGAGAGCGTCGTTCAACGCGGCATGGCGGAGGGCTTGGTCGGCGCCGATGGATTTGCGGTCGATGCCAGCCTCATCGCCGCGGACGCCAACAAGCAGGGCTCGGTTCCGAGCAAGGACTGGAAGCCTGAGGAGATCAAGGAGAACGCGGTTCGCGCCGCGCGCGAATATCTTGCGACTTTGGACAATGCCGCTTTTGGGGCGGCGTCGCCTGTGACGCCGAAGTTTATCTCTCGATCCGATCCTGCGGCCCAGTGGACGGGCGCGCACAAGGGGCATGCCTTCTTCGCCTATGCCGCCAACTATCTGATCGATACCGACCACGGCGTGATTGTCGACGTCGAGGCGACGCGGGCCATTCGGCAGGCCGAGGTCGGGGCGGCTCGAACGATGCTTGAGCGGACGGAGACCCGCTTTGGCATGAAGCCCCTCTCTCTGACCGCAGACAGCGCCTACGGTTCAGCGGACAGCTTGGCCTGGCTGGTCAAAGAGACGGACGGCACGTTCTCCCGCGCAGACTTCGCCTTCGATCCCGAACGCGACCGTTACATGTGCCCTGCCGGCAAGGAACTGGTCCAGTTTCGGCGCACCTACGCAACCCCACGAAGCGGCGTCACGGCCGAGGGCACAACGCTCTATCGCGCCAGCAAATTGGATTGCGACGTCTGCGAACTCAAGCAGCACTGCTGCCTCAATGCAGTCGCCCGCAAGATCCCCAGGGATCTTCAAGAAGACGCCCGAGACGTCACTCGGGCTCTCGCCTTGACGCCAGAATATGAGACCGCCTGTCGCCGTCGGAAGAAAGTCGCGCTGCAATTCGCGCACCTCAAGCGAATCCTTCGTCTGGCGCGTCTGCGTCTCAGAGGCCCAAACGGTGCAAGGGACGAGTTCCTGCTCGCCGCAACCGCACAGAACCTGCGGCGGCTTGCCCGCTTGAGACCGACGAATATGCTTCCGGAAATGCTGGCCGCATAGCGCCAAGATGGCGGCCCAGGAGCCGCCCAAACAACCCTTCCAACCCTTCTCCGAAACACGGCGAGCTTCCCCCATCAGGGAGAATACTTGACGGCTTTTTCAACGGTATCTGCGCAAAGCGGACGTCTGGTGTCGACGTAGTGTGGACTCTGTTGCCCGCTGAACGGACACCAAGTGGGGCGTAGCCAGACACAGACAGCAGGCCTCAGTCAGGAAAATAGTGTGACTGCCGCCGAGCCGGCACACTTGGCCTGATGACCTTGAGCGACGGCTAAGTCTCCTAAAGGCCCCTCAGGGATCTATCCTTCGGGTAGGGAAAGCTGGCTACCGGCCGCGAGGACCGCGAAACCCCCTTTGCAGGATTCGTTTACCGTCGTTTCTGTTTGTAGAGCGCGACTGCGCCCACGATGACCAACCCTTGTATCAATTCCTGATACCAAGAGCTGACGTTGAGGAGGACCAAGACATTGTTGGTCAAGCCCATGAGCAGCACGCCGCCGACCGTGCCGATCAGGCTGCCCTGCCCGCCAAACAGACTCGTGCCCCCAAGGATCACAGCCGTAATCGCTTGAAGCTCGGCGCCTTCGCCGGTGACCGGGTCGCCGACCCCGGAGCGGGCGAGATAGAGGAGGCCGGTCAGCGCAGCCAGAGTGCTACACAGCATATAGACGCCGATCTTGACCCGATCGACCTGGATTCCGGACAGCCGCGCCACCTGCTCATTGCCGCCGACGGCGTAAATGTAGCGGCCAAACGCCGTCCGGCGGAGCACGAAGATCCCGGCGCCAATCAAGATCGCCAGAAAAATCACCAAGAGCGGGATCGGCCCGAACTTGAGGTCGTACAGGTGCAGGAAGCCAGGCGCGGCGCGGCCGACCGGCTTTGTTGCGATCGTGTAGCTGACGCCGCGCAGGATGCTGTAGGCGCCAAGCGTGACGATGAACGGCGCGATGCGCACCTTCGTGATCAAGAGGCCGTTGATCAGGCCGACCACGCCACCCATCGCCAGCGTGGCGGCGACGGCGATGGCGATATTTTCCGCCTTGCCGTCCATGAGAATGGCCGACATCAGCACCGCGAGCTTGATCACCGAGCCGACTGAGAGATCGATGCCGCTGCAAATAATGACCAGGGTTTCGCCAATCGCTACCGTGCCAAGGAATGCGGCGGTCCGCAGCACGTTGAAAATGTTTCGTTCAGTCAAAAAGTTTGGCGACAACAGCGAAGCGTAAACGCCAAGGATCAGAATCAGGCCGTAGACGATCAGCGTCGAGGCGTGGCGGCGCAGACCGGGAGGAATGCGCAGGCCGCCGCGCTCGGACGGGGACGAAGTGACCGCGCTCACGCCGGCTCTGTCTCCGCAGGAGCGCCTGTCGTCGCAAGCTCGATGATCCGTTCCTCGCTTGCCTGCTCGCGAGACAGCTCACCGACGATCCGTCGCTCGTGCATGATAAGGATCCGGTCGCTCATGCCGAGGATTTCGACGAGGTCCGACGAAATCATCAGAATGGCGACGCCGCGCTCGGCAAGCTCACGCATGAGCTGGTAAATCTCGAACTTGGCTCCGACGTCGACGCCACGTGTCGGTTCGTCGAAAATAATCGCCGACGGCGACGTTTGCAGCCACTTGGCGAGAACGACTTTCTGCTGGTTGCCGCCGCTGAGGTGTTGGGCCTCGAGCTCGGGCGACGCCATGACGATCGACAACTCACGCTGCGCCCGCGCGATCGTCTCGGTTTCCTGGCCGCGCTGAATCATCCCGAAGCGCGCGAGCTTATCCAGGCTCGAGAGCGTGATGTTGCTGCGTATCGACTGCTCAAGGAACAGCCCCTGGGTTTTGCGGTCTTCCGGCACGAGCGCCAGTCCGGCCGCGACCGCGGCTTTCGGACTGCCCGCCTGAATCACCTTGTCCTTGAGCAGGATTTTGCCGCCGCGTAGCGCATCGGCGCCGAACAAGGCCCGGGCTACTTCAGTGCGACCCGCGCCAACCATCCCTGCGAGGCCGAGAATTTCGCCCTCATAGAGGGTCAGGCTGGCCGGGGACGAGAGCCGTTCGGTCGTGACGTCCGTAGCGGTGAGGACCGGCGCGCCACGTGAACGCGTGGCGCGCGGAAAGATTTCCTCGAGCGGCCGGCCAACCATCATCTGAATCAGCCGCGCGCGGCTGACCTCGCTGATGGGCTGCACGCTGACAACCCGCCCGTCCTTCAAGACGGTGACGTCATCGGCGATCTCGAAGATCTCGTTCAGTCGGTGCGAGATGTAAACGATTGTCACACCCTGTTCGACCAGCGAGCGAATAGTGGCGAACAGGCTCTCGAGTTCGTGGCCGGCCAAAATCGCCGAAGGCTCATCCATGACGATCAGGTCGGCGTTCTGCGACAGGGCCTTGGCGATCTCGACCATCTGCTGGCTGGCGACCGTCAGATCGCCAACGTAGGCGGATGGCGATAGCCGAACGCCGAGCTGACCAAGCAGGTCGGCGCTTTCTCTCGCCATACGGCGCGTGTCGATGACGCCGAGCCGGTTGCGCGGCTCGCGGCCCAGGAAAATATTCTCGGCGACGGTCATGAACTGAATGAGATTCAATTCCTGATAGATGATGCTGATGCCAATCGCCATCGCCTCGCGTGCGCTGAAACCGGCGTGGCGCTGCCCCTTGAAAACGATCTCGCCGCTGTCGGCCCGATAAGCTCCAGCCAGGATCTTGATCAGCGTCGACTTGCCGGCTCCATTTTCGCCGAGCAGCGCGTGAACTTTCCCTTTGTGGCACGAAAACGAGACGTCGCGTAGGGCCTGGACGCCGCCGAACGCCTTTGAGATGTTCCGCATTTCGAGGATAGGAGAGTCGGTCATGCTCTGCCTGCTTCTTCTCCACTCGCAAGGATAGGCCGCGCAGGTCAGAAAGAAGAATTTTTAAAGGAACGCGGGGCGCAACAGATGCCGCATCCCGCGCCGTCTGCAATTGTCACTTGGTCATGTACTTGAGTTCCACCATCTTCGAGTCGGGCAGGAAGATCGGCGGGAACACGTCGTCGCTCCACTTCGGGTTGAAGAAGGTATCGATGTTCGACGTGTCGACGTCCTGCGTCTTCTCCATCGCGCTACGGAAGTCGATGAAGCGGGGCACCGACTCGCCGTTGAGAATCTTAAGAGCGGTGTCGATGCAGAGGATCACCATCGCGTTCGGGTACTGCCCGGCAGAGAACGTGATGTGGCCGTCCTTGACCTGACGCAGGAGACCGTTGCTGTAGTCTGCGCTGGCGAGCGGTGGAACTGGAAGCTTGGCTTCCTGGAAGGCTTCCACAATGCCCTGCGACATTTGGCCGCCGTCGGACCATATGCCCTGAATGGTCTTGCCGTATTTGGCGATCCACTGCTCGGCGATCTTTTTGGCTTCGCTGGTCGACCACTGGCCGTACTGCTCGTCCAGAATCTTGATGCCCGGTTTGTTCTTCCACGCGGCGGCCGCGCCCGACTTGGCGATTTCCGCTGTGTCGACGCCGGGGATGCCATCCATGACCAGAATATTGCCGGAGCCGTTAAGCTGGTCGGAGAGCCAGTTCGCCGCACGGGCGCCGAGGTCAAAGAGGTTGGTGCCGACTTCGGTCACGTAGCTGTCGCCGTCGACGCCGCTCGCGCACAGCACCACCGGAACGCCTTGCGCAGCGGAGCGGTCAACAGAGGCGGCGAGCGCCGCGCGGCCCATCGGGACCAGGATCAGCGCGTCGGGGTTCTGGCTCAATAGGTCTTCGACTTCCGGCACCTGCTTGTCGGCGTTGCCGTCAGCGCTTGCGTAGAGCAGCTCGGAGACCTTGCTTTTGCCAAGTTGGTCGGCGTGGTAGCGCGCCTCTTGATCGAACAGCGCGGCCCAAGAGTTGGTCGGCCCTTGTGCGGCGAGCGCTATTTTGTACGGGCCGCTTTTCTTGAACTTCGAGGTGTCGGCCATCTTTCCTTCACGGGTGACAACACTCTTGAGATAGGGGCTCGCGTCCAGCTCAGCTTGAGTGTATTTCTGCATTGTCGGCGTCGACTCTTCGGCGCGGGCGAGCGCGCCGCTTAGAATCATCAGTAGCGCAGATAACGCGGCTGTCTTTTTCATCGGGTTTCCTCCTCCTACGGTGGACATACACGGCCCATACGCGCCGCTGCTGTCTAAAGCTCATGGCCGGCGTTCCGCGAGACTGTACAGCGCGACCGCGCCGATGACGACCAGCCCTTTGGCGATCAACTGAGTCTGCAGATCCATACCGATGATCAGCAAGAAACTGCTCAGGAACTCCACCAGCAGCACGCCCGCCATTGCCGCGACGAGGCTGCCGCGTCCCCCGGAAAAAGATACTCCGCCGACGACCGCCGCTGCGATCGAGTCGAGGTCGAAGCCGCGGCCGAGGTAGCGATCGACATAGCCGACGTAGCCGCTCAGGATGATGCCGGAGCCGACAACCAGCAAACTGCAGGTGACGTAGACGGCCACCACATAACGATCGACCGCAATGCCCGACAGCCGAGCGGCCTCGCGGTTGCTGCCGATGGCGTAGATTCGGCGACCAAACGGCGTCGCGTACAGAACGAACGCCAGTAGGGCGGTGAACGCGATCCAGATGACGAACGAGACCGGCAGCGGTCCGAGCGACTGATTGAGCACTTTCAGCCCGTTCGGCACCTGGCCGCTGGGGATGCCCTGCGTGTAGGCGCTCTGTGCTCCGCGGATGAGCACCAGCATGCCGAGCGTCGCCACAAACGGCGGGACGTTGCGCTTTGTGATCAGGAGCCCGTTCGCCAGGCCGATCAATGCGCCGAAGCCAAGCGAGATGAAGCACCCGGGCAAGATCCGGCTGTCCTGGCCAGCGCCGACCTGAGCAATCGCGACGGACGTCAGCACGAGCAGGCCGGTGACCGACAGATCGAGACCAGCGACAAGCATGACCAGTGTTTGGCCGAGGGCGACCATGCCAAGTTGCGAGGCCGAGCGCAGAATCAGGAAGAGTGACTCCGCACGATACACCTCCGGCCGGACGACCAGCGCGATCAGAAGCAGAAGTGCGAGCGAGCAGTACACGCCATAGCGGCGGATCGCCGACCGAGGCGACCATGAAAGCAGGCGGGTGGGTAGGGATTTTTGGCCGACGCTGCTCACAAAATATTCACGGCCGAACCTAGGGTTGAGAGGTCACTCTGTCTGTTCCTGGCCGTTTCAGCTCCTCGGCCTTTTAGCCGCAGCGCTCCGGTTGCAAATTTCATGCCTCGATTGCCTAGGAGCCATCGCCGGTTCGGCCAGTCAACGACTATTTCTCTGTATATTTCTTGGCCCACTCTACGCCATCCCAGGTGAGCATCTTCGTGGGGACGATCTTGATCAGGTAACGCGGCCGGGTCGTAGGTCGGCACCAGATATTCCGGGCCGTGCTCGCCGAGAAAACGCACCGCCATCCGGTTGGCGACGTCGAGGCACTGACCCTGCATCGGAGCCGGACCGAAGACGATTTCAGCTTTCCCCTGCGCGGTGATCCGCTTGTAGGTCCCGCTATCCTCCGCGCACGAAATGCCAACGTTCGGATTTTTCTTGATGTGCCCAATCCAGCCCGCGCGCTCGCGCGGGACGATCCAGAAGGCCTCGCCGTCCCATTCCTGCCAGACCGGAGTCACATAAGGCACGCCGTTCTCGTCGATGGTCGCGATGCGCGCGACCATCGGCTTGGCCAGAAATTCTTTAACCTCCGCCGGCGTGAGCTTGCGGTTCTTTCCCATCCACTCAGGTGTTTGTTTTTCCGTCATTTCAGCCTCTGTCGCAGTGCCGGGTATCGATTGACGAGGCGATAATTGTACCCCCACGACGAACCTACCGACGATCGCGCAACCTTCACAGGGACGGAATTCAGCAGAATGTCAGAGACTGGCTCACTTGGCGGCCGATTTCCATGGATTTCTATGAATCGCAGGGACTTTCGGTCGCTATCGGGTCGAAAGGCGAACCGGTTTACGTCGCGACGGTGACCGACTTGCCGATCTTCATCGAGAACGACGTCGCACCGGCCGCGGGTGCGGAGGTCATCTTCGGTGCGGCGAGGCATCGGGGGGATTTTGCCTATCTGTTCTTAGGGCGCGCGTCCGAGTGTAGGCTTGTCCTCGATCACCGCGTATATGCGGGTTCCCCTCGCTCGCTTTGAGAACTCCGGGCGAACCAGCCAGCTCGATTATTTCGCTGAGCCGCCTGGAGGAGCTGGCCTCCGCGCGCGGATTAGATCCGAAAGTAGTCTCTTATGTTCGCGGTCAAGAGGGGAGGCGCGGTTGAGCGCCTGCTCGGCGAGTTCGCCGTCGGCGAGAAAGGCCATGGCTGCGCAGGGCTGGGAGTGGAGCGAGAGACGACGGTTGATCAGA
>Ga0210407_10001587_pt1 | contig 21004 bp, 21 predicted proteins | sample IncBWC27MmetaG_FD_150860 | JGI IMG/M metagenome (GOLD analysis project Ga0210407, IMG submission 150860) | Forest soil microbial communities from Barre Woods Harvard Forest LTER site, Petersham, Massachusetts, United States - Inc-BW-C-27-M | ecosystem: Environmental > Terrestrial > Soil >... | reverse complement strand
TTTTCTTTCGTCTACGATTACCTCCACCCTGAATGGCAATTTCTTGTAAGGAGAACGTTATGAGCCTCGGACAAATGATGCTTGGCGAATTTGACAACGAGATGCAAAACACTCGCAAGGTGCTGGAACGGGTCCCCGACGAGAAATGGAATTGGAAGCCGCACGACAAGTCGGGCACCGTGGGCTGGCTCGCATCGCATGTCGGCAATCTCCCCGGATGGGCAACGATGACGTTGCAGACCGAAGAACTGGACTACGCTCCGGTGGATGGACCTTCCTACACCCCGCCCAAGATTACGAATCGCAAAGAACTGCTGGCGGAATTCGATAAGAATGTGACGGAAGCGCGCCAAGCGATCAGCAAAGCCACCGACCAAGACATGATGAAGGGCTGGAAACTATTGGCCGGCGGCAAAGAAATCTTCACCATGCCTCGCATCGCTTGCCTTCGCGGCATGGTGTTCAATCACCTGATTCATCATCGCGCGCAACTGACGGTGTACTACCGATTGCTCGACGTAGCGGTGCCGGGTTTGTATGGGCCGAGCGCCGACGAGATGACGCCGCCGCCCGCGAAAGCTACTGCCAGCAATTAATCCCACCGCGCAGGAGCGGTTCCCCAGCCGCCCCACGAGCACATCTACGAATGGGAAGTGCAGGATCAGCCGCGAGTGGACGGTTTTGGCAAGGTCGTCCAGCCGAACACGAATCCCTGCACACCCGAAGCTTCGGCCCTCAACGGCTTCTGGCACTCCATCCGTCTGAAGAACTCGACTAAATATCCATGGACCAGCGCGCCCACCATGCTCATTTCCGGAACCAGGCCTTTCTCATAGGACACGCTGACGTACACGCCGTAAGCCGCCTTGTCCAATTTGAAAATCACCATCGCCACGGACATGCGCTCCTGTCATACGGAGCGGGAAATCGCACGACAGCAAAATGTGCAGCGCCGCCACGGCTACGAATACGATCTCGTCACCGTCGAAGGTACCCTGAAAGTCAAAAATTACAAACCCAAGGATGTGCGCCTGAACATCCGCAAGACGCTGCGCGGCGCCGTGGAATCACAATCGGACGACGACGAAACCGTGAAGCTGGGCGAAGCGGTCGCGACAGACAGTCCCTTGTCTCGGCACACCTGGGAAATCGCCCTGAAGGCCGGAGAAGAGCGCATCGTCACCTACCGTTACAGAGTCTAGCTCCGCGCCTGAGCCACTACTACCATGATGTAAGGATTGTGCCCGCAGCTTTGACAGGTGTAATATCAGCTGAGCAAAGGGCGCCACTGTGAAGGCTCGCATCATCTCCTCGGAACTCTCGGAACGGCAAATGCCGGCGGCGGCTTGGGCTTTGTCACTAGGTCTCACTTTGTTGGTCCTTGCTCTTGGCGTGCCCGCGCGATCGCAGGAAACAGCGAAACCGGCGGAATCAATCGTGGATGCCGCGCTCAACGCTCGCCAGCATAAATCGAATTCTGCAACACCTCCGGTAGTCTTCACCAACGACGACATCGCCGTGCAGTCTCCGGCGTCCAGCGCCCCAGCAGCTCCTTCAGAGTCCTCGCCAAAGCAGGCCAGCGTAGCAACACCACGGCAGCCCGAAGCTCCAGCACCGCCGACACCCGCGATGACAGACTGCAATAATCCCAACGAAGAAAGACTCAAAACGGAGCTGCAGTCTGCCCAGGATGAGCTGGACCAGCTTCGCCGAGAGCTTTCCTACAATCCACAAGCCATCTCCGGTAGCGATGTTGATTTGGAAAATTTTAAGTCCGGCACCTCGGGGCTTGCCTTTGGATCTCCCCCGCTGCAGCAATCGCAACCACAGGCCCCAGCCCGAATCAACGAAGTCATTCTCGAGGAGAGGGTTGCGTCCCTGAAAGAAGCCTCGCGCATTGCTTGCGAGCCTCCCAAGGAAGCGGGGATGCAGAAGCAACTCGATTCCGCGGAAAAAGAGCTGAAGCTATTGCAGCGTGAGTTCGATCTGAACCAAGCCGCGTTCTATTCCAAACCCAACTATGCCCAAGACACCGCCGGCAAAGCCATGCTCGATGCCGCTCAGCAGCAGATCGAGTCCCTGCAGTCTGAGATCCAGCGCCTGAAGGACGAGATTCCTCCGCCAAAGACATATCCAGGCGCACAGTAAGCAAGTATTTCAGATGCCGGCGTACCAGGCATAGCCTCCCTCAGGAGATGCGGAGCCCAGACCCTTGCCGAACGCCTTCAGGTTGTCGGTGACTGTCAGGCGGGTGATGAATTTCACGCTCTTGTAGCCGAGTTGGCGCGGCAGCCGCAAGCGAAGCGGCCCGCCATTACCTGTTGGAAGTTCATCGCCATTCATCCCATAGGCGAGAAAAGTCTGCGGATGCAATGCATCGGCCATATCGATGCTTTCCCACCACTCAGGATCGATCGAGTAATACACGACATATCTGGCATGAGGTTGGGCTCCCACGACGTCCAGCACGTGGGAGAGCGGCACACCATACCACTCGGCGATATACGACCAGCCCTCTTCACACGCCAGTTGCGTGATCTGGCTGCGAGATGGGTAACTCTTCAGCTGCGCAAGCGAAAACGTGCCGGGCCGCGCGACCAAGCCGTCGACGGAGAGCCGCCACTCCGCGAATCCCTCAGCCTGCAGGCGTTTATACGCGTCGTTCAGTGGCGGCATTTCGTTCGACACGGGTCTCTTCGAAATCTGGCTCCGAGAGAATTCGCGCGCTAACGAGTGCCTCGTCAGCAGCCGCTGGGAAGCGTAGGTCAGCGTTTCGCCGATGCCCCAGATTCCGCCGTGGTCGGGCGGGACCAGTCCATACCTCTCCGCGATGTGCCCTGCCGCGCTCAGCCCCAACACGCCCGCGGTGGCCGCGACTCCGGCAGTGATCAGTTTGCGGCGCGAAAGATCGCTCATGGGCCCTCCTTATCTGTGCCCGCTTTGCCCGTGATCATCGCTCGCGTGCGTGTCCTGAATCCCGCAAGACACACCATCACGACGTGGACTAGCAGGAACAGCACCAGAGCCACCGAGACGAAGAAATGAATGGTGCGCGCGGACTGCTGCCCGCCCAGCAACGTGACTGACGCGGGAAATGCGGAAACAAAGCCCAGGGACATCGCCAAGCCCGTCCAGATTACCAACGGAAACAAAACGAAAATCACGAATAAGTAAGTAAGACGCTGCAGCACGTTATACGACCAGGCTTCTGATTCACTCGGCCGCTTAAATCGCAAATGGTTTGCGATTTCGGTCGAAAGCACCCGCCACGAGAGTTCGGCCTTGCCCGGAAGCAAGTTTTTCCGCAAATGCCCTGAGACCAAGCTGAAGATTGCATACAGTAAGCCAGTCAATACCAGCGCCCAGGCTGCTTGAAAGTGAAGATACCGGCTCCAGCCGTTCTGGTCTGGCAGCACGTACCCGTAGCCAGTCGGCACCAAAGCCCTCGAGGAAGGGATCGGTATTTTGAACAACGGCGTAGTCAATACATTGCCGGTTTCGCCCCAATAGAAACGCGGGTGTGAGATCAGAATTTCAATTCCGCTGACGAGCAGGGCAATAAAGCAAAGCGTAGTGACCCCGTGAGTGACGCGCACGAGTGCCGAGTGCCGTGAATTAACCTTAACCGTTGTGGCAGGGACGGCCGAGGCAGTATTGGGGATGTAGGCGGAGCCGGCCAGCCGGGGATGGTATCACGTGCCGCGCTAATTGCCACGCTCGGCGGAACGCGGCGATGATCGTCGGATTGTCCTGATTTCCCCGGCATTTGGTCGGCGATCCCGAGGCTGAGACGCATGCGGCAAGTCAAGCCTCGTTCTAGGAGCGTTTGGGCAGCCAACCGTCACGAACTAGTCGCCCATATTGCCATTCGGCATTTCATGCTGCATCTCCCTCTGTCTTGATCGAATGGTCTCACAAAGTCCGTCATGAGTCAGCCCAACTCGGGATTCGTCGGTTACCCAACAAGTTCATACTGGGACCCGTTTCCCTGTTCATCCACTGCGTTCTGACGTTGAAGCGATAAGCCTCTTCGCATTATCATCGCGATTGCCTGCCACACACGCGGTGGGAGAGGGCACGGGATGTTATGAAGACTTCAGTGGGACCCAATCGAGCGACAACAAGCCGTACGGAGGCAGCGCCAAAAACACTGTCACAGATCGCCATCAATGCAGAGTATCTTGAACGCATTAAACTTCTCAGTGAAGCGAATGAAAGCGAGAACTATGACTTCCGCTCGTGGCTCAAGTACTCCGCCCCTGATGACATCGATGATCTGGTGAAAGCCCTCAGCCAGAAGTACTTCACGCTCATTGACTGCAAAGAGTGCGGCAATTGTTGTCGAACCTTGGAACTGGATTTCACGGAACCCGAACTTCACACCATAGCAAAGTCAATGCAGCAATCGATAGACGAATTCAAGAAGCGCTTTGTGGTAGAAGGCATAATGAAACCCTGCCCCGCGCTTAAGGGAAATTTGTGCTCGATTTATGAAGCTCGGCCAGGTGATTGCCGATCATATCCTCACCTTGAAAAGCCGGACTTCGTCTCTCGCCTCTACGGGGTTCTTGACAACATTGCTATCTGCCCTATTGCATTCAACGCCTTTGAAGAACTCAAAGCGAAGCTTAAATGGGCGAAGTACAGGGAGAGATGGTCGAAACGAATGCGGCAGATCGAAATGAGGCTAACGTAGCCTAATGTTTATTGGGATGCGAAAAAACATCGTCGAACGAGTCGCGTGCGTGGAAATCCTAAGTAAGCGTTGGAGGAAACGTAATGGAGTATCCGCAGTTTGGGTTGAGTGGGCAAGTTGCGTTGGTAACCGGAGCGGCGCGCGGTTTGGGGCGCGCCATTTCGCTGGCCTTAGCGCATGCCGGCGCGGATGTGGCTCTAGGTTTGCGCGATGTAAAGGCCGATTCTCGATTAGCCACAGAGATACGAAAGATGGGCAGAAGAGTCCTGCCCCTTCAGATGGACATGCGCCGCATGGAGCAGATTTCTAGCGCCGTCGACGACGCTGCGAAAGAGTTCGGCCGCATCGACATCTTGGTGAACAATGCTGGGATCGCGCCTGAAAATCTGGCCGAGAATGTGCGCGAGGAAGACTTCGACGAAACACTGGCCATCAACTTGAAAGGAACATTTTTTGCCAGCCAGTTCGTTGGACGCCTGATGATTCGGCAAAAGAGTGGGAAGATCATCATGATGAGCTCGCAGGCAGGCTTTGCGGCGTTGCCGACAGAATCGATTTATTGCATGACCAAGGCGGGCATCGCTCATTTGACCAAATGTCTTGCCGTGGAATGGGGCAAGCACGGAATCACCGTGAACGCCGTGGCGCCAACATTCATTAACACGCCGGGCACGGAGAGCGCACTCGCTGATGCCGCATTCCGCGCCGACACATTGGAACGCATTGCCGCGCTGCACCGTATCGGCGAGCCCATGGAAGTGGCAGGCGCGGTTGTGTTCCTGGCGTCCCCCGCCGCGTCCCTGATCACCGGTGAAACAATCCTAATCGATGGCGGCTGGACCGCCCGCTAACCGCTTAAGGCATCGATCTGTCCGAGGAGTGGGCACATAATCGGGATAGCGGTTCTGGTTCGGTGGAATATAGGAGGCGGTGCTGGGCAGGACAACAATGTCGTCGTTCGGTGACCTGAAGTTAAATGCCGAAGTCAGGTCGCCGGTAACCGTGCGGCGGGCGTGATGTTCGGTTCCAAAACGCCGAAGCGGTGCTCCAGAAAACGGATCAGCGAGTTGTGATCAAACACCTGGGAGTTTACCCTCCGCCCTTGCTCCAAGGCGAGATGATGATCATCGGCACGCGCACGCTGTGGCCGTACGGCCCGGGAGTGAAGACAGAGGCGGGGTACGTAGCGCTGCCGGTAAATAATTTTGGCGGAGTGGGCGGGACCATGTGGTCGAAGAAGCCATCGTTCTTGTCGAACATATAGAAGAAGACTGTCTTGCTCCAGACTTCGGGGTTGGCAGTCAACGCGTCGAGCATACCCGAAACGTACCACGCGCCAAAGTTCGATGGCCAGTTGCCGTGCTCCGTGTGCGCTTCGGGAGCAACAATCCACGACACTTGCGGCAAGCGATCGGCCAGAACGTCTTCTCGGAAGATGTCGAACGAGCGGTCCTGCATCATGACGACGACGTGCTTGACGTCATGGATGGAGCCGGTCTCGTGATTGGCCGGAATCGCCAGAGCGCGGGCAATGCTTGCAGGAAAATCCATGGATGCCGCAGCGGTGGTCGAGAGTTCAGGAAGTCACGACGGTGTGTGCTCATGCTGAATTCCGCTCCGTGGATTACCTTGGTGGCAATCGCGGGCGGCAGCTTAGTCGCCGCGCGTTGCGATGGCGTGATGTTTTGATTGCGATTGTGTGACTCGCTTGTTGAGCTAAATTTCAACTTCCGGGTAGTCGCATAGTCGGAAACTCGACCCGCGGATTCCTCCCTCGCGCAGTTCTCGCTATAATTAAGCTTTGCTTTCCGGAGGTCGCTCATGGAAACTCCCGTCATCCTTTCCGCGGTTCGCACCCCCATCGGAAGATTTCAAGGTGGCTTATCCGGCTTCACCGCGCCGGAGCTGGGCGGCAAAATCGCCGCAGAAGCAATACGGCGCGCCGGGCTGACCGGCGAGCAGATCGACGAAGCGATCCTCGGCAACGTAGTGCAGGCAGGCCTGGGGCAAAATCCCGCGCGACAGGCCGCATTGAAAGGCGGCTGCGACCCGCGCGTAGCCGCGATGACCATCAATAAAGTGTGCGGCTCGGGTCTGAAAGCGGTGGCGTTGGCGGCCCAGGCGGTGCAACTGGGTGAAAGCGAGATTGTGGTGGCGGGAGGAATGGAGTCCATGTCCAACTGCCCCTATTTATTGCCGCAAGCGCGCACCGGCTATCGCATCGGCGACCAGAAAGTCGTCGACTCCATGATCTGGGACGGCTTGTGGGACGCCTACGAAAACTTCCACATGGGAAACACCGGCGAATTGGTGGCGGAAAAATACGCAATTACGCGCGAGGAGCAGGACAAGTTCGCGCTGGAGAGTCACCAGAAAGCGATTCGCGCGCGCAAGTCATGCTTCTTTGAGTCGCAGATCTTGCCGATCGAAGTGCCGCAAAAAAAGGGCGAACCCCTGGTGATCAAGTACGACGAATCTCCCCGCGAAGACACCACGCTGGAGGCGCTGGCGAAGCTGAAGCCGGTCTTCAAAAAAGACGGCACTGTGACCGCGGGAAATGCGCCGGGAACGAATGACGGAGCGGCAGCGCTGGTGGTGACGAGCGAGCGCGTGGCGGCAAATCTGGGCCAGCAGCCGATGGCTCGCATCGTGGCGCAGGCGGTCAGCGGCGTCGAGCCCAAATGGGTGATGATGGCGCCCGTGGACGCCGTGGAAAAGCTGCTGGCGAAGACCGGCTGGGACCGCGACAAAGATGTGGACCTGGTGGAATTGAATGAAGCGTTCGCGGTGGCCGCGATTGCCGTGACGCGCCAGTTGCGGCTAAATCCCGAAAAGGTGAATGTGAACGGGGGCGCGGTGGCACTGGGGCATCCAATTGGCGCATCGGGTGCGCGGATCCTGGTCACGCTGCTCTACGAGTTGCAGCGCCGCAAGCTGAAAAGGGGAATCGCTGCCCTGTGCCTGGGTGGGGGGAACGCCGTAGCCTTAGCTGTCGAGATCGACGAAAAGCGCTAGCCACCTCAGCGGAATATTATTCTTCCAGCTCCTGCGCGCTCAGGTCGTGACTCTCGCATCGAGAGTCTTCATGAAATCCAAAATCGTTTGAACAACAGCCTGATCGCCGATCGTGGTATTGATCATGGTGTGGTAAACGGCACGGGCGGGCCATTCAACGGCGAAGTACTTCTGGATGAAATCCGTGCGCTCCCGATCGACGGAATCCACGAGCTGTTCGGCTTCGTTTTCACTTTTGCCCCGAGCCATTAGGCGCCGCACTTTGTCTTCTCTGGGAGCGTAAAGAAACAGACGTAACGTGTCTGGGCGGTTCCTGAGGAAATGCTGCGCTCCCCTGCCAACGATAACGGAGTTTCCCGATCTCGCCGCGCTGTGCACGACGCGTTGGGTGAGCTTCAATATGCTCTCGCTGTCCACCAGATTGAGTTTGTGAGCGTTAAGGCTTCCTTCATAACTTCCGCGCAAAAAGGATTTGAACAGCCGATAGTAGAGCGGATCGGTTCGCTCCTCTCGAACCTCGACAACAGCCTTAGGGCATTCAGCCAGTTTAGCGATCTCTTCGGTCAATAACTGATCCCAAAGTTTCCAGCCCAACTGCGCGGCAAGCCGCTGAGCGATTTCGCCACCCCCGCTTCCGTACTCCCGTTCAATAGTTACGATTTTGATCATTTTGTTTCTGACTTTGAGACCAGATAGATTATTACTCCGCGACGGTTAGCCCGCCAGCGCCAGGGTCATTCGCCTTCAAGAAGAAAGCCAAGCAGAACATGATCGCAGCCCCAACGGCAAGAACCATGAAGGTATCGATGTATGCCAGGCTTGCCGCCTGCGCCTGCAAGCTCTGGTAGATCCGGGCATAAGCCTGGAGCTGCCCCTCATGCGAACCCAACCCTGATTGAGCCATGCGCTGGGCCAGGCCGTTAGCCAAATTCTGGAAGTTAGGATTGTCAGGTCTGGCGTATTCGACCAGCCTAGCTTGATGGAATTGCGAGCGCCGCGCAATCAGGGTCGTAACCAGGGAGGTTCCCACGCTGCTTCCGATATTACGCATGAAGTTAACGATTCCGGCGACCGAGTTGTTTTTCTCCGGCGGAATTCCGATGTAGGCCACAAGAGTGATTGGCACGAACAGGAATCCCAAACCAAGAACCTGAGTGATGCGCAACCAGGTAGCCGCACTGAAACTGATCTGCAGGTCAATCCGCTTCGTGGAATAGAACATGGCGATGGACAATAGCAACCAACCAAGAGCGATTAGGTATCGTGCCTGAACCTTGGTTGTCAGTTTACCCATAACGGGCATCTCAAAGAGCAAAACAAGCCCTCCCGCTGAAAGCGCAAGCCCAGCCAACTGGGAAGTGTAGCCCACGAGGGTCTGGAGAAATTGAGGCATCAACACCAAGCTGCTGAACAACAAGATTCCCAGAGTAAACATCATCAAGTTCGCACTGGCGAAGTTAAAGCTTTTAAACATGCGGACGTCGATGATCGGCGCCTTTTGAAACCACTCCCAGATAACCAGCGAGATCAAGCAGATGGTCGCGACGACGACGAGAGTCGTGATGAAATGTGACCCAAACCAGTCATCTTCCTGGCCCTTGTCGAGCAACACCTGCAACGCCCCGATACCCAAAGTAAGAAGAGCGATGCCAACGTAGTCCAACTTGACCCCAGCCGCCCTGAGCCGGCCTAAATAGGGCGGATCTTCAACAAAACGGCGCACCAGGAACCATGTGGCGATGCCAACCGGAAGATTGATAAAAAAGATCCACCGCCAGGAATAGTTGAAGGTGATCCATCCGCCCAGCGTTGGCCCGATCGTAGGTGCCATGATGGCCGTGATGCCATACAGCGCAAACGCCAATCCTCTTTGCTGTGGAGGGAAAGTGTCTGCCAAAATGGCTTGCGCCATCGGCTGCAATCCACCTCCGCCCGCGCCTTGCAGCACGCGGAAGAGAAGAAGCAGACCGAGGCTCGGCGCTACCCCGCAAAGCAAAGAACTCACAGTAAAGACGCATAGACATGCCATGAAGAAACGCTTCCGCCCCAGTGCGCCGGCGAGCCAGCCGCTGATCGGTAGAATGATGGCATTCGAGACCAGATAAGAAGTCAACACCCAGGTACTTTGGTCATTGCTCGCCCCGAGATTCCCCGCCATATAGGGCAGGGCGACGTTGGCGATACTGGTGTCGAGAACCTCCATAAAGGCGGCCAGGGCCACAACAACAGCAATCAACCAAGGATTGTATTTCGGTCGCCAAACGTCCTGGTCGATTGTGAGTGCAGCGGAACTCATTGGAGGTATACGTGTGGCACCACGTTCATGCCCGGCCGAAGCTGACGATCCCGGTTTTCTCCCGGATCAAGAACGATCTTTACTGGAACTCTTTGGACAATTTTCACGTAGTTGCCCGTGGCATTCTCGGGTGGAAGCAAACTGAAGAGTGGGCCAGTTGCGCCGGCGATACTGTCCACGTGACCTCTTAAAGTCCGGCCACTCGAGTCCACATCGATTTTCGCTGCCTGTCCCACTCGCATATGCCTAAGCTGGGTTTCTTTGAAATTGGCAGTGATCCATACTTCATCAAGAGGCACAACAGTTAAAAGTTGCTGCCCGGGCTGAACGTTCAGCCCGAGGACCACGGTCTTATTCACTTCACCGCTGACCGGAGCAACGATTTTCGTGTATTGGAGGTTCAGCTGAGCTTGCTCGAGCGCAGCGCGCTTTTGCTCCACGTCGGCGATGGCCGCGCGCACGCGAGCCTTGGTTGACGATACCTGCTGCGGCCCGGTTTCCGCGGATTGGTGGTTGGCCTCCGCTTCCACTAAACGGCTCTGGGCTTGCTGCACGAATTGTTGTGCCGCAGACTCATTGGCGTGAGCCGCCGCTACAGCGGCAGTACTCGATTTGGCAGCGGCCAACGCCTGATCGTAGATCTGCTCGGCCACTTCCCTCTTGTCGACGAGCATCTTGTAGCGGTGGAGATCATCTTGCGCCTTCACATCGTTGGCCTCAGCCTGTTCCAGTTGGGCGTGCGCTGCGGTCAGTTGCTTCTGAGCGGCTATGACACCGGCCTTGGCATTTTCGATATCCGAGGCAGTGAACTTTAGTTGGCTCAAAGTACTCACCGCGGTAATCGGCACGGTTATATTCAGCGATTGAGCCGTCGCTTCGGCACTAGCGAGATTGGCTTGAGCCTGGGCAACAGCAACTTCATAGTCTTTGGGGTCAATCTCCACCAGCACGGTGCCTTTCTGGACCCACTGGTTGTCGTCTACGTTGACCCGCACCACGTAGCCGGAAATACGCGCGCTGACGGGATAGAGATGAACATCCGCCTGTGCGTCGTCGGTCGATTCATAGCTGCTCAGATAGCGCCATAGGAAGAAGCCGCCAACCAGCACCACCACGGCGGCCGCCAGAACTAAAGCTCTGTTGCGGATCCTCGGACTCAGGTAAATCCGAGACGTGGACTTCCTGTCCGCCGAGGGCTGTGGATTCACTGGGGATCCGTCGTCTGCCCTAGGACCAGGTGGATTCTCTTCCGCCATGTTCAGTTTCCTTTGAAGTATTGCTTGACGCCCGCTTCCGCGATACCCAGAGCGCGAGCCAGGGAAATTTTTGCAAAATTGTGGCTGTAGAGACTTGAGATGTACTGTTCGTGAGCGCTGGCCACCGCTTCTTGGGATTGCACTACTTCCACCGTATCGGTCACGCCCGCGCTGAACCGATCGCGCGACTGGAGAAGCGTCTCTTCCGCCAAATCAATATTGCTGCGGGCCACATTAACCTGATCCGCAGACGACTGCAGATTCAGCAGCGCGGCGCGAATGTCCGCGTCGATTTGCGCCCGCAAATTGTCCAGGCGTTCACGGGTCTGCTGAAGTCTGGCATCGGCTTGCAGAATGTCGGCGTGGACGCTGTTTCCCTGAAAGATGGGAATCGACAGGGTTCCACGCACGTCGAATACTTGCGTAGCTGTAGAGGGATGCGCCCCCGCTGCGCCATAGTCGGCGCTAAAGGCGAGCGACGGATAATAACCAGCCACTGCGGCCTTGCGAGAGAATTCCGCCGCGCGCACATCAGTCATGGCCGCGAGGTAATCGGAGCGTGAAGTGTAAGCGCGCTTTAGGGCTTCGTCAATCGTGATGCCCTCGAACGGACGGTAGGGCGACTTGTCGGTGAATTCGAATTCCTGCCCGAGAGCCAAGCCGATAACGCGTGCAACGGTCAGCTTTTGGATTGCGAAATTATTCTTTGCTTGAATCAACTGCTGTTGCCGGGTCTGAAGTTCCACTTTGGCGCGCAGGCCGTCGATCGCTGGTGAAGTACCCGCATTCACTTGGTCCGTTGCTTGATCATAAAGGGCCTTCGCCGTCTCCACCTGGGCTTCTGCCGTCTGGATGCGGGCCTCGTCGGCTATGGCTTGGAGATAAACATAGCCTACAGCGAGCACGACAAGATCCCGAGCATCTTTGTAAGTATATTGGGCCGATTTGAGGTTCTGCGTGGCCGCGCGGGTATTGTTGATCAACTTTGAATCAAAAAGAGATTGGTTCACAGTTAGACGGGCGTCAAAATAGGAAAAAGGACCGACAGACGGAGGAAGGGTGGTCGCTCCTCCAATACTCGTAAAGCCGAGTTCAGCAAGATTAATCTGCGAATCTGCTATATAAGGATTCACCGCCACGTGTGGCAGAAGGGCACTCAACTGCTCCCAGCGCTGTCCGCGGGCTGAACGAATATTCGCATCGGAGAGAAGCAATCCGAGGTTTTGCTTCAATCCGCGGTCGATCGCTTCTTGCAATGAGAGCGGCAGAACTCCGGGAACCAGCCTTGCCGGCGTACTTCCCGCGAACGGGCTCACTCCAAGGGTTCCGGGAATGGCTTGACCCGGAGTGCTGGCTGGTGTCGCCGGTGTTTGCGCGAGGGAGGTAGCTTCTCCGCACAGTAAGACTCCAGCCAGAAGAAATGGGCGCGCGGGTCCGTAATTGAGTCTCAAGCAAGCCTCCTTGGTGGATTTCTTGTTACGGCCGGCCCAAAGGAGGCCATATCTTAGTCCGGTCGCTTATTTCGAGCAACCGGGAACGACACGGGGGTGAGCTAACGATAAAGTCGCAGCTTAAGCAGGACATCGTAGTTGTTGATGATCGAATCACCGATCAGCAGAAGTTGTGCGTCCGGGTGGCTGTGCATAGCTTCGACAACGGCTTTGTGCCGATCTGCCCACCTGGAGTGTTGCCGCCGGTCAGCGGGAACTATGGGCGGGTTCGGCAGGCTGGTTGGCGCTTGCGCGCTGATGCGGTGGTGGACAAAGCGTTCGGCCTCTAACGCGGGCCCACGGCCGGTGAAAACGGCTGTGGGGTAGCCCAAACACTTTCGGACAACACTCTTGGCGGAGTGACCATGAAAGCGAAACTCATAGCCGCTTCTGTGGCGCATCGAGTGCTTTCTGGCCGGTCGACAAAGGTTAGGTGCCTGACGGCCAGTCAGTCAGGCTGCGGGCGGCAAGCAGAATTACGCGCACTGCTTATTCCATTCTGGCGTGCCGTGTCAGCAGAAAAGAATCAGAACCATATTAGTCAAACGCGCGCGGAACATCCTGCCCAGTTTTACGCTTCAGTGAAACGCGCGTCCGATTAATCACTAGCGTTTCCGGCCAGTTCTCCAGTTTGCAGACCGCCGAGCCGAATCGGCAGAGGCCGGAATCAGTGAAACCTGCCCAAGCCTCGCCTTCTGACACTCAACTGCGAGTCCCCCGCTCTTACTTAACTCGCCCAGCGCCGAGTGCGACCGGAGGGTGTTGAACACCGGCCATTTCTCGATCCTAATTGACAGCGAAATTCCATCGTGATACTTACCGCGGATGATTAAATTTTCTGTCAACGATCGCTCGGAGGTGGCCTAGGCAGCCGCAAACAACGGTGTCGGGTCCTGCGCTGCCAGAACCGTCTTGCCCGGTTAAGAAAGGATCTTCAAATCACCTGGCCGCGTGATTTTTATTGAGTCCGAGCATAGCCCGAACAGCAAGGAGAACTCGATGGCTCAGTTTGATGTTCCGTTGGTGCGTTCGCAGTTCGCGCAAACGTCGCGGCGCGACACTTGGTGGGTCCAACCCGTCGCTGTTTTCCTCGGGCTTTCTACGTTTATCGTTTACTCGACCTGGGCAGCGATGCAAGGCCAGCATTACCGGTTCGGCCCCTATCTTTCTCCCTTCTACTCACCGGAGCTGTTTGGTGATCCACTACGATCCTGGTTCGGCGTGAAACCGGCTTGGATCCCGGCGTGGGTTACTGCCGCGATGCTTATTCTGTGGGCGCCTGGCGGATTCCGACTGACGTGCTACTACTACCGCGGCGCATACTACAAGGCCTTCTGGGCGGATCCTCCATCCTGCGCGGTGGGAGAACCGCGGAAAAAATATCTTGGTGAGCGATCTTTTCCGTTGATCCTGCAAAACGTCCATCGTTATTTCCTGTATCTTGCACTGGTATTTTTGGTTCTGCTGGCCCACGACGTGTGGGAGGCGTTCTGGTTTGACGGCCACTTCGGCATCGGCGTTGGTACGTTGGTGCTGCTTGCCAACGTGGTTTTGCTGAGCTGCTACGCGTTTGGATGCCACTCACTGCGCCACCTGATCGGCGGATTTCGAGACTGGCTTTCCAGCGCGCCGTTGCAAAAGCGCGCGTACGATTGCGTCAGTTGCCTTAACCACCGCCATATGACCTTTGCCTGGTTCAGCCTGTTTTCTGTGGGATTCGCTGACCTGTACGTGCGCTTGTGCTCGATGGGCATCTGGAGAGATTGGAGAATTTTTTAGTGAGCGAATATCTCACGCATGAGTACGACGTGCTGGTGATTGGAGCGGGCGGTGCCGGCTTGAGGGCTGCCGCGGAAGCCTGCGCTGGTGGCACCAAAGTCGCCGTGATCTCGAAGTCGCTGCTGGGCAAGGCTCACACCGTAATGGCGGAGGGAGGTATTGCAGCCGCTCTCGCGAATGTCGACGAACGCGATAGTTGGCGAGTTCATTTTGCAGATACCATGCGCGGCGGCCAATACTTGAACAGCTGGAGGATGGCCGAACTGCACGCCAAAGAGGCACCTGCCTGCGTGCAAGAGCTGGAAGCATGGGGCGCCGTTTTCGACCGGACCGCGGACGGCCGCATCCTGCAGCGGAACTTCGGCGGGCATCGCTATCCGCGATTAGCGCACGTGGGCGATCGGACAGGTCTTGAGATGATCCGCACCTTACAGGATCACGATATTCATCTCGGCATGGACGTCTATATGGAATATACGGTCGTCACGCTGTTAAAGGATGGCGACCGGGTAGCAGGCGCATTTGGGTATGATCGCGAACGCGGGAGGTTCCATGTGTTCCGCGCCAAGGCGGTCGTGCTGGCGACTGGCGGAATTGGCCGCGCCTACAAAATCACCAGCAACAGTTGGGAATACACCGGCGACGGGCACTCTCTCGCGTATCACGCGGGAGCTGCGCTTATGGATATGGAGTTCGTGCAGTTTCATCCAACAGGAATGATCTGGCCGCCAAGCGTCCGGGGAATTCTAGTCACCGAAGGAGTGCGAGGCGAGGGAGGCGTACTGCGCAATAGGGAGGGCCGCCGATTTATGTTTGAGGACATTCCGGCGGCGTACGCGAATCAGACTGCCGACTCGGAAGAAGAAGGCTGGCGTTATACACAGGGAGACAAGAACGCGCGCCGCCCACCGGAGCTGCTTACGCGCGACCATGTTGCCCGCTGCATCCGGCGAGAAGTGAAAGAAGGGCGGGGCAGCCCCCACGGAGGCGTGTTCCTGGACATCGCCTGGATTAAGGAACGGATTCCCAATGCCTCTGAGCACATCAAGAGGAAACTTCCCAGCATGTACCACCAGTTCAAGCAACTGGCGGACATTGATATTACGCAGGAACCGATGGAAGTTGGGCCGACCACACACTACATGATGGGCGGCGTCCGCGTCGATGCAGACTCGCAGATGTCCGACGTCCCAGGCTTGTTTGCTGCGGGGGAGTGCGGTGCCGGACTGCATGGAGCGAACCGGCTCGGGGGGAATTCGCTGTCTGATCTGCTGGTCTTTGGTAAACGCGCCGGTGAATATGCCGCGCGGTATGCGAAAGAGATCTCCCTGGGCGCGATCAATCCGGGTGAAGTTGCACTGGCGGAAAAACAAGCGCTGGCCCCATTCTCACGCGATGGCGCAGAAGGACCTTATGCGGTTCAGTACGCGTTGCAAGACATGATGCAAGACCTGGTGGGCATCGTACGCCAGGAAAAAGAAATGTTGCAGGCGCTCGAGCGCATTGAACAGTTGAAGGCACGCGCGCAACGGGTTGGCGTGAGCGGGAATCGCGAATACAACCCCGGCTGGCACACGGCCATCGACCTTAACAACTTGCTGACGGTGTCCGAAACGGTGACCAGGGCAGCGCTAGAGCGAAAAGAAAGTCGTGGCGCGCATTTCCGCGACGACTATCCCGCCAAGGACAACAAGTTCGGCTCATTCAACATTGTCATCCGAAAGGGCGCTGACGGTGAACCTCAGATAATGCGTGAGCCGATTCCGGAGATGCCGGTGGAGTTGAAGCAAATCATCGAGGAGATGAAGTAATGGCGACGGCAACGTTCCGAATCTGGCGCGGGGAAAAAGGCTCCGGAAAGTTTCAGGATTATACGACCGAAGTCGCTCCCGGAATGGTGGTGCTTGATAGCGTTCATCATATCCAGGCTGAGCAGGCCAATGATCTTGCTGTACGGTGGAACTGTAAGGCCGGCAAATGCGGCTCGTGCTCCGCTGAAATCAACGGCATGCCAAAGCTAATGTGCATGACGCGTCTGAATTCGCTTCCACTTGAACAACCCGTGACCATCGAGCCCATGAAGGCCTTTCCGCATGTTAAAGACCTGGTCACCGAACTGTCGTGGAACTATGATGTGAAAAAGCGCATAGCGAAATTCAAGCCGCGCCGTCCAGACGCCCCGGACGGGACGTGGCGCATGGCGCAAGGAGATGTCGATCGCGTCCAGGAGTTTCGCAAATGCATTGAGTGTTACCTTTGCCAGGACGTGTGCCACGTTCTTCGTGAACACCACATGCACGATGAATTCATCGGGCCGCGTTTTTTAGTTTATGTGGCGGCGCTCGAAATGCATCCACTTGACGAGGCAGATCGCACCGCCGAGCTGAGAACGCAGGACGGCATCGGGTTGTGCAACATTACAAAATGCTGCACCAAGGTGTGTCCGGAGAACATCACCATTACCGACAACGCCATCATTCCCTTGAAGGAGCGTGTTGTGGATCGTTTCTTCGACCCTTTGACGAAGCTGTTCCGAATGTTTAAAGCCGATGGCGGCTAGGAGGTCTTCATGCATTTCAATCTGAAGTCCATCTCGACCGAGGGCGTTCCCAAAGCGCTGGAGAAAGCCGAGCGTTATCGGCTCCTGAACGAACCGAGCCTCGCTGAAAGCATTTGCCTGGACATCCTGGCTATTTTGCCTAAACACCAAGAGGCACTGGTTTCGCTCCTTCTTGCGCGAACCGATCAGTTCGACAGCGGCGTTACTTTGAAATCGGCCCAAGAGGTGCTGGTGCGCATCGAGGGTGGGTACGAGCGCGCCTACTACGCCGGCATTATCTGGGAACGCCAAGGACACGCCCACCTGCGGCAAGGCGGCCCTGGCAGCAGCGCAAACACCTATCACGCACTGCGCGAGGCGATGGAACACTACGAGCGAGCAGAAGCTCTCCGCCCTCCTGCCAATGACGACGCGATTCTGAGGTGGAACGCCTGCGCGCGAGTGATTATGCGCAGCCCGGAGATTCGCCCGCCGGCAGAGGCGGAAGTTCAACCCATCACGAGTGAGTAGCCACATATTTTCCGAATGTTTGCGGCTGAGCAATGCGAGGCGGCTGCCAGTGAGATCAGCGATGCGGGTCATCGAAAGGCTCACCGCTGAGGAAACCCAACTTCGTTCTCCGCCCGCCAGACACACCGTCGCCGCATGACATCCCAACAAACATCCAGAATCGGTTGGCTCTCGCGGCAGACGCGTCCCGTTGTGCCCGCTTGTCCATAAAATCTCTTTTTCCCTCTTCCAGAGGTCATCGTCTCACAGCACTTTTGACCTGCCATCATCTCTGGCACTCTCACCGTTGGCAGCCATGCTCGCCCGCATATCCTAGCTGCGGCGCCAAACCCATCCTTCGCTCAATTGAATTTGCATAACACCCGCGTCCGCCGCAAACCGCGCGGTCACCTTCAAACGGCTTTACCGAACGCGCGCAGAGCTCCTCGCCGCACTTTGGCCGTTCCTGAAAACGCGCCTCCGGTGAAGCACTGACGTTTCTGGCCAACTTCCGAATGCGCCTGCAATTGCGGAAACGGTCTGATACCGCGGCGAATCCTGCTGCTGCCTCAGTATCGCAATCACGAGGGAAATTGCGCAGTCCCAGAAACGTTGGCAGGTGCAGTCAGATATTTGATAAAGATAACCTCGTTCTGTGCCTCGTTGTAGAGCAGCTCATCGGCCATCGCGCGGGTCATGGCAATGCCGAATCCACCCGGGCGGATTCCGAGTTGATCGCGGATGGCCACATGTGCGATGGGTTCCTCCGCAGGTTGACCAACGGCAGCGTGGGTCAAGCTCTTGAAGCTGAAGCCTGGACCAGGATCTGCAACGCGATACAACAATATGCGCGATGAGCGCAGGTGAGCAATTCGCACTTTGCGATTTGGATCCAATTTTCCTCCCCATTCCACTGCGTTGAGCACCAACTCCCTGAATGCCATGCCGATCGTGTTGCGCAGGTCATCCGGAAGGTCGGTTTCCAGCTTCATGAGAAAGGATTGAATGCGCTCGGCGGCCTCCTGCGTGCATGGGATGAGCAATTCCACCCAATGCGGGCTAGCGGAAATGACTTCGATCGGAGGAGAAGCGTTTTGTTTGAGTGCTCGCTCGGCCAATTCCACCGCCATTTTCGGCGGAAAAGGCTTACTTAGGTATTCATAGGCCTGCTCTCGTATCGCGCGCAACAGAGTGTCCGGCGTGGCGTCGGACGTCATGATGATGATTTTCGGTTGGGATTTACCTGCGCGAACCCGGGCAAGCACTTCAAGGCCGGTCAGCTTTGGCATCCAGATGTCCAGAAATGCCAGAGCAAAACTTGTTCGCTGGATGTTGCGTAACGCTTGCGAGCCATCCTTGACGGCAGTAACCGCATAGCCGGCCTTCTTTAGCATGCTGCAAACGGCAAAGCGCGTGGCGCGGTCGTCATCGGCAACAAGGATCTTCTCTGCCAGGACCGAAGTTCGGCTCATAGATGCCACCTCATGCCCAAGATTCGACGAACCCGGTATTTCGCCACAGATGCTACATCCTCGAGAAACGCTGAGCAACTGCGGGCGATCCCTGTGACCGTCTAGAACGCACCAAGTTGCAGGATTCCCAGCTTTGTACCAAAATGAGCGCCTCGTCCGGATTTTTGAATGTTCCCGATCGGAAGAGCAATGAGCGCATCTGTACGTTTTAATCCGCCAACTGAAGACGACCTGCGCGAGTTCATCGACCTGTCCTTAAACTTCTTGTGTATCGTCGGCACGGATGGCTACTTCAAATATGTTAATCCTGCCTGGGAAACGACATTCGGCTACACCCGGGAAGAGCTACTCTCGCGCCCCTATCTTGAGTTCGTGCATCCCGAGGACCGCAGGACCACGACCGCTGAAGCCGCGAGCATTGCATCTGGCCGCAGTACTCTTTCTTTTGAGAATCGCTACCGCTGTAATGACGGATCCTACAAATGGCTACTATGGTCTGCCGTTGTTCACGCGGAAAGAGGACTGATTTACGCTGTCGCCGCGGATGTCACGGAACGAAAACGTGAAGAGGTGCGTTTGAGTGCGCAGTACGCGGTCACACGTGTGCTTGCGGAAGCACCAACCCTGGCTAGTGCCACGCCGCGGATCCTGCAAGCTGTTTGTCAGAGTCTTGATTGGCCCGTAGGCGCCATTTGGCGCGTAGACCAAAACGAGAATCTGCTGCGCTGCGTGGAAACCTGGCACATTCCATCGGCGCAGCTTAAAGAGTTCGACCAGAGCACGCACACCCAGACTTTTCCGCGGGGCATAGGCCTGCCGGGCCGAGTCTGGTCACAAACCCAGCCCGCATGGATAGAAGATGTCACCCATGATGCAAACTTTCCTCGTGCATCGATCGCGGCTAAGGGAGGACTGCATGCAGCTTTCGGATTTCCTGTCCTCCTTGGGACCGAGGTCGTCGGCGTACTCGAATTCTTCAGTGACCAGATCCACAAGCCTGACGGTCGGCTGCTGGACATGATGAGCGCTATCGGCAGTCAGATTGGCCAGTTCATGGAACGGAAGGAGGCGGAGGATGCCCTGCGGGTGTACGCGCGCGACCTGGAAATAGCCAGAAAGCGAGCTGAAGAAGCGACCCGCGCCAAGAGCGAGTTTCTGGCCAACATCAGTCACGAGATCCGTACGCCGATGAATGCAATGATCGGTATGACTGAGTTGGCGCTGGCGACCCGGATCACTCGCGAACAGCGGGAGTACCTTAATGCGATTCAAGGCTCAGCCGACGCCCTGCTCACCCTGGTCAACGATCTTCTGGACTTTTCCAAAATCGAAGCGCGCAAGTTGCAACTCGACCACGTAGCATTCAACCTCCGCGATGCGCTTGAAGACACGATGCGCGTGCTGGCTCCACGCGCTCACCAGAAAGGCCTGGAGCTGGCGTGCCATGTCCATCCGGATTTGCCGCCCACGCTGGTGGGAGATCCTTTGCGCCTCCGTCAGATCGTAGTGAACCTTGTAGGCAATGCCATCAAATTCACGGAACAAGGCGAAGTCGTGCTACGCGTGCAAGCCGAGACGAACCATAATGGTGACATCCAATTACATTTCTCTGTCGCCGATACGGGAATTGGCATTCCACCGGACAAACAGGCGGTCATTTTTGAGGCATTCTCACAGGCCGACAGCTCCACCACGCGGCGTTACGGCGGAACCGGGCTGGGGCTGGCGATATCGGCGCAGTTGGTGGAACTCATGGGCGGCAGCATCTGGGTGGAAAGCCAACCCGGCCGGGGCAGCACGTTCCACTTTACGGCACGGTTTGATGTGCAACAGCCTGGGATGGAGAATCTGCCTTCTCGTTGGCGCACTCTCACCGACCTGCCTGTGCTAATCGTGGACGACAACGCGACCAACCGCCGCATCCTCGAAGAGGTGTTTTCCAACTGGTGCA
>Ga0210407_10001585_pt1 | contig 21008 bp, 15 predicted proteins | sample IncBWC27MmetaG_FD_150860 | JGI IMG/M metagenome (GOLD analysis project Ga0210407, IMG submission 150860) | Forest soil microbial communities from Barre Woods Harvard Forest LTER site, Petersham, Massachusetts, United States - Inc-BW-C-27-M | ecosystem: Environmental > Terrestrial > Soil >... | reverse complement strand
CCGGCTGCGCCCCAGCAGCAATAGCGTGCGATCTTCGCCCTGTGGCTCCCCGCACGAGTCCGCGGCCGCGTTTTCGACCGCGAATACGTACGTCATCGCGGCGTCCAGCCGGTCCGGGAATCGCTCCAGGTATCGCGGAGCCCAGTCCTGTTGCAGGTTTTTACCCTGTTGATAAATGCGCTGCAGGTCCCCCTGTGGCAGCGGCTGCTCCAACGATCGGCCGGGTTGGCGCAGACAATTTTCCGCCCGCGTTTGCGCCAGTGAGAGCGCGTTCGCGGCCCGCCGCGCCCGCACCTCGGCGGAAAGTCCGAACAAGAACGGATCCGCCGCGAGTATCTGCCGTGTCACGTCGAAACGGTTCGCGAGATTCGGTTGTTCGCGCCTTTCGCGCGGCAGCCGGTCGAAATATTCCAACGCCGTCGCGTATTGGCCCAGCTCAAAAGTGGCCTGGGCCGCGTCCGCCAGAGATTCTTCATCATTCGGGTCGGCGGCAAGCAAGGCGCGATACACGTGCAACGCGTGCGCCCATTGCTGAGCGCGCAGCAACAGATGGCCCACGATTTTCAGCCGCGCCAAATCACCCGCGGGAATATTCTCCTCAAGCGCGATTACCTCCGGCGCGGCCTGTTTCACCGCGCCGCGACCCAGCAGAAACTCGCACAGTTCCCGGCGCACTTGCCAGCGCATCGCGATTGGATCGTCGGCCCACTCGCCGTAAATCGCGCCCTGGTAATAGCGCATGGCATCCGCCATCGAATCGTGCTGCGCCGCGATGCGCGCCAGTTCCAAATTCACTTCGCCGCTGCCGGGAGATTCAGAAAGCAGATTCAGCAGATACGAGCGGGCTTCCTCCCCGCGCCCGGCCGCAGCCAGGGCCTTCGCCAGATGAAATTGAAATATCGGATTTGAGGGATTGTACGCCAGCGCATTGCGATAATCGGTCAGCGCTGCTTTGATTTGTCCCGCGTGTTCGTCCGCTTCGCCTTGCGCGAACATCGCGTCCGCCAGCGTATGTACTTTTTTGTGGTACATCCGTGACAGCAATGCAGTCAACGCCAAAAGCAGCACCAGCGCCAGCACGCAAAGAATCACTACCAATTCGCGCGAAAGGATGCGCGGCGACTCTTCGCTCAACGTGCTCGGACTCGTCACGCTCATCGTGAATTATTCAACCAAGGAATATTCTAAACGGTTTTCGCGCGGAAAGGGCCGCGAGTCGAAAAATTAGCGAAGGGTTCGAAGTAGTGGGTCGCAATAACGGCAGGAGGAAGAGCAGGAACAGGATCAACAGCGCGCCGACAAACGCAGTTGCCGATTACGTCTGGTCAATCAGCCGGTGATGAATCGCATACAACGCAAGTTCCAGGCGGTCGGAAACTCCCAGCTTATCGAAAATATTATGCAGGTGATTCTTCACCGTCTGTTCGCTGATAAAAAGCTTCTCGCCGATTTCGCGGTTCCGGAAGCCCTGCGCCACCAGCTGCACGATTTCTTTCTCGCGGTCGCTCAAGAGTGGCTTTTCGCGGCGCTGGCCCGATTCCGCGGATTTCTTGAACGCGTCAATCACTTCCGCCGTCATCCGGTTATCCAGCCAGATTTCTCCGTCGGAGACCTTGCGGATGCTCTTCACCAGCAGGTCGCTCGCCGATTGCTTCAGCACCACGCCACGTGCGCCCAGGCGCATCGCGCGCACCACGTCGCGGTCATCTTCCGCGGCCGTCAGCACGATCACGCGCGTCGGCAGCGAATCGAAATTCACCTCTTCCAGCACGCCGAGGCCATCCTTTTCAGGCATGCGCAAATCCAGCAACAGAATGTCCGGCTTCAGCTTGGTGAGCATCTTGATGCATTCCACGCCGTTCGAAGCCTCTCCGACGATTTGAATCTCGTCGGCGGCTTCCAATAGCTTGCGCAAGCCATCACGGAAAATGGCATGGTCGTCCGCGACCAGGATGCGAATCACCTGTTTTGCTTTCGTCATTTTAATTCAGTGGGATTTCTACCGTCAGACGCGCCCCGTGCCCGGGATTCGATTCCACCGTTAGCGTCCCCCCCACGCCCCGTGTTCTTTCCTTGATCGAAATTGGCCCGAGTCGCAACCGATCCAGCTCTTCGCTGCTGTACCGGCCGGAGAAGCTGAATCCGCGCCCATTATCATCCACGACGAGAGACACCTTCGCTTCATCTTGCCCTAGTTTTACCACGACGTGACTCGCCTTCGCATGCTTTTTTATGTTGTTGAGTGACTCACGATATATCTGGAAAAGCTCTCTGCAAATCCGGTCCGGCAAGCGTAAATTCCGGTCCTCGATGAACAGGTCCACCGCCATCGCCGCTTCGTTGCGGAAGCGCTCCGCAAATCCCAGCATCAGCTCCCGCATGTCCGCGCTCTCAACCCGCAGCGGCCGAAGGTCTGTAACCATCCTACGCAATTCTTCGCTTTCCTGTTGCACGGTTTTTTGCAATGTTTCCAATTCTTTGCCCGCCTGCTCCGGCGTCCATGGGAACTTGTGGCGCAATACGTCCAGCTGAATATTCAGGCTTAGCAGCGTCTGCAGGATTCCGTCGTGCAGATCGCGCGATATTCGGCTGCGTTCAGACTCCACAGCGCGTGCCCGTAAGTGTCTCATTAAAAAGACGTTCTCCAGCGGCGGCCCGACGTGCCGTACAATCTGCTCCAGCCAGCGCAGCTCGCCGCGGGTGAATCGGCGGCGCGACCCCTGCGCTCCGTTGAGCCCCGCAGCCGCGATCGCCCCGTTAGCTCCACCCGGCCCGTCGGGATTGATCAGCAGAACGCGCCCCGTTGGCCTTCCCCCCGCCTCAATCGTCACAGCCAACAAAGTGCGCGCGCCAAACTCCTCGCGCGTTGAATTCGGTGGGGCGGCAAGCTCGCGAAACACTTGACCGCTGCGCCGGTCCCAGCCAAATCCGGTTCCCGCGCCATCGTTGAATTCCCAGCAGTACGAACTCTCAAACGCATCCGTCAGAAATGTGTCCGAACGCGAAAGCGGCAACGTCTCCGGCCCGCCGATCTCCCGATCGTTCGGATGAATCTTCCAAACGAACAGCCGCTCCAGTTCTTCATCGCGAATCGCCAGGCAAGCCTGCTCGCATTCAAATTCCAGCGCAATCTCGCCCAGCGCCTGCCGAACGGACTCAGTCAACCCTCTGTCAAACTGCAACAAGCGTGAAACCTTTTCCAGAAATTGCTGGCGCTCCAGATGTTCGCGTTCCCGCGCGCCCAAAAACCCCATTCCCAGCCCGGAAATCACCGTGCCCAGCCCGATCGTCAGCCAATGCCACACCCCACGCCAGCCGGACAATTCCATCACCGCCACGCGGAAAACGATTCCGGCGGTAGCGATGCTCACGAGCGCCAGCATCAACCGCGCATTGCCCTGCGTAGCCAGCGCGAACACCACGAATAAGAACAGGAACCACCAGGCGGAAAGCGACGGCGTCAGAAATAGGAACACCGCCAGCGCCACGCAGTCTGCCAGCAGCGGAATCGTGACGTTCGTCTCGCTCGACAGCCGCTCGTACCCCAGCACCGCCAGTGCCAGCAGCAAGTACACCGCAAGAAAAATCGCCGCAGCCGTGCGCGACCCCGCCGCCGATATTTCGATCAAATCCACCAGCGCCAGGGCCACAAAAATGGCTCGAGCCAGGGTGACCTGGCGGTCCAGATACAATCGTTCGGCGGTATCAAGCGGCATGGTGGCGGGCGACTGCCTATCAAAGTCTAGCAAGCCCCCCACGCCACGCAACCGCCTGTCCTCTTCTGGTTATCGCCGGACAAGAACGCCCGCACCCTCCGCCGGCCCCGCGTCCCGGCCCCAGCCGAAGTGGAATTCCGCGCCGCTCAACGTCCGAGTCAAATTCACCACAGATGAACACTGATAAAAACTGATAAATTCAAAAGCAAATAATTAGGTAGGAAAACCATCCGCCGGAAGGTCATTTATTCCGCGCCATCGCTCATATCAGCGGCGACGTTGATTCCCGATTTTTTTTCAATTTTCGCAGTTGCCTTTATCAGCTTTATCAGTGTTCATCTGTGGTGAATTTGACTTTGACCCAGCCCGGCGCGAAGTTATCCACAGCCCAGTACCATAGCCAAGTGTTGAAACCAGGTGCATAATCTCTTGCAGCAAACACCACAGGGCGAGCGGGGGAAGGGCGGATTGGCGCAGCGTTATACGCGTACAGAAGTCGGGCGCATCCTGGGTCTTGAGCCGAACCGTCTTCGCTACTGGGAACGCCTGCGCTTAGTGCGTCCCGAAGCCCGCTGGGGAGAACGATTTTACAGCTTCGGCGACCTGGTAGCTCTGCGCTCCATCCAGCGCATCACCCAAAATCACGTTCCCGCCAAACGCGTTCGCCGCGCCGTAGCGCTGATGGAATCGCAATTTGGCGCCGCGCCCGTGCCGATCCAGGAACTTCGCCTCGTCGAATTCGGCCGCGAGGTTCACGTCGTTCCACCCGGCTCGGAACGTCCATTCAATCCTTTTCTGCGCCAGTGGGCTTTCCCGTTTGACCTCGCCCCTCAGCCGGCCAAATTGCGCGCGATGGTCGGGCCCACTCCCGAGGATTTCTTTCAGTCCGCGCTCGATTGTGAAGCTCGCGCCGAAACCCTGCCCGAAGCGATCGAAAATTATCAGCGCGTCGTGGATCTGGCGCCGAATTGGATCGAGGCCCACATCAATCTCGGCGTCGCTTACTACCAGCTGGGCCAGCTTACCGACGCGCGCGATTGCTTCCTCGCCGCCGTGCAAATTGACCCGCTCAACGGCATCTCCCGCTATAACCTGGGCTGTACTCTGGAAGAGCTCGGCGAACTCGACCAAGCCGTGGACCATCTGCGCCGCGCTGCGCGCGCCATGCCCGCCCACGCCGACGTCCATTTTAATCTCGCGCTCGCCTACGAAAAGCGCGGCGAACGCAAAGCCGCCCACGAACAGTGGGCGCTCTACCTGCGCTATGCACCCAACGGCCCCTGGGCGGATCAAGCCCGCGAACGCCTGCAGCAATCCACCGCCAAGCGCAAACGGAGCGCTCCAATTCCCTTCCGCCGGCCTAGCTGAATGCGCCCGCGCGACTGAAAGGACTCCCAATGCCAAGGCGATGCGTCATATTTGCCGGCGCAATACTCTGGACGCTTGTGACCACGCAACCCTCAAACTCGCAGCAACAACAGCGCCAGGCATCCGATGATTCGCGCGCCGCGGCATCCAAAAAATTTGCGGTGCTAAGCGATCAGTTCATGAAAGATTCGCTCTCGTGGTCTCCGGTGAGCGCTTCAGCGGCAGGCTATCACTTGCATATGGACCCGAGATCGGGCAGGTCAATCGCTGAGGACGCGCTCCTCGACGACTTCAGCCCGCAGTCCTTCGACACGCAGCGCGAGTTCTACGCCGACTGGCGCGAGCGCTTCCACAAAGAGACGCCTGCATCAGCATTGGATCCCGAAGACGCCGCCGATTGGCAGCTTATCGACGATCAAATCGGCCTCACGCTCCTCGAGCTCGATCGCATTCAAAGCTACAAGCACAATCCCACGGTGGTCGTGGAACTGATCGGCAACGCGCTGTTCCTGCCGCTAACCCAGGATTACGCATCGCACGACATCCGCGTCAGCCATGTCCTCGCGCGCGTCCGTCAGATTCCGCGCCTACTCGGGCAAGTGCAGCCGTACTTTTCCGACTCCGATCCCATATGGATTTCCACCGCGGTGGATGAAAATGCGGGCAACATTGATCTGATCGAAAATACGCTCGCCGCCGAAATTCCCGCCGGCTCTCCGCGCAAGGCCGAATACGACGCCGTGGCGCCGCCCGCCGTTAAAGCCTTGCACGATTTCTCGGCATGGCTGCAGAACTCGCTTGCGAAGAAGCCATCGAATCTCACCTGGCGCCTCGGCAAGGAACTATACGATCAGAAATTTGCGTTAGTGATGGAAACGCCGGTCACTCCCGCGGAAGTTCTCGCCAGCGCGGAACAGGACATGAAGTCCGTCCGCGCCGAAATGGAGCAAATTGCGCTTCCCCTGCACGCGCAGATGTATCCGGATCACAACGCTCACTCGAATCTCGCCGAACACGATCGGCAAAATCTGATCATCCAGGAGGTGTTGCAAAAAATATCAGACCACCACACCACGCCCGTTCAGCTGCAACCAACCATCGAAGCCGATCTCGCCGGCATCACTAGATTCATTCGCGACAAGCAGATCGTCTCGCTCAGCTCGCGCGACAACTTGAAGGTGATCCCCACGCCTCCCTTCGAGCGCGGCATCTATTCCGTCGCGGGATTCCACAGCGCGCCTCCACTCGAACCCCAAGCCGAAGCGCAATACTGGGTCACTCCCATTGACCCCCAAATGCCCGCAGCCAAAGCCGAATCCAAGCTCCGCGAATACAATGATTTCACTTTGCAATGGCTCAGCATTCACGAAGCTCTGCCCGGCCATTACATCCAGTTCGAACATCTTAATAACATTCAGCCCGAACGCCGGCGCCTGCTGCGCTCGCTCTACGCCAACGGCGCCTATGTTGAAGGCTGGGCCGAATACATCGCGCAGATAATGATGGACGAGGGCTTCCTCGACAACGACCCGCGCTTCCGCATGGTCATGCGCAAAATTCGCCTGCGCGTAATTTCCAACGCGATCCTCGACATCAAAATGCACACCATGAACATGAGCGATCAGGAGGCCATGGATCTGATGACCCAGGAGTCATTTCAAACGCAGGCTGAAGCGGAAGGAAAATTGCAACGCGTCAAGCTGAGTTCCACGCAACTACCCACCTACTACGTCGGCATTCGCGAATGGTTCGCGCTGCGCGAAAAATATCAGGCGGCCGCAGGCAAAAATTTCAACCTGCTGAAGTTTCATGACCTGGTTCTAGACGAAGGCCCGCTGCCAGTCCCAGTAGTAGAAAAACTCGTCATGCCCTCAGCAAAGCACTGATCGCGTGGGATCGCTCGGTTAAACGCCTGGCACGGAAGGGCGGGGCTGCAGCCCCGCCGCAGAATCGACCAAACGAGGTAGGCTTTAGGCCCTGAAGCGTGGCTTTCCGGTCGCGACTTCACAGTTCTCAGAACGCAAACCCCGCCTGCAAATAAACTTGACGGTTCGCTGCGTTTGAGGAGAATGGTCCGCCAGCCAGCGCGTTGGAAACCCCGAAAAACGCCGCGTTGAACGATGCAGTCCCGCCCGCAACCGCCGGAGGATTCAAAACCGCGCTCGGATTCGCCAAATTCACATCATTGAACACGTTGCGCGCATTGACGCTCAACGTAATGCTGTACCGCTTCGTCGAGGTACTTCCACCAAATCCTCCCGGCCCGCCTCCGCCGAACGGATTCGCGCCGCCTCCGCGCCCTCCGCCTCCGCGGCCCCCACCGCCGCCGCCCCCACCACCTCCGCTTCCTCCGCCCTTATTTTCCGGGCCGAAGTTGAACGTCTTCGCCAAGCGTAAGTTCAGCGTGAAATGATTTGGCCCCGTGAAATCATTGACCGGAATCGGCGTCGAATTCACACCCGGCTGCGTATTGAAAGTGCCGAAGCCCGGAACAGTTACGATCGCACCACCGGCCGCAGCGGTCGAAAAAGACGGCCGCTGATTCAATTGCGAACTCCCAATCAAATCCTGGCTCAAAGTCACGTTGTAAGGCGCGCCGGAAGTGGCAATCAGGAAGGGGCTGAGGCGCAGCCCCCACGGCAGCGCGACGGATCCGCCCAGAAAGAAACGATTGCGGATGTCGAACGACGCCCGGCCATAGTCCTGCATAAAATTCGCAGGATTCGAAGGAAAACTGTTCGTGCCGGAGGTGTCGCTGTTCGCATAATTCAGCACGTAGTACGCAAACAGCGTCAGCTTCTGCCCGGCCTGCACCCGGCTTTGCACGAACAATTGATTCTGCCGAAAGATTGCCCCCGATTCGTACTGATAGATATTTTCGAACTGAGTGGGACGCGTAGCGGTGCCCGGATTCAGATAATAAGGAAAGACGGCGGAAATATTGTCCGGCGCGTTGATATTGTTCGTGAGCAATTGGTCATTGCCCACCGAGTTCAAGTACGAAACGCTCAGGTTCGTAACCTTGTTGATTTGCCGTTCCAGGCTGACGGCCGTCTGCGCCACGTAAGGCGCGTGCAGATTCGAATTCGGCTGATACGAAGTAAACAACTCCGTCGGACCGGGCGTCAGCAGCGGCGGCGGCGCAGGATTCTGGTTGAAGAAACCCGGGCTAGGCACTACGAATTCCGCCAGAGAGGTGCCGTTCAAGCGGTCCTCTTGCAGAATGTCAGCCGATGTAAAGCGGTCGTAGAAGATTCCGAATCCGGCGCGCAGCACAGTCTTGGGTGCGGTCTTTCCCCCGCCACCAATTCCCCAGGCGAATCCCAGCCGTGGCGCCCAGTCGGCGTGATTGCTGATATTGTTCTGCGATTCAAAGCGCAGTCCGTAGCTCAGAGTAATGTTGGGCCGTATGCGCCAGTCGTCTTCCACGTACAATCCCACGTCCACGTACCCTACGCGCACGAACGGATTGGCCGCGAGTGTTGTGTTCGTTGGGTTCGCTGTCACCGTGAATTGGTTGGCCGATGGCGTACCTTGCAGGCTGCTCACATAGGCTGCGATCGACGGAAACACAAACGTTCCGTTGAAGCCGCCTGTCGACGTATTGGAATCGGTGGAGCCGCGCAGGCGCGCGCCAAATTTCAGGAAATGCTTGGTGTACTGCACGGAAGTGTAGTTCTGAAATTCGTAGCTGTTGGTTGTGTCATTGATCGTGCCGCCGCTCGACCCGCCTCCATTGAATGCCAAGGGGACGATGATGCTCGGCGCGGTACTCAGCGGGTTCTGGCTGCTTTGCTCGCGCAAGTACTGAAAGCGCGTTTCGTTCACCACTTTCGTTCCGATGATTTGCGTGTCGCCCACCTGCAGCGTCTGCTCGGTGCTCAACGAATTGAAGCCCTGCGACGGCAAGGTAAAACCGCTGACGCCGTCGTTGTCCTCGCTGTTCCGGTAATATTGATAGCGCACGGTCAGCGTGTTGTTCTTGGTCAACGCGTAATCCAGGCGCGGGCCGATGTTGTAGCGCTTTTTCGGATTTTGCACCGCGGCGCTGAACGGACTAACCACGAAAGTCGTCGGATCCACCGTCTGCGCGTTCACGATGCCCAGATCGTGAATGTCGCGAATATCCTCCGTGAAAAAAAAAGACGCCTTCTTGCTGAGCGGCCCGCCGATGTTCCCGCTGTATTGCACCGAATAATAGCTGGGATATGCCGTGCCCGACGACGCCGAGTTGAAAAACGGATTTCGCGTGTTGAACGCCGAATCGTTCCCGTTCACCGAAAATCCGCCGTGCCATTTGTCCGTGCCGGGCTTGGTGAAAATCTCGATGCGGCCGTAGCCCACTTTGTCGTACTGCGCCGAGAACGGATTCTGATTGATGCGGATTTCGCGAATGGCGGATTTCGGCGGCAGCTGCCCCGCCGTAAATCCATCAATATAAAATTGCCCGCCGTTCGGTCCAGCGGAAGGTCCCGCCAGCGCGGTCAAGTCCGTCTGCAACTCATCCGGATCGTCCGGCAATGCATCCAGCGCGGCTCCATTGATCACAATCGCGCCGGCATTATTCGTCGGGCTTACGTCCACTGCGCCGGAGTCCCCAGTCACCGTCACCTGTTGCTGCTCCACTTCAATCGTGAGTGACACGTTGAGTTGCTGAATCTGGCCTGCCGCCGCCTGCATCGCGTCATTCTTGTACAGCGCGAAACCTTTCGCGATTACTTCCACCGTGTATTTTCCCGGCGCCACGTTCTTCAATTCGAAAATTCCATCACGATTCGTAGTCGCTGCCAGGCTGGTTCCATCCGGCGCCGTCGCAATGATGGACGCGCCCACTACAGCGGCCGCTGAAGGGTCCGTCACCTGACCGCGAATTGTTCCGGTGCCCGCCTGCGCCGTGGTTTGTGCGGCAGCCTGTGCGGAGGTTTCTGAAAAAGTGGCGCCGGCGCAGGAAAAAATCAGAATGATGGTCATTGCAATCAACGATGAAAGAAAAAAGACCCGGGCTTTCATTCCGACTCCTGAGAGACTAAGAATGGGTGAGCTGATTATGATTTATTGATTTCCGCCTGAGACGTCACCCGTCGGTGCGCCACCGCCCAGGCTCCACGGCGAGAGCAGCATCGCTTGCGCTGCGTTGCCGGCAGGCGTTGCCGCTAGTATCGGCTCGACGCCTCCCAGCGCGGTGATCGCAGTGACGCCGCCCGCATCGGTGCCCTGCGTGGACACCACCATCACGGCGTCGCCCTTCTGAAAATCGGCGAGCGTGCTGGCCGGCAAACGGTTCACAATTTGTTGGAAGTCGCCACGCTCGCCGCCTGCTGCGCCATTCCCGGACGCGCCGTTTCCCGCTGCGCCAGCGCCGCCCGACCGCTGCCCGCCACTCGGAGGTCCGCTACCAGCAGCGGTCGCGTCACCCTGCCCAGATGCTCCGCCTGCACCCGCGGAGCTACCGCCCTGCGCCCCAGCTCCTGCTCCCTTCAGCCGGAAAGCAATCATCTGCGCCATCTGCGCGGGAATCTTGCGCAGTTGCGACTGCTGCGTGATTTTCACAACCACCGTCTTCTTGCTGATCAAATCCGTCAAAGTGATCGTTTGTACGCTCGCGTCAATCGCAGTAATAATTCCGGCGAGGTTGCGGAAAGTTCCGGAAACTATTTCGTCCGCTGCAAATTCCGAACCGTCGGCGCTCTTGGTGCCGCGCGCGCGAACTTGATCGCCCGGCTTGATCTGATCCAGCGCAGCGGGCTTCGCGTCATCGAATTGCACCGAATCCGGCGCATAGCGGCGCAACACGGTATTTTTCGCGGTGTGAATCGCCACGGTTTTCGCGGTTGCCCCGGTACCCGTGGAAATTGTGATCGTGCCTGTCGCCGGATCCACGGCGCTCACCAGGCCACCGATGCCGCGCTTCTGCCAATCGTCGCGGTCCTGCGCCTTTTTCGCTTCCAGATCCGTGCGCTTCATCGCGATGATGCCCACCGCCGCCATCGTCTTTGCGTCATCCGACGCTCGCCCGCGCACCAAAACACGATCGCCAACCTGTAGATCCGTCAATGCGATCGGCGCCGCTGACTTCAGATCTTTTTCTCCCGGCGCGACCTGCACGATTTTTGCGTTGCTCGCCACCGTCACGCTCACATCCGTCCCGCCATCCACTGTAAGTACCAGAGCATTGCCGTTAATCGATTTCACCGCACCAACTTTTTGCGTCAGAGGAGTCTGACCCGGCGTCTGACTCGAGGTCTGCTGTGGCGCCGTCGCTTCTGCGAACAATCCCGCCCGCACGCGGGCGCTGCACGGAATTGCCACAAGCGCCGCACCCGCCAGCACGATCAGCGCCGTCCTTGCGGCCACAGCCAAAACCCTCTTCATCGAGCACATCGAACGATCCCCCAAGAGCCTCGCCAATTTCACATCAACTCCATAACAGCAATGCTCGGGCCCATCGCAACCATTGTAAACGCACACCACCCCCACGCATTCCTCGCATTTTAGACGTACCGTCCCCCGGACAACGTTTCCTCTTCCTGCCAAAAGAATCCCGCCCGAAAGCACCACCCCAATTCCCACAGCCGAACGAAAATCCACGAACACACGGATGCCGTTGCAGCGCCCTTCAGATGGTGTAAACTAATCGAATCCACGGTGGTGAGCGTAGCTCAGCTGGTAGAGCATCGGTCTGTGGCACCGAGGGTCGCGGGTTCAAACCCCGTCGCTCACCCCAACCAACCTATTGAATCCACTCATCCTCGGGCTTCAACTTGGGCGCATTTGGGCGCAGAATCGTGGCCAACTTCTCGACCGCTGCGCGCTGTGAGTTCCCGACAACGTGACTGTAAATGCCAAGCGTTATTCTTGGGTCCGCGTGCCGCAGTTGTGCTTGAGCAACCGAAACCGGAGCGCCGCTATCCACGAGCAGGCTCGAATGCGTGTGGCGAAACGCATGGAGCCCGCAGCGAGGAATCTTGAGCTTGTCCAAAATCGGCCACAGCTTTCGCTGGACCACTTTGTTGGCGCTCATTGGCCGTCCGATTTGATTTGCAAAAAGTAACCGCAGCGAATTCGGCTTCCACGTATTCAGATAGCTCTTAAGCATGTCGGCCAAAGGTTCCGGCATTGGGAGCGCTCCCTGGCTCGCCTTACTCTTGAGCGTTTGAATCCGCCCGTACCACGCCGAGCGCCGAATGAATATCAATCGGCGCTCGAAGTCGAGGTCTTCTACTTGAAGCCCCAGCAACTCTCCTGCACGGATGCCTGTCATCGCAAGAGTAGCGAACATCGTCGCGAACGGCTCGGAAGCGGCCTCGATAATCCGACGAGCATCATCGGCGCTGAAGAAGCGTGCAACGGTGCCGATGCTTGCCTCGGGTAGAGCCAGCCTGGCAAACTCCACCGGTTCGCAAGCATAGCCCCACTGCCTCGCCCTATTCAGCATCGAGGAGAGCGTAGCTAAGACGTTCACGACTGTTTTGCGTGACAGTTCCTTTGACAACCGTGTGACGAAGACTTGCTGGTTCTCTACCCCGATTTGGTCGAGGCGCATCGCACCGAACTCCGGCAAGATGTAGAGTTTCAGATGCGAATCGCCTGCGAGCCGCGATGAGGGTTTTTGCTGAGCAAGGACTTTCATCTTCCACTGTTCCGCGAACGCGCCGAGTGTTGCAACGCGCGCGGGTCGATAGCCCAGAGCATTGACCCGAGCAAGTAGCTGCTCAAGCCGACGCTCCGCGAGCCGCCGTGTCGGAAACTCGACCTTCGTGCCAAGAACCGTAGACTTCTCGATTCTTCGGGTCGAGCCATCCGACGCGATTACGTCTTCTCTCCATCTGCCGACCCACTTCGGCGTCCTCTTGCCACGCAAGAAAAGACGCCCTCTTTGAAACCGCTTACGAGCCATACTCTCTCCTCGGCTCGTTGAACGGTTGCCCGGCAGGATGCTAGCACAACTTTGAGAATCGAATTGAGGTCGATGAATCCTCACTTACTATTGTACCGGAATCGATATAGCCAATTAGAAGGCGAGGTGTTCGGGGAATGATTTTGGCTTCAGAAAGGTTCTGAAATAAGCTTTGCCGGATGGTCACGGGAGCTTGGCCCGGTCCGCTTCATGCCCCTTTGGCGAGACGTCGAGTGTTGCTCTCTAAACCTGATGCCCAAAGGTCCTATGGCGACTTTGAGAGGCCCACGAGCACCGCTACCAAACCAAACCTTTCAACATCTGGTCGATTACACGCTGGAACGGGGACTCGGTCAACAATGCCGCGGAATCGATGCGCAGCGACCTTGAAAGAATAGTGGCTAACGTTTGGTCGCGAAACCTCCACTTCCGCACAATTTGCACCTGCCACGACGACAGCCTGCGTGGCAGCTTAATTGTCGCGAGCGCCCCACTCTTAAAAGTCTGAAAACGGAACATCTTGCGAACGTCCAATTCAGCCAGTCGAAGTACGTCTGGTGCCCCAAAGATTCCGACGGCCTTTAGGAAGGGCAATTTGAGACTTAGCTCGACTCGCAATATGGTGGCGTGCTTTTCGTAAACCGTCAGTCGCCACTTCGACGTGGGCGCGCCAAAGTATTGCGTGCGGGGACCAGTTTCGCCCATTTCTTCAAAGTTTCGAGCCGAAGTGAAGAGGTGATTCGAAAACCGCCTGAAGAAACTAGCTGCCCAATCATCCGTGTGCTCGATGTCGAAGGTGAGTTCAATGTACGAGGGCCTGAGCTCGAAATCGCCACCAAGGATGCCGCGCGCCGCTAGCTTGCACTGTGCGCTTGTGAGCGGCTGGCCTTCGGAGTGAAATTCCAGTTTTTGTGCAGGCAGATTCCTGAAGTGTGGGTTGCGTGCATAATAAAGCCCGAACGGGTTACCGGTTGTTATGCACACGCCTTTCTGGACCCACCCGTAGTGTCTTCTCGGACCACCGATGCGAACGCGACGAGTACGAAGGACACCGATACCGTCCCGTCCCGTTCGCTTAGATTTTGATGGAGCGATGTCATAGACGTTAAACTTTATCCGGTCGATGAAGGCTCGCCGGTTGGTCAGGTCCCGAGATACTCCCTTCCATTGCTGAGTACGGAAATGGACGTTCATGTTTAACTCATCGGCGGAAGAGCGATGCTGCTTGGGTTCACAAACTCCTGATATGGGGCCAGTTGCGCTGAATCCGAGGGCAGCCAGCTCAGTGGAAGGCAACTCCGAATCATGTAACTCTGACTCAGCACTTTCGGGGAATCTGTTTTTTCTCATCGCATGCGTTCCTGTTGAGACGTTATTCGGTGTTGACTAATTGTACCGGAACGCGATATGCATCCAGCCAATGGCGGGGCTCCGCACCAGCGCAAGACGTTCCATGCAGAAGAAACAGATTGTTAAGGACGGGGTATGAGAGTACGCGTGGTGAGAACTGTATATCGAGCTAGAGTTTTTCAGTGAGCTCGTTGCGGACTGTACGAAGGACAAACGAAATAAATGCGTGTCGCGTTGCAGATAATTGTTGGTGTGTCGGATTACCTGTTGCCGAGGAGTTCAAATCGGAAATGAGGCCCAAAAAGTTTAACGAATAACGGTATGCGACTTTGAGCGCACCTCAGTTCGTCACAAAGATTCCTTATCGCGTGCGAGCGTGAACAGGGAGCATTGGTTTCGAATAAGTGAGTTCAGTCTCAACGTCGCGGTTATATCGAGCGAGCTAACCTGAACTTGCGGTGTGTGCGGTCGTTGTTGGCCAACCATCACGGCCATGTAGGGCGTGAGAGTAATCACGAATTGGCTGTTCGGATTTCGCAAGATGTCTGAAAGATTTGTGATGCCTTTTACCGGACTCGCCGTCGGTGGCCCGGATATCGAGCTCGTTGAAGACGTGAATACGAGAACGGGATTGTCGCCCGCGATGAACTGATGGGTGACGAGCGGCAGCGGAGTCAAGAACTGGAAGGTCGGCAGGTTTTCCAGCCATTCGTTGATAATTGTTAACGCCTGCCTGCACATCACACGCAGATAGGTGTCACGGTCAACCGACTGGCCCGCTTGTTCATCGACGCATTCCTTATGAGCCATGGTGCGGACGACCTGCGTCGCCACGAATCTGACAAGATATCCGAGATCGGTTCCGGATAATTCAACCTTTGGTCCTTCGTCTTTAATTTTCTGGGATACCCCCGCGAATCCGTCCTCTACGGACCTGCTGAAAAACGTCTCAATGCTGTCGTCTTCGACGCCGTCCACTGTTCGAATATAGAAATTCCTCAGACGTCCAACGCTGACGGGTCTTCGGTATTGGGGTTCTTCGCCTGTCTGCTTCACCCAGACTTTTCCGTGCTCGTCAGCGAAGCCGCGCTGGTAGCAAGCAGGAAGGTAGTGGTTTTCGCGCTGTAGATTTCGCGTCTTTTGCATTGCGCTATTTTATCAAGCTGCTGTTTTCGGCGTAAGGCTTGCTCGAACCGACTTCTCGACGAGCTCATCCCGGTCCCGTCGGTATAACTCTATACCTGCAACGGTCACCCGCGTCATCTATAGGCAATCCGGTCCTGCTCGCTCAGCTGCGTCAGCAGAAGTTCCATTGCAGCCTCGCTCGAATTTTGCGCCGGGAGATTCAGGTTAACCAATGGATTTTGTTTATTGCCCACCACGCCGATGTCCTCCAAGACGCGACAGTAATGCTGAGCAAGCGGGGCAATCAGCGCCTTCTCCCCTCAATTTTTGCCGCATGCTGCCGTTTTATGCCGCACAGGGCAAACGACCTCGGAGGCGTCATACGGACCACAGGAGCTTTTTCGGTCAGCCCAATCGGCATACAGCTCTAGCAGTCCTGGCGGGTTCGCTTCGCGAAGCGCTTATTGTTATCGCACGCCGGTAAAACGAGAACCCAACTGGCGACGGTCCGATAAGAATTACTTCTTTTCGCAGCTTAATGTGTGCTGTGGCTAACTTTCACTGCTCGGGTCGTCCGGAGGCTTTGACTCGCTTCTCACCAAGCTCCGTATCCGCTTACGCTCTTCGGCTGTAAACGACAGGCCCTCGTCTGGCGGCTCCATGTCCCAAACCTCGGCTCGCTCAAACATCCCCTCCATAATCCGCCCCAACAGCACCGTGCGGTATGGTGCGCTGTGTTCGCCAGGACGCGTCAATACGCTTTGCCGTTCTTCCAGCGAAGGGACGACTGCGATATCTCGCAAGATTTGATAAGCAAGCCTTCCATCACCATTCCTGACTGCGCGTTCCACAGCTTCCAGCGCCAACTGCCCGAGGCCGTAAAGGCGCTCGCGCATTTGCGTGACTTGACGCGCCGTTTCGTCCGAAGCAACTATTCGAGAAACGGTACCGCGGTCCAAAGCTTCTGTTCGCGAAATCTCACGCTGACTTTGGCCAAGAAGGTGACGCGTCCGAACGCACTCCTGTTTCGGTTCTGGGGTATACAGAACCTTAGCTCGTTTGGCTGCTTTTGGCTGTTTTTGGATGCTTAGCGAGGGTGAATTCGCCTGCCGTCGCTCACGAGACAAACGGCTACCGGAAGCTTTTGCGCTGTGCATAAATACCTCCTCGTTCCTGTGAGCTACGCGACTTCGCTTTCGGTTGTGAGACCTCGAGGTGACTCGATTCTGGGGCCAAAATTATCGCGGGTCAAGGCACAGCTTTGCGAGCGGAGAAAGTCTGTCTCGGTCGCTATTTCTCCATCCAGTAGTACCGGGCTTGCGCGTTTCGAGGCGTCACGCTGTGCTGGGTGGCATCGACATCCCATTCGCACGTGACATCGTTGGATTTTCCCTGATTATCAATGACGTTGAAGCCGTACTCCACGTAGTAGCAGTTTCCGCTCGGGCACCTGGAGGCAGCTTCGCGAAAAGCATGCCCACTACCTCCGCCAACCTCCACGCCCGGATTCAGCATGTGAAGCGACGGCGCGTGGGACTCCAGCAATATGCCGACGACCGCCTCACGGGAAAGCTCGGGCTCGGCTTGTCGAGGATGCCCTGGGGAACTTCCTTCCTCGGCATCGTCGCGAATCGCAATTACCTGCGATGCCGTTTCCCCATTCCGTCTTCTTCGAGCGCTATGTCGCCCATGAGAAGTTGCTGAACGAAGCGCTGTTGCTGCGGAAGCGGGCAATCAAGGCCTTGGCCCCTGAATTTTTGCCGTTTTTGGGTCCATATGGGTCCTTATGGGTCCACAGCGCAATCGACCCCGGAGGCGTTATTGGAATCGTTGAGCCGTAATCTGTCCCATCAAAAAACGACAGAACACCCAACCTCGGGTGATGCCAACTTGATTTGGATGACATCTCCTCGGTTCAACTGCGCGGTCGATTTCCAATACGCCTCATTGATGCCAGCGCGGCCGAAAGCAACGACCGTGTAAGCGTTCGGCTTTAGTGGCCCGGCAGAAAATGAACCGTTCTCGTCGGTCGTCAATGCGAATCCTTCAGGCGGCTTAGCACCTGGCCGAAACGTTTCTTCCAAGTCGGACAGCGCGGATTCATAACGGCCCACCACCCAGTTATGAACAGACACAGGCAACTGACCAGAAAGGGGGCGCGCCGAATCGAGGGACGCGCAACCCTTCCTGACCGCGGTTTCTTTCTCGCTCACCGAGTCACTATTGGGCATGGTTTCAGAGGGCAGTATGTAGATTCGCGCCAATCGTGCCGGTTTCAAGTCCCCGCCCACCGTTATGAGAAACACGCTGCCGTTGAGTGTCGCGGACGCCAGCTTTTGAGGCGCTAACAGCGCTTTTTCTGGGTCGGCGCAACCATTGAGAGCGCACATTAGCGAACAGATGATCAGTGCAAATCTGTATCCGTTTACCGGCATGCGACAAGCTCTCACACCCATCATCTAGGGATACTAATAGTATTATCAGTATCCTTGCCGTTGCAACGGTCCCGCATAGAAATAGGTGGCATGAAACGGACCGTTCAAGTGAATGTGAAAATGAGCCCAGAAGACTTCTCGCTACTTCGCAAGGCTGCTGAGAAACGCTGGCCCGACGCGGTTATGACAAACTCAGGCATAGTGCTGGCATTTGCAAAGATTGCGGCACGCGAGAGCGTGCGAGAAGGAAAGCGGCGCGATTGATGTCACTGGTTCCGCTCCGGCGCGCGTGGCCCGAAAAAGCCTCTATTCCGCGAATCGGCGCGGGGAATTCAGTCGCGATACGGAACCAGACGCGCTCGCATGTGTTCTTCCAATGCTGTCGATGAATACATAACCATCTGCCCAAGACGCGTGAACGGGGGACCGGCCTTGGTGCGGAGTGTCCTCCAGCGCCGCAGTGTCGCGACACTCACGCCCATATAGCGGGCAGCGTCTCGTTCTCGAATGTATTGTTTGCTACCACCGGGAACTTGCGATGTAACCGGCAATCGGGAAAGTACCGCTTCCGCGACCCTTGCGGCGAACGTGGCTTCTTGCAGCGCAGGGAACGCTTGACGGTCTGGCCCGAACAGTTCGGTGATTGTCTCTCTCAGCGATTCGCATACCGAGTTCGCTCGCCTTTCCAACCGGAGAAGTTCTTCGTGCAGCTGCACTAATTCCTTCTTTGCACTTTCAAGGTTTCGGAGGGCCGTAGTCACGAGATTTCCTTTAATCGAGATGGCGTTCGTTACGTCGACATAGTGCGACGGAATTCCACTTGAGTGAAGTCGCCCGAGTCCGAGATGGATGGTGCCGTATCCTGTCTTCCGCGTCGTACTATGCGCATCGTGGACGCTCAGACGGCTAGGCATGCGGATGCGAGCGCGGTTAGCTGGTTCGAGGGTCGCCAGAGCCTTTGGGACCAGTCCCATAGTGTGGCCCTCGCGAAGCACCGGTCGAAGAGCGTGCTCGCCAATGCTAGCGGGTGATAAGCCTGCTGTGTTGAAGTTTGACGATTTCACGACTTCCTCCCACAATGAAGAGAACAGAACGCGGCCTCCGCCTCGTGAGGAATCGATGGATTTTAACGCTTCCGCTCTACAGGAAGCTCTACGTGCCCGATATGACGGGTTTCGGAGTGATACCGAACTGCCGCCAATTCTCGCCCGAAGACTCTCATCCCCGTTGCTTGTCGCGGTGTCGGATTCATGGCTCGCAAGCAAGTTCCGAATCCTCGTGGTCGGACAGGAAGTGCTGGGTTGGAGTTTCTCGGAAGGGAGCTACTACGACTGGTCCTTCGCGCCCATACGTAACTTCCAAGACTTCAAAGCAAATGCGGATGCAGTCGAAGCACTCATTCAAGGATACAAGAACTTTGACTACTCGAAATACCAACCTGAGAATGCGCGTGGACCATTCTGGTCGGCTTACCGAAAGTTGCGAATCGCTCTTGAAGGAGATGTAGATTCGTCGATTCTCTGGACTAATCTTTTTCGCATGTCCATTGACGGGGGCTCGGTATTTAGAAATGGCTCGCCTGATGAAATCTTGAGTCTATGCGAGGTGCAAACCGGCCTCCTTACCGACGAAATCGGGATACTAAAGCCGAATGTCGTTGTTTTTTTCACCGGGCCAAATTATGACCACGCCCTTGCGCGAGAATGTCCGACTATCGAGTACAGCGCCTTCGAATCAAGAACCGCCCGAGTCGCCGCGGTCCTGTCTCATCCTAAATTACCTCCTTGTTCCATTCGCACTTACCATCCCGGTTACCTCAGACGGCGGGGGCTTTGGCCCATTCTGGACGAGGTCATCCGATTAATCAGAAATTCTTTCGACACTGATGAGGTGAAAACACAAAGTTGATGCGAAGACTGGGGCTGACTTCGCATTTGAACGCTGTGAGCTATCCTAGATTGGTAATCAATTCGCCGAGATAAAGCGGCACACAATTTGGCACGTGCCCGCCGCCGGGTACCGAAACCGGGCCGAGAATCTGGTTCCCTTCGATTCGAGCCGTAGCTAGTTCAGGAAATGCGTGGACAAAATTCCCCCAGTCAGTGGCGTTTTGAGTGAGCTTGTCCGTGTTCAAGCTTGCGGACCGGAACTCGTGGACCAAGAGTATTCCCATTTCTGCTCTGCTGTCTTTTGCTTCGATTAGCGTTGCGGCTGCCGCGTGCAAAAGCTGATACCGAAGTTTTCGAATCGCTCCGTCTGGGGCTCGTCCGAACATCGCTTCTGATAGCTGCTGAATTCGCGCAGGCACTTTTGAGCCGGTGCCAGCCTTTCGGTCGAAGTATTCTCCTATCACGTCACCGAAAGGTTCGTCCGCCTTGGCCTCGACGGTAATGACTGTGCGTTTCGCGCCCATATTGCAGAGCACGACGAGGTCGCAATTTCTGTGCTCACCAGCGAAGTTATCAAGTTCGACGACGCACTCGGGTTTCGCCTCTTCAAACGTGATTCCCGCAGCGAATTTTGCTTCCAGCAACTCGACAAGCTCGTCTGGAGGCTTCGACGTGCCGTTCCTAAACCACGACTGGGCGAGTTCCTTTGCGCTCCGTCCGTCTTTCCAGTGGTGCTCGCCCATCTTGGGTGAGGCATACTTGAACCAGTCTTCAACCGACCGAAGTTCGTGGCCTGATTTGTTGATTCGCATTGCTTTCAAGTTCCCTCGCAGGTGTGCTAACGTCACCGGCCATCATGGCAGCGAAGAGAAAAATTCAGGAAAAAGAAGAACAGATTTCTCCCGAGTTGAGAGAGTTCATTGACCGGGTTATCGTTCCCGCTCTTGTTCAGAAGTATTTAGAAGAGCTTCGCCAAGACCCTGTTTCCCCGTCACCCAATGAGAAACCTGACTCGACACAAGATGCCGGGCACCCTTAACCAATCTGGCGTCACAGCGCCGTACGTCGAAGTTTATCCAAGGCGCACTAGAACAGTCTAAGTTGGCGGATTACCAGTCTGACCGGCGGCACCATTGAAGGCGTTCGAGTCAACCTGCTCCGGTACAACCACACCGTCCACAACGCTGACACCGAGAAGATTCTTCAGTTGCTTCAGATGGGGCGGCAG
>Ga0210407_10001584_pt1 | contig 21011 bp, 24 predicted proteins | sample IncBWC27MmetaG_FD_150860 | JGI IMG/M metagenome (GOLD analysis project Ga0210407, IMG submission 150860) | Forest soil microbial communities from Barre Woods Harvard Forest LTER site, Petersham, Massachusetts, United States - Inc-BW-C-27-M | ecosystem: Environmental > Terrestrial > Soil >... | reverse complement strand
ATTTCCGTCATTCGGCATCTGGATATCAGGCATAGTGAATACGGTTATGTCGGCCTTCGAGACCATACGATGGATCCCCTTGTCCCACCGGGCTCTTTCGTTCAGATTGACAACCAAGTGCGCGACCTCCTTAGTCCCTGTTCGTGGCGGACAGAATTGGATCGGCCAATTTATTTTGTAAGAACTCCATCTGGGTACGTTTGCTCTTGGTGTGAACTGAAGAGGAATCAGTTGACCTTGGTGCCCCATCCGCTGTCACGCAGCCGCCTTCGGCACTTCGCCTATGGCCGGGAAGCGGCAATCATCGGTAGAGTGATCGGAATTGCTATGCGGATTGTTCATCCTGAGAAACGGGCTTCTGACGTGTCTGTAAGATCGCCAAAGCCATCTTGACGTTGGACAAGAAAACCTCAGCCTCCAATTCATCGCACTCCGAGGGAATCGTGACCCGATACGATCCAAGGTGTTTCCAACTCTTCAAAAACTCCCCCGGTTGTTCATCTGTCGAGGACATATAGTTCCTCAGCTCCTCGATCAATTCTTCCAAAGAAACGTACACAAGCCGATCGAAAATTTCTCTGTGGCACATTGCCATTGCTTTGGATGCAGCATTGTGGCTGAAGTGAAATTCCAAGCCGTCGTGATAGTACTGGCCGCTGTTACAATCGCGCGAAGATGCCAAATAAACTAGACGACTAAAGTCGCCCGGGAGTCTTGAGAGCGTGCGATTTCTGAGGTCAGTTACAGCCGGTTCAACGTCGATGTTTCTCTGTTCTAAGCTCACATCTCCGCCTTATTTAGTTCCGAGCCGTTTCGTGGTTGAAATTCGTTCCGGTCACTCTGCAGCTTGCAGGGTCAACCCTTGCCATGAGTTGCTCAAATGCGCCACGCAGCTGTGCCGCCCATTGAAGAATTTGTCCGACGATCTTGCGAGTCCGGACAGGACCGTGAAGCCAGACCCAGCCGATCAGAGAGTTGCACAGAATGAGGAACAGAAAGTAGCTCACAGCAAGCCTTATCTCCGTCGCGAGGTGCAGATCTTTGCTCTGCTGCGCGCCCGCCACATGTGCGCGCATGACCTGCGAGACTCGCTTACGCGTACGTCGAAGCCAGGAAATGGCAAGAACGGTGCGTTCGCGCTGAAACATTCGCTGAATTTCTGAAGGCGTGTCATGTGAGATGAAATCCCAATCCTCCGGACCAAATATCCTTTCACCAAGATCTCTATGTGGGGCAGTCCTACCAAGACCTAACCGATGTTGTCGGGGTGTTAGTAGTTCTGCGCGGCCTGCACGAGTTACAAAGCTCTGTCGAGCCCATAAACACAGGGCGGCCAGAAGCAACAATCCAATGCCGAGGTACGGTAGTAGCAACTGGATCATAGTTCACCGTCCAGCTTCAAGAACGACTGCGCTCTGGACAGGACTCTCTTGGTCTTATTGACAAGGAATCTATAGTCGAGCTCTATCTGGGATTCAGTTTCAGCCTCGGGATTGGGTTGATAGGACCACAGAGCCAAGCTCCAGATGAACAGGGCAACTAGATACGCTATGGGCTGCACAAACCGCCATGCTGGGCGAAGGCCATATCCGGGTAGAGATCCGAAGGCCAGGGACATTACGCTGGCGCAGATATAGAAGCCATAACCTAAAGTGATCCCTTTGAGGTTTCTACCAATCGGGACCCAATAGTAGGCAAGCAATGCGACGATGCCAAATAGCAACAATGCCTGAACTGTTCTCAGGCTCCGCTCGAGTTCTGCCGATGTCGTCGCCGGTGACCAAACAGGGCTACTCAGCGCATTCGCCATGACTTTCAATATGACTGCGCCCAACACGACCAAAAGAAAAGTCCGTGCGATGCGTGCTGCACCCGGTGAGCTTTTCAGCGCATGCTTGTAGATTTCGAGGATGACTGCATAGCCGACAGATGCCGCGAGAAATTCTGTATACCAGTAGAAGGCCGGGTAACTAATCGGACGGAAGTGGAATATAGAGAAACGGACGACTTCGAGGAAAAAAACAGTACTTAGGTAGAGATAGAAGGCAGGATACTTCCCGTAAAGTTTCGCTTTGCCGGAACGCACCAGAACAAAAGCTTCTGTTGCACTCACTATCCACCACAGAATTTGCGAGAACACACTCGGCGCCGTTACGGGGACGCAGGCTGAATATTAACACACAAGGAGGGAAAAGAATGGGCATCTTCTCCCTCCCTGCATTCGTGCGGAACGTGTCAGGAAAGCTTCGGAACCCAGGGGATTGGAATTGGCGGCGGCACAGGTGCTCCTCCATCAGCTTTCAAGACAGAATTTGAAGAAGTTGCCGTATGGTTTGAACCGGCTCGCGATAAAACACTTCCTAGAATCGCAAGCGATAGAAGCCAAATCAGCTTTCGTACTTTCATGGTAACTCCTTTTCTCGGTTAGGGTTGGGCCGGTGACAAGAGACTAGTGTGGTTGTCCTAGAACGCTCAAAACTCTCGTTATCCGCTCGGCCCGCCGAGCACCTATTCGGGCAACTTCTGGAAAGCGTGCAACTCCATTGGCTTGGCGGGGCCAGGTTCCAGACGTCTTGTTTGAGCTTTGAGTCATGGGTGGGATGTTGAGGCACTGAAGCGAGGCGAAGCACGAACGACAGAGTGCCACCGCGCGGATCTCTGACCAACAGCCAGAAGGACATCAGAGAGTCTGCTGTTAGATTTTTGGGAGACTCGGGGTTGAATTTGGAGGTACAGTCTTGGTGGACCTCATATCTCAGGAGGAGGTAACGAGAGCGTGATTATTGGAGACCGCTTACGTGATATGCGCGAGCAGAAGAAGCTCTCGCAAGGGGATATTGAAAAGAGGACTGGTCTGCTTCGGTGCTACATTTCGCGCGTTGAAAACGGACACACGGTCCCGGCTATCGAATCATTGGAAAAGCTGGCCCGCGCGTTGGAGGTCCCCCTCTATCACCTTTTTTATGATGGTGACGAGCCGCCTAAACCGCCGAATCTTCCCAAGCGGAAGTCGTCTGACGACATCGCCTGGGGGAGCACCGGCAAAGATGCGCGCTATCTCAACAAACTCCGCCGTCTCTTGGGCAAAACAGAAGAAGAAGATCGTAAGCTTCTTCTGTACATGGCCCAGAAAATGGCCCGGCCGAGAGCTGGTCGAGCCACGAGCAACTAAAATCCGGTTGGCGGGTTGGATGCGGATAGCTGTCACAATTGGTCAGAAAGGATTCAAGCCACACCGGAGTGGGGCTGCAAGGGGTGACAAGATGGACTGCCCGAAGTGCAGTAGTACTGACCTAAAGAAAGTCTCGCTGGCGTACCAAGAGGGGCTTTTTCACCTAGATACGCGGACCCGAATGTTGGGACTTTTGTTCGCCAGTGGAGGGCCCGACGTCATGGTCGGAAGAGCGACCACGAGTGGTGTACAACAATCGAGCCTTTCCAAAAGCCTCGTTCCTCCTACCAAGTGGTCCTACCTCAAATTGATTCTGTGGTCTGCCGCGACTACGTTCGTGGCCCTCATAGCCTACGTCCGTGTTGTAATGACCAGCCCGCCCCCCGTGTCATCGCTTCCCGTGAAGCTCTACGTTGCAATAGCTCCCCTCGTGTTCATTTTCCTTTTTATTTCGATCTGGCGGCACAACCATTCCACCTACCGGCTGAAATACTCACAGTGGAACGATTCTTATATCTGTCATCGGTGTGGCACAGTTAGCCGACACGGTTCCGCTAGCAGTCCACTTTCCTAAGCGCGAAACGCTTACAGAATATTTCGATGTCCACAGTTTGAAAAGTGCTAGTGCTGACCTAGATTCTTAATGATTGGTACGTTGGAGTCTCGAAACGGCCGAAGCCAACAACTCTGCGAGATCCCAAACTCCCTGATCGAACAAGGAACTAATAGCGTCGCACGACGCGGCAGTGATTTCCTCTCCTGGTCCGGTTTCTTCGCGCCTCCATCGGAATAGCTGGCCTCCGGTGAGGATATAATTGCCGAGCCGCAAGGCGCCGGAATGTGTTTCGTCAATTTTGCCGTTGTACAGCAACATCAAAATCAGCACCGCAAGCGGGGGCGTCTGAGTGATGTGGAGGGTTGTCGGAGATGCGTACACCTGGTGAAGCGTCTTTTTCATCGGAACAAAAAGATCACGAACAACTGCGGACTTTCCGGCCTCACATGCAGCGAGAAAGACGTATTCGGGCTCAAACGGCTGGAGCCAGTTACCCACGCCGCGCCAGCTGCAAAGAACGGAGTCGCTGGTGAGTTCAAGCCCGGCTTGATTGCTATGACCAACGATCAAAATCGACCGAAAACGGCCATGCTCATCGAACGTCTCGGCAAGATCTCGCATTAGTCTGTCTACGGAGGATGTCCTCACAAGGACGATTCGCTTGTGCGGCCGTAGCGCTCTGGCAAAATCATTATTGGTGAGTCGGGCAAAGGCCGTGCCAAGGTCCATGCCATCGGCAGCAAGCTTTGTGGAATTGCACTCGATGATCAGCAGATCCTTTCGCCGCGGCTTTCGTTGCCGGAGTCTATCGCCGCGTTCTTTCCCCCGCGCGGATTTCGAAGTGGGCTTGTTGCGCGACGCTCTCGGCAAGGAGGAAACCTCTTGCCAAGCGTATCAGACTCGCGCGACGGGAAGTGCAGGCGAATCGATGTCTCCACAGCTGTCTTTTGCGACTTATCCGCATCAACCGTGAGGTGAATTCGAAAATGCGGGAATTTTCCTTGCATCATCCTTCGGTTCCCGCGCTGAATGACAAAAGACGCTATTGCCAACATCACTCAGATCGCGACCTTTCAGAATTCTCGCTTTTCACACGCGACTGAGACGATGGACAATTTTATCGTTTGGGTAGAAAGTGTTGAAATCATGGCCATTGCCCAGGCTAGTCCGAAGAACACGATCACCGAGGTGACGCGACGCGCGATTATCGACTATCTCTCGGTTGGCCGCCAATGGTCCGGCAGTCTGAATGAGGATGAATTCCTGGGGCGGATTTACGACCTCAAGCGAATGCCTTCCACGGACTACCGGCATGAGTACGACGACGCTGCGAAGGACATCCACAAGCATCGCGTGATGAACTCGGACTGGTCTGACGACTGGGTATTCACGGATGGACGTTTCGATTTGCTGCACGGCCCGGACGAACCGTTTCTCAAATTCCTTGCGGAGACCGTCCACCCCATCGTTCGGCCGGACACGGCCGAATCCGAAAAAATGACCACCGAATACAATACGCTCCTGGCCGCCGATGGATGGGAGATCCACCCTATCAAGGAAATCTCCGGAAAAGCCGTCTTCGGATATCGGCGCGCCATCGACAGCGCGCGGCCGCATTTGCAGGAAGCGGCGCGTGTCGCCGAGGCTCTCAGCGGGCACTACGTCGCGCAGCAGGTCCGGCGTATGCAGGAAGCGGTAGAAAAAGACCCTGAGCTTGCCATAGGAACGGCGAAGGAATTCCTGGAGACGCTGTGCAAGACGATATTGAGTGAACGGGGTATGGACGTTTCCAAGAATGAAGATTTTCCCGCGCTTGTAAAAACCACTGTTAAGAGCCTGAGCGTGGTGCCTAAAAGCCTGGCCGCGCAGCCACAGTCGGAGAAAACCATCAGTGCCTTGCTGGGCAATCTTGCCGCTATCGGCCACCAGCTGGCGGAAATGCGGAACCAGTCCGGCACAGGTCACGGGAAGTCTACCGAACACGTGAGCCTGGAGAAGAAACATGCGAAGCTGGCGGTCGGCGCAGCCGCAACGCTTGCAGTTTTCCTCTACGAATGCCATGAAGCTGAGAAACCCGCTTAGAACAGAATTCAAGGATGTTCGTTATTGAAAGAAAGCCGCCCACCAAGGGCGCGCCGTCAGCGAAACTTAGGTACACCGTCGCCGAACTGCTGCAACCCATCCGGACTTGCGCCGCACGGTTTGCGCGCGTGCGCCTTCGCGAAGGTCATCCTTAAAGATGCAAAGGCAGTCGTCAATCTCGGAGGGTGCCAGGCGCGAAAACGCTTTGGGCAATATCTTTGGATCAAACGACTCGCCACGGATGTTGAACACACGAGCGCCCGTCCTTGTGCCTGCGTGCAGATACACGTGCCTCGGTGCTTTGCCGAAATGAGCGCCGATCCGGTGAGAGATGTCGTACACGGTGAGCGCTCCAATACCCTTGGTGTTCCCAGTCTCGCGTTCCACGAGTCGATGAAGAGCGGCGAAGTCAGCCGCCTTGGCAAGCTTGCGTCCGATCCCTTGGAGCTGTGCCTCCACCTGTTCGAGTACCGTCCTCGGGATGCGCCGCTGATGCGGATGGCGCTTGCCGCTCGGCAGTTCACATAGCGCAGCCTTGCGGATGGCCGCAGACGGACTGCGCTGTATTTCGAAGAAGCGCATTTCCGCGCGCGCGTCGTCGCGATATTCGTCGATATAGTCGTTGACGATTTCGTCGAAGGTCATCGGCGTCCCCCGGGCCGCAGCCACTCCTGTATTTCATCGTCCTGAAAAGCTATTTTTGCAATTTCAGAATCAAGAAAAAGACAGGAATTGTGAACAGCGCGAGCAGGAACTGAATAGCAATGTAACTGCAAAGCTGCGAGACGATCAGCCTTCGGGTGACCGTGGACTGTTGTTTAGGAGTCGGCGGAGAACCGGCCGCCACTGCTGCAATCATCTTGCCCGCACGTCGAAATTTAAAAAGACACCATACTCCTACCAGTGCCAGAAGCAGATTGTGGCATTCGAGATACCTATTCCAATCAAAACGAACGGCGAGATCGGCAACAATATTCAGGATTGATGCGGCGGTCTGCGGCAACAGGAACAAGGCCCCGATTGAGTACAGGTAAATCGCATCCGCATTATCAGCAAAACGAAAAAACTGGCGCTTACGTCGAAGCAAAAAGCGAAACAAGGCTGCGTTGAGAACAAGGCTGCCTCCGACAACCAGCAGCCAATATGACTGTTCTAGATTTGAGAATTTGACGATTGCCTGAAGCAGGGTTCTATCGCGATGGAACAGTTTCTCGCCCTCTCTGCCCACCTCCGCGCCACCTTCCAATGCGCGTTCACCTATCTCGATAGCCAGCGCCTTTAATCTGGCCTGGCGAGCGTCGAAATAAGCCTGTTCGTCCGGCGTCATCTGCGAACGCGGCTTGCCGGCGTCGCGCTCCTTAACCAGGGCGTCGAATTCGCGCTGTAGTTCCTCGGTCGGCCGACTATCCCTCGGAGCATCCTTATGCGCGGTCGCGGGAGGATGACCGGGCACTGACGCCGCGCGGTGAGATACTTCCTCGATTTCCTTGTCGGAAGCGATCCGTCTTTCGATCTGTGTCGGAGGCAAGTCTCTGAAAGTCTTATAAATTGCGAGACTGCCATCGACGAACAGAGTGGGAACTATTATTGAAAGTATGGCGAATTTGAATGGCGAGTTCTTGAGTACGCCTTCTGCTGTCGCAGCGCTGCCCGAAGTCTTCAATATCCTGGAACGGTCGCGAAAATAGTTCCACGTATCCGTAACGGTATCGACAGCTTTCGTCCAGTATTCTCGGGCTGGAGTACCCATTGAAGTAAGAGTCTACTCGGAATGGCGCGAAAGCGCGTGGCTGGTTTTCCCGGAGCGATGGAGTGGCTTTTTTCTCGGCTCCCGGATAATCAATAATAAAGGACGTTATCATTCATTATTAAGGAGGAGGAGCCTATGTCTAATCGGGACCTAATCAAGGGACGTTCAGAATCCCTGAACAAGAGCATCACCGAAGTCATGAAGTTTTTGGGAGACAATGACAAGCGCCGCGATGGCCTCGGAGTTGATCTGCGTGGCGTCTTTCATGACAAGCTCGCTGATTTCGCGAGATATTGGTTCAAACGCGGTGTCCGGCGCGGCCACATAGAAAGCCATAAGAAGTTCAAGGCGACAGGCATGCTTTCGGCGAAGCTACGCTACAACGGCAAAAAGGAATTCTTCGCAGGTCAGGAACGGCCGGTCCGTGTCACATCGAGAATAAAAACACGCCAGGCGCAACAGGTCGGCACGAAGCGTAACAGTCGTTGAGCACGAAATTCGTTCCCCTTGGAAACACCGCTAGAATCGGTAAGCCTCAACGCCTAGCGGATCATTCGCAGTTGCTGGACGCAGGTGCTTTTAGTACGGCCGGAAACGATACTTTCCACACAACAAGAATTATTGCATGTTTGGAGAATTGCCGAAGCCTTGGAGATAGCGCGGTAGATTGCCGCTCAAGAGTGAGCCCATACATCTGGATTCGCTGACCGACGCGACGACGATGTTAGCCTCGACGATGTGGAGAGAATTTCAATCTAAGGAGCCGGCTTCATGAAAGAGCAAGAGGTCAGGGAACGCCTGCAGGCTGCCCTAGATTTGCTGTCGAAATACGATCTGTATTTGCTTGAGCACGATCTCAGCGAGCGCTGCATCGCTTCCCGTCTGGCGATGTATCTGCAGAATCTCTTCCGTGAATTCGATGTTGATGTCGAGTACAACCGGCTTGGCGCGCGTCCCAAGAGCCTGGAGTTGCCGGAGGAATGCGCCAACTACACGGACGAAAATGGGCAGTCTCTTGTCGTTCCTGATTTGATCGTGCATCGACGCGGACCGGAAGGCCCAAACCTCCTGGTGCTTGAGATGAAGAAAACGACCAATCGGGAGTCGCGGGAGTGTGATCACCGTCGTATTCACGCATTCAGGGAGCAGCTTAAGTATGACTACGCGGCGCTGATTGAATGCGAAACGCGACCCGGCAGCAAGCCGGTGATCACGGTTGTCGAATGGCTTTGATAATGTGCGACCTGAGGGGAAAACTGGAGACGATGACTCAAGAGCGGGATGTTTCGCGACATCCCGCCTTGCTCGCGGCTCTGACGCTGGAGTGCCCGAATACAATCGGCCTGGCTGATTCGCTGCATCCGATCGAGCGCTACACCTGCCTCATGCACGCGCTGGCTTTCACCCAAAAACCGGAATACATAGCCATTGCCGAGCGCGGGCTTGGTTCGGTTTTTGCGGGCCGCCGCTTTGCACACTGGCTTCTGGATGAAAGCTTGTTAAACGAGAAAACTCGGGAAGAAGCGCGCGATGGCGATCTCGTGTTCTATTTTGATGATGAGGATCAATTCAGACATGCGGGGCTGATGATTGGGGGGCGCCGCGTGCGGTCGAAATGGGGAACCGGGCATCTTGTGGAGCACGAACTGTTTGAGGTGCCCGAATCGTACGGGACAACCCTGCGGTTCTTCAAAAAGCCCTCATACGATGAAGCGTACGGAGCCTTCAGGCGCTTCGCGGAAGAATGCGGCATGCTTCTGGAAGAAACAGCATGAAGACTGTGGATTTGACGAATGCGTGAGAAACGAAAAGATGGATTGTCTTCACACGGTTTCCTGCTCGACCGAGACGTTTCTAAGGTTTCCTCCCTTTTTCCGAAGAAGCGGACAAAAACTCTTGCGGGCGTCGGACTTTCAGAGAATGCAAGGGACTCCGAAATCGTCAGGAAAGCATGGGAGCGGGGACTTACCATTGTGACGGGCAACGGGGACGATTTCGTGCGCGAGATTAACGCGTTCCAGAGTCGAACAAAACGGAATGACTGCCACGAGCTGCACGGCCTTGTCGTCCTGCCGAACGGCTACGAACATCAAAAGCGGTTGCTGCAAGACCTGCAGGACAATCTTCGGCTTGGAAGCGAAATTCTGACATGGGCAGACGTTGCCCAGAAAAACTGTCTCGTGAGAGTGAAGAAAAACGGAAAACCGGAGGTGAGAAGATTCAAGCGGTGCTTCTACTGCCAAAAACTGGAGCTGGCCTAGGAAACTACCACTGACGTCTCCGGCCTCTGCCCTATTACAGCTGCAACGGAACCAAGATGTGGCCCGGAAGCGCCCGGGCCTCTCCGTTGATCACATCGAATGAATGCGCGTTGGTGAGCGGAAACCAGATGCCCCCGTATTTTCTGCAGAGGACAACCTGGTATGTCATCGCGTTAAATATGCTCAGGTTGCACAAAATATGCTCACCCATGTTCCACCCGAGCCCTATCATGTGCCCGTCAACGAATGAACCGCGCCTGCTGTCTTCGGTGAGTCTCGGACCTCCAGCAACAAAAACGAGATCGTTTTCCGGGATTACACCATCCCTTATATAGCTTCGAACCGTATCGAAGTCGCTCCGCAGGAGGAGGCGCTCTTCTTCGGCCAGCGCCCAGGCCAAATAGTTAAAGGCGATTTTGGCAACGCAACGACGGATGATCAGGTCGAATGTGTACGTAATCTTGGCGGTCATTTCGGGTTGAGGGAGGATCGTCGTTCTACTGACGTGCTTTGTGTTGAGAGAGAAGCCCACCTCCCGAATTCGTTTCCTGAGCATTTCCAGCTCGGCGGGTGAAGCGAAGAAATATCTTAACTGCGAATTGGGCGGCAGGCTGAGGAGGACTTCCTGATTCAGCTCCTCCGGCAGGTACCAAGTCCAATCGTCGGAGTTCTCGGCCGCGAAGGCCACCTGCGGCATGTAGAGCATTTCTATGCCATTTGTCTTTGTGTTCGGAGCCAAGAGCACTCTCGCCCCGAATGTCAATCCTGGAACTTTGATTCTTGCGGTCAGTCGGCTGCCTGGAAGTCCCGCGACACTATCTCTGAGGCCGTATTGGAATCGAACGATGCCCTCACCGGTTTCACGGCCGAAATGAAGCTCCAGATGATTGGCAAAGTACTGATTGCATTCGCCGCAGACACAACGCAGTGTGAGCCCGTTTCGGAAGTGACCGAAGGACCACGGGATGACGTGTTCGGTGGGATAAGGCTTCGATGAGCTAGATCGGCAGTAGATGCATGTCGGCACAATGGCAACAATCCTACCCCTAATTGTGAATGAGTCGGTGAGCTGGAGGTATGAGCGTTCATAACCCGTGTTTCACCACGACATAAGCGGGACAATCGCGCTCTGGCCTGATGTCACGAGGAATGAACTGGGAGATGCAATTTATCGAAGAGGATTCGATTTCTCTTTTTTGCGTCTCGAAGAAGTTTTGCATACGAGATGATCTCGACGTATGCAGTGAGTTTTTGGTTGTAACCAAAGTATCCGAGATTGTCTGGCGTCGGAATTAATCCCTTGTTCTCGGCAATGATTTCTACTTCCTTCGTGGTATCGCAAATGACGTACGCATACGCAGGTATACGATCTGACTGGACCTTAATCTCGACACCATTTTTGTCTTTGTAGTGGCCGCCCTTGATTTCCCGTATGAGCCGGTAAACCTGATCGACAGGGTCTTCCTTTCGATAATCAGAACGAGCGGGCTTCTTAAACTCCACAATTACCAGCGAATTTAGCGCCGTGTCGTCTTCCGCGAAAGAAAGTGCGTGGTCGAACACCATTATGTCCGGCCGCGACTCAGAGGCATTCTTCAGAACATCCATCTGGTATAACGGCATATCGGACGCAAGGAAACCGTGATAAGCGAGTCGCTCGTCTATAATCCAGAGATTCTGCTGCTCATAAGGAACCTCGCCGGATGTCGTCCGCATCGGGTAGATGATTCTGTGAATTATTTCTTCAAGCGGATATTTTCCTGTCTCAGGATTCGACTGGAGACTCTTTTCCAGAAAATCGAGGATAACCTTCCGATGAGCAACATACTGTGCGAGCGAAGACTTTCCAAGTTCATTAGCACGTTCCAGAAAATTACCCAATTTCGCTTCGTACTCTTCTGGCTTTAGCGATTCTTTTGCAGAATCCTCCATCAAAACGTGCCCTTCCACCTTCAGCTCTCGCTGCTTCTCATACAATTGCTCGTGGAGGGCCGATTCTAGAACACGCCCCGAACTACCAGGGGGAATGCGATCGATAAATTCTTCCATGTAGCGCAGAAGCGAGCGGTATTGCGGGGCCTCTTCCGTTATGTAGGCGTTAATGGCGGAGCGTTTCTCCGTATTAATTTCTTCGAGGAAGGGCTTCAGATCGTCAGAGACACAATCGATCGCCGTTTCGCGAATTTTATCTAAAGTCGGCTCATCAAATAGTGTTTCGCTATCGCGCTCGCCATTAATGGGAAAGGTAAAGTTCGTCCGTTCACCGTTTACATGCTGGTCGAGATAGTCTCCTTCGACAAAACCAAGATACACAAACTTCTCGCCACCGGGTTCGATCAATCGCTTCTTTTGCAGATTTGGAAGATATTTTTCAAGCTTTTCTGCGAGAACTTCGCGAAAATTCGCGGCATAGAGCAATCGATGCTGCATCTCGTGCGGGTTGTATAGCCGTAGGCCCGTTAAGGTGAAATTCGTGCCTCGCACATCGAAAGTATGCTTCGTGGCCTTTGCGGCAAATGTCTCCCGGAAATAATTATTGAGATCGATGCTTTCGTTGCTATCGCGAATACTTACGTGCGGACATTTGGGATCAATGAAAAATGGGAGGCAGTGCTCGATGAGCTGGTGGCCGATAAGCTTAAGTCCGCGCGGACAACTCTCTTGGTACGGTGGCATCAGCCCGACGAGACTAACCGTCGTCTTTGGAACTTTTTCTTTTGAAGTTGTTGGTGGTCGGGTAGGCTCATCCCCGCTCATGGTAAATTTGAAAGCACGCTTGCGTAGCTGAGTGCCGTCCCAATAGTGGCTTTCAATCTCCGCGTAATGGAAGGCTTTGAGCCACATGAACCGACCGACGCCCTTCCCGCCCCTAGCAGCCTTATACATCGTGTATTCGGTAAAGAAGGAATTAAGGTTGGCTTCGCCGAAACCAACGCCATTGTCTACAATTACGAATCCTTTGATTTCGCCCTCGGATTCCAGACCCTTCAACGTCGGCTCGCGCTCGACGATAATTTCGACACTCGGCGGCGGAACACTCCCAGTGGCATCCTCAATGGCCTGAAACGAGTTCACGACTGCCTCGAACATCGGCAGCAGCGCCTTTGCCCGCGGGAGATGGGTACTCTTGATCTTGCCTGTGAGATCGACCTTCATTTGCCCTGCCGATTTACTTTCCTGCGCTTACTCTTGTCTGGCTCGAACCCGTAAAACAACCGACATGCGGCATCGTAGCATATTCGCCTTATCTTCGCCTCAAGGACCTACGTGGTGAGGCCAGCCTGAGCAGCCATTTTGCCCTCAAAGGCATTAAAGGGGATCGTAACTTCCTGCCAGAGGCCGACATTGTTGTCCTTCGGTATGTGATGACCGATATCCGCACATTGCAGCACTGCGAGCCGCGGTTCCGGCGACGCCATATCCCAGAGATGGAACACGTGAGTCCGCGCGCTGATCGCGTAGTCCCATTCGTTCCGCGAGAGGTGCATCACAGCGGAAGTCCCCACCGTGGTCGTCTTTACTTCGATGGATAGCTTCTGCGTACTGGTGTTGCTCACCACGGAAAGCAGGTCAAAACCGTCAGCATTGTTGTCAATCGCTACCCACCGAGGTGTCCGCCCCGTTCGGATGGTTTCATATTCGATGCTCAAGCGCTCGCCATCGCGCCCAATCTTCAGGAGTGTCGAGTTCCTCTGTCCCCTCGCTTCCTGGGCCAGCGTATCCCAGAATGCGACAACCTCAGGGCTGGTGCCGTCCACCAGACCGGCTTCCAGAAACACCTGAGCAATCGCATTACTCACGAAGTCGAGCACCTGGCGGCGACCTTGGATGGCGTTTTGAATCCAGAAAGGCCGCTCAATCTCAATTACGTCAAGGAGCGCTTGTCGCATGCGACCCTGAATGGGCTCACTCGACAGTAGCCGATGGCCACCGCGGGTTACTTCTGCGAGGCCGACATCGTTGGTCAGAAGCCAGCGCATTTTCTGGCTGTACTCGATAGTGTTCTCGATGGGGATTACGCCAATCGAACTAAAACTCGCACGAATCTCCGTAAGGGAGACCGCTCTCCGGTTGATCAGCGAGAGCAGGTCGGAACATGAGTGCACGAGTCCCGGAGAAAGGCTCATTTCTTAGGGCCTTTCCCAATGTCATGGATTAAGGCTTCAATGTCGGCGACACCGAGACCCACGGCGTAGTCGTCTGGATCGTCAATGGAAGGTGGATCTAAAGGAATAGGATCGATTCGAAGTGATGAATCATTTAGCGCGTCAGCCATTGCGCTCACTTTGTCGCCAAGACGATAGCGTACGGTTTCATCGATAGTTGCCTTGCACTCGACGATTTCGATTGTTGTCGTTTGGTCCGGGCGCAAGCCCAGGCGATGGATGCGATCTTCCGACTGCAGATAATGCGCAGCATTAAAGGTGCGATCAAGGTAGATGGCATGGTGGCAGACGGTGTGAAGACTGATTCCCTCGGCAGCCGCGGCGGGGTTTGCCACCAGAACCATCACATCGGTGTTGTCATGGAAAAGCCTGATCTTCCCCTCACGAGTCTCGTCATCATCTTCGTCCCCAGCATCAACCCCGCCATGTATATACAGGGCTCCGAGATCCTCCAGACGGGATGCGAGGTATTCGACGTTGCGCACAAAGGAAGTCCAAATCAAAACCTTATGACCACCGCGCGCCAGTTCGCGGGTGCGCTTTAGAACGTAGCGGATCTTGGGACCGTCACCCTCGGCAAGAACTGCACGGAGCAAGTCCGGTTGAGCGAAGGCGATATCATTGGAGAGAAGCGCCGGGTTCGATACAAACTGAAGCAATTTCGCGACCGACCGGCCTAGCGATCGGAAGGCAATTCTTGTGCTTGCCTTGAGTGCGGTAGCAGCCTCGCGGGCAACTTCGTACTTCATGAGTCTGTATAGCTCCGCCTGCACTGGAGCCATCGGGAGTTCAGCCAAAACCCTGTCCACGGGCGGCAACCCCAGTTCGTGCTTGTTTGTTCGAACATAGATGGGGCGCATGAGATCCACGACGGTGGAGGATTCCGCAAGGATTTCCGGGTAGAGAAACGTGAATTGCGGGAGCATGTCCTCTATGGATTGCGGCATCGGCGTTCCCGACAGGATGAGCTTCCGGGTCGGGAGATGTGAGAGGTTCAAGACAGCCTGGGGTGTTTGCCTGTCCACGCCACTTTTAATGCGGTGGCTCTCGTCCAGGTATACATGAACGATGTTTTGCGCCAGATGCTCTGCGATCAGTGCCTTCACTCGCACGAGCTGTTGATAAGTGATGAGCATGAAGCGCGGGGCAGTCTCCAACAATCGACGAATGCGATCTTCGCCGTCGCGCAGGCGCACGAAATATTGATTGACCTGAGGTACACAGATGGCTAACTGCTCGTCCCAAGCGGCAAATGCATTCTTGGGAGCGATGACGAGCAACATGTCTGAGGGCGCGGCATTGTAAAAGAAAACAGCAAGGGCTTCGGTAGTCTTGCCGGCCCCCGGAACAGAAAATGTCGCGCCTGCAGGCAGGGCAGCCAAACGGCAGACGTTACGCAGCTGGTGCTCGGTGAGGGGGCGTGTGAAGCCCTTCTCATTCAGTTTTTCCAGGAGTTGCGAAGGCTCAAGCGAGACGGTTGCGGCAGCAGCTATATAACGAGCGGCATTTGCCGTCGCGCGGCGCAACAACTCTGCGGCGGCGGGAGTGACTTCTACCTCAGTGCCGAGCTTCAGGCGGAATCCCTGAAATATCTCCAGAAGCCGTGGTCTGACTGCGGCGAAGGACCACCAGGGAAGGGTTACGAGGGTGGGTCCTTCCTGTGCGGCATCGTCGCAGTTATCGAAAACAAGCCGTGTGATAACGCCAAGCCACGGTGCATTGGAATCAGTCGCATCCCAGCTAAGAATCGCGCGTCGGTCTGTGTCGCGGTAGGAAATCCTAAGCATGGGTCGAGAGCCAGTCGCGGACCTGCTTTATCTTGGCCTCCAGCTCAGCAAGTTGGGATTCGACACCGGCTGTGTTGCTTTCGGGCTTGAGGCATTGTGATACCGCCTGTCCGAGGCTTGCGTTTGCGTCAGCCAACAGTCTGACAAGGGCGTAGGCATTCTTCACGTCTTTCTTGATCTGTCTCTGACTCTCGAGCACATCAACAATGATGGTTCGGGCAGCCTCGGCGTTTTCAGGTTTCTGGATTTCGACGGCAAGCGGGATATCGATTGCGGAGCCTACGGGGGCGTTGCCGCCAAACATGGTTGCAAGGTCACCATCACTGGCTGCGGTCGTCACATTAAAGTGCGCCTGGAGCCGATCCTTGATAACAGCAATGTGCTCCTGCACGTTCGGAATCGCTTCATACAGTCGCCCGCCGACAACGGTGGAATCGTCTATAAGGGTGAATGCGGCCTGCTTGAACAGTTCCTGTTCTCCGGCACTTGTAATCCGCGCCCTAGAGGTCACGATTTTGCGGAAGGCAAATTCGTCGTCCGAAACGGCGGACCAATGGTTGTCTTTGCCGCGAGAGTGGAGATAATCCGCCGCATACGCGCGCATGTCTATTAACTCGCGGACGGCAGGCTCCTTCATGCCGTAAAGGTCTCCGATTTCCTTATCGGAAAAATTGTGGAGTTTGCGCTTGTGGAGCATCATGTTGGCTTTGGCATCCCAGGTATAGTCGGCCTTGATGTCCTTCTGAATCTGGTAAGCGGCCTCCAGGCGATCAATTTCCTTTTCGTCGCAGTATGGCAGGACAACAACGTCGATGTATGTGAAGTGGGCGTATTTCTTGGGGTCTTCTGCGAGGAGCTGCCGCCAGGCGGCGAGCCGCCGATTGCCGTTTACGACGAAACCTCGTTCGTCCAATAAAATCGGATCGACCTGTTTTACAGCGGGATCCTTGAACGTCTCCAGGAGTTCGGCATTTTTCGCGAGCGGCAAGAGCAGTTGGTGCTGAATCTCCTGCACCTCCAACAGTTCAGGATCCTGCTCGAAGAAATCGCGCGGGCGCGTCGGATGCTTGGCAAGGTATTCCTCTTGCGCGGAAGCGGTTCTTCCGTTGGACAAGCGGTACTTGGGTAGGTTGATGGATACCCGCAGTATCGGGAAGTCGTTGGAAGCGCCCTTGAAGACAACGCGATGCGTGGGTAGATCCTCGGCAGTCGAGAGCTTGGTGAATTCCTCCTGCCGCAAGGCGAGAGGATAGCCGAACCGGGACGCAGTGGGATTCTCTGGGAGTTGATAATCGGGCATGGGGTTACTCTATCGAATAAATTACCATAGGGATATGGATGACCTTGCGGAATATTTCCAGCTCACGCTCAAGCCTGGCAGCGTGCGCGACGTTGTCGCCCAGGATTTGCGCGCACGCCTGGGACGGCACCAGCATAACTCCGGCCGTTATGGCGCCGTCCAGATAGATTTTCTGGAGCTTGAGTAAATCCGCGTACATCCGCGCCATGTTTCCAGTCTGCAGGCACAGGCCAATCTTGGATTTAACCGAGGTGATGGTCATTTCCGAGTCATTGGAGATATGCGTCTCCGCCGACCAGCCGGAGGCAAGCAAATTATGGATGATGGCGTCACGAATCTGGGTAGCGGCGCCTTTGGCCGGTGTTACTGTCGCGGCTTCGATGGCTTTCGCGATCTCCTGCCGAATGGGCTTGGGGATTGCTTCGTCGCCTGCACAATGACTTCTCGCAGTGACCTTCATATCGCTCCGACGACGTGCCAGGTATCTGGAATTTTCGAGAGGTTACTCTGTGTGTGATCGTAGAGCGGCGTGTTGTGTGATCGATAGGCGGCGTCTCCGTTGCGCGCTGCTTTAAGTCGCTGCATTCCTTCTGCAACATAGCCTTCGTTGATCTCGACTCCCCAGAACCTCCGGTCATGCACCAGGGCGGCAACGCCCGCGGAGGCAACGCCGGCAAACGGATCGAAAACAATGTCACCTGGGTTCGTCAGTGCAAGTACGAGCCGCTCAATGAGTCCTACTGGGAATTGGCAGGGATGTGAGGTTTTCTCCACGTGGTTGCTCTTGACGTTGGGAATGCTCCACACATCCTCGGGGTTCTTGCCCAGCGGATTGCCCGAAAACTGCCCTGTTTTCGGCCCCTTGAAGTATTTCTTTCCGGGATACTTCGAGGGAACACGCACTGCGTCCAGATTAAAAATATATTCATCCGTTTTCGTGTACCAGAGGACGACTTCGTAGCGGCCGGAGAATCTGTGCTTCGTGTGCAAGCCGTGACCGAAATGCCAGATAATTCGATTTCGCATTTTCAAACCGTGCTCCCGGAATATCGGAGCAAATTCAATATCAAGCGGCGCGATTTGCCCGTTGTCCACGTAATTGCCGACCTGCCAGCACAAACTCCCCGCAGGCTTAAGGCGCGGCACGATTTCGTCAATAATCCGGCGCTGCCATTCGAGGTAGAGCTCCAGAGAATTTTTCTTTTCGTATGCCTTCCCCATGTTGTACGGCGGCGAAGTCACAACAAGGTCGAAGAGAGGCTCGTTCGGCATCGCTTTCAGAAATGCTTCTGCGTCGCCGAGCCAGAGGGCAGAGGGCGCATCGAGAACTTCTAGGGGCGATGCGGGAGGTTGCAGCAGCTCCGGTTGCCGCGGTTGCATGAAAAGCGGCGGAGTTCCTGGTCGCTTTCTGCTTGCCCGAACAGATGCTTTCTTGAGTTTTACGCTACGCACGGGTGACCTCCTTTCAAAATTGAAACAGCAGTTTGCTGGAGGTAAGTGTGAGTAAAAAATTCGGGAGCGTCATGTACGCTCCGGCTTTCGTTCTGCACAATTCCGTTCGAGAGTGTTTTGAATGCGGGTCCGACGCACAAGCCAAGTGTATCCGATTTCGTGCCTCCAAATGGCATGTGCAATTCTCTCGCCCCGGTATCAGCTGTGCAATAGGGTTATACGACTGTTAACCATTGTTGTCCATCCCGATCGGGCAACACAGTTAACGCAACGTTATCCTACCCTACGACCGTGTGTCAGAAAGGTTTTGCCGCTGTCGCCACTCCAACGTTCGCTTCGGACCACCACCTGGTTTCAATTAGGTGCCGCCAGTTCAGCCTGTTGCGGCTTGCTAGAGGAAGCTTGGGACCGAGCGTGAAAAATTGGATTCTGCGCAGAGATGACAAGTTGGTGTCGCACAAAGCAAACGTAGTTTGCGAGGATCGCGCAACCCGCCTTGTCTTCGCTGAGGGGGAAATTGGGGGGACTCTATGCATGCGGAGCCACATTTCCATACATCGTGGCACAATCAAATTTTGTTCTAACCCTTTTGTTTTCAAAAACGAGATTGAAAAGGAAGGACTTCCGAGAGATGGTGCGCCTGCCTTGGGCGTAAGGTCCCCGGTTCAAGGCCGCGTGTTCCGACCGAAATATCTCGCGTTGTTTCTTTAACTTGCCGCAAAACACCGTCGTGCCTCTTTCACAGTGGAATTGTCTAGGCAGGGGCTCTACGTCCGCGCGCGTCTCTCCGAATCTCAGCCAGGATTCGATGCCGTAGTACACTCCAGATATGGACGATGTCGCAATCCTAGAGCGAATAGCAGTAGTGAACCGCGGGCGAAGACTTGAATATTTCACTATCACGTGGAATGCCTTCGAAGGTCTGGTGGCCGTCGTCGCAGGTGCAATCGCCGGAAGCATTTCGCTTGTGGGTTTTGGAATCGACAGCTTCATCGAAGTGACGTCCGGGTCGGTCTTACTGTGGCGCATGTCGGTTGATGCAGAAGTACACCGCCGCGAACTAAACGAAAGGCGAGCTCTGAGGATTGTGGGCGTTTGTTTTCTTCTACTTTCGGCCTACATCGCCTATGAATCGACGATGGATTTGTGGTCCAAGAAGGCACCTGAACACAGCATTCCTGGAATTATTTTGGCTTGTGTCTCCTTGATCGTCATGCCTCTGCTCTCGCGAGCGAAGCGAAAAGTGGGACACGCGCTGGGCAGTGCTGCCATGCACGCGGATGCCAAGCAAACAGAGTTTTGCACGTACTTGTCCGCGATATTGCTGGCCGGATTGCTGCTCAACATACTGTTCGGTCTATGGTGGGCCGACCCAGTTGCGGCCCTCATCATGGTTCCTATCATCGCGAAAGAGGGGATTGAAGGATTGCAGGGTAAAGCCTGCGATGAATGCCGCTCGTGATAACTACTGGTATTGAATCTAGGCCTCGCCCTGAAGCTCCTGGCCGTTAGCCGGGGAGGCGCTCCGAGCCGACCCAGAGTTGAGCCAGATCTCTGAGATTATGTTTGTATGTCCGCGTTACCAAGTATTCTTTCCCACCCGTTACACGGAGCCTGTACTCTCCCGTCGATAAAGGTTGGACTTTTTCCACTGCCGAAATATTCACGAGGACCGAGCGGTGGATTCGAATAAAACCGTAGGGCTTGAGTTTCTCCGCCATAGACGAGAGGGACTCGCGCACCAAATAGGGACTCGGTCGGTATCGCAGCGAAACGTAATTACCTTCGGCTTGCACTGCCACGATCTCGGCTAAATCCAAGAATACGATGCTACCGTTTGCCCTGAACGCGATTCGTGGCGCCTGTCGTTTTACTTGAAGAACCATCTCACGTGCAATGGCCTTCTGATCCTGAATCTCGCGGGCGCTCATGATGGAACCCTCGCATTGCCCTGTCGCTTCTGCTGCCTGCTCAGGAAGCGAGACTGACGATTGCACTGCTCCTAATCGCAATTCCTCGATTTATTCATGAAAAGTATCAGCGCCTTGGGTCAGCCGGCCCATAGGCTTACTTCTGCCCAGTGCTCACTGCTGAGGGAAAGCTGGATTGCGCGCCGAAATAACACTCAATGGATTCCAACTTTCCGTTCTTGATTCTGAGGTATTCCACGTTCCGGAACGATTTACCGTTCTTGGTGTGGCAAAGATATTTCACAAAAGCATCCTCCGCCCCAGTGGTGACTCGCTCGAGGTCAAAGTGTGCAATGAAATCAACCTGTGTGTCCCAGCATTGCGTTTTGAAAGTGCTCTTGCTGATGTGGTCGTCGCCGGCCGCGCTCGAAAACGTGAAGTTGTCGGCGAGCAGCATATTGAACGTGCCCAAATCCTTCTTTTCCCACGCCGCGTACCACTTACGGATGATCTCCTCGTTCGCTAAGTCAGGCCCTCCCAATCCGCTGGCCCTTGCCAGTCCTGGTAGGGTCGCC
>Ga0210407_10001583_pt1 | contig 21014 bp, 16 predicted proteins | sample IncBWC27MmetaG_FD_150860 | JGI IMG/M metagenome (GOLD analysis project Ga0210407, IMG submission 150860) | Forest soil microbial communities from Barre Woods Harvard Forest LTER site, Petersham, Massachusetts, United States - Inc-BW-C-27-M | ecosystem: Environmental > Terrestrial > Soil >... | reverse complement strand
TCTCTTCTTGGGCGACGCGCATTTTGGCGTCGACTTCGCCGAATACGGTAGGTGCGTGGAACCAGCCTTTCGCGTGTGCGCCGGCGTCCAGGCGATTTCCACCGGTCAACAACTTTGCGCCTTCCGCTTTTCCGATCTCGACGTAGCTCATCACGGTTTTCAGTTGCTGCTCGTTGATGCAGGGGCCCATGTCCGTCGAGGCTTCGAGACCGTTCCCTACGCGCAGCGACTTCACCCGGTGAACGAAGCGGTCCACAAACTCTTTGTAAACGCTCTTATGCACTGCCACGCGGCTCGCGGCCGTGCAGCGCTGCCCGGTGGTGCCGAAGCCGCCCCAGACGGCACCATCGACGGCTAAATCGAGATTGGCGTCGTCCATCACGATGATGATGTTCTTGCCGCCCATCTCCAGGCTGACGTGCTTGAAATCGGGCGCGGCGACAGTCGCGATGATGCGCCCGACGGCCGACGAGCCGGTGAAGCTGATCACCGGGACTTCCTTGTGCTGGGAGAGCGGAGCTCCGGCACCGGGGCCATCGCCGCTGACGAGGTTTACGACGCCGCGCGGCACGCCAGCTTCGGTCAGGATCTGCACCAGGTGGTACGAAGAAAGCGGCGTGTCTTCCGCGGGCTTGAGCACCAGCGTATTTCCGCTGATGAGCGCGGGCATCATCTTCCAGGAAGGAATGGCCATCGGAAAATTCCACGGCGTGATCATTCCGCAAACGCCGATGGACTGGCGAACGCTCATGGCGAATTTGTTGGGAAGCTCCGACGGCGTGGTTTGGCCAAACAGCCTGCGGCCCTCTCCCGCCATGTAGTAGGTCATGTCGATGGCTTCCTGAACGTCCCCACGCGTCTCCGCGAGGACCTTGCCCATCTCCCGCGTCATGTCCTTGGAAAACTCTTCCTTGCGCTGCAGCAGGAGTTCCGCCGCGCGATACAAAATCTCCGCGCGCTTTGGCGCCGGCACCAGCCTCCAGGTCTTGTAGGCTTCTTTCGCCGCGTCCACGGCGGCATCGACGTCCTCATTCGTCGAGGACACAAACATGCCCACTAGTTCGTCCGTGTTGGCGGGATTGCGATTTTCGTATGCCTGGCCGTTCCGCGATTCCACCCATTCGCCGTTTATAAAATTCTTGTAAACCCGAGGCGCAACTGCCGTAGCCATAGTCTCTCCTCAATCCCAGAAAATGCCGCCCAGTTTGTCGTATGATCCTTTGTGGATTCGATCGCGGGCCGCTGCCGTGTGGAAAGTAAATTCTACCGTCGCCTGAGGTGCAGGTCAAACGGAGAGCATCTACTGAATTCTTGGCGGCGAGCATAAATTTTTAAGGAATCACATGCAAGCTCCCCGATTTACAGGCTGACTCCTGTGCTTTTTGGTAGAGGGGTTCCTCTACATCCTCACTTCCGCATTTCAGGCGTTGGCGCGGGCCTTCAGGGCCTAATGGAAGAAGATTCAGCAACTAGCGCCGATTCTTGACCAGATTTTTCTAGTGGACCACCGGATTTATCTTATCCACCACAACCGTCCCGCCCTTCATGACCCACTTTACGTTTTTCAAGACTACGTCGATATCGCCAAGCGGGTCGCCCTCGACGGCGACGAGGTCCGCAAAATAGCCCGGAGCGACGGCGCCCAGTTCTTTTTCTTTTCCGAGCAGTTCGGCTGCGTTGCTCGTCGCGGTGCGCAAGGCCTGTTCAGGTGTCATTCCTGCTTTCACGAACCAGCCGAGTTCGCGAGTGTTTTGCCCGAACATCGTGTAAATAGCATCCGAGCCCATGGCAAATTTTACGCCCGCCTTGAAAGCCTTCCGCGCCGTCTCCAAGTTTCTGGGGATGAACGCCTGCAACTTCTCCTTGTATCCCGGCGCGTAGCCAATCTTGTCGCCGTTATCGATGTAATAGCGGTTGTGGTCGATGGTGGGGACGTAGAATGTTCCGCGTTTCACCATTTCCTGAATCGTGGCGTCGTCCATGTCCGTAGCGTGCTCGAGCGAATCCGTTCCCGCCCGCACGGCGTCTCGCGCGCCATCCGGGCCGTAGGAATGGGTCGCCATCTTCTTCCCGAACTTGTGGGCCGTGTCCACCGCGGCTTTGATCTCATCGTAGTTGTACGTCTGGAAGCCGGTCACATCATCGTCGGTGCCCGTCGAGGCGTACATCTTGATGAGGTCTGCTCCGGCGGCGATCTGCTGGCGCACGACCCTAAGAACTTCTGGAACGCCGTCGGCGATTCCACCTGCCGGCGGGTTCAGTCCCGGCTTGTACGGGGTATTCGTGATGTAGAGGCCGTAGCCGCAGACAAACATGCGCGGCCCGATCATCTCGCCGCGATTGATCAAATCGCGCATGGCGATGTCCATGTATTGATCGGAGCCGAGATCGCGCACCGTCGTTACGCCGGCTTCGAGAGTCCGCATAGCCCCCTTACGCGCCAGAAAAACTTCCACGGCAGGGGGATTGTTGGGCAACTGCTTCAGCATCGGCTCGCCTGGAGTCTCATCTGTGTACATGGTCATGTGCGTGTGCACGTCGATGAGCCCGGGCAGGCCGGTGTACTTCGACAGGTCAATCACTTCCGCACCAGCAGGAATAGCCGAAGCGTCGGCGGTTACATTCATGATGCGCTGGCCTTCCACGATGACAATCGCGTTGGTCCACAACTTTCCCTTCGCGTCCCACAATTTTCCAAACTTTACTGCTCTGACGGCTTCTGGCTTTGCTTGAGCAAGCACACTCACGGCGCCGAGCAAAAGGCAGAAAACCGATATAGCGACCCGCAGCACTCTCATGGCGTGACCCTCCCACAACCTTCCGGATTTCAATGGCGACAAGCTTGGTACTTCATTTGTTCCGGCAAATCAACTGGCGTGCGCACAAATGAGTGGACTACAGCGTGAGGCGGATGAAACTAGCTCACGCCGCCGGACATCGCAATTTGGCCGCAAGAGGGTTGCGCGATAGAGATGCGGGCAACGGTATCCGGGTTCCCGTTGACAACCGCCTGTTGAAGGTCGCGCTTCGGGAACACGGTTATCCGAATGGCTAGACTGCGACTGCGTGTTGGAGAACGAATTACTGCTGGCGGCGCACGGACTGCGTGGGTGAAGCAGTCAACCTGGAGGAGGTGCTCGAAGAGCCAGACGGGAGCATAGGCGGGGCAACACCCGAGGTCTGCCCGCCAAGGCCCAATTGTTGCAACGTTTTTGCGTCCAGCTTTCCCGTGGGATTCAAACCGTGGGTTTCCTGAAAATTCCTCATGGCCTCAACGGTCGAATCGTCCCACTTGCCGTTGGGAGTTGCGGAATAGGCGCCGTTCTTTGCGAGCGCCTGCTGAATCTCCGTGATGCGCTCGGGAGTCGGAGCTTTCTGGCCCTTCTCGCGGCGGCTTGATTTACTCGATGTTTTGGAAGTTTTTCCGCGGTGCGATTTCGTTCCGGGTTTCGTATAAGAAGGTTTTTTCTGCGCGCTGCTTTGCGCGGAGGCAAAGTCAGCGGATACACCCAGCCCTGCCGCTATAAGCAGCGTCAGGGCCAGGTGGGTCGTTTTTTTTGATCGCATACGCGATGATCTGTTCGACAGCCGTTACTGCACGTTGTCCGCCGGCACAACGCCGGGCAGGAACACCGTGAGTACCTTATCGTCTTGACGCCGCAAAACCTTGAATACGACATTGTCTCCCGGTTTGAGCTTCGAGACGGTCTTGCGGTATTCGTCCACGGAGGTTACGGATTCGCGATTTACTTCCGCGATTACGTCTCCCTGACCGAAACCAAGGTCGTCGCCGAACGTGGCGGGGTCAACGGCCGTAACCATCACGCCCTTTTGCCCTTCCAGTCCGACTTTGCGGGCACGGTCCGGCGTCAACTGATCGACGTGGATGCCGTATTCCGTTGGCGCAGCTTCGCCGGGTTGGTCGGTCATGCGTCCCGCGGTATTCGGGAAGACGCGGGTACGGTCTTCGACGGTGGCAGAGGTCTCTTTTTGCGTGTGGTCGCGAACATAGGTGAGCTTCATTTTGCTCCCGATGGGCGCCTGCGCAATCGGATTGACGAGGTCGTTGCCGCTCTTTACGGGCTGGCCGTTCACCGCGGTGATGACGTCGCCGCCCTTCAATCCGGCTTTTTCGGCCGGGCTGCCGGGCTCGACGCCTTCAATCACCACGCCGTACGGCGCGCCAAGCGACTTGAGGGTAATCGAGCTGGTGCCCAGTTCTTCCTGGAAGCTTACGCCGATGGAGCCGCGCGTCACGCGGCCTTGCGAAATGATCTGGTTATAGACGTTGATCGCCGTTGTGGAAGGAAGCGCGAAGCCTACGCCCTCATAGCCGCGGCTGCCGGTGATGATGGCGGTGTTTATGCCGATGACTTCGCCGCCGAGGCTTACAAGCGGTCCACCCGAGTTACCCGGATTAATCGCGGCGTCGGTCTGCAGGAAGCGCTGGAACTGGTGGCCAATGCCGCCGCGGTCCTTGGCGCTGATGATTCCTGCGGTTACGGTCGCCTGCAAGCCAAAGGGACTGCCAATGGCCAGCACCCAATCGCCTACCTGCACGCCGTCGGAATTACCGAGCTTTGCCGTCGGCAGGTCCTTCCCGACGTCGATCTTCACGACCGCCAGGTCGGTGTCTTCGTCCACGCCCACGACTTTCGCGGTGTACTTGGTGGTGTCGCCATTCAGAGAAACCTGAATCTTGGTGGCCTGCTCGACCACGTGATTGTTGGTCAGAATGTATCCGCGCTTGTCGACGATCACGCCCGAGCCCAGGCTGCGCTCCGCTTGTGGCGGCGCATCCTTTTGCCCGTCAAAAAATTTATCAAAGAAGTCCTGCATGGGATCGTCTTGATCGTAGGGCTGCGAACGTTTTCTCTTGGCCGAGCCCTGCCGGCGTTCGAGCACTTGCGTCGTGGCAATGTTTACCACGGCAGGCTCGACGCGATTCACGATTCCGGAGAAGGAGCTCGAAGATGGGATGGGATCCGGTACTACGAGAGGAGTTGCATTGGTGCCTGCAAACGTGAACGCTTTCATCGCCGACACGCGTCCTGAAACCACGGATCCGATCAATATCCCCACGGTCAGCGTCATTACCACAAACAAAGTCGCCATGATCTTCCGGCGCCTGGCCCAATTGAATATTTCTTTTACTTGCTCGCCCATTGTTTAAAGCTCCTGTCTATCTGTACGGGACTACCCCTTAAATCCTCGTGCACCACGGACCGTGGCGCCACCTCTCCTACATCCATTATAACACCGCACTTTTGGTCCGGTTGCAGCGCACCACCAATGCGCCTGGAATAACACTGTCCCAAAGGCCGGGTCCGCTCTGCTGCACTATACTCTGGTTAGTTGGACGTACGAACGGTAAAAACTGTTGTAATGCTTTTCCATTACCTTCGCTTATAATTCGTTTTCCCCTTAATTTCATGTGCCAAGGCCTTCCCTTTCAGCCGCCTGCGGCTTGGGACCAGGTTTTCCTTCTTGACTTTTCTCCCGTTCTCGGACAAAAATAATAAAGCTGCGGTTGCGGCGAGACGACCGTATCGGTTTTGCGGTCGCATTCACGTGGCGATTTAGGGCAACTTGCTCCACGTAAAAAACTGCTAAAGAGCTTTACGAGTATCCCAGAAAGTTTTCTGAGACCCTCCGAGCACTTTGGCACGGAGGGTTTTTCGTTTACTCCCCCTCCTTGCTGCCCTGGTCGATTTCCACGTGATCCGTGGCGCTTATTTTTTGCGCCGCGCGCAGCGCCGGGCATTTGCCCGGCTCATCGGCATAGCCCATGGGACTCGATTGGCACTCCCGGGCGGCCGGCAAAGGTGATCTACATGGCTGAGTATTACGAATTGCGCTGTAGGGAATGCGGCAAAACCTGGGGCAACGCTCCCCGCTCGTTCTGCGAAGAGTGCTTTTCTCCCCTCGAAGTGGCGTTCGATTACCAAGCGCTGAAGAAATCCGTCCGGCGAGAGGATCTCGCCGCGCGCACGTTCAACATGTGGCGCTACTCGGAATTCCTGCCGCTTCAGGATGGTTTCGTGCCTCCAAACTCGGTTGGCGGCACACCGCTGGTCGCTTCGCGCCATCTTGCTAAACAATGGGGAATCAAGAATCTCTATTTCAAGAACGATGCCGTATGCTTCCCTTCTCTTTCGTTCAAGGATCGCGTAGTCGCCACCGCGCTTGCCGCGGCGCGCCGCTTTAATTTTCAGACGGTGGGCTGCTCTTCCACCGGAAACCTGGCCAACGCCGTCGCCGCGCAAGCCGCGCAGCAGGGCTTCGACGCCTGTGTCTTTATTCCCTCGGACCTCGAGCCCGCCAAAGTCTTGAATACCGCGGTTTACGGCGCGCGCATCGTGCGCATCAACGGCAACTACGACCACGTCAACCGGTTGTGCGCGCAAATCGCCGATCGTTTTCAATGGGGACTCGTGAACGTCAACTTGCGCCCGTATTATTCCGAGGGCTCGAAGACGCATGGCTTCGAAATTGCCGAGCAATTGGGCTGGACGCTGCCTGACAACGTCGTCGTTCCCATGGCCGGCGGGTCGCTGATCGGGAAAATCGCCAAGGCTTTCAAGGAACTCGTCACGCTTGGATGGGTCGAAGCCAAGCCGGTGAAATTTTTTGGCGCGCAAGCCACCGGGTGCTCGCCCATTTCGGACGGCGTGAAGCGCAATCTCGCGCGCTTCGAGCCGCAAAAACCCAATACCATTGCGCGCTCGCTGGCCATTGGCAATCCCGCCGACGGTCCCTACGCCATGCGGCTGATTCGCGAATCTGGCGGCTGGGCGGAGGACGTTTCCGATCCTGAAATCATCGAGTCCATCAAGCTTCTTGCAGAAACCGAAGGTGTCTTCACCGAGACCGCCGGAGGCGTGACCACTGGCGTTGCGAAAAAACTCCTGGCGCAAGGCCGCATCAATCCCGACGAAACCACCGTCGTCTGCATCACCGGCAACGGCCTCAAAACGACTGACGCCCTTGTCGCCGAATTTCCGCTGAGCGAAGCCATCGCCCCCCGGCTGGATGCCTTCGAAGCACTGCTCGACCAGCAACTTGCCGCCACCGCGGGAAAACAAAATTGAGAGGATCGACACACATGCCCATCACTGTAGAAATTCCCACGGCGTTCCGCCGCTTCACCGACGGCGCGCCAAAGGTGGACTGTAGCGCTGCTACTGTCGCCGAAGTGCTGACACAATTGACCACACGCTATCCCGATCTTTCGCGGCACGTTCGCGACGATCAGGGGCAAATCCGCCAGTTCCTCAATGTCTATCTCAACGAAGAGGACATTCGCTTCCTCGGCGGCGAAGCGTGCGCGGTGAAAGAAGGCGACCGCGTACTTCTGGTCCCTTCTATTGCCGGCGGCTCGACCAACTAACGCTTTTTTCTTGTAGGGGTGCAGCATTGCTGCACCCCTATTTCGCGGCGACGTAACCCATCCAACTTACCTTAGCAATTCGCTTGCGTCCTGCTATCGAAGCGAAAAGGCGCTCCACGCGTGTCCGTATAGCCGCCTCCGTTTTCATCGTCCGCGGAATCCTCCTCGACCGCCTTGGCCGCAACAAACGCGCTCGCTCCCGAACGTCATCCGCATGAAAAAAAGTGGCACCAAAAGTAGAGGCACGGTGTCTAATGTGATTAGCTGCCACCCATAATCTATGCTGCGGCTCCCACTACGCTACATTTTGCCTGCGTTGTTTCTGCCCCTAACTGCCGCACTGTTGTTCTTGGGTCGCCAGCAAATGGCAGGAATCGGCTGGGGCGTGTGGGATGGTCCGCCACCTCGTCCAACGGAGATCGCATTCGCACTAAGTGTTCCCGCCGGCGTGGCCGCAATTCCAGGAGTCCTTTTGTTTGGAATTGCCGCGAGTAGCTTGCATCATCCAGACAACTCGGCGTGGCCTGAAGTATTCGGCTACGCCTACTTAGCCATTTTCGTTTTTTTCCAATGGTTTTTCATCGGGCGTTGGCTGGACCGCAAACGCTCACCGGCGTCTCCGACTTCCAGCCCGCCACTCTCGCGCACCAGGCTTGTCTTTTATTTCGCAAGTCTGTGCTGTCTCATATTCTTTGCCACCATCGGTGTCAGCCGGGTTATTCATCAAGGTTGGATGAGCACCTGGATTCAGGGCGCAGGCATCACCGCTTGGTCGCTGATCGGCATAATTGTGATTGTCTTTCGTTTACGCGGGTCGTTTGCACGTAGCTGATTTTATTCGTGGCGAATGAAATAGATCACGCCGCTGTAATCGTCGGTCAGTAGAAACGAATCCGCGCCGACGCGGAAAATGTCGCACGGCCGTCCGTAAATCGTGCCGTTTTGCAAAAATCCCGTGATGAAATCATCCTGGTTTCCATCTTTCCCAACGCGAACCACTTTGTAGCCGCGTTTCAGCCGCTTGCGGCCGGAGCCGTGCAGCGCCACGAGAAAATGATCTCGTAACAAGGGATCGGTAGAGGCTGCGTCGAAAAACTCCAGCCCCAGCGGCGAGCCGTGCGCCGCAAAGGTTGTGAACGCCGGCGGGACTTTGGCGCAATCCGCCTTTTTCGCGGAACTCGTAAACTTCGGATCGTCTAAAATTTTGCCGTTCGCGAAATAGCAGTACGGCCAGCCATAATTTTTCATTTCGCGGGACGCCGCCGCTTCATCATCCAGCGCAAACATCGTGTCGTCCGGCGCATCATCCCCGAGATGGTCCGCACCCATGTTTGTGGCGTACAACTTCCCTCCCGCGATCTTTAGCCCCACCGCGTTGCGCAGCCCGCTGGCGATAATGCGCGGGTTCCTTCCATCCGCATCCATCACGGAAACCGTCGCGCGAATCTCTTCCTTTTCTTCGCAGGCGTTGCAACTACTTCCTACGGAGATGTAGAGCTTGTCTTTGTTTTCTTTTTCCCCAAAGGCAATCGTACGCGTCAAATGCCATCCACCGTATTTGTAGTTCAATCCGTAGTCCGGATAGGTTCCCAGAACTTCCGGCTCGGAGGACGGTTTCTCTTCGCCCGTCCGGAACTTGAAACGCTCCAACTTGTCCGTCAGGGCGACGTACAGCCAGTCCTGCCCTTTCGCGTCTTTGTAAAACGCGATGCTGTTTGGATTTCGCAAATTCTGCAGGTATGGAAGGACTTTGGCGAACTTTCCGGTCTTCGCGTCAAACCCATCCAAAATGTAAATCGCGCCGCGCTGGTTGTCCGCCAGGCTGAACATGCCCGTGACGAACAAGCGCCCGTCAGGAGCCTTTGCGAGGAACCGCACGCGCTTCAAGCCTTCGGCGGCCACGGAGATTTCATATGCCGCAGGCAAGTTCAACGCGAACTTCTTCCCGCTTGACAGCGTTACTCGGTTCGGAACGAGTTTTAGGTCGCCGGACTGCTGTGCTGAAGATGTTGGCAACGAACTCAGTGCAAAACTACAACCCACTAGACACAAAAGGATCCGCAAAACGTGCCCAACCCGGTGCCGCACCATGGAAAATCCCCTTCTCTCCGCCACGCAACTCATTGCCGCTTACTGCCGAATCCTCAGGCCCGCGGTTTCTCCCATCGCTGCGAGTCCGCTGAACGAAAGACGGCGTCAATGACCGCCATGTTCGCGATCGCTTCTTCCAGCGGAACCGGCACTTCGCCCTCGCCGCGAATCGCGCGCGAAAAGGCGTCGCCCTGGATTGTGTATTGGTCGCACGTTGGGATTTGCTCGGTCACAATTCCGCCGCCGAAAACGTCGCGGCCGTCATCGATCAGAATCTCGCAGGGCCGGTCAGGCGGGGCGTTGAACGGAATTTTGATTTCGATGCGGCCCTTGGTGCCCATGAAATGCATCCGTTGGTAGTGCACAAGCTGCGTTCCGCAGGTGAACGTCGCTTGCCCCGAAGGAAAATCCAGCATCGCCGAAGTAAGCCGGTCCACCTTTGTGGCCGGGTCTCTTTCGATCAATCCCACAACGCGCTGCGGTTCTTCGCCGAAAATCCAGCGCGAGGCGATGATTGGGTAGCAGCCGATGTCCATCAATCCGCCGCCGCCCCATTCCAAGACATTGCGAACATTTTTCGGGTCGTCGTTGAAATAGCTGAAAAGTCCGGCGATCGATCGCAGTTTGCCGATCGTTCCGTGACGAATGAGATCGCGCACGCGCAGCCACTGCGGGTGGGTCTTCACCATAAAGGCTTCGCCGATTTTCACGCCCGTGCGGTCCCGCGCATCCAGAAGCGTCTTCGCCTCGGCAACCGAAAGCGCGATGGGCTTCTCGCACAGAACGTGCTTCCCTGCCTCGGCCGCTTTGATCGACCACGGCACATGCAAATGATTCGGCAGCGGATTGTAAATCGCCTCAATCTCCGGATCGGCGAGCAGCTCTTCGCACGATCCGTACACCTTGGGAATCCCCAGCTTGCTTGCCGCCTCATGCCCTTTATTCAAATCGCGGGATGCCATCGCCGCAATGTCGCACATCTGTGCTCTTTGCATCGCGGGAATGACTTTGTTCACCGCGATGCGCGCCGCACCCAGCACTCCCCACTTCACTTTTTTCCCGATCACTACTTCCCTCCCCAATTCTAGCCGTCCCGTTTTATCACGCCTCCCTGCCGCATCAAAATCAGTCGCCGCCCACTGATTTGTCTTACCCGCGCGGACCGCGTATAAAGCTACATCGCATGCTGCCCACGAACCTGAGTTCCGTCCTGCTGCAAATGGGTGCTATCTCTCCGGAAAGATGGCGCTGGGCACTCTTCACGCTCAGCCTTGCCGTGGTTCTCTTGACGATCGGGCTCACCGCGCTGGGAATTTTTTTCTTTCGTCGCCGCACCACCAATCTGGCGTTACTTTATTTCAGTATTTTTGTGCTGCTCTACGCCGCCCGCATGTTCGTTCGCGAAGGCCCGTTGCTCGTCGCCTTCCAAATTCCCTTCTCCATCTCCAGTCACATCGAACGGCTAATCACCTACACGATTGTCATTCCGTCGCTGGTCATCTTCCTGCAAGACGTCGATCCCAGGCGAAGAATCTTCTTTCGCATTACGCTCTGGGTCCAAATCGTTTTTGCTGCTTTGGCCATCCCGGCGGATTTTCTCCACATCGCTCCACATGCCTTTGACATTGCCAACAGCATCCTCGTCCTGGCATTCTGGTTCATTCTCATTGTTTTTCTGTTTATCGTTCGCCCGCCGGGCCGTCTTCCTCGCGATCTGCGCGTCGTCGCCATCGGCTTGAGCATCTTTGGCGTCTTTGTCCTCCATGCAAACCTCGTTGGGCTGAAAATTATTCGCGGAGAAAATCTGGAGCCCATCGGTTTTCTCGCCTTCGTCTGCAGCCTTGGCTACCTCGTCGCCCACCGTGTCTCCGCACAGGAAGAGAGTCTCCGCTCCATCGAAAAAGAACTCGAAATCGCGCGCCAAATCCAAACTTCGATTCTTCCGCGCGAGGTCCCGCGCCTCGTCCAACTCGAAATCGCCGCCCGCTATCTCCCAATGAGCGCCGTGGCTGGTGACTTCTATGATTTTCTACTCCTGGACGATAAACGAGTCGGCATCCTCATCGCCGACGTCACCGGGCACGGCGTCCCCGCAGCTTTGATCGCTTCCATGCTCAAGGTTGCCTTCGCGGGCCAAACCGCCAATGCCTCCGACCCCGCGAAGGTCCTCTCTTCACTCAATCAAGCGCTCTGTGGGAAATTCGAAGAACACTTCGTCACGGCTGCGTACGTCTTCCTCGATCTGGAAGCCAAATTTCTTCGTTATTCGGGCGCTGGCCATCCACCAGTTCTCTTCGTCAATCGTTCCAACGGGGCGGCTCGCGCGATCGAACAAAACGGTCTTTTTCTCGGCATGTTTCCCGCGGCCGAATACACGTTCCTCGAAATGCCTCTTCAATCCGGCGACCGTTATCTCCTCTATACGGACGGCCTTCCCGAATCCAAAAATGCCTCCGCCGAGGAATTCAGCATCGACCGCTGCAAACAATTCCTGGAGTCCCACTCAAACCTTCCGGCCGCGGCTGCCGCGCATGAACTTCTCCAGGCAATCTCCCGCTGGTCCGTTCGTCCTTCCGGCCAAACCCAGGAAGACGACATGACGCTTCTGGTCCTCGATTATCAATCCAAGTCCTGACATTTCGCCGATCGCAAAATCTTCTGGTCATCCTCGCAATCTACAGATATTCTCCTCCGCACCATCGATGATTTCTTCGTTCCACAAAACAGCGCAGCATCTTCCGGGGGAATTTCGCATGCACTCTGTCTCACGCAATGCACTCAGGCTCTCATTCTTCTCGCTCGTCGCATTTCTATCTGCTTCTTCGGCCTACCCTGCCTCGGCTGCGCCGCAATTTTCCGTCTCTTTCCCGAAGGAACGCAGCGCAACACCGCTTGATGGCCGCGTCTTCGTGCTGCTTTCCACCGATCCTGCGGATGAGCCGCGGATGCAGATCGATCTCTCCGTGAAGACGCAGATCATGTTTGGCATCGACGTAGATGCGCTCGCTCCAGGCCAGCCAGTTCTCGTCAACAACGAGAATGCTTACGGCTATCCGACACGCTATTTGCGCGACGTTCCTCCCGGCGATTATTTCGTGCAAGCCGTTCTTCATCGCTACGAAACGTTTCATCGCGCCGACGGATACACCGTGAAACTCCCGATGGACCGCGGCGAAGGCCAACATTGGAATCTCGCGCCCGGAAACCTCTACAGCAAGCCGCGCAAAATCACGATTGGCCCCGGCGCGCAGCCGATTGAAATTCTCCTCGACCAGGAAATTCCGGCGATCGATCCGCCGAAGGACACAAAATATATTCGGCATCTGAAAATTCAGAGCGCGCTGCTGACAAAATTCTGGGGCCGGCCGATGTATCTGAGCGCCAACATTCTGGTGCCAGAAGGTTTTGACGCGCATCCCAACGCGCATTTTCCGCTGGCGATTTTTGAGGATCACTTCAACGACGACTTCCACGGATTCCGCACCGAACCGCCCGATCTGAATTTGAAGCCGGATTACAGCGAGCGCTTTCACCTGGCCGGTTACAACCGCATCCAGCAGGAAGAGGCGTACAAGTTTTATCAGCAGTGGACCGGAGCGAATTTTCCGCGCATCCTCGTCGTGCAAATCAATCACGCGAATCCTTACTACGACGATTCGTACGCCGTGAATTCCGCCAACCTCGGCCCTTACGGCGACGCCATCGAGACGGAATTAATTCCCGCCATCGAAAAACAGTTCCGCGGACTCGGCGCGGGCTGGGCGCGTTTCGTCTACGGTGGTTCCACCGGGGGATGGGAATCCATCGCGGTGCAGATGTTCTATCCCGACCATTACAACGGCGCGTTTGTCGCGTGCCCCGATCCGGTGGATTTTCGCGCGTACACGCACATCAACATTTACGAAGACAAGAACGCTTTCTTCCGCCAGGGGCCGCACACGCAAATTGCGCAGCCCGGCGAGCGCGATTATCTCGGGCGCACGCTGGCCACCGTGCAGGGCATGAATCAGTATGAACTGGCGCTGGGTTCGCATGCGCGCTCCGGCGAACAATTCGACATTTGGCAAGCGGTTTACAGTCCTGTTGGCAAGGATGGCTATCCGCAGCCGATTTTCAACAAAGAGACCGGCGAGATCGATCACGCCGTCGCCGCTTACTGGAAAGAGCACTACGATCTCAGCGCGATTTTGCAGCGCGACTGGGCCACGCTCGGTCCGAAGTTGCAGGGCAAGCTTTATGTTTACGTTGGCAGCGCGGACACATATTTCCTGAATGATGCTGTCTACTATTTGGAGGATTTTTTGAAGACCACAAAGAATCCTCCGTACGACGGCGAAGTGAAATATGGCGACCGCGCCGAGCATTGCTGGAACGGCGATCCGTCGCTGCCAAACGCGTATTCCCGGTTGCATTACAACACCATGTATCTGCCTAAAATCCTCGACCGCATCGCCAAAACCGCGCCTTCTGGCGCCGACTTGACGAGTTGGCGCTACTAGCTTGGTTAAGAAGTTTTCCGGTGGGCGCAAACCTCTGGACGAAGCGCCGTTGCAGGCTGTTCGCAGTGCGTGGTCCATCGGCTTAAACTGAATCAGCCACCCTTTTTTCCTATTCCCGCGTGAAACTTTTCAGGTTCCTGCCGTGTTCTAATGAGTATGAAAGCACGGCTCATACTCTACGCGACGGCCTCGGCGATACTCTTCACGTGTCAAGCGCCGGTGCGTGTTCTTTCTTCCGTGCTTTGCGCGCTTCGCCAGTTCGCTTCACCCGCCGCGATCAAATCCTTTTTCTTCGATTCCTGACCCAATTACTGCATTAATGCAATCTTAGGTCACGTGACCGCCAGCACTTCGGATGGCCATAGATTTCCTCATCATAGTGGGGTAGCCTTTTCGCAGGTTTGGCCCGTACCGATCCACTGCAAACCCGCATTCGACTACCGGAGGACTTCCAACCATGCCAGCAATCACACACGAGCAAGCTACGTTTCTTCTCAACGCTGTTTTTCTTCCTGCTCTCAAGAACGAACATCGCACCACCAAGCAAGTGATTGAAGCTATTCCGCTCGACAAGGGCGACTACCGTCCCGAGCCGATTGCCAAGTCCGCGCTGGAACTGGCCTGGCATATGGCCGCCGCGGAGCACCGTTTTCTGAGCGGCGTGGCTGCCGGTGGATTCGATTTCACGCCGAATAACCGTCCGGAATCCGTGAAGGATTCGGCGGGCATCGCGGCGTGGTACGCCGGGTCCTTCAATAAAAACATTGCGGCGTTGAGCCAGGCTTCCGGCGAGCAGCTCGCGAAGGTCATCGATTTTCGCGGCATGTTCGAGCTGCCCGCAGTGATGTACCTGCAATTTAATTTGGTGCACATCGTTCATCATCGCGGGCAACTTTCGACCTACTTGCGCCCCATGGGGAGCAAAGTTCCGTCGATCTACGGCGAAAGTTACGACTCCGCTGAAGCGCGCAAAGCCGCAGAAGGCAAAGTCAGCGCCGCACACTAACCGATTCGGCCACCGGGATTGAAACTTCGCCGGAATTCCCATTCCGACGTACTGCCGGTTGAAATTTCTTTGCCACAAATGAGCTGTTGCGCGCATCGCCTGGTGGCGGCGATGCAATGAGCGCTGGGGTCGTGCACGCGATCGTGGATGCGCTGCGCCGGCGGGTGGTGATTGTGCCGTAGCTGGAAAGTCTCCATAAATGATGGACGTATGGGCTCCGAGGCAGCGGGTTGCCTTGCGGAAATGGCGAGGGGGCCCCCACCCCACCCCGGGTGTTTTTTTGCAAGAGTGCGTAATTGATTGGTGCGAAAGGATTTACAAGATCGGGGCCGGCAAAAAAGCGCAAAAGAGTGTGCAAGGGATTGAAAACAAAAGCCTTGAAAGTGTGTAGTTTCAGCTTCTGGCACAAGAGTGTGTAAGTGATGATTCTGCTGGGGTTGGAGCAAACGAGAGGCGACGGTTTTGTTCGCAAAGCAAATTTGAAGGACGATCGCAGACGGGCAGGGCCGAAGGGGAGACGGTTGATAAGGGCTGAACATGCGGAAGGATAGCATGAAAATTGTACTCTGTCAATAGAGTACTAGTAAGTACTAGATTCAAATGGGAGGACTCGTACCGGAGGGACAACTCCTAAGATCTTAAATACTTACGAACCCAATGGGGGCAGGTCCGACGAGGGTCGGAACGTCGGATGCCAAATGGGACGAGGAAATTCCGTTATTCTGGCAGCCAGGCGGGGAGTTGACGATGCAAGTACGACTACTTACGGAACAGGATGCCCGGGCGCTATGGGAATTCCGGAGGGTAGCGCTGGAGAAGGGTCCGTGGGCATTTGCGGAGTCGCCGGAGGAGTTGGAGAAGATTCCGGTGGAGGAATACTCGCAGAGGCTGCGCGAGGGGACGGCGGCGAACTTTGTGGTGGGGGCATTTGAAGGGGAGGCGCTGGTGGGGACGACGGGCTTCTACCAAGACACATTGGCGAAGCGACGGCATAAGGGGACGATTTGGGGAGTTTTCGTGCTGCCCGAGGCGCGGGGGCGAGGGATGGGGCGGGCGTTGATGCAGCGGGCGATTGAAACGGCGAGGGCCGTTCCGGGGATCGACCAAATTTTGCTGACGGTATCGGTGTCGCAGCCTGCGGCTCGGGCTCTTTATGTTGCCTGCGGCTTTAAGTCGATTGGGATCGAGCCGCGAGGGCTGAAAATTGGAGAGCGGGCTGTGGATGAGGAGCACATGGTGCTGGACTTGACGCGAATTTCCACATAGTCCTTGGACGTGGTGTGATTGAATTGCCGAGGTTTGCGCCGGTGGTCCTCGCTCGGGCGGCGTCTGACCGGGCATTCATTTTAATCAAGGAGTTCTGAGGCAGGTCCTTTTCGCCAGCAATGCCAATCTCTGCTCCCGATTCATGGGCTCCCACGGGACAAGTTTCTCGGCAAGCACATCCATTCTCCGAAGGAGGGTCAACTCGATGAACAGCCCCATGAAGTCAAAGTCCCGGAAGACCAACGCTCCAGCCTCTCTCATCTTGTCGCGAAGCCGCTCGAAATGGGCTGGCATCTCGGTCCAGTGAAGGCTAGCACGGTGGTGGTGGCAGAGGTGGTATCCTTCGTTCATAAAATTCACTTCATCCACGAGGGTCACGGAATTCGCAAAATAATCCTCAGGACGTTGTGGGTCACAGAAAGCGTGTTGGACCCATGCGGTGATGGCGTTGATGAAATTCATGCAGAGAAGAGGAACCAACACGAACAGCGTGCCAATTCTCCAATCGTAAATAAAGACAGCTCCGAAATAAGCATAGAAGCGGGCCATTCCCCATAGCATGCGTCTGCGGTTTTTTTTGTCGCCTCTCGCCTTAAAGTAGGCGTAGGGAGCGAGCCCCAAGACCGTCCAAATGTTGTCCGAGAGATACCACAGGAAATCGAGCCGGCTGGTTCGATCGTAGCCCATGGTGTTACGAGTGTCGTCGGGTCCGCTGTTCTCTCTATGGTGGAGGCACACGTGAGCCGTGCGACCCAGTTCCGGAATGTTCCCATACAAGTATCCCAGGAAGAATTCGAGATAGCGACCGAAAATTTTATCGCATTTTTCGGAAAAGTAGCCCTGGCGGCGATGTGCCTCTAAGTGGCTGGCGCTGAACATCCTCACAAACCGCTGGAACTTCAGACCGTAAAGAGAAAGATAGAAAGCGATCACCAGCAGCAGCCGAGGTTTCCCTAAAACGAGTTGGGCGACGAAAATTGGCACGGCGGTAAGGCTAAGAGAGACCATCAGCCGTAGCGCGGGGGTATCTCGGGAGTCTCGCAGAACCTTTTGGCCGAGCCGGTCGAGGGCCCGGTCGTAAAGCCGGGAGAGAAAATGATAAGCGTCGCGTAACGGGCGAACCAACCCGAGGACCCTGGCCGCGCCGTAGCATCCGAAGGAAAGCGCGGCCACGGGCAATGCGGCCACCGTGCTTGCCAAACCCATGAGGACTGCGAACCACTGAAATAAGAATAGGAGTTTGGGTTTGGCTCCCATACTCATGGTCATGGAGGAGGCGCCTAACTCGGGGTTATAGATTTCCATTTCAGAAGTATGCGCCAAGATTTGGCTTATGCAGCCGATTCGCCATATTAGGCCGCACTACGAAAGCGAGTCAACTCCAGAACAATTTATGCTAGATCTTGCGGGTTAAGTCGAGTGGAATCGAGGCGCTGGAGCTTAAGATTGGGGCCCGGGCGGTAGATGAGGAGCACGTGGTGCTGGACCTCCGTCGAAAAGCCACCCCACGATTGCCCTGCTAGAAATCTTGGGCGTGGCTGATACCCAATGGGCTTTTTTGCATCCAAGCCGATGGAGGATATTCTATGGCATCGACCAAAGCAGCTAAGTCACCTGTTCACTATGCTTTATTCGCCACACTGGAAGCCAAGGCGGGGAAAGAGCAGGAAGTTGCGGACTTCCTGACGGGAGCGCTATCGGTTGTGGAGCAAGAACCAGCTACGATTACCTGGTACGCAATCAAGCTGGGGCCATCGACGTTTGGAATTTTTGACACGTTTCCGGATGAGAATGGCCGGAATGCACATTTGACGGGGCAAGTGGCGGCGGCGTTGATGCAGAAGGCGCCGGAGTTGTTCTCGAAAGCGCCGGATATCAAGAAGTTGGATGTGCTGGCGGCGAAGCTGCCCAGCTAATTCAGGCAATTTTGGGTAGCCGTTTCCGCTGAAAGGCTTTTGAGCGAGAGGGTCTCGGATCTTGTCTCCGCGTTGAGTACTCGAGTCGGGTGCTCAAGTTGGGGATTCGAGACTCTTTTCTGATATTTCTGAGTGGATTGCGCTCGCTTACTTGCCGCGCGAGAGTGTTTGTTCGCCGCCCCGCGTAGGGCTAGATTTCCGATTAAGCGGCTTACCCCGCGTTAGAATCAGGCTTGGCGTAACCCACAACGAGTAAAGAGGAATTGGCATCTGGGGCCGCGCTCAGCGCCCTGGCAGCTCATAAACAAACGAAGCCTTTCCGACGGATACAGCAAACCCACCCTTTGGGCTTAGCCGAAGTCCTTGTGCGTTCAGGCCGGGCAAGTCCTGCGATGTGACTACTCCCTCATAGTTAGAGAGACTCCATACCGAGAATGTTCCATCGACTCTTACATCCTGCGGAACAGCGTCAGACCAATCGAACTTCATCTTCACTTTGCCTGTGAAAGCCAAAAACCTGCTGCCATCGGCAGAGATGGAGACCGAATAGCGCACTCCTGAGCCCCTTCCAGAAACTTCCCGTATTCTCTTCCCCGTAGAAAGCTCAAAAACACGGAGCTTGGGGTCGTGATTCGCAAAGACTCCTAAACAGTTCTCGTCAACGGCAAGCACCCGACCGTCGACACTGACCGCGATGCTCCCCGTCAGCAAACCGGTCGTGAACTTCTGTTTGATGGCGCCGGTCATCACATCGAATGCGAAGACGTCAGGTTGGTTGGTTGGCGCCGTGCACGGGGGCGCATTTGGGATCGCCAGAAAAAGAAGCTTGCCATTTGGATGCCACGCAAGTCCCCGCGTGAATTCTATCCACCCTAACGGAGTATCCCAACTCTGAACGGTCGCGCCTGATGCCAAGTCGTATATATCGACTCTGCCGTGCAGCATCTCTGTAACCCAGAGGACTGCCACCAAGTCTCCCGTCGGAGAAACCTCCATTGCTCGTACGCGGAACTCTTTCGGAGCAGAAAGTTGAAACGAATGAAGTTCCTTCATGTTTGCCGCGTGCAGAACATGGATCCTTCGATCTACTAAAGCCGCTACCCTGCTTCCGTCCGGAGTGAATCTGACGAGTCTTCCAGCGCGTATGGGATCGACGGAGTAATCCTTGGCATACTGTCCCACCTCGACCTTTGGCAAGCGGAACTCAGCCACCAATTTGTCTTCCTTGAAGTTCCAGAGCTGCGCGACTTCCGCAAACTGCCTCATCGCGGCATCGTTGACCTCCGACTGGAGTGTGCTTTCAGTGACCACTAGTTTTTCGTCCGGCGATATGTCTGCGGAATGCGGGCTATTGTGCAAGGGGAATGTCTTTAACTGACTCTCCGGCAGAGCAGTATCCTCCAATATCGAATCAGGAAAAGCGAAGGCAGCAGATACCAGGACTGCTGTCAAAAGTCCGGACAGTCTCAAATGAAATTGATGGGCAGTCATTGAACGGCGGAGCGCGCCCCCCGAAATTGATGGCAATCTCTATGCCAATGACCAAGTGCACGCTCATGTTGTTAATTCCAGGCCGATTGCCAAAGCAACAGGAAAAACACCGAGCCGATAATTGCCTATTTTACCCGGCACTGGATGGCCCACCTATCATCGTCGGGCCGCCGTCAATGCCCGCAGCCGTTACCGGGTAAGTGGGTAGCAGCAGCTACCGCTCTCATTTTCGGTTCCAGTCAATGACTGGAATCACGAGAATGACTACGCCTACAAAGATAAGGAGCGGGACAAAAACCGCTCCGCCCCAATAACTCTGGTAGAACAACGCCCCTCGGGCCAGTGGACGAGCGGCCAGGCCAAGAACCAGAAGAAAGAGAACAAAATAAGTGAGCAGTTTTTTTGTTTTAAGCCAGATTCGAGCCGATTTAGGCTTTCTTTTCACTGTGTCGCGTCCTTAAGAGCAAGGTAACACGGCGAATCGATATTTCTAGTTTTCGGACTTAGATTGAGGGGGTCAATTCGCTGTAAAAGGGCAAATTCTCGAAAAATCGAGCAAGGTCCTAATAAGTGCGGTACGGGGAGACTAAGCCGCTAGGCGATACGTCGCTGGCATTTGCGTCGTGTTACAGGAGTGCTAGAATCGCGTGGAAGAACAATTACAACTCTTATGACGACAAATCACTCACCGAAGACGCTTTATCAAAAGATTTGGGATGCGCATGTGGTCCGCGAAGAGACGGGGCAGCCGTCGATTATCTACATCGACCGGCACTTGATCCACGAGGGGACATCGCCGCAGGCGTTTGCGGGGCTGAAGGCCGAGGGGCGCATGGTGCGGCGGCCGGACTTGACGTTTGCGGTGATGGACCACTCGGTGTCGACGACGGACCGGACGCTGCCGATTCTGGATCAAGATGCGAAGCTGCAGTTTGATGCGCTGGAGAAGAACTGTAAAGAGACGGGTGTGCGGCTGTTCGATATGAACAGCAAAAACCAGGGGATCGTGCACATCATCGGGCCGGAGCTGGGGATTACGCAGCCGGGGCAGACTATCGTCTGCGGCGACAGCCATACGTCGACGCATGGGGCGTTTGGGACGCTGGCGTTTGGGATTGGGACGAGCGAAGTGGAGCACGTGCTGGCGACGCAGTGTTTGGTGCAGTCGAAATCGAAGACCATGCACATTGTGGTGAATGGGAAGCGGCCGAGGGGCGTGACGGCAAAAGATTTGATTTTGGCGATAATCGGGAAGATTGGAATTGGCGGCGGGACGGCGCACGTGGCGGAGTATGGCGGCGAGGCGATTCGGTCGCTATCGATGGATGGGCGGATGACCGTCTGCAATATGACGA
>Ga0210407_10001582_pt1 | contig 21015 bp, 15 predicted proteins | sample IncBWC27MmetaG_FD_150860 | JGI IMG/M metagenome (GOLD analysis project Ga0210407, IMG submission 150860) | Forest soil microbial communities from Barre Woods Harvard Forest LTER site, Petersham, Massachusetts, United States - Inc-BW-C-27-M | ecosystem: Environmental > Terrestrial > Soil >... | reverse complement strand
GACAATTTTGCTTCCTTGTCCTTCGACGATCCGAAGCCGGCACCAAGCGCAATGCGGTGGGACTCCCCGGAATGGGCCAGTTATTTCAATCTCAACCTGGTGGCCATGGACGCCTCAGTTGATTTTGTGGAGCGCATGGGACCCGAGTTAGTGGCGGCGCACAACCGCAAACTGATCGACTTGATGTACGAGAGGCTGCCGAAGGATCGTTGCGTTCCTGCCAGTCCAATGGATGCGTCGCAGCGCGGGCCGTACGGCTGCTTCAGGGCACGCACGGCGGAAAAGACCACAGCGCTGTATGACCGGCTGCGCAAAGAAAACGTGATCGTAAGCCTGCGCGAGGGAAATATTCGTGTTTCGCCCCACCTATATAATTCCGAGCGCGATATCGACCGGCTGATCTCCGTGGTTACCACCTGATGCCGCAACACGATTGGCCCAGGATCGCTGTAGTCGGTGCAGGCGCCGTCGGGGGCTACTTCGGCGGGATGCTGGCACGGGCGGGTGCGTCCGTGGTGATGGTGGGCCGCCCGGCGTTTGTGGAAGCGGTGAAGGAAAACGGACTCTTCCTGGACACGGTGCAATTTCAAGAGTCTGTGCGCGTCGAAGTGTCCACGGAAATAAATTCCATTCGCGCTGCCGAGATTGTTCTCTTTTGCGTGAAGACTACCGATAACGCTACAACCGCACGCGCCATCGCGCCGCTGCTGGCGCCGGGCGCGCTTGTTGTCAGCCTGCAAAACGGTGTGGATAACGTGGAGCAAATTCGCGCGGCCGCCGGCATCGAGGCGCTGCCCGCTGTCGTCTACGTGGCCGCGTCTGTTCCGGAACCGGGCCGGGTAAAGCACATTGGCCGGGGAGATCTTGTCGTCGGCCCTCGCAACGCAAAAACCGAGCGTTTCGCCGGCCTTTTCGAACGCGCTCACGTGCCCTGCCGCATTTCGGAGAACATCGTTGGCGAGCTCTGGACCAAGTTGACCTGGAATTGCGCGTTGAATGCCGTCTCGGCGCTGGGCAAGGCCAAGTACGGCCAGATTGCGGCGAGCGAGGATGCGCGCAAAGCCGTCGAAAACATTGTGAAGGAGCTGCTGGCCGTGGCCCACGCTGCGAACATTCAATTGCCCGGCTTGGAAGATTTTACCGCCGCCATGTCGGGCGCGCTAAAGATTGCCGCACAGATGTCGGGAGCGTTTTCCTCAACGGCGCAGGACCTGAATCGCGGCAAGCTCACGGAGATTGATTCCTTGAACGGCTACATCGCTCGCCGAGCCGCGGAGCTCGGCGTTCCCGCGCCACTCAATCACGCGCTCTATACACTTGTAAAACTCGCGGAAGGCCGAGCGTAACTCTTTTCGTTGCGGATTTTCCTATCGCTCGTCCGGAGCGTGGAACGGAATATGCACAATCGCTTCGAGGTCAACCGGCACACCTTGCCTCGAAGCCGGGCGGAATTTCCATTGGCTAAGCGCCTTGATGGCGTTCGCATCTAGCTGGTCGTCAATGCCGCGCACTAGCTGGATGCTGTCCACGGAACCGTCGCCACGAATGATGGCGTAAAGGATGACTTCGCCCTCCACGTGTTCGTTAATGAGCGTGGACGGGTACTTTGGATCGATCTTCTTCAGCGCGGAGGGTCCTGACAAATCGCCGGAGACTACGCGCGGCGCATCCGGGTTTGTGCGCAGCTCGGAAAAATTCAGGATCCAGCTTCCCGTGGCGCTGTTCAGATTCGGCATATTCACGTTCATGGAGTAGACGCGCTTCGACGCAAAAACCAGCTCGGGCTTGGCTCCCGCAGGCAATGCCGCAAAATTGGGAGGCCCGGTCCTTTCCACGGGTTCGTCGTTCCTTGAGTTTGCTTCCGGTTTCGTTACCAGCAAACGCGGCGCCTTAATCGGCGCGGTGCCCCCGCCCAACCCGGAAACGCCTTCTTTCCCATGCGGGCTTCCTCCGCTGATGCTGACTCCCACCGAACCATTTCCTGCACCGGCTGTGCTTTCTTTGGCGGCAGGCGCACCCGGAGTCTTGCCTTCGGGAGAGATCGAAACGCGAGCCGCGAGATTGCCCTGGGGAAGTGAAACAGGGACGACAGGCGGCGCCGGAGCCGCGGAGAGCGCAATCAGCGTTCTCGCATCACCGTTTACCACGCTGGGTTGCGCCATGCCGGCGTCGGGCGCAGGCGCAGTCTCGGAGTCTTGCGCACGCTGTAAGACGCGCGGCGCGGACCCGGTATTCAGTTCTACCTTCGGCCGCGCAGGGCTGTTCTGTTGAAGAGCCAGGCTGATTTCCGCGATACGCTGCTCGGCGTTGGGAATATCCGGCGTCGGAGCTGACGTGACTTTCGCCGCCTTGCGTTCACGCGGGCGCAATTTCTTCAGCGTTTCCTCACTGATTTGCAAGCGCGGGCGCGCAGGAGCGGCCATCTGCGCCAACTGCACCACATTCGGCAAGTTCGGGAGAATCTTGGGCGGCTCGGGCGGGGCGGCTGGGTTTATTAGTGTCTGCCGCGGGTGAGTGGGATGGACGGGATCGGTGAAGATGCGCTGCCGGGGGTGAAACGCGTCCGCGCCCTGGGTTGCCGGAGGATCCTTCGGCTCGACGCGGGGAGTGGACCGGGGTTTCGCGCGGTGTATCTCGAGCAGCGGTAAATCATCGATCGGCCCGGACCAGGTGAGCACGGTATTGTCGAATGCGGAGTTCCTGTGTCCCGCGGAGATCTGCGGGAATGGCAGGATCAGAAATGCCAGGTGCCAGAGCGCCGCTGCGACAACGGCGCGCCGCGGAATACGCCGTTCAATCCAGCAATCCTTGAAATAGTCCCCTCCCAAAAACTTACCGGGCGCCCAGGGACCCGCGAACAGAGCCCTAAGACTGCTTCCGAGGCTCTGGTGAAAACCTCCCCAGGCGACTTCGAGCTGAGGCTCCTGAGCACCAGCCAAACGCACGGAAGCCGCAGGCTTTTCCGCCTGTCCCAACAGGTCAAACGCAGCTGTGAGGCCATCGAGCGACATGAATCCTGCAATTATACCGTGCCGTGCTTGATATCCCCGAATGAAAGAGATAGGGCGAGCCAGCCCAAGAGGGATAGATGGAGGAAACCGCCGGGAGGTTTACTTCGTGCGATCCGCTTCGTCCTCTTCGGGAGGACGCTGGCGATAGAAACTGAGCGCGGCGTCACCTTGCTTCAATACGCGATAACGAACGAGCGCGCCGGCACGAGCGGGCAGCTCGAAATTGTGGCGATGCTCAGCGATTACGATGCTGTTCGGCGCCAGGAATGAAGCTGCGCCCAAAAATCGCAAAACGCGCGCGTATTCCTCGGCTGCCGCATACGGCGGATCGAGAAAAACAAAATCGAAAGGAGCGGCTCCACCTTTTCGGCTGGCTGCCAGCAGCATCTCCAGGCCACGCAGAACATCCACGCCGAGCACGGTGGCTCCGGAGCGAACTCCAAGTGAATCCAGGTTTTTTCGGATCAACGTGGCCGCCGGAGCGTGATTTTCGATGACCACCACGTCGGAAGCTCCACGGCTGATCGCCTCGATGCCGACCGCACCTGTCCCTGCAAAAAGATCGAGGAACCTTGCTCCGCCCACAGCCTGCCCCAGCACATTGAAAAGCGTCTCCCGCAGACGGTCGCTCGTGGGACGGAGCGCCAGGCCCTTCAGGCTCTTCAAAATCCTGCTGCGGTAAGTTCCAGCAATAACGCGCATGAGTGCCGTTAGTAGTCGTCAGTTCTCTGTCCTTAGTCAAGGAACAAAGAATCCGGGTTTTGAACCTGTTCGCAGTGCGCAACGGAGCCAATGCTTTTCGATTTCGGTTACTGGCCGGCGACGGCTACTTGTCAGGCAAACCAACATACCAGGCAAGTGAATTTCGGACGCCGTTCTTGACCAATTCATGTTAGTTTTTCAGCATGAAGGCGGTCCCAATTCGTATGCTCCTCTTTACTGGAATGTTCCTGGCGTTCTCTTTGGGACTCCCTGCTCAGGAACCCGGCAAGTCCGCTTCTATAGTAGTAGAAGTTAAGGATCTAAGTGGAGCAAGCGTCCCAAATGCGCACGTCCAAATTCTCCCCTCGCCTAAGAATCTCGGAAAGGATTTGATGACCGACAGCAATGGTATATTGACCCTAGACGCACCCCCAGGCGGTTATGAGCTGACCGTCGAATCCCTCGGTTTTATCACCGTCTCCAAGCGCATGGAGGCGAAACCTGCTAGGCAAGAGACAATTGACATTGTTCTGAAAGTCGGGTCTTGTCCCCCCGGGTCCTGCGATGTGATCACAACGGAGTTCCCGGTATCGTTTCCTGCGCATTCCCAAGCGGTTTCACCTGATGGGCGCTACGCAATTGTGGGCGTTGACAACACCACAGGGCCGTTTCACACGGTTTTTCTTGAAGACCGCTTCCTCAAAACTCGGCGCAAATTGTTCACGTATGACCGACACATTGTGCTGCTATGGAAATCAGACAGTAAATTGTTCGCAGTGACGGATTATGTCGGTAGCGATACCTCGCGGTGCAGTATCGTCTCGGTTGATGAAAAGGTTCTTCCAATTCAAGTCTTGGAGGTGCTTTCTCGTCAACTGGCCGAAGATACGTGGAAACAACTAGAAAGTCACCTGCGGAACCAGCATGCGTCCGTCGAGGCATCGGTATGGGATGGACCGATGTCACTTAAGGTCAAAATCTCAGGCTACGGTAATGCCGACCCCGCAGGCTTCGTAGGATTCTACGAGGTACTCGTACCCATCGGACAGCCATAGCCCCGATTGACGCGATAACTGAGCAAATAAAATCGCAATAATTCGCTCAGCCAACACGTGCGAGATGATATCTCCGCTGCCACTCCGCCGGAAGTGAGCGAAGAATGTTCTCGAGCACAGGCTCGCGGGCGGGATCATCCGCCAGTGAAAAAGCCTCGCGGCGCGCCGACTCCAACAGTTCGCGGTCGCGCAGCGGACTGGCAACATGGAATCCCAGGTCGCCGGATTGCCGCGTGCCAAAAAATTCGCCGGGGCCGCGAAGCTGAAGATCCGTTTCGGCGATTTCAAACCCATTGGAGGTGCGCACCATGGTGTCTAGCCGCACACGCGCTTCCTCGGTCATGCGCGTGGGGGCGACCAAGATGCAGTGCGACTTCTCCGCGCCTCGCCCGATCCGTCCCCGAAGCTGGTGTAGCTGGGACAGGCCAAAGCGCTCCGCATGCTCGATCACCATCACCGTCGCGTTTGGCACGTCCACGCCCACTTCCACGACGGTGGTCGCCACCAGAATTTGTATTTCGTTTTTGCGGAAGCGCTGCATGACGTCTTCTTTTTCTTCGCTCGAAAGGCGCCCGTGGAGTAGCCCGAGCTTTAGTTTTGGAAACACTTCCTTCGACAGCCGCGTGAATTCCTCCATGGCCGCTTTCAGCTCGAGCTTCGATTCCTCGATGACTGGGTAAACGACATAGGCTTGATGCCCCGCTTGGACCTCCCGCCGGAGAAAGTCCCACACGCCCGGGAGATGCGGCTCCGTGGTTATGCGCGTCATAATCGGCGTGCGTCCCGGAGGCAGCTCGTCGATCACCGAAACGTCCAGGTCGCCATACAAAGTAAGCGACAGCGTTCGCGGAATGGGCGTCGCCGTGAGTACGAGAACGTGCGGCGCATGGCCGTGCGAAACGGCTTTGTCCATCAATCGCTTGCGCTGCATCACGCCGAAGCGGTGCTGCTCATCGATGGCCACAAATCCCAGCCGCGCGAATTCCACCTTGTCCTCGATCAAGGCGTGCGTGCCGATAACCAGCTGCGCTTCTCCGGAGCGAATGCGTTCGAGCGCCGCCATTTTTTCGGCAAATTTCAGTCCGCTGATCAGCAGCTCCACCCGGTATCCTCCGGCCGCCAAAGTGCGCCGCGCCGACAAATAATGCTGCACCGCAAGAATCTCCGTGGGCGCCATCAGCGCGGCCTGGCAACCATTCTCGATGGCGATCACCGCCGCCTGCAGCGCGACGATCGTTTTGCCGCTGCCGACGTCTCCCTGCAGCAAGCGGTTCATAGGGACCGGCTTCTCGAGATCCGCCGCAATCTCCGCGAGCACGCGTTTCTGCGCCGCCGTCGGCTTGAACGGCAGGATGTGTTTCAGCGCCTCGCGCACATTGTCTTCCCGCACGCGAAAGGCGATAGCATTTTCCTTGCGCGCCGCCCGGCGCTCCAGCGCCAGACTGAGTTGAAACAGAAAAAATTCCTCAAAAATCAGTCTCTGCTGCGCCGGCGAACGAAACGTGTTCAGCGCTTCGAGCGATTCCCCCGGCGGCGGAAAATGCGTGTGGACAATCGCTTCTTGCCGCGAAGGATAGCCGAGCTTCGCACGCAGCTCCTGCGGCAACAGGTCCGGCATCTTGGGATCGAGCAACTGAACCGCGGCGTACATCGCGCGGCGAATGGCGCGCGATCCAAACGTGCCGATCGCCTCGTAAATCGGGACGATTCGCCCGACCTCCGTCGAATCCAGTTCCTCGCTGTGCAGCACTTCGATCTGTGGATTCACCATCTCCAGCCGCGCGGGACGCAACTTGTCGATTTCCGCCTTGCCATGAAGAATCAGCAACTGCCCGGGCTTCAAGCGGTCCTGCAGATAGCCGCCATGAAAAAACTTGCAGGGCAGCGAGCCGGTGTCGTCCTGAACAAGCAAGTGATAGATCGCGTCGCGGCCGCGCATGCTGCGGATGGCCTGTCCGCTCATGACGCGCGCGCGAATGGTGTAGGTGCCGTTCAGCTGGATGTCCTGAATTCTCGAAAAATGGATGCGGTCTTCATACCGGAACGGTAAATAGGTGAGCAGATCTTCCAGCGTATAAATTCCGCGCTTCGCCAGAAGCTCCGCACGTTGCGGGCCGACGCCCTTGATCATCCGCACTTCGGTGGTGAGGCTCAGCGCCATCGACAATAATTTACCCTCATCGGTCACGCGACGCGTCTCTCTGCGTAGCGGCCACGGCTCTTTCTTTATATCATTACCCGCAGTGCGGACCGACGATGTCTCGCGCGGAAAGCATTGACCACGCGAAACTTGCGCCCCGCACACACGTATCGATAGAGTGGGTCTCGCAGCAGCCACGCGCCAGGCCCGTTTCGCGGCCCCGTAGATGAGGAGGCTCTATTGTCCGGGGAGCGTCTCACAGGTTCCGATAAACGTACCCTGCTGATTTGGGTGTTGCTTGGCATCGCCGGCGTGTTTTCTGCGCGCCATTATTTTTTCCGGGCGTTTCCCGAAGCTTCGGTCAATTTCAGCGTCTCTCGCGATGAAGCTCTCCAGAGCGCCCAGAAATTCATCACCGGCCTCGGCGAAAACATTAGTGGCTATCAGTCGGCGATTATCTTTGCCGTAGACGACAACGAGAAAACGTCCCACGCCAAAACCTACCTCGAACGCCAGCTCGGCCTTCAGCAGGCCAATCAGTTGATGTCCTCCACGCTCCACATCTGGTATTGGGATGTGCGCTTCTTCAAACCGCAGCAGGAGGAAGAGTTTCACGTTCACGTCACGCCTGCGGGCGAAATTGCGGGCTACGCCCACATAGTGGAGGAATCTCGCGCTGGCCCAACGCTCGACCGCGCTGCCGCGCAGTCTGCCGCGCAAGACTTCCTCACTGGCAAACTTGGAACCAATCTAAGCGCTTGGGACTTCTTGCCGGAAGAGGTCAATTCCGGCAAACGCCCCAATCGTCTCGATTGGTCTTTCACCTGGGAAAAACATGGTTTTCGCGCCAAGGACGCCCCCTACCGCTTGAGCGTTTCGCTTCAGGGCGATCGCATCGGAAGCTCGAGGGAATTTCTCCATGTGCCGGAAGAATGGGAGCGAAGCTACAAGCGGCTCCGCTCCGGCAATGACACGCTCGCGGCTGTTTTCGCTGTTCCTTACATTTTGCTGATTGCGCTCGCCACCTGGCTGGGAATTTCCCTCGCTCGGCGTGGCCAGACCGGCTGGGGCGCCGCCTTCAAGCTGGGTGCGGTCGTCGCGCTAGTGCTCTTTTTCATGCAGCTCAACGAGTGGCCTCTTGTGCGCATGCAGTACGACACGAACTCCGCGTACGGCAGTTTCGTTTTCAAACAGTTCGTGAACGCGCTCCTCTTCGGCTTGGGTTCCGCTCTCATGGTGGTGCTGGTTTTGCCGGCCGCAGAACCTCTTTACCGCGCTTCGCAGCCGGACCGTCTCCGGTTGACGAAAGTTCTTTCGCTTCGGGCTCTGCGTTCGAAAGAGTTTTTCTCTTCCGCCATCGTTGGGCTGTCGATGGCCGCAGCCCATATTGGCTACATCGTTTGCTTCTACATGATTGCCGCGCATTTCGGCGCCTGGGCGCCCCAGGATCTGAACTATGAAAACTCCGTGGGTACGGATTTTCCCTGGATTTCCGGAGTCGCCATCGGCCTGCTCGCTTCCACCAGCGAAGAATTCACCTTTCGGATGTTTGCCATTCCTCTGCTCGCGCGCGTCACGCGCTCGCGGTGGGTTGCCGTCATCGTGCCGGCCTTCCTTTGGAGTTTCCTGCACAGCAATTATCCGCAGGAGCCCGCCTACATTCGCGGCATCGAAATTGGCATCATCGGAATCGTCGCTGGAATCGTGATGTTGCGCTGGGGCATTCTGGCCACGCTCATCTGGCACTACACCGTGGACGCCTCGCTGGTGGGTCTGTTTCTGCTGCGGTCAAACAGTCTTTACTTCCAGGTTTCCGGCGTGGTCGTGGGGGCGGCCGCATTCGCTCCGCTGGCATACTCCGCCATTTCCTATTTGCGGCGCGGGGGGTTTGAGAATAGCGAAGACTTGCTCAATCGAGCCGAACCCATTTCCGATCTCTCGCTTGCAGGGGCCCCGCCCGCTCCAGACGCTGCAATTTCCTCCCGCCGTTATGATGCGCTAACCACCGGCACCATCGGATTCCTTGTTGTCTGCTTGGTCGCCGGTGGCGCGCTTGCCTGGCGGCTGAGGCAGCCGGCGATCGGCGATTACCTGAAGCTTTCCGTCAATGCAAAATCGGCGCAGGCTCATGCCGATGAAATTCTTCGGCAGCGCGGCCTCGATCCGCGCTCTTTTCACCACAGCACCGTGCTGGTCAATACGACCGACCCGTTTGTGAACGAGTTTCTCCGCCGGCGCATCGGTGTAAGTGAACTCAACAAAATCTATGCCACCCAGGTGCCCGGCGCGCTGTGGTTCACTCGCTTCTTCCGTGACAGCCATACCGAGGAATTTGCCGTAGTCCTCAAACCGGATGGTTCGTTGCATTCCTTTCATCACACGCTGGCGGAATCGGACGCCCGTGTTTCGATTGGAAAAGAGGAGGCCGTGGCAGGCGCGCAACGCTATCTCCGGGAAGAAAAGAAGATCAACCTCAGCCAGTGGACTCTCGTCGAGGCAACTTCTGACAAACGTCCTCATCGAACAGATCACTCTCTGATTTGGCAGCAAAACGCTCCGCTCGATTCAGTGTCTAGTGACCCCTCAAACTCCGCCGACCACGCTTATGCCCGCATCGAACTCCTGGTCCTGGGGGTGGAAGTCGCCAATTACCGGACTTTTATCAAAATCCCCGACGACTGGCGCCGCAAGCAAGAGCAAGAATCTCTGGCATATACGATGAATAGGTACTTTCCATACGCCGTGTATTTTTCCCTGGGGCTGGCCTTGCTGATCGTGTGTCTCAAGGATCTGCGCGCGCACACCGCCGTGGTCATTCCGTGGAAGCGTTTGTCGAATTGGGCGCTGCTCGGACTCTTCAGTTTTGTATTGAACCTGGGGCTGGGCAGCGGCGTTGTCAACTACCTGCAACAATACAAGACCGCTGTCCCATTGCGTCTGTACTGGGGGTTATTTGGTGTGTCTGTAATTATTTACAGTATCGCGATCTTCGGAGCCCTTTCTTTGCTCATGGGTTTGGCGTGGTACTACGCCTCGCGCGCATTTGGAGAGGAGCGCCTTCCTACTTGGACCGGCATGCCCTCGGCTTACTATCGCGACGCTCTGTGGATCGGTCTCGGGGGGGGAGCCGCGCTTCTCGGACTTAACCATCTCGTCGAAGCCTACTTCGCACACTGGCCCACTCTTCACCGCGTAGCGGGCGCATCCTTTGGGGCTGACTTCGATGCAATCCTGCCGGCCGGCGCGATTCTGGGCGGCAGCCTGCTCCGGGGATTATTTCAAATTGGGATTGTCGCGATCCTGGCGGGGTTCATCGCCGCGGAAATGCGCACACGCTGGCTGCGCTTCTCGCTTTTTCTCCTCGGCGCCTTGGCTCTCGTAGGAAGTGATTGGATCAACCCGGCCGATTTCGCCAGGCTATTCTTGACGCGAGCCATCGTCCTGGCGGTGATCGTCTTCGGCGTGCGCCGGATCATGCGATTCAACATCCTCGGTTGTTTCCTTGTGGTCGTGGGAACTTTCCTTTTGGGAGACGCTCTCCCGCTTCTGCAACAGCCCGAACCCTTTTACCGCGCCAATGGCTACATCGTTCTCCTGGTGCTGATTGTGCTTCTGGCTTGGCCTTTTACGGCTTGGCGGTCGCGCGCTTCGAGCAGTCCCTAGAAGCGTCGAGTTCGGGCCCTGGCTGCCCTTCGCAATCGACCTATCCTCCTCCGCCCAGACCGTCTTTCCGAAACAAAATAGGTCACTTCCGCGTTATGAATTGAGGAAGTGGCTGCTCACCCGGTGGGTCGAAGTACGTCCAAATTGGGTGGTCGCGCGTTTCTTTGTGTTAACCTGAAGCAGGGTCTTTTCCGCTAAAGTGTTGCTGGTCATGCGGCAACACCCAAACGCGCGAAAGAAAAGCGAAATATGCCGCTTCCCAGATGGACGTTGGCGTTTGCCGATGGAGCAGGCCGGGCGGGCCATTCTCAAGCCGCCTTGTCCGCGGTGACTTCCTTGTCCCAGCTCGACGAACGGGCCCTCGTGGCTGAAGCGCAGGCAGGCGGGCGTGCCGCCTTTGAGGAACTTGTTCGCCGCTATGACCGCGACGTCCTACGCCTCGCGCTCAACCTGATGAAGCGCCCGGAGGATGCCCGCGACGTTTATCAGGAAGCTTTCCTCAAGGTTTACCGCAATCTTCATCGCTTCCGCTTCGAATGTAGCTTTTACACTTGGCTCTACCGCATCGTCACCAACGTCTGCCTCGACCAATTGCGCCGCAGGCAGGCGCGGCCCGAAGACCAAGCTCCTGAACTCGGCGCCGCTCATCGTGAGGAAGGCATAACCGATTTCTTCGAGCGCCAGCGCGAGCATCGACCCACGCTCGATCCAGAGCGGCGTCTCCTGGGCAAAGAAATTCAAGTGCGGCTCGCCGCAGCCATGCAGCGGCTTTCACCGCGCGAGAGGATTGTTTTCGAAATGAAGCACTATCAAGGCCTGAAGCTACGCGCCATCGGCGACGCTCTCGGCACAACGGAAGAAACGGTGAAGAACTCCCTCTTCCGCGCCACCCGCAAACTGCGCAGCCAGTTGGAGGGCTTGCGATGAGCGCCCCCGGAAAAACCGCGCGCTGCGGGGATGTCGCGCCTCTTCTCGTGTTCTATGCGTGCGACGAGGTCGATGCCGCCGAGCGCTCCACAATCGAATCGCACCTGGCCACCTGCTCCTCTTGTGCCGCGCAGCTCGCGGAAGAGAAGGCGCTGAACGCGGCGTTTGCGGACGCCCTGCAGCCTTCCGAGGAGTTCGATCCCTCGGGCATCTTGCTCTCGCAGTGTCGCAGCGAGCTTTCCGAATTGCTCGACGACCTTTCCGCTCCTCCCGTGCGCGACCATTGGGTCCCTTTCGGCTGGGTGCGCCGCTGGATGGCCCTGCGTCCCGTGTGGAGTGCAGCCGCGTCGATCTTGTTCGGCGTTTTTGTCGGCACCCAGACTTTGCAATGGATTCCTTCCCGCAGCGCCAACTACTCCGCAGGCCAGACTGTAAATATCCTCGCCAAGCCGCAGCTCACCGACGACCAACTGTCCAAAATGACCATTGCGGGTATCAACTTTTCCCCGGGCCAGGATGCCTCCCCCGGCACTGTGCAAGTCCAGCTCCGCGCCGAGCAGCCTCTCGTGCTCTCGGGGAATCTTGATGACACCGACGTGCGCCGCGTCCTCACTTACGTTGTCGAGAACGGTCAGCGGTTCGATCCCGGCGTGCGCCTCGACTGCCTGGATGCGCTGAAGTCGCGCACCAACGATTCCGAAGTGCGCCGCGCCATGCTTACCGCGCTCCGCAGCGATCACAATCCGGCCGTGCGCATGAAGGCGATCGAATCACTTCGTGATTCCACTTCCGATGACTCCGTGCGCGAGACTTTGCTGGAAGCGCTCGACCATGATTCCAATCCCGGCGTTCGCGTTGAGGCCGTGAATCTCCTGGTCCGCACTTTGGAAAATAAATCAAACTCCACCGTTGAAGTCGCTCCCGCACCGGGCGAAAACTCCATTCCTCCCGATCCTTCGGTGGCACGCGTCATTCAGACCCTCGAGGATTTGCAGCGGCACGATCCGAATAGTTATGTTCGTCTGCAAAGCGCCGCAGCTCTCCGGCAGATTGGACCGCGCGAAGTGCAGTAGCTCGCAACCGAGCCAAGATATTTCCGTCGACTGATGAGCGCTCTTCTCACATTCCGGTTTCTTCGCCACGCTCCATTCGCTCCCTCTTGCTGCTTGTTCGCATCGCTCCTTTGCGCGGCATTGTGCTCGCCTTTTGCCCTTTGCGCGGGAACGCCAGAGCACGAAGCGCGTCCTGCCGCCCCCGCGCCACCTCCTTCAGCTCGTACTTCTGCGGATCGCACTGGCGTTTTGCAGACACGGGATGGCCTCACTCTTCGCGTCGCGGCCGATCTTGGCTCGGTAAGAGTCACGTCCCTCGAGCCCGGAGCGCCTCCGGTCGTTCGCTATACCGTGCATCTCGAAACCGACGCTCATGCTCCCCTGGCGCAGCACCTTCTCGATCATTATTCGTTGACTGCCAAAGCCACCACTTCCGGCGTGGAAATCAATGGAGCCCTTCCCCCACAAATCTCCCACCCCGCCTCCGGCGCTCAGTTCTGGGTGCAGTTTGAAGTCACCGTTCCGCCTGGCTACAACGTCGAAATCAACACTCTTGCCGGTGACATCGAAACTCAGGACATCGGCGGGACAGCGGCGCTCATCACGCAGGGCGGCAATATTCACGCGGGAAAGATCGGTTTCGGAGGAATACGGGGAGTCGTTGTTGGCCACCCGGTCGCAAAGTTGGAAACACAAGGCGGGCACATCCAGGTGCTCGATGTCGCGGGCGATCTAAACGCCTTCACTGCCGGAGGCCACATCATCGCCGGAAATATTGCCGGTGATGCGTTTTTGCGCAGCGGCGGGGGACACATTCGGGCCGGCCAGATCGGCGGCCGCGCCGAGCTCGATACAGATGGCGGCAACATCACCGTCGGAAAAGCGGGAAGCGTCGTCAACGTCCGCACGGGCGGCGGGCAAATTGATTTCGGCGAGGTGCGCGGCTCGGTTCGCGCCCAAACCGGCGGCGGCGGCATCCGCGTCATGTATGTTTCCGGCCCGATGGAAGTGGAATCGAGCGCGGGCAGCATCTGCCTGACGCGCGTCGCAGGCGCAGTGCGCGCCGCCACCGCCGGCGGCACTATCACCGCGTGGATCAATCCCGATTCCCCAACTGAAAATGGCGCGGTGCACCTTGCCGGTGCCTCTCAGCTTTCTTCGGGCAATGGAGACATCGTTGTTTTCCTGCCACGCAATCTCGCGGCGAACATCGAAGCCTCTGTCGAATCCGGTGGCGCACGCCACATCGAAGCCGATCCCGCTCTTCACTTGACGTTTGATCCACCCGCAAACCGCAATGCAGGCCCGTTGCACGCCGTAACCGTTCTGAATGGCGGAGGCCCTCTTCTCAAGCTCCGCACGACCGCCGGAAACATCCGCCTCCAATTCCTTGATTCCGAGGTCGCCCTGCGGGATTCGCTCATTCGCGAACAGAAGGAACGCTTGACGCAGCGTCTCAGTGAATTGCCTCAGCTCGCTCCCGTCGCCAACAAGGAACTCATGCCTGTGGAAGGGGCGGCTCCCGAGTCCGAAGAAAGAGGCGATTGGCTTGAAAGCTGGATGGCCAAGCTTGAAATCGCATTCTTCGGTGGCCTGCGCGAGGATCCCGGTGAATTCGAGAAACGTCTTGTCTATTCTCCGCGGCCCTCCTATCCCGAACTCGCCCGCCGCGCAGGTATCGAGGGCATGGTGAGGCTTCAGGTCGCCGTAACGAAAGACGGCCGCGTCGAATTGCAAAAGGTTCTCGAAGGCGCTCCGGTTCTCGCCGATGCGGCAAGTGAAGCGGTAAGCCGCTGGCGGGCCAAGCCGGTTTGGGTGAATGGAAAAGAAATTGACGTGATCTCTACCGTGACTTTCAATTTTCAGTTGCACTGACGCTCGAGAGCGCCGCCAGCAAGCGCGCACGATTTTCGTTTGGGTCCTCGATTCTCGTCGTTGAAATGACTTCGGAGGAGGTGGAACGTTATGCTTCGCCCGCTCATCCGCTCGCTCGCCTTGTTCGCACTTCTTGTCGCTCTGGCTTACGTAGTTCCTTGCTTCGCTATCAGCAAGGATTTCAATCAAACCTATCCGCTGCAGCCTGGCGGCTCCTTCGAGTTGCAAAACGTCAACGGCACCGTGGAAGTGCAGGGCTGGGACCGCGACACGGTCGAGATTCATGCGGTGAAAAGCGCCAAGCAGAAGGAGTCCGACCTCGACCGCGTTTCCATCGAGGTGGACGCCAAGCCCGGCGCGATCTCTCTGTTCACACGCTATCCGCAGGACGAAGGCGTCGAAGTGGTTGTCGACTATACGGTGCGTGTCCCCCGCGGCGCGCACCTCCAGCACATCGGCACCGTGAACGGCACGCTACGCGTCGCCGGTGTGGATGCCGTCGAAGATCTTCATACCGTGAACGGCAATATTGAACTCTTCGAAGGCGGTGGAAATGTTCACGCACACACCACCAATGGCAGCGTGCACCTCGAACTTGCGCGCTTCCACGATAAGGACGGTGCGGCCGCGGAAACGACCAACGGCTCCATCCTCCTCGCCATCCCCGCCGATACCCATGCCGACCTCGAGGCCCGCTCGCTCAACGGCAGCTTCTCCTCTGAACTGCCATTCACCATGCAGGGCTCGTTGCGCCCCCGCGAAGTACGCGGCCAACTCGGAAACGGCGGTGTGCCAATCCGGCTCAACACAGTGAATGGCGGCATTCGAGTTGTAGCCTTGCGGTCGACCATTTAGCGTTTGCCACGTCTAATCAGGCAAGGGGGAAAGACGACCATGAAAAATCGCATTTTAGTTATGGCCGGCGGGCTGGCGGCATTTGGATTGGTTTTGGCAGCACTGCCCAGCCACTCGGCGACCTCTCAGGAAAAAGAGGATTCATCCAGCTATGCCCAGGTAACTGATTTGGCGAAGGTGCGCGCACTCAGGAAGGGAGAACTTGCTAACCTCGCACAAGTACGAGCACTCCAGGAATCAGCGCGAACGCTTGTCCGGCAAGCGCAGGCCTTGCAGATGATACAAGCACCCGTCGAAGTCTCCGACGATGATGTGTCCGTATTCCTCTCGGACGATGGAGGCGGCAGTTGGCTCGGGGTCGAAACCCAGGAAGTTACTTCCGACAAAGCAAAAGGGCTGAAGCTGCCTTCTGAACGCGGCGTTGTGCTCGGTCGCATCGTTCCGGACAGTCCTGCGGCCAAGGCGGGTCTCAAGGAAGATGACGTCGTCACCGAAATCAACGGCCAGCGCGTGGAAGGCACGGCGCAGTTCCGCCGCATGATTCGCGAAATCCCCGCCGGACGTACCGCGCAACTCACTATCTGGCGCGACGGCCGTTCGCAAACTCTCAGCGTCGCTCTCGGAAAAGCGGAAGAGCGTCACCGCACCGGGATGGGCGCTGCGCCCGGCGCCTTCTCTTTCCGCGTCCCGGAACTTCCCGATACCATCGAGATTCCGGAGATGCCGCAAATGGATTGGGGCAGAATGATGATGCCGAGCATGCGTCCGCGTCTCGGCATTGACGCGGAAGACCTTAGCGGGCAACTCGGCTCCTTTTTTGGCGCTCCGGAGGGCGAAGGCGTTCTTGTCCGTGAAGTCAATTCAGGTTCTCCTGCGGAAAAGGCTGGACTGAAGGCGGGCGATGTCATCACCAAAATCAACGATGAGCGCATCCGCACCGTGGGTGACCTGCGCGAGAAACTCTCCGCAAAACACGACGACAAGACCGTTAAACTCGGAATTCTTCGCAATCGCAGCGAGATGAATCTCACCGTTGAGCTGCCGCCTCCGCAAGAAAAGACCAAGCGCCTGACGCTGCGCGGCACCAAGATTTGACGCGTCTCCTCCCAACAGGCCCGAGCTTCACGTTCGGGCCTGTTTCTTTTTGCGCGCAAGCCGTTCTCAAACGATGCCCAAACTCCGCGGGTCCTATCCGTCGTTCTTGGTCCAGTACTTTCGGGCAAGCCTCAATGGCCTCTGTAGGGTCTCAAGAATCCTTCCCTGCTTTTTCCCAGTATCTTCTCTCCAGTCTTCTTCTGTCGGAGAAAGTGTCAGCCTCAGCAAATAACCCGCACCGTGGAAAAACCCTCCCCGCATGCGCATCCGAAACAATGCGCGGCCAGCCACTCCGCGCGAAGCTCCTCTCGCCGTAGGCAGCCGTTCGATTATCTCTCCGGCCAATCGCTCCACGCCTGCATCCGATCGAACCGGGCTTGTCATCTCTTCCGGGACTCTCACTCGTAGAACTTGCTCCGCAAGCCGCAGCCCCAGGATCAACATTCTTTCGGCGCCCACCTCTCGCGCCGTCGAAAGCGCGCGCTCCCAATCCAGCTTCTCTTGGCTTGCGATTAGCCCTGCCACATCAGCCACCCACATCAGCCGTTCCCAAAAATGTTTCGCGTTGTGAACGCAGACCAGCACCAGTTCATCTTCCGCGCAGAGCGCCGAGACAGCATGCCCATCAACTGATTGGTAGGCTCGCCGGGCGAAGAAGTTTTCCACGGGAAGCCGCCGCGGAAAATACCGCAAGGTCTTTTCCGTGTGCAGTTCGATCCTCCGATTCGTGCCGGGCCATTTGAAGAGATACTCTCCCGGCACCCTTCCCGCCCGGATAGTGCGGGGCGGCACTTTCGGCTCGTACCCCTCCGCCGTCAGCAATTCTGTAAATCGCAAAACGTCTCTCTGGCGCACCAATAGATCGACATCTTCGTAGCGCCGCATTCCTGGGTCGCCGTACGCCCTGGCAGAGAGCACCGGGCCTTTCACCACCATAGCTCCAAGCCTCGCCTCGGAAAATTTCTCGATCAGTCGAAACAGCTCAGCATTCAAGCTCATGCAGAATAAGATCTGTGCCCGGCGCTTCGCCCGCAGCTCTTGCCGCACCTCCTGCGGCACGCACGATTCCTCCAACTCGCCGATTCGTTCGGCTAACAGCCCCGTCACCCCGTGCTCTTCCGCGAGCGCCGTCAGAGCAGTCCAATCTGGTTCCACACGCAGAGTTTCGCTGAGACGGCATAAATCAAACCTCGGCGAAGCGCACTCTAGCAACACCGCCCATGCTTCAACCCGTTCATCCGCTCCGAATGCAAATCCTTCGTTCAGTCCAATCTCCTTGCTCGCTCATCCACAAAACGAGAGGGCCGGTCCCGCACAGCGGAACCGGCCCCGCACTTCCTCTGATTCCATCCCTCTCAGCTCAGGACTTCTTTTTCTTGGTGCCAACCTTCATGTCGATACCCGGAGCCATCAATTGCAGTTGCTCGAGCCCTTGCTTAGCCTGTATCCCGTACGGCCCAGTGGGGTCGAGCTCGATTGCCTTCTGATAAGCCTCGATCGTCCCTGGTGCGAACTCCGGCACATCCTTATCTCCGACTTTCTTTATGGTCATCTTGTACACCAGGGCTGCACCGAGGAGATACCAGGTTTGTGCGTTCTTTGGATCTAGCTCAGCGGATTTCTTGAGCGGTTCCACGGCATCGCCTAGCCGGTTCGCGTTATACAACGTGATTCCAATGTTGCGCCATGTTTGAGCGGCGTTTACGGGGTCCAGCTCCACGGCCTTCTGATACACGGCCATCGCTTCCTCGGTTTTCCCGGAACGTCCCAAAATTCCTCCGAGGTTACTGTAGTAAGCCGCAGTCGGCTTCAGATCGATTGCCTGTTTGTACGCATTGATGGCATCGTCGCTTCTTCCCGCCGCGTCATAGGCATCCCCGAGCCGGGCAAGTATGAGGTTCAGGTTGGGGTCTTTTTCGCTGGCCGCCCCTTTCGCCGCCTCCAGCTCCGTCACAGCCTTTCCGGAATCATCCGCGAGGACCTGCTTCAGGGCATCCCGCTGGTCCGCGGGAGCCTTCGCTAGGTCGGCCTTGTCTTGTTTCACCTTGTCCAGAATCACCACGGCGGCGTCGAAGTGCTGTTTCATGTTTTGAAACTTTTGCTTCTCTTCTTCCTGCTTCTTAACCTGTTCCTGGGCCTCGGCTCCTTGCTTGGCCACGACATCCTTGAAGTTCACGTCTGCTTTAGTTTCTTCCCCGCTTTGTACCCGGCACTGCACTTCGAAGGGTTTGTTCGGCGCCGGCAATATCACGGACACCGTATAGATCGCCGCGCGCAAATTGCGAATCGCGTACTTCCCATTTTGATCCGTCTTTGTTTCTTGCTTCGCGCCCTGGTCGCTCACCGCCTGGATTCCGATGTCTGCCCACGGCTTGCCCGTAATATCCAGAATCTGCCCGCTGATGCTTCCCGTATTTTGCGCTGCGGCTCGCGGTACGCACATTCCGGCAAGCACAGCAATTGCCATCGCCGCGAATACTCGTAGCGCTACTCTCCCCGCGCCCTGCTTTGTGTGGATACACACCATTCGGTTCATGCTCCATTCTCCTTTTGCCACGGGAGCTCCCTCATCCGGCTTTCCCAGGTCCTATACGCCCTATTATCTCTAATCTGGGCTGGAATCCAAGCTCAACGCGACACAGGCGCCCCGTGCCGGTAGCAAATGGGATCCGGCCGGGCCGCCTCCGCAAATGCGCGCAACCTCAGCAGGCAGCTGTCGCAGGCGCCGCAAGCTTCGTCTTCGCTCTGGTAACAGGACCAAGTGAGATGCAGCGGCGCTCCTAGCTCCGTGCCCTTCCGGATGATCTCGCTCTTCTTTAGGGTGATCACCGGTGTCACAATCTCGATCTGCGTCTCGGGCCTCGTTCCCACGCGCACCAGCTCCTGGAACACGCGGTAATACTCCGGGCGGCAATCCGGGTATCCCGAGCTGTCTTCCGCTACGGCTCCGATGTATATCGCCCCCGCCCCGATCGCCTCCGCCCAGCTTACCGCCACGGAAAGAAAATGCGCATTGCGGAACGGAACGTATGTCACCGGAATCGTGCTTCCGAGTGGCCCTGCCGCTCCCAATTCATTTTCTGGCACTGCGATCCTCTCGTCCGTCAGCGCCGATCCTCCAATCGCCCGGAAATGCTCGAGTTGCACCACCAGCCGCTGGCGCACTCCATAGTAATCGGCAATGTCATCAAACGCACGCCGCTCGCGCTTCTCCGTGCGTTGACCGTAGCCCGCGTGCAGCAGGGCGATGTTCGCGGCGCCGTGCTTCTCTCTCGCCATGGCCGTGGTCACGCACGAGTCCATGCCCCCACTCAGCAGGACAACCGCCTTCGATTTTGAGGATCCGTCTCCCATCAATGCTCAGTATAGCTTCAACTCTCTCAAACGCCGCGCATGGCCGGGTCCCAGATGAATTTGTGCAGTTGCAATCCCAGCCGCACCGGCAAACCATCTGCCAGAATCCAATCCACGAGCATGCGCGGCTCGAGGCCGGGCCATTTTCCCTGGGGATCTTCAAAAACGGGCGAAAAAAGCACTTGCTTCACGCGTTCCGCCAGCTGGTGTTCTTTCGTAAATTCTCGCGCGAATTCGTAGTCCCGCCGGGTTGACAGCACAAACTTCACTTCGTCTTCCGCCGAGAGCGCTCCGAGGTTCTTCATCTCAAACGTGTCTGCTTCCCCCGAGTCGGGGCATTTCACGTCCACAATTTTGATGACTTCGCGCGGTAAACGCCCGATATACCGCTCCCCGCTCGTCTCGATCATCACCGTGTAACCCGCGCCGGTCAGTTTCTCCGCCAGCGGATAAATCTCCTCCTGCAAAAGCGGCTCCCCGCCCGTTAACTCCACAAGCGGCACTTTTGCTCCTGAAGCAGCTCCCCCGCTCCGGCCCGCGAGTTCGTCCACGCGCGAGAGCACCTCCTCAACGCTCATCTTCGTCCCGCCGTGAAATGCGTAAGCCGTATCGCACCAAGTGCACCGCAAATTGCAGCCCGTCAGCCGCACAAAAATGCACGGGAGGCCCGCTCTCGTCCCTTCTCCTTGAATTGACTTGAATATTTCCGTGATGAACATGCTGGTGTGATCTTTTAGCGCTGGCGGGAATTTGCTCCTCGCGGCGACTTGCGCGACAACCAGTAAATCGCTCCGAGCAAAACCACCGCCGCGATCAGCAATCTCGAATATCCCGGCGCAAATCCCATCATCCTCAGGACAACACTGTATCCGGCAATTACCAGTATCGCTGGAATCAGGATGATCAAGAATGCGCGATTCATCGCTTCACCCGTTCCGGAACTTCTCTATCCCGCCGGCCGGTACTGCGCCCTGCTGGTATCCGTCTCCCACAAAATCACATCGGTGATCCGCGCTCCTGGCGGCAAATTCTTCAATTGTTTCGAGACTTCCTCGTAAAAATATTTCGCCACATTCTCCGCCGACGGATTCACCGTCTTGAACGGCTCCAAGTCATTCATAAACTGGTGATCCAGTCTCCCCATCACTTCCCGGATGACCTGCTTCAAGTGCGTGAAATCCACCAGCAGCCCGATCGCATCGAGCTGCGGCCCTTCGAGCGTCACGCGCACGCGGTAGTTATGCCCGTGCACGTTCTCGCACTTCCCTTTGTATCCGCGCAGCGCG
>Ga0210407_10001581_pt1 | contig 21028 bp, 11 predicted proteins | sample IncBWC27MmetaG_FD_150860 | JGI IMG/M metagenome (GOLD analysis project Ga0210407, IMG submission 150860) | Forest soil microbial communities from Barre Woods Harvard Forest LTER site, Petersham, Massachusetts, United States - Inc-BW-C-27-M | ecosystem: Environmental > Terrestrial > Soil >... | reverse complement strand
GGGACCCTGACTTCACGACCGAATACAACACGGCCCAAACCATGCAGGCAACGATTGTCGAGTCGCATGCGACCGTGCTCCTCTTCCCGGAGCATCTGCTCACGCACTGGAATGAATCCACGGATGCTTTTTGGGGAAACACTTTAACCGCGCTTGCTTCGCAGCACCGCACAGTGCTTATGGGAGCTGGAATCAACCCTCCAGGCACTTCGAGAAATCTTTTTGCGCAGAAGGCGTACTTGAATGTGCTGCTCGCACGCGGCGAGGAAAGTACCGCGCTCTATCAACAGCGCATTCCCGTTCCAATTGCAATGTGGAGGCCGCTCAGTGATGACGGAGTGCCACTGAAGCTCTTTGCCCGCGGAACAATCAGGCTTCACAATCAAAACGCCGCCGTACTTATTTGTTACGAACAAATCCTCGTGTGGCCGTTTCTTTCTTCCGCTCTCGAACATCCGACCGTTCTATTGACTGCTTCGAATGACTATTGGGCCAAGGACACTCGTATTCCGGCGATTCAAGAATCAAGCGCTGTGAGCTGGGCGCGACTGTTCCATCTTCCCGTGCTTTCGGCTTCGAACTTCTAATGCGGATTTCAAGAATCATTCTCGCAGCGCTCTTCGCATTCGCCGGCACAGGTTCTTGCGCACAAACAGGAACGGGGAACCCCAACACAAAGATTTCGCCTACTTCGTTCCAAACGCTCGCGCAAACCTGTGCGGCGAACGTCCCGGTCAGCACTCTCGAAGCTATCGCCCGCACTGAGTCTGCGCTTTACCCCTACGCCCTCAGCATCAACCGTCCCCACCAGCTCGCCCGGCGCCAGGGATGGAATCGCGCCACCATCACCCTTGAAAGACAGCCTGCATCGCTCGAAGAGGCAGTCGCGTGGACCAAATGGCTCCTCGGGAAAGGCATCACCGTGAGCATTGGGCTACTCCAAGTAAATAGCGAGCACGCTGCGCATTTGCATCTCACCCCTGAACAACTGTTTGACCCTTGCACCAACCTCCGCTCCGGGGCCGCGCTTCTTGCCACGACCTACAGCGCGGTCGCTCGCGCGCAAGGGGAGGGCTTCGCAGCACTCGACATCGCGCTTTCTTACTACAACAGCGGAACGCCGCACATTGGCTTTCAGAACGGATATATCAGCCAAGTAAAATTGAACGCTGTCCCCCACTGAACTCTTGCAGCCGACCGAGATATGGTCCCCACATGCTTTACTCGGCGAAAACATAGGCCGCAGTCCGCTCCCGCTGTAAAGCCCGCTTGTGCAGCTCCGCTCGGCAAAACCCAACCGTGCTCGCTTCCGCGCCCCTCCGGGCTTCGCTGAAAAACGCTTCGGAGCTTGACAGCCGCGAACCGCGGCCAGAAGCCGCCTCCAGTAAAGCATGTTGTTTTTTATGCCCTCAAAGGGCCTGAAAACAATAAATCAACACTGGAGCGAACCAAATGCCAAGCGTCTACGAAATCATCACCGATAAAATTATCAAGCAACTTGAATCTGGCGTTGCACCGTGGCGGAGACCGTGGACCTGCCAGCCTCCCGCAAACCTAATCACCCAGAAAGAGTATCGCGGTCTAAATGTCTTTACACTCGCCTCGCAGGGGTATCCATCACGATTCTGGCTTACGTTCAATCAGACATCGAAGCTGGGCGGGAAGATTCGTAAGGGTGAGAAGTCTTCGCCCGTCATCTTCTGGAGCGTTGGCGAAGAGGGAGAAACCGTCACGTCAGACGGCAAGCAAGACACCTCGCGCCGTTTTCTCCTTCGGTACTACAAGGTTTTTAATTTCGCGCAAACTGAAGGTATCGACATCCCCGCCTCACTCCTAAAGGAGACGCGCACCAATGATGCCATCTCGACATGCGAGCAGATCATAGCGAACATGCCGAACCCGCCAGCGTTCGAGCAATCGCATAAAGCGTGGTACTCGGCGAGCAGCGACGTGGTTGGTATGCCAGACCGTGGCCTTTTCCACTCGTCGGAGGAATATTACGCCACTCAATTTCACGAACTAGCCCATAGCACCGGCCACGCAAAGCGCCTGCACAGAGAGAACTTCGACAACCCCGTTGCATTTGGTTCGGATTCCTACTCCAAAGAGGAACTCATCGCGGAAATGACCGCCGCCATGCTATGCGGCATCGCGGGAATCGAGCAAAGCACTCTTGAAAACTCTGCTGCCTACCTGAAGACGTGGATTGGACGGCTGAAGTCGGATTCGCGGTTGATTGTCTCTGCCGCTTCCCACGCTCAGAAAGCCGCTGACTTTATCCAAGGCAAAGCTGTACCTCAGGAGGCGGAAGGATAGTCCTCTTAGGGAGCCTTTAACAGCCCAAGACACCGGCTTGCCGCGACATGCACATACTTGGTCAGGTTCTTTTCTCCTTCGAACTACATTTTTTCCGACTTCAGCGGAGTTCGCGTCGGCCTATAATCCTTCGGCTACGCGTTCTCAATGCGCCCGCGTGCAACTATCGAGGAAGCTAAATACAGAAAAATCGAAAAGAGAGAATTCTTCATTTGCTCAAGAGCGTTTGGATTTCCCTTTCCGGCGCTGCCCGGATATATTCTCCAAGGGCCGCAGCATTCAACGCCGTAGTAGCATGAGGGTACTACATAAAAGTGGTCAGCTAGAAACTTGCAACTTACCGACTATCACGCGAAGTATTTTGCGAATGAACTCACGAAGCGCTGCGCCTCCGATAGCGTCGAAAAACTTGCGTCTGTACTAGCTGACGCGCAAGTTGATTTGAATCCTCATCAGGTGGAGGCTGCCCTTTTCGCTTTCCGAAGCCCCTTCTCAAAGGGGGCGATCCTGGCGGACGAAGTTGGCCTTGGGAAAACTATCGAAGCCGGCCTGTTGCTCGCTCAGAATTGGGCTGAACGGAAACGCCATCTGCTGGTAGTTGTGCCCGCCAATCTGAGAAAACAATGGGGTCAAGAGCTTGCCGACAAGTTTTATCTGCCCTCTACCATTCTTGAGACGAAGACTTTTAACGAGGCTATCCGGTCCGGCAAGCTTAATCCCTTTCAGCAGGATTCGGTCATCATCTGCTCGTATCAGTTCGCTCGTTCGAAGGAGCCATACCTTCAGCAGACCCCCTGGAATTTGGTGGTAATCGACGAAGCGCATAGGCTCCGGAATGTTTACAAGACTTCCAGCAAAATTGCGCTCGCCATTAAGCAAGCTGTAGCTCCATTCCCGAAAGTTCTGCTCACTGCCACGCCTCTTCAGAACACACTCTTGGAACTCTACGGCCTAGTCAGCATCATTGATGATCACGCCTTCGGTGATTTGGCGAGTTATCGCTCTCGCTTCGCCCGCTTGGGCAGCGACGGAGATTTTGCGGAGTTAAAAGAACGCCTAAAGCCCATCTGCAAGCGCACGCTCCGCCGCCAGGTCTTGGAGTATGTGAAATACACGAATCGGCATGCGCTCGTGCAGGAGTTTGTTCCTACTGATGAAGAGCAACGACTGTACGACTTGGTTTCGGATTACCTCCAGAAACCGACTCTTTATGCTCTCCCTGCAAGCCAGCGGCAACTAATGACGCTGATCCTTCGTAAACTGTTGGCGTCATCCACCTACGCCATTTCGGGAACGCTCGACGGCCTCGCCCGAAAGCTTGAGGCAGCCGAGGCAGCAGCGACCGCCATTGACGCTCCTCCAGAAGAATTATCGACAGACTGGGAAAACGTCGATGAGCTAAGTGATGAATGGGACTTAGAAAAGGACGAATCTCCACGACAGGAGACCAGCCGCCTCGCGCCGGAACAACTGGCCGAGCTACGGCAAGAAATGGCCAGGCTTCGTGAGTTTCATGCTCTGGCCAAGTCAATTGTCAGAAACTCAAAAGGCGAAGTCCTTCTCACAGCTCTTCGACGTGGTTTTCAAATCGCGGCGAAGGCTCAGCAAGAACAAGGCGCCGCTACTCTTCAGCAGAAAGCGGTGATTTTCACTGAGTCGCGACGCACCCAGGAATACCTCTTGCGTTTGCTGTCGCAAGCCGAGTTTGCCGGAAAGGTGATGCTCTTCAACGGCACGAATAACGACCCAACATCAAAGGCAATCTATCAGCAATGGCTCAAGCAGCACACTGGAACAGACCGCATTACAGGTTCTCCCAGTGCTGACATGCGCGCTGCCCTCGTAGAAAACTTCCGTGATAACGCGTCGATCTTGATTGCTACTGAAGCTGCCGCAGAGGGAATCAACCTTCAATTCTGCAATTTGGTGGTCAACTACGACCTGCCATGGAATCCCCAACGCATCGAACAGCGAATCGGTCGCTGCCACAGGTACGGGCAGAAGTTTGATGTGGTTGTCGTGAACTTTCTCAATAAGAAGAATGCAGCTGATAAACGCGTTTACGATTTGCTTGCTGAGAAGTTCAAGCTTTTCAGTGGAGTGTTTGGTGCAAGTGACGAGGTTCTCGGGGCAATTGAATCAGGAGTGGATTTCGAAAAACGCATCGCCTCCATTTATCAGAAATGCCGCACGACAGAACAGATTCAATTCGAATTCGATCAGCTGCAGCATGAACTGGAAACCGATATAGCTGCGGGCCAACGTGATGCCCGTGAAAAGCTTCTTGATAACTTCGACCAGGAAGTCGTGGAAAAGGTCCGGGTGGATAGCCGCAATATTTTGGATCGCTTCAATGAGCAGCTCTGGAATCTGACCCGACACCTCCTCGCTCAATTTGCCCGTTTCGATGAGCAAGGCTACAGTTTTATGTTGCACTCCAACCCGTTTCCGGGCGAGAAAATTCACCCAGGACCGTACCGCATGGGGAAGGTCGTAGAGGACGCAAACACCTATCGCGTCGGCCATCCGCTTGCCCAACGGGTGTTAGATAGAGGCAAGGCCCTCGCCCCAGCTCCCGCCGAAGTCCGATTCCAATACAGCGGAAGCGGGAAGAAGATCGCGGCGTTGGAGCCCTTGCTCGGAAAGAAGGGGTGGCTGTCCTGCTCGCGCATGACCGTCTCGGCTTTGGAAACGGAGGATGTGATTGTCTTTTCCGCTGTCTCCGAGGACAGCGCTTCTCTAGACGAGGTGCAGTGTCGTCGGCTGTTCGATCTCCCAGCTAGTGTGGGTTCAGGTTGCCCCCTTCCTGCGATGTTTGCGTCGACCTTAGATTCTGCCCAGGCTCAACGTCGGCAAGCTCTGTTGAACGAGACGACGAGTCGCAATGGACGCTGGTTTGAGACTGAGATAGAAAAACTCGACCGATGGGCTGAAGATAGGCGCAGTTCGTTGAAAGCCGAATTGGATGAGCTGGATGAGGCATTCAAAGACGCCAAGAAGGCTGCTCGTCTCGCGCCGACGCTACCGGAGAAACTGGAAAGGCAACGCGCTGCGAGAACACTCGAAACGAAGCGCGAGGAAGCCTGGCGCGCTTACGATGAGGCCAGCCGCGACATTGATCGACAGAAAGACTCATTGCTCGACGAAGTCAGTCATCGACTTGAGCAGCAGATTGAGGAAGAACGGCTATTTACATTGCGCTGGAATGTGACTTGAGTAGCGAGGGACATCGCACATGAAGGCTACTGAAGCTAAGTTGCTTGAGTTTCTCAAGAAGTCTCCTCAGTTTGTAATTCCGATCTACCAGCGCACGTACAGTTGGACAGAACGTGAATGCCTCCAGTTGTGGAATGACATACTGCGGACTGGCAAGAACGAGAAGATCTCTGCTCATTTTGTTGGGTCTATTGTCTACGTCGAAAAGGGGTTGTACCAAGTTTCGAGCCAATCACCCCTACTCGTCATCGACGGACAGCAACGACTGACCACCATGACCTTGTTGATCGAAGCGCTGTCGCGAGCGCTGGGCTCTGAGGAACCGCTCGACGGTTTCTCTTCCAAGAAGCTGCGCAACTATTACCTGCTTAACCCGCTGGAAGACGGAGAGAGGCGTTACAAATTGGTGCTCTCCCAGACCGACAAGACATCCCTGAAGGCCCTTCTCGACCAGCAGCTTAAGCCCCATGATCATTCGCTTCGCGTTGAAGGAAACTTCGCCCTGTTTCAAGAGTGGGTGACCTCATTAAAAGGTGACCTGCTTCCGCTTTGCAAGGGGTTGGCAAAGCTCGTAATCGTAGACATCTCGCTCAATCGCGACCAAGACAACCCTCAGCTCATCTTCGAGAGCCTCAATTCCACAGGCCGCGAGCTAAGCCAGGCTGATTTGATCCGAAACTTTATTTTGATGGGGCTGGAGCCCCAATTACAGACAAAGCTTTACGAACAATTCTGGCGACCGATGGAGGTTGAGTTCGGACAAGAGGGCTACTCAATCCATTTCGACAGTTTCATGCGCCACTACTTAACGGTCAAAACTGGCGACATTCCTAACGTGCGTGAGGTTTATGAAGCATTCAAGCAGTATGCCCGCTCGTCCAAGGTAACGGGCGTGGAAGCTCTTGTAGCCGACATTCGGACATTCGCTGGTTACTACTGCGCGATGGCTCTTGGTTCTGAACAAGACATGGAACTTAAAGCAGCATTCCATGACATCCGGGAACTGAAGGTTGATGTTGCGTTTCCATTCTTGCTGGAGCTTTACCACGACTATGCACGCCAGGTCTTGGCCAAGAGCGAGCTATTGCACGCAGCGAGCCTCGTAGAGAGCTATGTATTTCGTCGTGCGGTTTGCGGCATTCCCACGAACTCAATGAACAAGACATTCGCAACCTTTTCGCGCTCCCTGAAGAAGGACCGTTATCTAGAGGGCATTCAAGCCACTTTTCTGTTATTGCCATCCTATCGAAGATTTCCAGCGGACGATGAGTTCAGGCGCGACCTCCAGCTTAAAGACCTCTACAATTTCCGTAGCCGTAGCTACTGGCTTCGCCGACTTGAAAATCATGATCGGAAAGAGCGGGTCTCCGTTGATGAATACACAATCGAACACATCATGCCGCAGAATGAAAAACTTCCCTCTCAGTGGCAAGCTGAACTTGGACCTGAATGGAAGCGCGTCTGGCAAACATACTTGCATACGTTAGGCAATTTGACGCTGACTGGCTACAACTCCGAGTACAGCGATCGGCGTTTTGCTGAAAAGCGTGACATGAAGGGCGGCTTCGCAGAGAGTCCACTTCGACTGAATCAGGGTCTCGGCAAACTTGAACACTGGACCGAAGAGGATATCCGCCAGCGAAGTGAACGACTGGCGGCTCAAGCGACGAGTGTTTGGCCAGTTCCATCAGTGGATGCGACGATCCTGGATACGTATAAACCAGCGGGCGTTACGGCGGGTTATGCTATCAGCGACCATCCTAATCTGGCGACTGGCCCGATGCACGAGCTCTTCCTGGAGTTTCGCAAACAGGTTTTGGCGCTTGATCCATGCGTGACGGAAGAATATTTGAAGCTTTATGTGGCCTATAAAGCAGAGACAAATTTCGTTGACATTGTTCCGCAAGCAAAGCGCCTTCTCCTTGTGCTCAACATGGAGTTTGCAGAAATTACCGACCCTAAGGGCATCTGCAGAGATGTTACCGGCCTCGGTCGTTGGGGCAATGGCGACGTGGAGGTTCGTCTCAGTTCCGCCGCTGAATTGCCGTACGTCATCGGGCTGGTCCGACAATCATTTGAACGGCAGATGGGCAATGGGAACGAAAACGCGTAGCCAATTTACGTGAAAGAGTGTGAATGACGGAACTGCCCCAGAAGTTAGATCTGCGCTCCCACCATATTGCTGAGGACAGGCGACAGGAATTGCTGCGCCTGTTTCCTGAAGTTCGCACCGATGGCAACAAGCTTGATTTTGACCGGCTAAAGCTTGCCCTGGGTGAAACCGTGGATGTAGGTAAAGAACGCTACGGGATGATCTGGCCGGGCAAAGCCGACTGCTTCACAACAATTCAGAGCCCGAGCCTCGGAACTCTCCTGCCGTGCGCGAAGGAGAGTCTCAACTTCGACAAAACCGATAATCTGATCATCGAGGGCGACAATCTGGAAGTCTTAAAGCTATTGCAAAAGGCTTATCTTGGCGCGATCAAGATGATCTATATCGACCCACCCTACAATACTGGGAATGATTTCATTTATCCGGACAACTTTTCTGAATCGCTTCAAACCTATCTCGAATACACCGGACAGGTTGACACGGAAGGAAAAAAGTTCGGTACGAATACTGAGGCCGATGGCCGGTTCCACTCAAAGTGGTTGAACATGATGTATCCACGGCTATATCTCTCGCGAAATCTACTACGGGAGGACGGCACAATCTTCGTATCGTGCGACGACAATGAGCTCCAGAATCTGAGGGCAGTCATGAATGAGGTATTCGGGGAAGAAAACTTCGTTGCCAGCGTCATTTGGCAAAAGGTGTTTTCTCCAAAAAACACGGCCAAGCATTTCTCCGCCGACCACGACTACGTCGTAGTCTACGCGCGGCGCGCCGACATTTGGAGACCCGAGCTTCTGCCGCGTACTGAGGAGATGGAAGCCCGCTACGACAACCCGGATAATGATGCACGAGGTGCCTGGACATCAGGCGACCTTTCCGCACGCAACTATTACAGCGAAGGAATCTACCCGGTTACCTGTCCCTCTGGACGCGTAGTGGAGGGACCTCCGCCGGGCACCTACTGGCGGGTCTCCAAAGAGAAGTTTCTGGAAATGAACCGGGATGGTCGAATCTGGTGGGGCAAGGACGGCAATGGAACGCCCAGGCTCAAGCGCTTCCTCTCTGACGTCAAGCAAGGACGAGTTCCGCAAACGCTCTGGCCATACTCAGAGGTGGGCCACACTCAGGACGCCAAAAAGGAGCTTCTCGAATACGTAGCCTTTGAGCACACCGACAACGTGTTAGACACTGTCAAGCCGGTCGCTCTTGTCCGGCGAATGCTCCAGCTTTCAACCCGTGCAACGGATGGAGATATCGTCCTCGACTTCTTTGCGGGTAGTGGATCGACCGGCCATGCCGTGATCGCTCAGAATGCCGAAGACGGCGGCAACCGGCGCTTCGTTCTGGTTCAACTCCCGGAGCCACTGCCAAAGCCCGAGAAGGCTCTCAAAACCATCGCTGACATCTGCAAGGAACGGGTGCGACGGGTGATCGAAAAACTCGATGCTGATGACACCAGCAAGCTCGATCTCAAAGGCGGGCAGAAACCAGACCGTGGCTTCCGTGTTTTCGAGCTTGCCGAATCGAACTTCAAACCCTGGAATGCCGGTCTTCCCCATGATGCACTGGCTTTGGAGAAGCAGCTCGAACTCCACGTTAGTCACATGCGGGAAGGTCGAACGGACCAGGACATCCTTTACGAAGTTCTTCTCAAGAGCGGCTATCCGCCTACTACCGAAGTTCAAACCGTCGCCGTCGCCGGCAAGACCGTGTATAGCGTGGCCAGTGGACAGCTTCTTGTCTGCTTGGAACGCAAACTGACCCTGGAACTGATCCGTGCCATGGCGGAAGTCAAACCGGAACGAGTCGTGTGTTTAGACGAGGGATTTGCCGGCAACGACCAGCTCAAAACGAATGCGGCGCACATCTTCGAGCCAACAGACAGGCGCGAAGCCAAGACTGACGCCCGGCGTTTCAGAACTGCATGAGGCGAGACGCAATTGAAGCTTCAATTTGACGCGAACCAGCAGTTCCAGATCAATGCAGTGGCAGCCGTTGCTGACCTCTTTGAAGGCCAGCCCCAAGGCGCGCCCGAGTACGCCGTTATAAACGTCGCTGGCATGGGTGGCCTGTTTGTTGGTCAGGAACAAACAGAACTCGGTTTGGGCAATCGCCTGCTTTTAGTTGAAGATTCACTTCTCACGAATACACGCACCGTTCAAGCCCACAATGAAATCGAAGTGGCCGACCCGAAGGTTCCGCTTGAAGGATGGGATCTTTTTGACGGCCCAGCGAACGCCTCGCGCCAGTGCCCGCACTTTTCCGTAGAAATGGAAACAGGCACAGGCAAAACCTACGTCTATTTACGAACAATCTTCGAGTTGTCTCTTCGCTACGGTTTTCAGAAATTCATCATCGTTGTGCCGAGCGTTGCCATCCGCGAAGGCGTGCTGAAGAACATAGAAATTACCGCGGAGCACTTCCGCGCTCTGTACAACAATCTGCCGTTCGAGCATTTCGTCTATGACGCTAAGAAGGTCAACCGGCTGCGCCAGTTTGCCACTAGCAACTCAGTTCAGATTCTTGTGATCAACATTGATGCGTTTCGAAAGAACTTCACGGGAACGGAGGAGCAGCAAAAGAGCAATGTCATCTACAAAGAGAGTGACAAACTCTCCGGACGCCAGCCAATCGAGTTCGTGCAGGCGGCACGGCCCATCGTGATCATTGACGAACCGCAGAGTGTGGATAGGACGGACAAGGCGCAGGAGGCTATCAAAGCGCTCAATCCTCTGTGCACGCTGCGATATTCGGCCACGCACGTAAATCCCTATAATCTTGTCTACAGACTCGACCCGATACGCGCCTTCGAATTGAAACTAGTCAAGCAGATTGTCGTCGGAAGCGCCAAGGCAGAGGGGGCGGCAAATGATGCTTTCGTGCGGGTGGAGAAGATCGATTACAAGAACGGCATCAAGGCCAAGCTGCGAATTCAAGTTCAAACGCCACAGGGACCAAAAGAGAAGTCGATCACGGTGAAGCAAGGCGCTGATCTTTTCGTGTTGTCAGAGGAGCGTGCAAACTACAGAACCGGTTTTGAGGTGACAGAAATTAACGCCGAACCGGGCCGTGAACACATTCGATTCAGTAGTGGGCGCACTTTGCGGCTGGGAGAGGAGATCGGGGGACTGCGGGAGGATGTGTGGCGTTCCCAAATCAAGGAAACGATCAAACGACACCTGGAGAAAGAGTTGCAGGTTCGCGAGTCAGCGGGCGACAGGGGTATCAAGGTTTTATCGCTCTTTTTCATTGATCGCGTGGCAAATTACCGCGATTACGACGGCGAGGGGAAGGCGGTGAAAGGCAAATTCGCAGAGGCTTTTGAGGCTGAGTTAGCCAATTGGGCGAAAGACCAGCGATTCAAGGACATTCCTTGGCTTAAGGAACCCTTGGAGAAGCTGCACAACGGATATTTTGCCCAAGACAGAAAGGGCATCCTGAAGGACACAACCGGCGATTCGCAGGCCGACGACGATGTCTACAACCTGATCATGAAGGAAAAGGAACGCTTGCTTTCATCCGAGGAGCCACTGCGTTTTATTTTCAGCCACTCAGCATTGCGCGAAGGTTGGGACAATCCGAATGTGTTTCAAATTTGTACATTGAACGAAACGAAGAGTTCGCTGAAGAAGCGCCAGGAGATTGGCCGCGGCCTCCGCCTGCCCGTAGACCAAAACGGCTTGCGCGTATTCGATGACTCAATCAACAAGCTTTATGTGATGGCAAACGAGAGCTATGAGGACTTCGCGAAAGCATTGCAGAACGAGTACGAAGAGGATTGCGGAGTAACCTTTGGCAAGATTTCGCTAGCCGCGATTGCGAAACTAGTGCGCGTGGTGGACGGAGAGGAAAAGCCCATTGGACGAGATGCGGCGGCAGTAATCCAGGCCGCGTTGGTTGAGCAGAAGATGCTTGACGGCGATGGTCGCCTTCAGCCAGCCTTTGACCCCAAACGTCCCGACTTCAAGGTCGAGTTGCCAGAAGGCCAGAAGGACTTGGCCCCTGCCGTTGTTGACCTGTTGGCATCCTTCCAGATCGAACGCCATGTTCGAAGAGCGCGTGACGAGGGAACAAACCGGCTGAGGAAAGAGGTCACGCTCAGCCCTGAGTTCGCGGAACTTTGGAAACGAATCAGGCCGAAGACTACCTACAGGGTTGAATTCGCGACGGATGTGTTGGTGCAACGAGCTGTCTATGCGTTGAAGCAAATGGATCGAATCGAAAAGCCGCGCATTCGAGTCGCGGCTGGTAGATTAGGCGTTGAGAAAGGCGGAGTAACTACACAAGCAGTCAGTGTGGCCGAAGAAAAGGTGGTATACGGGGGACCCGTTCCGGATTTGCTGGCCTATCTCCAGAATGAGACCGAGCTTACCCGGTCGACTTTAGTTCGCGTTCTGAAAGAATCCGGAAAATTAGGCGAGTTCTTCAATAATCCGCAACGCTTTATGGATGCAGTCGCAACCATTCTTAAAAATGAGCTTCACCGCCTTCTCGTAGACGGCATCAAGTACGAGAAGATTCCGGGCGACGGGTCCGTTGCCGAGTGGGAAATGCTACTTTTCAAGGACGAAGAGCTAATCAACTACCTTAAGGCGCTTCAGGTGGAGAAATCAGTTTACGAGTACGTGGTTTACGACTCAGAGATAGAGCGTGAATTCGCCAAACGCCTGAACGAGCGCGACGACATCAAACTGTTCGTTAAACTACCCAACTGGTTTCTTGTCGACACCCCCATCGGTAAATACAATCCCGACTGGGCCATTCTCAAGCATGATGGACTTGCATTGTACCTTGTACGCGAAACGAAAGGAACGCGGGACTACCTCAAACTGCGCACAAGCGAAGCCGACAAGGTTCGTTGCGGCGAAAAGCACTTCGATGCTATTGGCGTTCCGTTTGATGTTGTCGTTTCAGCGGACGACGTGTGAGCCATGCGAGCGATCCTTGTTCGCATAGCCGTCGACCACTCGTATGGGGCCTGGAATGCGCCCGTCGACCCTAAATCGCGTGAGTTCGTTTTCGTGCCGATTCCAGAAAAGGATGGCACCCAGTTTCTCTCCGGTTTGGGCCGTGGCTACGACGAAGTGATGCCCTCGCTGAGGGAGTTCTGCCGACGATTCTCACGCCACTTGAATACTGATCTGCGATTCCCCAGGGAATTGCGGAAACGACAGATGCATCTCGACCCAGACTTCCAGCACCTCACGTACGGAGACCGAGGTGACCGCCGAGGCGCAGGAATTAGCAAGCTGAAGAAAGGTGATCTTCTTGTTTTCTATTCTGGACTCCGCCCGATTCGTCCAACGAAAGACAAGCTCATCTACGCGCTAGTTGGCCTCTACGTTGTACGCGACGTAGTGCTGGCTCGAACAATACCCGACGATCTTAGACATCAGAATGCTCATACGAGGAAATTGAAGGTAGGACTGCCGGATATCGTAGTCAGGGCGAAACCTGGAGTCTCGGGCCGTTTGGAACAATGCATTCCGATTGGGGAATGGCGAGATCGGGCTTACCGCGTTCGGAAGGATTTGCTGAAGACATGGGGCGGGGTATCAGTCAAAGGCGGCTATATTCAGAGAAGCGCAGTCCCGCCGACGTTCAACAATGCGAAGCGCTTCTATGACTGGTTCAGACGCCAATCCGTCCAACTTGTGAACAGGAATAATTGAGATGTTCAAACCAAGAGTTGTCGTCGTGCATCTCCGCAGGCCACACCTATCGAATCCAGAGGAAATGCGGTCAGATCCTTTCTGGGAGTTCGGAAGCTTTGGTTTAACCGGATGTCATTCCAAGAATTTGATGAACCCGAAAAAGTCGTCGGAGTTGAACGGAGTGCGTTTTGCCTTCGCCCAAGGGGGAGAATTGGGCATGAGGCTAGTCTATCTTTCACCCCCAATCAAGATCGCTCGACACGGAAGTCTGTGTGAAGCAACCTGGCAACCTCATGAAATGCCTTTCAAGTATTCAGCAGCACCTGTGCTGATTGACCACGTGGGACAGACCGCATTTCCTCTTCTCAAGGGTTTCCTGAAACGGACCGACCGCGGCGGTTGGCTGGGAAGATTTTCAAGTCGGTTCAGATCGCGGAGACAGCCTTTAGAGGCGCAACTCGGGAAAGAGTTAGTCAGGGTGTACGAAGAGGCGCGGAGGTCCGCATCCGCGTCAGCGCTTTCGCGCTTCTATGTTGATGCTCTTCCTTATGCACCACCGAGTGTCGACCGAGACCGCGAATCAACCTATTCTGACCGACTCGAAAAAGCCCGCCGAAGAACTGTCACGATCTGCAAACCCAGGCGAAGTCCTCGCTGTTAAATTCTGTTTTGCATTGCAATGAGGGCCGTGTTCAACCGTCGAGATGTTTTTGGAGGGGGGCCAGGTAACCGCTGAGCTACGCACTGCGCCGGCTAGGCATCGCGACCACAATCTCCCCTTTGATCTTCGCCGCCTTGTCCAGCCCAACCCCAGGTAGTGCCCTGAAGGTCTGTGCTATGTGGCCGCTCGCAAGGTGTCCGTAATATCGATCTACCATTTTGGTATCAACGTGCCCGAGTTGCTCCGCGACAACTTTCAAGGAAACACCCAAAGTGATCCATCGGCTCGCTGCCGTGTGCCTCAACTGATGAAATCCGAATCGTTTAATTTTTGCCAGCGCGCACGCGCGGCGCATTGGTTTCTTTTGGCTATCTTTGGCCCAGGGCTCGCCACCTTCGCATAAGAACATTGTTTCAGCGGGATCACGGTTGGCGCACACTTCGCTGAAAAATCGAATCGCCTCAGGGTCGAGGTGTACGTACCTCTGCTGACCGCCCTTCGACTTCGCGATGAAAAGCGTGCCCGCCGAAGAATCGAAATCGCCGGCGCCCAACCGGCCGATTTCTCCATACCTGGCTCCTGTGTATAGGCCAGCCCGAACAATCCTTTGAAAGTCCTTCTCCTTTGCGCACGCCTTCACAAAACTCCGCTGGTCCTTCTCGCTCAGGAAAATTGCCCGCGCGACCTCGACGTTCTCAAATGGCAAAACCTTCCAAGCCATTGGATTCGCATAGACACGGCCTTCTTCTAGCGCCAGGTTCAACGCCGCGCGGAGGCGCCGCATGATTCTGTTTGCAGTCGCTCGACGCTTTCTTAAATCTTCTTCGGTCTGGACATGCGGTTGGTTGTCCTGCTTGTGTTTCCGATTCGTTCGCCTCGGGCTGGCGGCAATATCTGCGCGCCACTCCTCTAGCTTCGGGCGAGTCAACTTTGCGACTTGCAAAAAACCGAGTTTGGGGATCGCATAGGCATCTAGATCGTACTTCGTATGACGATAGTCGGGAGCTCCTCGACGCTCCAAATGCTTTAGGTAATCTAGACAACACTGATTCACAGTGTACCCGCCGCGACGACTAACGTGCTCGCCTGTCGCCATTGTCGTCGCGGTCAAGAACCAAGTCCGGGCCTTTTCTTGAGCCTGCGCAAAGTCCAATACACGTGTGCCTTCGGCATCTAGGATGTCATCGGCCAATCCAAGCTTTTCTTCCTTGCGGAATCCATCGGCGTCAAAGCGCGCGAGCCAGACTCCCCACTTGCTACCCTTTCTGTAGCCGAGGGCTCTGCCGTGCGATAGCGGCAACATTATTTTCGAACCAATTGGAATGGCTCTCCGCGCTGTTCTAGTCCCAAGATCCTTGCTGCTTACAGTTCGCGCCATTGAGTTGACAAGTCCCGTGGATTCCCCATAAGGGATGCAATTGACCGATTCAATCTGCCATTTTTGTCAACCGTTTGTCAACTATCCGGGCGCCAATTGCATGCGATTGCATAGTTGTGCAGGACGGCGCATCTCCTACGTATCTCATTATGTCAAAAGAAGTTATAGTATGTTCAAGGCGCGAGGAGAGAACACGCTACGACGTGTACCGCGCCCCTGATAAGGGCGAGGTCGGTGGTTCAAGTCCACCCAGGCCCACCATCAAAATCACCAGTAAATATGCGGCGATTCGCACTTTTCCCTTTTCGGGGAATGTCTCTCAAAAAACGAATTTGCCAACTATTTGCCAACTTTAGGATTGGCCGGATGGCACTACACTCAGGGGCGTTAAGACCGTTCGGGTGAAGGCCAAACGGCTAGCATCGATTCGGCTATGTCGAGAATGCCCCCTCGTCAGGTCGAAGGACGTGCAAGGAAGTGCAAGACACTGCAAGCTTGCGGAAGGAGCGGGAAGGCATTTTTAGTCAGTTTTGGGGGAGTAGTTCAGTTGATTAGAACACTGCCTGGCACGCAGAGGGTGACGGGTTCGAGCCCGTCGCTCCCGCCAAGTTCGACGAGAAGAATTGGTTTCTCCGTCTTGGCATGTCACTAGTTCAGTTGAGTCGATTGCCTCATGATCGCAATCTTGCTCGCTCTCATTTTGGTCATTCTGCCCTTCCACTTCCCTGACCTTACGTGCCGGCATGGTTGTGTGAAACGGCTCCTTGAAATAGCAAGTGACACCATCAGAGATGCGACCACGCGCTATTGCTGCCAGCCTCCTCCTAGTTCTTGGTACAGCTGAACCAGAGTCAATAATTCATTGAGTTGCGCCTGGACGAGGCCGAGCTCCGTGGAGAAGGCGTTGGTTTCGTTGGTCAAGACTTCCAAGTATCCTGTGACACCACCGTTGTACCGCATGTGAGAAAGACGCGCCGCATCCTCGGCGGACCTGAAGAGCAGTTCTTGTTGTGTGCGGAATTCTCGGGTCTTGCGGTAAGCCACCAAGCCATCGGAAACGTCGCGAAACGCACCCTGAATCGATTGCTGGTAAGACAGCACAGCCGTTTGCTGGCGCGCTTCCGCGAGGCGTACCTGCGAGCGAAGCCGGCCGCCCGTGAAGATTGGCTGTGTTAGTGAGGCGCCGAAGCTCCATGCGCCTGCGGGTCCCGTGAACAAGCTGGTCAGCGCAGAACTCTGGAAGCCACCCGCGTCGTTAAGCGAGATTTGAGGAAAATAATCGGCTCGTGCGACACCGATCTCCGCATTTGCTGCGACCAGCTGTGCTTCCGCTTGTTGAATGTCCGGCCGACGTTCCAATAGAGATGACGGAAGGCCGGGCGGCACTTCAGGAGGCTGGCGTTGCTGGGTGAGTGTTTGCCCCCGCGGTATATCCTCTGGATTCTGACCAAGCAGAATACTGAGAAAGTTTTCCTGTTGCTCTATCTGCTGTTCGAGAACTGGAATCTCTGCGCTTGCAGTAAAAACCAACTGCTCGGCTTGGCGCACGTCGAGCAACGATGTCGAACCTCCGTCTGCCAGAATTCGTGTCAGTCGCAGAGATTCCTGCCGCGAATTGAGCGTACGTTTTGAAATCTCCAGTTGCAGATCTAGCGCCCGAAGCTGGAAATACGCGCTGGCAACGTTGGCCACTAGCGTTGACAGAACTTCCCGCCGTGCCCATTCATTCGCAACAAGATTTGCTCGCGCGGCTTCCGTGGCACGACGATACTTTCCCCAAAAATCAAGTTCCCATGCGGCGGCAAGGTTCACCTGACCGGTGCTCGTTTCAAATGCAGGAAGAAACTTGGATTGGGAATTGCGGGTGTCAGAAATTCCCGCTCCGGCACCTACACTTGGAAACTGATCGGCGCGAGTGATTCCGAGTTGCGCTTGGGCTTCGAGCACGCGGGAAGCAGCGATGCGCGAATCATAGTTTTGAACAACTGCGGTGCGGATCAGCGTGCGCAGTTGCTCGTCTTGAAAAATGTCCCACCACTTTTGGTCTCCAAGCGCAGAGAGCTGCGTTGGCGCGGCTTCCGTTGAGACCGTTCCCCGATACAAAGCCGGTACCGCGACCGTCGGCCGTTTATAATTCGGACCGACAGTACAACCGGAAGCCAGCAGAGCGACGGTGAACAAGAGAATGGGAGGCTTCATTCTAGTCAGCCTCGGAGGGTGCGCCTTCGGCAGCAGGGAGCAACTGGTGTTGCTTGCCCGCATTGGACCACTTTTCGACCAAATAAAACATGGCGGGTATGAAGAAAATGCCGATGAGACTTGCAGCCAGCATCCCTCCGATGACAGCTGTCCCCATAATCTGGCGAGCGACAGCTCCAGCTCCCGAAGCGGTCCACAGCGGGACAGCACCCAAGATGAATGCGAATGAAGTCATTAAGATCGGGCGAAGCCGCAGCCGGGCTCCCTCAAGGGCCGCCTCACCCAGGGGCTTGCCTTGTTCGTATTGTTCCTTTGCAAATTCCACGATCAAAATCGCGTTCTTCGCTGCCAAGCCAATCAACATCACTAAGCCGATTTGCGAATAGACATCGCTTTCGATTTGCACCATATAGCTCGGCAAAAATGCGGAGAGAAGTGTTCGGCGCAGCCACAAAATGAAGAATGCACCGAATATCGCGACGGGTGTGCTGAGTAGCACGCTAAACGGAAGCGACCAACTTTCATACAATCCAGCGAGAATCAGGAACACGAACAAAAGGGAGAATCCGAAAATAGCTGCCGCCGGGACACCTTCCCGCGCTTTCTTCTCCTGGAAAGACATGCCGAGGTAGTCAAATCCCATCTCGCGCGGCATCGTTTTCCGAAAGACGTCTTCAAGAGCGTTCATCGCCTGCTCCGCGCTGTAGCCAGGAGCGGCGGCACCATTAATTTGTGCGGCGCGGTACTCGTTGAATCGCATCGTGAATTCCGGGCCATCGCGAGGCTCAAAGCGGGTGATGGAAGCGAGCGGCACCATTCCGCCTTTGTCGTTTCGGACGTAAAACTGACCGACATTCTCCGGCCGGGTGCGATAGTCACCCTCGGCCTCGACGTAGACCTGCCACTGGCGACCGAAGCGGTTGAAGTAGTTGATGAATAAGCCGCCCATGAACGTCTGGAGCGTCTGGTACACGTCCTTGATGGCCACACCTTGCTTGATGACTTTCGCACGGTCGACATCGGCATAGAGCTGAGGAACGCTTGCGAGAGAAGTCGTGCTCACGCCGGCGATTTCCGGGCGTTTGCGAGCTTCCGTAAGGAAGATTTCGAGATTCGTGGAGAGAAACTTGAGATCCTTGCCAGCACGATCTTCGAGAACGAACGTAAATCCACCGGAGGTCCCAACTCCCGGAATAGCCGGGGGTGAGAAGGAAAAGGCGATCCCTTCCGGCAACGCCGACAAATCTTCGTTGATATGCTGCTTGATGGCCTGAAGTTGCTCGGAACGTGATTTACGCTCGTCCCACGGTTTCAATGTCACGAAGAAGAAAGCGTTGTAACTGGTGCGTACGAAGCTCAGCAGGCTGAATCCGACTACGGAAGTTGTGTGCTCAACCCCTGGCGTCTTGGCCAAAGCGCTTTCGATTTTCGCTGCGACTGCGTCCGTGCGCTCAAGAGAGGCAGCAATGGGAAGCTGCACGTTGACATACAGGTAGCCCTGGTCTTCATCAGGAAGGAAACTTGCGGGGACTTTGTTTCCAAACCAACCAGCTCCAACTGCGAAAGCCACGAGCAAAACAATCGCGATTGCCGTTTTGCGAACAAGAAAGCCGCACACTCGGACATACCACTCCGTCGCATTCGCGAAGCCACGATTAAACCAGCCGAAAAATCCTTTGAGTGGGCCACCTGATGACGTCTTTGGACGCAGCAGCAACGCGGCAAGCGCGGGACTCAGGCTCAATGCATTGAACGCCGAAAGAATGACGGAAAATGCGATGGTCACGGCAAATTGCTGGTAGAGGCGTCCGGTAATTCCCGGGATGAAAGCGGTAGGAACGAAGACGGCGGAGAGGACCAGAGCGATGCCGATCACCGGGCCGGAAATCTCTTCCATCGCCTTGAGCGCCGCCGCTTTCGGAGCGAGTCCATCCTCGATGTGACGCTCCACTGCTTCAACAACGACGATTGCATCGTCTACGACGAGACCGATGGCAAGGACCAGCCCAAACAGCGACAGCGTGTTGACAGAGAACCCGAACAGCGGGAAGAAAATGAAGGTGCCCACAAGAGAGACGGGGACGGCCAGCAGCGGAATCAGCGTTGCGCGCCAGCCTTGCAGGAACACGAAGACGACGATGAGTACCAGGACAATGGCGATGACCAACGTCAGAACAATCTCCTTCATGCCTTCGTTGACGGCCTCTGTCGTGTCCAGCGAAATCACATAGTCCACGTCCTCCGGCAGGCGACCTTTCAGTTCCGCCATGAGCTTCCGGATTTCGTTTGCTGCCTGAACGGCATTTGAACCAGGCAGCTGATACGCAGCGACGATGGCAGCTTCTTTCCCATCGAGCCGGCTCACCATGTTGTACGCCTGCGCGCCAAGCTCCACTCGCGCAACATCCTTCACACGCACCACGGCCCCGCCCGTGGATTCTCGAATAATGATTTCGCCAAATTCTTCCGGCGAGGTCATGCGGCCTTGTGCCTGCACGGAATAGGTGAACTGCTGACCCTTCGGAATCGGCTCGCTGCCCACTTGCCCGGCGGGGTTCACACTGTTTTGTGACTGAATGGCCGACACGATCTCGGGTACGGTGATGCCCAGTTTCGCTAGCCGGTCGGGTTTCACCCACAGACGCATGGCATATTGCCCCGCACCGAAAACTTGAACGCTGCCGATGCCGTAGGAACGGTTGATTTGGTCGGACAGATTGATGTACGCATAGTTGGCGAGAAATCGTGCGTCGTAGGTGCCTTTCGGTGAATAGACCGTCACCAGCATCAAGGGAGCGGTCGCGGTCTTCTGCACCGTTACACCGTAGTTGGTCACATCGCTTGGCATCTGCGAAGCCGCTTGTGTTTGGCGCAACTGCGTCAGCATGAGATCGGTATTCGGATCGGTCTTCACGTCGTAGTCCACAATCAGACGCATCAGCCCATCGGCCGTCGAGTTCAGCGAATACATGTAGTTCATGTTGTCGACGCCGCTCATTTGCTGCTCGATCGGCGTCGCCACAGACTGCTCGATAGTCTTTGCGTCCGCGCCCACATAGGTTGCGAGGACCTGAACTTCTGGTGGAACGATGTTCGGAAACTGCGCCACAGGAAGGGCGGTGATTGTTACCGCTCCCACGATCACCGTGAGGATGGAAATGACCATGGCCACGATTGGCCGATTGATGAAAAACTTGGACACTGGTCAATCGCCTTTCGCGGGCTGGGCCTGTTTGATTTTTACGGTCGAACCGTTTCGTATTTTTTGCAGCCCTTCTACGATCACCAGCTCACCCTGCTTGATGCCGCTTTCGACAATCCAATCCGGGCCAACACGATCCGCTACTTTTATTGCGCGGATGCTGACCTTGTTGTCGGCTCCCACCACCGCCAACTGATAGGTTCCCTGCAGTTCGGTCACGGCTTTCTGAGGTACAAGAAGGGCGGCGGTCCTTACTTCTGGCGCCGCCCGCAATCTTCCGAACTGA